>Ga0066709_100004562_pt1 | contig 11095 bp, 10 predicted proteins | sample GraSoiAngelo_158_FD_79665 | JGI IMG/M metagenome (GOLD analysis project Ga0066709, IMG submission 79665) | Grasslands soil microbial communities from the Angelo Coastal Reserve, California, USA - 14_1009_16_30cm | ecosystem: Environmental > Terrestrial > Soil > Grasslands | place: USA... | reverse complement strand
TCCTTCAGGTACCGGCCGGCGCCGGTGATCGTCCCGCCGGTGCCGATCCCGGCCACGAAGTGGGTGACCTTCCCTTCGGTCTGTGCCCAGACCTCCGGCCCGGTCGAGTGGTAGTGCGAATCAGGGTTGTTCGGGTTGGCGTACTGATCTGGCTTCCACCCGCCGGGTATCTCGCGGGCGAGCCTGGTGGAGACCGAGTAGTAGGACTCCGGGTGGTCGGGCGACACCGTTCCCGGGCACACCACGACCTCGGCCCCGTAGGCGCGCAGCACGCTGATCTTGTCCTGACCTACCTTGTCCGGGCACACGAACAGGCAGCGGTAGCCCTTCTCGGCCGCCACGATGGCCAGGCCCACGCCGGTGTTTCCCGAGGTCGGCTCCACGATCGTGCCGCCCGGGCGGAGTTCCCCGCAGGCCTCGGCCGCCTCTACCATGCGCAGCGCGATCCGGTCCTTCACCGAGCCGCCGGGGTTGAAGTACTCGACCTTGGCGAGCACGGCGGGTGCGTTCGCGCCCAGTTCCCGGGTGACCCGGCGCAGCCGGACCAGCGGCGTGTTACCGACGAGCTCGATCAGCGAGTCGTGCACCTGCATCACGAGCCACCTCCCCTGCGGTGCCGGTCCCGGGACGGCGTTGTCCCGCCGGTCCTGCTGCACAGACGCTATCCCACCTGCGCAGTGCCCTAGACCTCTTCCCGCGCTGCCCGGCGCCAAGCCCGCCACGCAGGTCTCCCGCAAGCGGCGATGATCATGGCGATTCGGCCCTTCTGAGGCCACATCGCCGTGATCATGAAGCGGGCGGGGAACAATTTGCCAGGGCGGGACGCTAGCGTAAGCTACTGACCAGTAGCCTGAGTGAAACCAGGGAGCAGCCATGCCTGAGGCAGTGATCGTCGCAACAGCCAGGTCCCCCATCGGCAGGGCGTTCAAGGGTTCCCTCACCACCATCCGGCCGGACGACGCCGTGTGCCAGATGGTCACCGCGGCCTTGGCCAAGGTGCCTCAGCTCGACCCCGCCGACATTGCCGACTTCATGCTCGGCTGTGGGCTTCCCGGCGGGGAACAGGGCTTCAACATGGCTCGCGTGGTGGCTGTCATGCTGGGCTACGATCACCTGCCTGGCACCACGGTCACGAGGTACTGCTCCTCTTCGCTGCAGACCACCCGGATGGCCTTCCACGCCATCAAGGCGGGCGAGGGAGACGTGTTCCTGTCGGGCGGCGTCGAGTGCGTGAGCAGATATGCCAACGGCAGCAGCGACAGTTGGCCGGACACGCAGAACCCGGTGTTCGCGACGGCCAAGGAGCGGACCGAGGTACGGTCAGCCGCAGGCGCGCCGGACTGGCATGACCCGCGCGCGGACGGCCAGGTACCAGACGTGTACATCGCCATGGGGCAGACCGCGGAGAACGTGGCCCAGTTGCGCGGCATCACCAGGCAGGCCCAGGACGAGTTCGGCGTCCGGTCGCAGAACATGGCGGAGAAGGCACTGGCGAACGGCTTCTGGCAGCGTGACATCACCCCGCTCACCCTGCCGGACGGCAAAGTGGTCGCGGCCGACGACGGGCCCAGGGCAGGCACCACGCTGGAGAAGGTGGCGACGCTGCAGCCGGTGTTCCGCCCGGACGGCACGGTCACCGCGGGCAACTGCTGCCCGCTCAACGACGGCGCCGCAGCGGTCGTGGTGATGAGCGACCGCAAGGCAGCCGACCTCGGCATCACGCCGCTGGCGCGGATCGTGGCCACGGGAGTCTCCGGGCTGTCGCCCGAGATCATGGGGCTCGGCCCGGTCGAGGCGTCCAACCAGGCACTGGCCCGGGCGGGCATGACCATCGACGACATCGACCTGGTCGAGATCAACGAGGCGTTCGCCGCCCAGGTGATCCCGTCCTACCAGGAACTGGGCATCGACATCGACAAGCTGAATGTCAACGGCGGCGCGATCGCGGTCGGGCACCCGTTCGGCATGACCGGGGCGCGGATCACCTCCACGCTGCTGAACAGCCTGCAGTTCCACGACAAGACGTTCGGCCTGGAGACCATGTGCGTGGGTGGCGGCCAGGGCATGGCCATGATCGTCGAGCGGCTGTCCTGAACCGCGCCTGCCCGGCAGGTTGCCGGGCGCCCCTGGCCACCGTGGGGTAAACAGCAGGTCTCCCCTGCAACTACTCCAGGTCACCGCGAGGCGGGCGGCTGGATCCCGTAAGGCTCCTCCACGTTTACTCGAAGTCGGCTCTGGGGGGTTGCCAGGAGCGCGGCGGTGATGCAGTCTCAACAGGAGCAGGAGTCCGCCCCACTGGAGGTGCCAGTTGACTCTGAACCACTCCCCGGAGACGCATAAGAACCTGATCGCGCGCATCCCGTCCGTCACCGGACGCGAACTCCCGGAGTGGTTCGCAAGCCTCGAATCCGGTCCTGCCTTCCTGCGCTGCGAAGAGCGTGCGCACTGGCTGGCCGACGAGCACGGGCTCACCCACGGCTACGCCAGCGCCATCGTGCACGAGTACGAGGTGCGCAGGCGTTCGCGGCTTTACAGCTACTGACGTGGACACCGGGCGGGCCGCCGACTTCCTGCGTGCCCATCACCGGGCAGTCCTGGCCACCTCGCGGTCCGATGGCATGCCGCAGTTGTCTCCCGTGACGTGCACGGTGGACGACGAGGGCCGGGTGCTGATCAGCACCAGGGAGACCGCGGTCAAGACGAAGAACCTGCGCCGCCGCCCGCGCGCTTCACTGTGCGTTTTCACCGACACGTTCTTCGGCGAGTGGGTCCAGGTCGAGGGAAACGCGGAGGTTATCTCCCTGCCCGACGCCATGGACCTGCTCGTTGAGTATTACCGGGGCGTCTCCGGTGAACATCCGGACTGGGACGACTACCGGGCTGCGATGATCCGCGACCGGCGGGTGATCGCGCGGATCACAATCACCCGCGCGGGCCCGGATGTGAGCGGCTGACCACGCCGCCGCGTGTCCCTTTTATCCACTCCAAGGCACCAGTCACTGCCGAAGTCCAGGCCGCCGGAACACACATGCGCAGCCTCTTATTGTCCGTTCAGTCAACCGGACGGCCGGTGCCGCTTTGGCCGGATCGAGAAGAACATCCGGGCCCGTGCTACTGGAGTTTTGGGTGGGGTGGTGGGCCGGCTAGTTTTGGGTGGGGTGGTGGGCCGGCTAGTAGAGTGTGCCTGTTCGCCCATCATGATCCGCTCGCCTGTTCGGAATAAGTGATCAACTTCCGGATGGCCGGAATGGTGAAGTGAGCGCGCGCCTGGGGTCGCAGGCCAGCGGCCTGCACGGCCCCAGCGGTTGCCTGCGCACCAACCATGCAGCGGTGCCGGGGCTTTGGGGGTCGTTGCAGGTACGAGGGGCGTGCCCCCGGTCGGAGTCGAACCGACACTGGGGACCCTTTTAGGGGGCCGGCCTCTTCCCTTGGGCTACGGGGGCTGGGTCATGATACCCCGGTGGGTCCGAACCATTCTTGCTCAGGCGAATGGGGGGAGAAAAATTCGCCCGAGTGCACATATACAATTCGCACGCTCCGATCCTCGAATGCGAAGCGTTACCAATTTGCCCGGGTTCGCAAGAAATGCACACACAGCGTAGCCGTGCTTGGTGCTACTAGGCGGCCGCGCGGCTGGCGCGGCCAAACACCTCGTCGAGCATCGCCGGGGTGACCCGGCCGGTGAAGGTGTTCTGCTGGCTGGGGTGGTAACAGCCAAGCAGCAGCACCTGGCTGCCCGTCCCGGCCGGAGCAGCCGACCGGGCCGGAGGCGCCGGCCCCGCCGGAGCGGCCAGCATGACCTCGCTGCCGTGGCCGAACCTCGGCCGCGGCCTGGGCACCGCGAAACCCGCGGACCGCAGCATCGGCCATGCCGCCTGCCAGGCGAATCCGCCAAGGCAGACGATCACCCGGACCGAGTGGGCGACCAGCGCGAACTCCGCCGCCAGCCACGGCGCACAGGTGTCCCTTTCGGTCACCGAGGGCTTGTTCACCGGCGGAGCACACCGGACCGCCGCAACCATCCTGGCCCCGATCAGGCGCTGGCCGTCCCCGGCCGCCGTGGAGGTCGGCAACGCGGCCAGTCCGCAGCGGTACAGCGAGGCGAACAGGACGTCGCCGCTGCGGTCACCGGTGAAGATCCGCCCGGTCCGGTTGCCGCCGTGTGCGGCCGGGGCAAGCCCGAGGATCAGCACGCGGGCATCGTCGGCTCCCCAGCCGGGCACCGGCCGCCCCCAATACTGCTGGGTGCGTGACGACGGACGTTTGACCGCCGCCACCTGCTCGCGCCATTCGACCAGCCGGGGGCAGGCGCGGCACACGGACTGCCGCGCCGTCAGCTCGTCCAGGCGGCCAGCCTGCGCGGCCCCGGCGGCGAGCGTGCGCACCTGCGCGGCGTCGGCGGCGACCGGGGTGGCTTGGGTGGCCGGATCCTCCGGCCAGCCGCTTCCCGGCGGCACCGGCAGGCCCGGCGCGACCAGCGGCCCCGCCGGCGTCACCGTCCCGTGCCCGCCGCCAGGGACCAGGCCAGGCCGTCGAGAATGTCGTGCTCGCTCACCAGCACCTCGCCGAAACCAAACCGTTCCATGATCTGGGTCAGCACGAGCGCGCCGCCGCCGATCACATCCACCCGGCCCGGGTGCATCACGGCCAGCCGTTGCCGCTCGCCCCGGGTCTGGCCCAGCAGGCTCGCGGCCACCTCCCGCACCGCCGCGGCGCTGACCCGGGAGTGATGGATCCGCTCGGGCTGGTAGCTGTCCAGCCCCAGCACCAGCGCGGCCACGGTGGTCACCGAACCAGCCAGGCCGACCAGGGTGCGTGCATCGGACACCGGGATCTTGCCAGCGACCACGTCGAGGGCGGCATCGATGTCGGCGCGTGCCGCCGCGATCTCGTCGTCGCCGGGCGGGTCGTGGCGCAGGTGCCGCTCGGTCATCCGGACGCAGCCGATGTTCACGCTCACGGCGGTGGTCACCGCCCCTGGCTCGCCGAGCACGAATTCGGTCGAACCGCCGCCGATGTCGGTGACCAGGTAAGGTGCGGCGGCGTCACCGGTCAGCTCGGCGGTCGCTCCGGTAAACGACAGGCGCGCCTCGTCCTCGCCGCTGAGCACCTCGGGCTCGATCGCGAGGATGTCGTGAACGCCCGCGACGAACTCGGCTGCATTGACCGCGTCCCTGGTGGCGCTGGTGGCCACCATGCGCACGGCCGAGGCCGACGTATCCGCGATGATCTGCCTGTAGGAGCGCAGCACCCGAAGGGTCCGCGCCAGCGGCTCGGCGCCGAGCCGGCCGGTGGCATCCACGCCCTGGCCGAGCCGCACGATCTCCAGCCGCCGGTCCACATCTGACAGCCGGCCCGCGGCCGGGTCCACGTCGGCCACCAGCAGCCGCACCGAGTTCGTGCCGCAGTCGATCGCCGCCACGCGTACCACGGCAGCGCCGCTCACGTGCCCTCGCCGCTCTTGCCCTCGCCGCTCTTGGCCTCGCCGCTCTTGGCCGCGCCGCGCGTGGATGGCACGGGGCCGACGCACGGGCCCGCCTGCCACCACGGCCCGGCCTGTGCCGCAGCCTCGCGGCCCAGCGGGTTGGCCCCCGGCACGGCAAGCTCATGGGCGGTGAGCGCGTGCAAGCACTTGACCCGGGCGGGCATGCCGCCCGCGCTCTGCGTGCCGGGTGGTAGTGGCTCCACATGAGCGGCGCGCGCCGCGTCGTCCCGGCGGGCCAGGTAGTCGCGGTGGGCGGCCTGGTAAGCCGCGCGCAGCTCCGGTTCGGTGGCCAGCCGTTGCTGCATCTGCCGCATGACGCCCGCGGCTTCCAGCCTGGCCACGGCCGCGCTCGCCCGCGGGCAGGTCAGGTAGTAGAGGGTGGGAAACGGCGTGCCGTCGGCCAGGCGTGGCGCGGTCTCCACCACGTCAGGCAGCCCGCAAGGGCAGCGGTGCGCCACGCGCCGCAGCCCTCGTGGTGGCCGGCCAAGCTGCAGCGCGACCACTTCGGCGTCGGAGATCACCGGGTGCTGCCCCGGTTCGCCTGCTGAACCGATTGCCACATCCGCTCGTACCAGGGCGTGAGGCTGGCCGCGGTGGCTGCGGTGCCGCGATGGGCCGTGTGACCGCCGATCACGACGTAGCAGGTCTGGCCCTTGAGGCACATGTGCAGCTTGTTCCTGGCCAGCTGTTCGATGTAGGCGGGATCGGCCAGCCGCTGCTGCTCGTGCTGCAGCGCCTGCAACTGGCCGTTGAGCACCTGCCGTTCGGCCTGCAACTGGTCGATCTGGCGGCGCTGCGCGATGTACTCGCGCACCGGGTAGGCAAGGCTGAGCGCGATCGCACAGACCACCACGGCGAGCACCGCGGCCCGGCTGGTGAGCCTGACCCGATCCCCGCCCGGCGGGCGGCCCAGCGTGGGAATCACGGGCCCGCTTGTGTCCTGGGGAAGGCCGCGTGGCCGGCGTAGGCGGCGGCGTCATCGAGCAGTTCCTCGATCCGCAGCAGCTGGTTGTACTTGGCCACACGTTCCGAGCGCGCCGGGGCACCGGTCTTCATCTGCCCGCAGTTCGTGGCGACCGCGAGGTCGGCGATGGTGGTGTCCTCGGTCTCGCCAGAACGGTGGCTGATCATGCAGGCGAAACCACTGCGGTGGGCGAGCGACACCGCATCCAGGGTCTCGGTGATGGTGCCGATCTGATTCACCTTGACAAGGAGGGCGTTCGCACTGCGCTCGGCGATCCCCCTGCGCAGCCGTTCTGGATTGGTAACAAACAGATCGTCGCCGACAACCTGCACCTTGTCGCCAAGCGCCGCGGTGAGTGCCTGCCAGCCCGCCCAGTCATCCTCGGCGAGCGGGTCCTCAAGGGACACGATCGGGTAGGCATCGAGCCATTCGGAGTACAGGTCCGCCATCTGCGCCGTGGAACGCGCGCCGCCCTCGAAGCGGTAGGCGCCGTCGCTATAGAACTCGGTGGCGGCCGCGTCAACCGCGAGGGCGACGTCGCGGCCCGGCTGGAAGCCCGCCTTGCCGATGGCCTCGACAAGGAGGTCGAGGGCGGCCCGGTTGTGCGCCAGGTCCGGCGCGAACCCGCCCTCGTCACCGACCCCGGTGGACAGGCTGTGCTGCTTCAGCACGGACTTGAGGGCGTGGTAGGTCTCGGCGCCCCAGCGGAGCGCCTCTCCGAACGTGGCCGCGCCGACCGGCACGATCATGAACTCCTGGATGTCCACGCTGTTGTCCGCGTGCGCGCCGCCGTTCAGGACGTTCATCATCGGCACCGGCAGCATGTGCGCGTTCGGGCCGCCCAGGTAGCGGAACAGCGGCAGCCCCGCGGACTCGGCAGCGGCCTTGGCCACGGCCATGCTGACGGCCGTGATGGCGTTGGCGCCCAGCCGCGACTTGTCCGGGGTGCCGTCCAGGTCGATCATGGCCTGGTCGATGAGGCGCTGGTCGTCGGCGTCGTAGCCGAGCAGGTCAGGCTCGATCTCCTCGGTCACCGACAGCAGGGCCTTGGTGACGCCCTTGCCGCCGTAGGCGTCGCCGGCGTCCCTGAGTTCGACTGCCTCGAACGCACCCGTGGAGGCGCCGCTCGGGGCTGCGGCGCGGGCCTGCGTCCCGTCGTCGAGCGCCACGTCGACCTCGACCGTCGGGTTGCCCCGCGAGTCCAGGATCTGCCTCGCGTGGACGGCGTCGATGGTAGCCAAGGCGGATCTCCCGGTATATGTCGGCGGGGCGGATTCCTGGCGAGGTTTCGGTATTGGAGCCTAGCCGAGCAAACGCGGTCTCTCGCAGCGGCCACGCCGCCGCAGCGCCCCCGCCCGCCGCCGCTGGCGCCCCGCCGCAAGCAGCCACGCCGCCGCAAGCGGTCAGGCGGGGTCGCGGCCTTGGCCCTCGGCCCAGCGCCTGACTCGGTCCCGGTAACTGCGCGCGGCGGCCCGCAGCTCCAGCTCGGGGTCAAGCCCTGCCGCGCGCGCCTGGGCCACGAGGGAGAACAGCGCCGCCCCGATCTCGCTCACGCCGTCCGGTGCCTGACCGTCGGCGCCAGGCCCAGCAGCGGGCCCGGCGGGCAGGTCGGTGAGCTCCACCGGAGCGCCTGCCCGTCCCGCCCGCCGCTGCAACTGGGCGGCCAGAGACAGCGCTGGCTGGCCGAAGGGCACCGACCCCAGCGCCGTGGGCAGCGCGCCCTCCCGGCCGCCCCGTTCCGCTGCCTTGATCGCGTCCCAGTTGCGCTTGACGTCTTCGGCCCCGGACACCTTCACGTCGCTGAACACGTGCGGGTGCCGGCGGATCAGCTTGTCCACGATCCCGGTGGCCACGTCGTCGATGGTGAACCCCGTCCCGTCGGTGCGCTCCGCCGCGACCCTGGCGTGAAACACGACCTGCAGCAGGACGTCGCCGAGTTCGTCGCGCAGCGCCGCCGGATCGCCGTCTTCGAGCGCCTCCAGCGCCTCGTAACACTCCTCAAGCAGATAAGGGGCGAGCGACTCATGCGTCTGCTTGGCGTCCCACGGGCAGTTCACCCGCAGGGTGTCCATCACATCCACCAGGCGCAGCAGGGCAGCACCCGGTACCGCGCCGTCCGCCCCGCGCCCCGGCTCTGCGCCGTCGCCCCCCGGGCCCGGCTGCGCGCCTTCGGACCCGGGGCCCGGCTCCGCGCCGTCGGCCACCGGCCCCGGCTCCGCGCCGTCGGGCACCGGGCTCTCGGTCACCCGGTCGCCGTGCGTCCCCGCCACCCCTTCAACCGCCGATCGTCAGCAGTGCGGGGTGAGCACGGGCTTGGTCGATGGCGAAGGCGCTGGCGCGGTCGGCTCCGACAGCGGCGTCTTGGCCGGGATCACCGCGTACGTGCCGTAGTCGAGCTGGCCGAACTGCGGGTTGACCTGGATGTTCAGGCTCTTGGCCGCATGGCACTCACGGCGGCTGAACTCCGGGCCGAGGGCCTGGATCCTGGCCTGGGTACGGGGCGGCGTCCCGCCGTTCAGCCGGGTGAACATGTCGCTCTGGATGGCCTCGTACCTGCCCAGGCCCGGCAGCATGTCCGGGGCCAGGCCGTTGGCCACGGCAAGCTGGACGAACGCCGGCCCGCGCCGCCCGGTCTGCTTGGCGAGCAAGCTGAGCGCCCGCTGGCTCTCCCCGGTGGTCACCACCAGGTGGTTGCGGACGGCAAGCTCGTCCCTGATCTGGAACCGGAGCAGCCAGCTCAGCACCTCCTGCGGCGTCTCCGACTGGGGGAACTGGAGCTGGATGCCCTTGCCCGCATGGTAGGCCCGCTCCAGACTGCTCACCTGGTCGCTCAGCGTGGTGACCGTGATCCGGTCCCCCCCGCTGATCGCGGCCGCGCCCATCCGGGCCGGGCCGCAGGCGGACAGGGCGCACGCGGTAGCGGCGGCCGCCGCGGTGAGCACGAAGATGGAGGTGCGAGGCACGACTGCATCCCTTCCTATGTGGGCGAGACGTTCGGCGTGACCGGGCCGCTCTCGCCGAACACCGCCTCAATGAGCTGCCCGCACCAGGCGAGTAGCTCCCTGTCGCGCAGGAGCGGAGTGCCCGGCGGGACGGGCGCTCCGGGGCGGGCACCAGGTATGTCCCTGGGCACCGGTACGAGCATCGTACGCACCGCCGGCTTCAGCACCGTCTTCGGGTAGAGCCGCTGCGCCCGAACCTGCCTGGATTCCGGCAGATCCACCGGCGAGAACCGGATGTGCGTGCCCTGCTGTGTGACATCGGTCAGCCCGGCCTTGCGGGCCTGAGCGCGCAGGCCAGCCACGGCGAGCAGGCCGAGCACCGGGTCGGGCAGCGGGCCGTAGCGGTCGGTCAGCTCCTCGGTGACCGCGGTGATGTCCGCGCCAGAGTCGATGGCTGCGATGCGCGTGTAGGCCTCGAGCCGGAGCCGCTCCCCCGGCACGTAGGAGTGCGGGATGTGCGCGTTGACCGGCAGTTCGACCCGGACCTCCGCCCGCTCGGCCGGCCCGGCGTCGCGCAGTTCGCCCACTGCCTCGCCGATCATCCGCACGTACAGGTCGAACCCCCCCCCGGCGATGTGACCGGACTGCTCCCCGCCGAGCAGGTTGCCTGCGCCCCGGATCTCCAGGTCTTTCAGCGCCACGTACATGCCCGCGCCCATCTCGGTGTGCTGGGCGATGGTGGCCAGCCGCTCGTGCGCCGTCTCGGTCAGCGGCTTTTCCGGCGGGAACAGGAAGTAGGCGTAGGCCCGCTCGCTGCCCCGGCCGACCCGGCCGCGCAACTGGTGCAGCTGGGCCAGCCCGTACACGTCGGCGCGGTCCACGATCAGCGTGTTGGCGTTCGGGATGTCCAGGCCGGACTCGACGATCGTGGTGGCCACGAGCACGTCGTGCTTGCGGTCAAGGAACTCGAGCATGATCCGTTCGAGCATGTGCTCGTTCATCTGGCCGTGCGCGGCCACGACCCGCGCCTCCGGCAACATCTCCGCGACCTTGGCCGCGACCTTGTTGATCGAGGAGACCCGGTTGTGCACGAAGAACACCTGGCCGTCGCGGAGCAGTTCGCGCCGGATGGCGGCGGCGATCTGCTTCTCCTCGTAGGGGCCGACCATGGTCAGCACCGGGTGCCGCTCCTCGGGCGGGGTCAGGATCGTGGACATCTCCCGGATCCCCGCGACGCCCATCTCCAGCGTGCGCGGGATCGGGGTGGCCGACATGGACAGCACGTCCACCTCGGTGCGCAGCCGCTTGAGATACTCCTTGTGCTCCACCCCGAACCGCTGTTCCTCGTCGAGGATGACCAGGCCGAGGCGGGCGAACCGGGTGTCCGGTTGCAACAGCCGGTGGGTGCCGATGACCACGTCCACCGCGCCGTCGGCAAGCCCGCGCAGCGTCTCGGCCACCTCGGTGTCGCTCTGGAACCGGCTCAGCGTGCGCACCACCACGGGGAACGGCGCGTACCGCTCACCGAACGTGGTCTGATGCTGCTGGGCCAGCAGCGTGGTGGGCACGAGCACGGCCACCTGGCTGCCGTCCTGCACCGCCTTGAACGCCGCGCGAACCGCGATCTCGGTCTTGCCGTAACCGACGTCCCCGCAGATCAGCCGGTCCATCGGCACCGGCCGTTCCATGTCGACCTTGACCTCG
>Ga0066709_100004561_pt1 | contig 11096 bp, 8 predicted proteins | sample GraSoiAngelo_158_FD_79665 | JGI IMG/M metagenome (GOLD analysis project Ga0066709, IMG submission 79665) | Grasslands soil microbial communities from the Angelo Coastal Reserve, California, USA - 14_1009_16_30cm | ecosystem: Environmental > Terrestrial > Soil > Grasslands | place: USA... | reverse complement strand
GCCGGCGCGGGCGAGCGACGGGGAGCTCGTGCCGTTCACGACGCGGACGGCTCAGGCGGGCTCAAAAGTCGGGCTCCGTCTCGCCGGGCATCATGGGGCTGTAGGGCACGAACTTGGTGCAGTCGCGGAGGAACGTGAGGTCCACCTCGCCGGTGGGCCCGTTGCGCTGCTTGGCGATCAGGATCTGCGCCTTGAGCGGCTCGGGCGTGTCGCGCTTGTAGACCACCTCGCGGTACACGAACATCACGAGGTCCGAGTCCTGCTCGATGCTGTTGTGCGCGAAGATGCCGTTCGCGATGAAGTTGTGCGTCCCGGGCACGGTCGCGTCGAAGACCTCCTCCTCCCCGGCCGGCGCGATCGCGACGATCGTGTCCCAGAACACGTCCGATGTCGCGAGCCGATCGAGATCGGGGTCGGACAGCACCTGCGCTACCTCCGCCAGCCGCTGCCGACTGGGAGCGTGCTTGTAGAGCGTGCTGCCGCAATAAGACGTGCGAAGACCCGCGCCAAGATTCCGAGCAGTGACGCCGTGCGACACCATTGACGTTCGGACCCTGGTCCAGATTTCGACCGGAACGGTGTCCACGTTCGTGTTGGGGTGCATCGTACGAAGATGTGCGGCGATGGTCTCTGCCAGAGTCCCACGCGCCCCATGGACCCCGATACATTCTAGGAATCGTATTTGGTCACGGGCACCACTGACATGAAGGTGATACAACAACCGATATCCTTGTTTACGAATGATTCTGATGCGGCTATGAATGCCGAATCTCAACAGCAGCAGCCTGACGTCCTCGATCAAGCGCGGGCTCGTCGAGGCGTAGTAGAGGCGGGCTTGCCGCCCGTGACCGATATGGACACAACCATCGGTCGCCCAGAGGTGATGAAGGAACAATGCCACCTGTGAATCAGAGAGACCAAACACGGGGGGTGGAACGAACTTCTGCCAGCTTCGGAGTCCGTACAGTCCCAAACTCCGTAACCAAGCTGCGATCGGATTGCTTCTTCCTCGAGCAAGCGGGAAAGGTGCGGGAAGATACACATGTGCCCAACCTCGCTGCTCCACGCGTCTCGGGACAACTCCAAAATGACTCGCGGCAGATTCGACTGCGCGAAGATTTGATTCGTCTCCGCTCGTGTAGTGAAGTGGTTGGCCGGATGCGAAGCAACCCTCCCCGATCATATGAGCCAACATGACCAGGTGATCTTTCGGCCACTCGTTAATCGAATGGCAGCTGGGCATCTTCCTCGGCGTCGCCAGGCGCGTGCCGGGGCCGAGCTCCCGAAGGGGTTTCCAGCCGTCCAGTGTCAAGAATGGATGATTTGCGCTCGCCTTGACCCGGCTGCCGGAGGCGAGTCGCAGTTCGAACACGTCCTTGATGCCGCTGCTGAACACGTGCGTCATGGTCCGCTGCACGACTCTCAGGTCGTTGTCGAGTGACCACACCGAGAGGTTCCGCTCGCCGGAAGCGCGAAGCTCGCCCATCGTGACCGGGGCGCCGGTGTCAGCACGGATGACCGTCGTATCCCCGGTCAGACAGCCCGATTCTCTCAGGTCGGAGAGTTGCGGGCGGCCCAGCTTGTCGCGCGTCTCGACGGCGCGCGAAAGCTGGGACAGCGCGATGATCGGGACGCGCAACTCCTTGGACAGCGCCTTGAGGTTGCGCGTGATCTGCGAGATCTCCTGCACGCGGTTCTCGGCGGGGCCGCTCGGGCGGAGGAGCTGCAGGTAGTCGATCATCACGAGGCCCAGCCGGCTTTCGGACATGAGCCGGCGGCACTTGGCGCGGATCTCCATCACCGTCACGATCGGCGAGTCGTCGATCATGATCGGCGCCTGCTGCAGCAGACCCGCGGCGGTCGTGAGCCGCGGCCAGTCCTCGTTCGCCAGGTAGCCGTTGCGCACCTTGTGCAGCGGCACCTCGCTCTGCGAGCACAGCAGGCGCTGCACGAGCTGCTCCTTGCTCATTTCCAGCGAGAACACCGCGACCGGGACCGGCGGCCGGTTGCGCTCCCGCGGGATCGCGGCGTTCTCGGCGATGTTGAGCGCGAAGCTGGTCTTGCCCATCGACGGACGTCCGGCGATGACGATCAGATCGCCGGGCTGGAAACCGGCGGTCTTCTGGTCGAGATCGTCGTACCCCGACGGGACGCCGGTCACGAACGCCTTGCGCTCGAACAAGAGCTGGATGTGCTCGAACGCCGGCTTGAGCAGGTCGCGCAGCGGCACGAACCCTTGCCGCACGCGCTCGTCGGTGATCTGGAAGATGCGCTGCTCGGCGCGATCCAGGATCTCCGCCGTCTCGCCGCCGGCGGCGTAGCAGTCCTGCTGGATCTCGGTGGTGCTGTCGATCAGCGAGCGCAGCACGAACTTGGAGTGGATGATGCGGATGTGCTGCTCCAGGTTCGCCGAGGTGGTGGCGGCGTCGAACAGCTGCGCCAGCGCCGCCGGGCCGCCGATCGCTTCGAGGTCGCCGCGCTTGCGCAGCTCCTCGGTGAGCGTGACGACGTCGGCCTTCTCGTTGCGGTTGTAGAGCGCCACGATCGCCGCATAAATGCGCTGGTGCGCCACGCGGTAAAACACCCGGGGCTCGATCAGCTCGATCGCGCGCCCGACGGACTCGGGATCGAGCAGCAGCGCGGCCAGCACGGCCTGCTCCGCGTCGATCGCCTGCGGGGGCACGGGGCCTGCGGGAGCCACGTTCGTCGAACGCGCGAGGGTCTCGGTCATGGCGGATCCTTCCGGGACGTGCGGGATGTCATTCAGTCGGCGGCCGGTGCGCGCCGGGCGGCGGGCGCCAAGGGCGTGCCGCACGAGGCGGCAGCAGTCTACCCGAGATACTCGCGCGCGAGAAGCTGCATGTCCTCCCACACCGGGCGCTTGTAGCCGGGATTGCGCAGGCACGCGGCCGGATGGTAGGTGACGATGAGCTTCGCCCCACGATAGCGGTAGACCTTGCCGCGCAGGCCCGCGATCGAGCCCTTCACGCCCACCAAGAGCTCGGCCGCGAACTTGCCGAGGCAGCAGATCACCCGCGGCCCGAGCGCCTCGAGCTGGCGGCGCAGGTACGGCGAGCACATCTCGATCTCGTGGGGCAGTGGGTTGCGGTTCTCGGGCGGCCGGCACTTGAGCACGTTGCAGATGTAGACCGTGGAGCGGTCGAGCCGCACGCCGGGGATCAGCCGCTTGTCGTCCATCGCCTTGATGATCTGCGTGAGAAGCTGGCCGGCGCGCCCCACGAACGGCTCGCCCTGGGCGTCTTCGTCGGCGCCCGGCGCTTCACCCACGAACACGATGCCGCTCGTCGCCGATCCCACGCCGGGCACGGCCTGGGTCCGCGTCTCGCACAGCCCGCACTTGCGGCAGGCGCGGGCCTGGCCCGCGATCTCCTCCAGGACGGGAAGCGCGAGCGATTGAAGCGCGACGCGCTCGCCGATCTCGATGGGGTTGAGTGGCGGCTCGGGCGGCAGCGCGTAGGCGGCCACGCGTGCGTCGGGCTCGGGCTCGGGCTCGCCGAACAGCGACAGCGCCGCCGCGGGCGGAGCCGCGGATGGGGCGGGTTCGGAGCTCTCTGGGGCTGCGGAGGGTCCGGGGCGAGCCGGATCGCGCTCCGTCCGATCCTCGCCGGAGTCGCGTCCGGGACCGCGCGGGCGCCCGGCGGCGGGCGGCGGCTCCGGGCGAGCGGCTTCCGGCGGCCCGGGGCCCCCCGCGCGCCGAGCGGTGGCAGCCGCAGCCCCGCGCGCCAGGAGCTCGCCGGTCCCGGCCGCACGCTCGCGCTCCACGTAGCGCCTCAAGCTTCCCGCGATGTCGGCGAGCTCGCGCCCGAGGTCGCTTTCCGTCATGGACGCCCCTTCGAGACCCGGGCGGCTCGCCGGGGCTTGGCTCCCGCGCCATCCGCCCGGCCGCGCGCCGCCCGTAGCTCGAGGACCCGCGCCAGCACCGCGTCCGCGACGGCGCGCTTCGGCAGCGCGGGAAGGCGCAGCACCCGCTGCCGCTCGACCAGCGTCACGCGGTTCGTGTCGAGCCCGATCGCTTCACGCGGGGCGTTCAGCACCATGAGATCCACGCGCTTCTCGATGAGCTTGGCCCGGGCGCGCCGCACGCCGTCCGCGGTCTCGAGCGCGAACCCCACCAGCAGCTGCCCCGGCCGCCGCGCAACGCCCAGCGCGGCGAGGATGTCGGGATTAGGCGTGAGCTCGAGCGTGCGCGTCGCGGGCTCGCGCTTGAGCTTGTCGCGCGCCGCGGCCTTGGGCCGATAATCCGCCACCGCCGCCGCCATCAGGATCACGTCGGCCGCGGCGGCTTCCGCGGCGAGCGCCCGCTGCATCTCGGCCGTGCTCGCCACGCGCGTGACGCGCACGCCTCCGGGCGGCTCGACGTCGGCGGGGCCCAAGACGAGCACGACCTCGGCGCCGCGGTCGCGAGCCGCCTCGGCGAGCGCCATGCCCATCTTTCCGCTGGAGCGGTTCGTGATCACGCGCACCGGATCGATCGCTTCCTCCGTGCGTCCCGCGCTCACCAGCACGCGCGTGCCACGCATCGTGCCGCGGTGGGCCAGCGCCTGCTCGACCGCCGCGCCGATCGACTCGATCGCCGCCAGCCGCCCCGGCCCCTCGAGCCCCGAGGCGAGCGGCCCCGACTCGGGCCCGACCACGATCGCCCCGCGGCTCTTGAGCACGGCGATGTTCCCCCGCGTCGCCGGATGCCGCCACATCTCGAGGTCCATCGCCGGACACACGACGAGCGGCGCCGGGCAGGCGAGCGCCACCGTCGTGAGCGCATCGGAGGCGCCGCCGTGGACGAGCCGCGCGATCAGATCCGCGGTCGCGGGGGCGATCACGAGCGCGTCGGCCACCTCCGAGACGTCGACGTGCCCCACGTTGCCGCCCCGCTTGGCACTCGCCCGCTCCGGCAGCTCGAACCGCGGCGCCTGATCGCCCCACAGCGTCGTCACCACCGGATTGCCGGACAGGGTCTGGAACGTGAGCGGGGTCACGAACTCGCTCGCGGCGCTCGTCATCACCACGATCACGTGCGCGCCGCGCTGGCGCAGCCATCGCACGAGCTCGCAGGTCTTGTAGGCCGCGATCCCTCCCGCCACGCCCACCACCACCGTGCGGTCGGCCAGCGTGTCGCCACGACCGTGCGCCCCCGCCGCCGGCAACGGCCGCCCGCCTTGGGCCCCGGCGCCCGGCCCGGGATCGCTCGCGCGGGTCTCGCTCGACCCCGCTCGCGCGACGCGCGGCCGTGAACGCCGCCCCGCCGTGCGTCCCGTCGGGGCTCGCCCGCTACTCGGAGTTTTCCTCGTAGGAATACGGCACCTCGTGGCGGATCGTGCGCTCGAGCGCGACCGCGGTGACCTTGCCCTTGACCACCTCGCTGGTGCGGCGCGACCACTCGTTCAGTCGCCGCGCCTCGCGCGCCGCCACGATCGCGAGCTCGTACTTGTTGTAGCCGGGGGGTGGTAACAGAGAAGCCAGCTTCGTCATCCGTCGTTCCTCATTTCGGCCTTCGGTTCGGAGATCAGCGAGCGCATGCGACGCACACGCGCCCGCTCCGCGTCGACGATCGCGACCAGCCGTTCCACGGCGCGATCGAGATGGTCGTTCACCACCACGTAATCATACTCGCGATACTTGGCAAGCTCCTCCGGCGCCACCTTCAGCCGGCGCTCGACCGCCTGCGAGGTCTCGGTGTTGCGCCCGACCAGGCGCTGGCGCAGCGCGTCGATCGTGGGCGGCTAGATGAACACCGACACGGCATCGGGACGCGCCGCGCGCACGCTCGAGCCACCCTGCACGTCGACGTCCAGCACCACGACGCGTCCGGCGCGCACACCCTCGTCCACCGGACCCAGCGGCGTGCCGTACAGGTGCCCGTGCACCTCGGCCCATTCGAGGAACAGCCCCAGCGCCCTGCGGCGCTCGAACTCCTCGCGGGTCACGAACTCGTACTCCACGCCGTCGAGCTCGGCCGGGCGCCGCGGGCGCGTCGTGCACGAGATCGAGAACACGCATTCCGGCCGCGCCTTCGTCAGCCGCTCGACCAGTGTGCCCTTCCCCGCCCCGGAGGGTCCCGAGACCACGAAGATGAATCCCCCCGGCTCGAACCGGAACGATCCGGCGCCGCCGGCGCGGGTCGCGTCTTCGGGGTTCACGTCGGCCTTCATGCGCGCGTCACTCGACGTTCTGCACTTGCTCGCGCAGCCGCTCGATCTCTTCCTTGATCACGATCACCGCGCGGGTGATCGCGACGTCGTTCGACTTGGCGCCGATCGTGTTCGCCTCGCGGTTCATCTCCTGGAGCAGGAAGTTGAGCTTGCGCCCCGCCAGCTCGCTGCCCTCGATCAGCGACCGGAACTGGTCGATGTGGGCGGCGAGCCGCACGCATTCCTCGGTGCAATCCAGCCGGTCCACCATCAGCGCCACCTCCTGGGCGATGCGGATCGGGTCCATCTCGATGTCGCCGAGCAGCGACTTGACGCGCGCCATGAGGCGTTCCTTGGCCTCGGCCGGGCGCACCGGCGCGCGCATGCTCACCACGTCGAGCTGCTCCCGCAGGATCTTGAGCCGGTGCTCCAGGTCCCGCAACAGCGCCTGGCCTTCGCGCGCCTTCATGGCCTCCATGTTGTCGCAGGCCTTGCTCACGACCGCCTTCACCAGCGACCAGGTCTCGTCGTCGGACAGCGCCGTGTGCTCCCACGTGAACACGTCCGGAAGCTGGGCCAGGGTGCGCATGTCGATGCCGCTGTCCAGGTGGTAGCGCTGGCGCAGTTGCTCGAGCAGCGACACGTAGCGGTCGGTGACGCTCTCGTTGACCCGCAGCACCTCGCCCGTCTCGCCGACGCCGCTCCAGCTCACCGTGATGTTGAACTTGCCGCGCGAGAATCGCTCTTGGATGAGCTGGCGGACCTGGTCCTCGAACAGACCCACGATCTTGGGCCCGCGGAGCGACACGTCGCAGAACCGATGGTTGACGGAGCGGATCTCGGCGGTGAGGCGCTGGCCGTCGTGCTCGAGGTCGGCCGACCCGTAACCGGTCATGCTGCGGATCATGCGGAAACCTGGGCGCTGCGGATCATCGGGAATCCCGGGGAATCGGGGATGGAGGCCCGCCGGCGCCGGAAAGGGACGTGCGCCAAGGGTGTTCGAACCGCGCAAGTTAGGCCAGGCGGCGGCTCGAAGTCAAAGCGGCAGCAACGGTAGCGCGGCGTCCCGCGGTGCGCGAGAAGACGGCCGTCCTGCCCCGGCGGCCGTGGCGCTTCGTGCTCCACACGACGGCGCCGTTCGCGTATCGTTGTTGTGAGCCCTACGCCCGCGGAAAAGCGATGGCCGACCTTCCATCCCGGGAACGTGACGAAAGAGCCGCCGAGGGCTCCCGCGTCGGCGCGCTCGAATCGACCGTAAACCTGCTCAAACGCGCGCGGAGCGGCGACGAGGCCGCGCGCGACGCGCTCGTCGCGCGCTATCTGCCCGCGCTGCGGCGGTTCGCGCACGGGCGCCTGCCGCCGCGCACCCGCACCGTGTTCGACACCGACGATCTCGTGCAGGTCTCGATCCTGCGCGCGCTCAAGCGGCTCGAGGAATTCGACCACCAGCAGCCCGGGTCGTTGCTCGCCTACCTGCGCCAGATCGTGATCAACCGCATCCGCGACGAGGCGCGGCGGCAAGCCCGGTTGCCCCGGCACGACGAGCTCTCGGAGCATCTGCCCGACCCGGGGCCGTGCCCGCTGGAGCGGACGATCGGCCACGAGGCGCTGGCGCGCTACGAGGCCGCGCTCGCCACGCTGCCGCCCGAGTCGCAGGAAGCGGTCATGATGCGGCTGGAGATGGATTGCAGCTACCAGGAGATCGCCGAAGCGCTGGGACGGCCCTCGGCGAACGCGGCGCGGATGCTGACGTCGCGCGCCCTGCTGCAGCTCGTGAAGCGCCTGCGTGACGTGCAGACCGCGTCATGACCAACCCCGAGGAGCGGCTTCGGGCGCTGGCCGAGCAAGTGCTCGACGGCGTCCCCATCGACTGGCGGCGCGAGTTCGCCGAGGCGCCGGAGCTCTTGCCGTCGCTGGAAGTCCTGCACGCTCTCGACGGAGTCGCACGCACCCATCGCACCAGCGCGCGCGCGATGCTGGATGCCACGGCGCGCGGCGCGGAGAACGGTGAGGCCGTCGCATCGCGCGCCCCGTTCGAGCACTGGGGCCCGCTGCGGGTGTTCGACAAGATCGGCGAGGGCGGGTTCGGCGAGGTGTTCCGGGCGTACGATCCGCGGCTGCAGATCGAGGTCGCTCTCAAGCTGTTCCGGCCCGAGTCGCGGCGGTCGGCCGAATCGCTGCTCGCGGAAGCGCGCAGCCTGGCGCGCGTGCGGCACCCCAACGTGCTCGCGGTGTTCGGGGCCGACGAGCACGAGGGCTCGATCGGCATGTGGACCGAGCTCGTGCAGGGCCGGACGCTGGAACGGATCCTGCAGCGGCAGGGTCTGTTCAGCGCTTACGAGGCGACGGTCATCGGCACCGACCTGTGCCGCGCGCTGGCCGCGGTGCACGCCACCGGGTTCATGCACGGTGACGTCAAGGCGTCGAACGTCATGCGCGAGCATGGCGGCCGCATCGTGCTCATGGATTTCGGCACGGTGCGATTCCACGATCCCGAGGATCCGCAATCCGCCGGCGCCGCGGCCGGCACGCCGATGTCGATGGCCCCCGAGCTCTTGCGCGGCGACTCCGCCACGCGCCGCAGCGATCTCTACGCGCTCGGGGTCTTGCTCTACCGCCTCGTCTCGGGGAACTTTCCCTTCGAGGCGACTTCGATCCGCGAGCTCAAGGACCGCCATGCCGAAGGCGGCTACGTCCCGCTGCGCGATCGGCGTCCCGAGCTGCCGGCGCGCTTCATCCAGGTCGTGGAGCGCGCGATGCATCCGGACCCCGATGAGCGCTACGCGAGCGCCGGCGAGATGGAGCGCGCGCTCGTCACCTCGCTCATGGACTCGGTGGACGATGCGCTCGCGGCCGGCGACGCCGCGCGCGAAGCGGCGCTGTCGCTCGAGGCGGACCTGCCGGCGCCGGGCGCCGGGCAGGCGCGGGCGGGCGCGTCCGGGACGAGTGAGGCGGCGCGCGAGGCGTCCGCCGCTGCACCACGGGCGTGGCCGTGGGTGAGCGTCGTCCTCGCCGCCGTCGCCATCGCCGCGGGGCTCGCGCTGCATCGCCAGCGCCCGCGCGGCAGCGTGGCGCCGGTGAGCTTCGCGATCCCGCTGCCGCATGGCTATCGATTCTCGGGATTCGCGAACATGGCCGTGGCGCCCGACGGCAAGAGCGTCGCGTTTTCGGCGGTGGACTCTTCGGGCACCAGCCGGCTGTGGCTGCGGCGCTTCGACTTGCTCGAGCCACGAGCGTTGCCCGGCACCGAAGGCGCGTTCTATCCGTTCTGGTCGCCCGACAGCCGGCGGATCGGATACTTCGCGAACCGTTTCATGCGAACCACCTCGATCGAAGGCGGCCGCCCCCAGATCCTGTGCGCGGCGCGCGCCGGCCGCGGCGCGTCGTGGAGCAGGAACAACGTGATCCTGTTCGCGCCCAACACCGAAGGCCCGCTGTACGAGGTGCCGGCGAGCGGGGGCGAGCCGATCCAGGTCACGAGCGTCGACTCGACCGCGGGAGAGATCGCGCATCGCTGGCCGTGCTGGATGCCGGACGGCGAGCACTTCCTCTACCTCACGCTGCCGCCCGCGGGCGGGAGATTTCACCTCTACGCCGGCCAGCAGAGCTCCGACCGGCGAGTCGAGATCGGCACCACCAGCTCCGGCGTGACGCTGGCCCCCGGGGCGCTCGTCCACCTCGACGACCAGACGCTGGTCGCGCACCCGTTCGACGCCCGGCACCTGCGTTTCACCGGGCATGCGATCCCGATCAGCGACGCCAAGCGTTACGGCGGTTCGCTGGGGGAGCCTCATGCCTCGGCCTCGGCGAGCGGTGCGATCGTCTACCAGAACTGGACCAGCCGCCTGAACCATCTGGTGTGGATCGGTCGCGCGGGAACGACCCGGGCACCGCTCACGACCGGGGCTTATTTCGACCCGCGGATCTCGCCCGACGGGACCGAGGTCGCAGTCGAGTGCTCGCACAGCGGAACGAGCAGCGACGTGTGGCTGATCGATGCGACGAGCGGCGCCGGCGAGCGCTTCACGACGGCGCCGGGATTGAACCGCATGCCCCTGTGGAGTCCGGACAGCCGGACGATCCTCTACGCCTCCAACCGGACCGGCCGCTACGAGCTTTACTCGAAGCAGCTCGGCGGCTCGCAGCAGGAAACTCCGCTCGCGACCGACCCAAGAGTGCTGCTCAAGTGGCCCACCGACTGGAACGCGACCCGGGGCACCATCGCGTACACCGTGTTCGATCCGCGCACCGGCTACGACGTGTGGCTCCGCACGGCCCCGGACCCGAACGTTGGAGCGCTGACCACCCAGCGGAACGAGGCCGCCGCGGGATTGAGCCCGGACGGCGCATGGCTCGCCTACCAGTCGGATGAGTCGGGGGCGTGGGAGGTCTACTGCCAGCGGACGAGCGGGGGCACGGCGTTCAGGGTCTCGCGAGGGGGCGGCGTGAACCCGTGCTGGAATCCGCGGAGGAAGGAGCTGTTCTTTCGAACCCCCGCCGGAGACGTGATGTCGGCCCCGATGGCGCCGCGGGATTCTTCGGCGCCGGCGCGCGCGCTGTTCCGCGAGCCGAACCTCGTGAGCTATGACGTGGATCGGTCGGGCACGCGGTTTCTGTGCAGCATGGAGGTGGCTGGGTCGGTGCCCGACCAGCTCACCGTGATCCTGAACTGGACCGAGTGGATGAACGCGAACCGGTAGGGATGGGCGGGGGCTCGAAGGCCGCGGGGCCGGGCGCCGATCGGAGCATTGGCGGGCCCGTCAATGACTTGAGGAACCAGCCCGGAACGACGTCAGGCGAGGTCGTCTGCGGCGCGTTCGGCTTCTCCCTAGCAAACCACCTGCCCCGCGATTGAGCCAGTGGCGTCCGGTCCACACACAGCTGCGATCCGGCTCATGACACCTTGTAACGTAGGAAGTTTAGCCAGGTCTCGGGTCTGTTAGACGT
>Ga0066709_100004560_pt1 | contig 11097 bp, 14 predicted proteins | sample GraSoiAngelo_158_FD_79665 | JGI IMG/M metagenome (GOLD analysis project Ga0066709, IMG submission 79665) | Grasslands soil microbial communities from the Angelo Coastal Reserve, California, USA - 14_1009_16_30cm | ecosystem: Environmental > Terrestrial > Soil > Grasslands | place: USA... | reverse complement strand
GGGGAGCGGTGCGCGCGCACGCTGGCCGCGCGGCTCGGGCGCGAGCTCGTCGTCGACGCGTCGGTCGAACCGCCACGTGATGCGGAAATCCCCATGGACGCCCCGGTTCGCGCTGCGCTCGACCTCCTCGCGGAGGCCGTTCCGGCCTAGCTCTCACGCGTTGGGGATGAGCACTCATGCGTTTGCATTAGGCGAACCCGATGCGCTCGTATGGTCCTGGGAGCAGCCCTACCCGGTCGGGTGACCGAACGCGCTATGGAGACACGATTAAGTCGGACATAACGTTAGGCACGCAGTGGGAATGAGGTTCAGCAAGCCGGCGATCACGCGAACCCTCGGTGACGAGCCGATGGTGAGCCTCGACGCGTCGGCGCTCACACAGCGCATCGGCAGCATCTCGCACGCCGAAAAGCCGGCGACGTCCCCGATCTACCAGCCGCTCGCGGAACGGCAGCAGCCGTACGAAGCGAAGTGGCGAAGGGCGCTGCGGCCCCGCTAGCTGACGCGCTCGCCGCGGTGGTAGACGCGCCACACGCGCCACAGCACCGCCGGATCGGAAAGCGGATCTCCATGCACGAGCACCACGTCCGCCGGCCCGCCTTCGTGGATCGTTCCCGCGTCCTTGATCCCGAGCAGCTCGCCGCCGACCCACGTCGCCGACGCGAGCGCTTCATACGGCTCGAGCCCGGCGCGCACGAGCATCTCGACCTCCCACGCGAGATGACCCGGGCGGACTGAGCCACCGCCGAAGTCGCTGCCGGTCGCGATGCGGACTCCGGCCTTCTTCGCCGTGCGGACCGCCGCGAGGGCTTGCTCCAGGAGGGCGACGCTCGCCCCTTTGGACTCCGCGAAACGACCACCGTCGGTCGCCGCAAAGCCGACGAAGCTTTCGAGCACGCTGAGGGTCGGGACCAGTGTCGTGTGACCGGCCATGCTCTCCGCCGTCGCGGCGTCGACACCGAATCCGTGCTCGATCGAGTCGACGCCCGCCTGCACCGCCACCGCGGCGCCCTTGCCCTGCGCGTGCGCGGTGATGCGTTTGCCGCGCTCGTGCACCGCGCGGACGGTCGGCTTTAGCTCTTCGACCGTGAACGTGACCTCTTCGCCCGTACGGCCGGTGTCGACGGCGATCTTGACGAGGTCGGCGCCGGCATCCATCTCCGCGATCGCCGCCTTCCGCAGCTCGTCCGCTGAGTCGACGAACACGACGAATGGCGGGAACTTGTCACGGCGCGCGATCCACGTGCCGGCCGCGATGATCGTCGGAGCGTCGACGTGCCCACGGTGCGTGTCCCGGATGCGGAGGTTGAGCCGGCGCGGCGCTCCAACATCCCTCGCGGTGAGTATGCCCATGCGCGCGAGGTCGCACGCCGCCTCCGCCCCACGGGCGAGGAGATCGGCCTCCGGATCGCCGAAGCGCGCGATCCAGTTCGCGCCGCCCAGTCCGGTGAAATGCGCGTGGCAATCGACGAGGCCGGGGATGACGGTCACTCCGGACGCGTCGACGATCTCGGCGCCGCTCGCATCGGGCGCGCTGTCGTCGGGACCGACGTACTGGATGCGGCCGTCGCGCATGAGGACGGAGACCCCGCGCCGCAGCGTCGACGAGCGACCGTCGGCGAAGGCGGTGCCGCGAAGGAGGATCGCCGCCGGCGCTATTTGGTCTTCTTCCCGATAGTGCGGATGAAGGTCTCGATCGGAATGGCCGAGAGCGTTTCGATCTGGACGGTGCCCCGCGCCCCAAGGCCCACCGAGACGCGCGAGATCGTCTCGTTGTCCTTCGCCTCGACGATGTTTACGAAGTCGTACCGGCCGAGCGTCGCGTACTGCGCGACCACGCGGGCGCCCATCGCTTCGATCTCTTCATTGACCTTTTTGATCCGCCGCGGGTTCGATTGCAAGGTCTTGACGCCAGCCGCGGTCACCTTCGTGAGAAGGACATATGTCGCCACGGTGCTCCCTCCAGCCCCATACTCGAACGCGAGCATATGCCGACGTTCACGCGGGCTCAGGCCGAAACCCTTCTTCCGAAAGTGCGTCCGCTCCTCGAGGACCTCCAGCGCCGCAAGGCGTCATACGATCGGCGTCCCACCGATCCGGTCGCGAAGGAAATCAACGCGATCCTCCTCGAGATCGCGCAGTTCGGCGTCGACGTGAAGGATCCCGACCAGGGACTCATCGACTTCCCCGCGATGCGCCGCGGCCGCGAGGTCCTGCTCTGCTGGAAGCTTGGCGAGGGCGACCGCATCAGCTACTGGCACTCCATCGAGTCGGGGTACGCGGGCCGGAAGCTCATCGAGGACTAGCCACGCACCGGGCGACGGTCATGGCCCGCGCACCGGGCGAAGGTCATGGCCCGCCTTGATCGACAGTCCCATCGCTTCGCCCGCCGGCGCCCCGTTATATCGAGCGAGCCGGAAGACCGCAGCGAGTCCAGGAAGGAGGTCCGTACCCAGACGCGGCCTACCAGCTCCATTAGGGAGAGGGGCGGGAGGCTTTCGCGATGGGACGGATCTTGTCACTCGTCGTGGCTTGCGCCATCGCCGCGGTGCCCGCGTACGTTGCGGGCGCATACGCGGTCGCGCCAGCACTGGCGAGCACTGCCAACCCGGTCACGACCAGTGCCGGCACGGCGAAGACGACGACGAACGTCGCGCAAACGACGACCGCCACGACGACCACGAGCGTCACAAGTTCCACCACCGGTACCGTTTCGGCCACGACCACGGGCAACGGCGCGCCCAGCGGATCGCACTACAACCTCAATATCATCGGCGTGCCGAAAGACAAAACGGCCGACATGAACAACAACGATGGCCATCGGATCTTCGTCGAGCTCAACGGCGGTAGCACAGCCGCCAGTGGCCAGAACTTCGCCGTTATGAGCAAGGTCAACACCATCCTCCTCGCTCCGGCTCCGGCGGGCGCGGGCTTCCAGGTGTTGGACGCGAACGCGACAGACAAGAACGGCGCAGTGTTTCAGCTTCCCCTTGACGTCTCGACAACCTGGACCGTCTGGGCTCGGGCGCTCGGCAAGCCGGGCGGGAAAGCCGACATGACGACGTGCGCAACCGTGGACGTGACCGTGACCGATCCCGTCACCGGCGTGACGACCACTACGACGGAGACCGTCTGCTCTCTTGGCACCACCCTCCATCTCGAGCGGACAAAGAACGCAAAGTTCCAGAACGTCACCTCAAACCTGCTCTTTGTCACTCTCAGCGCGACGGATCAGTTGCTGACGACCTGCACCAGCGCGACAGTCGCACTCTTCGACCCGTGCCTCCAGAACTACTTCTGGAACTACGACAACAAGGGCCTGCACCTTCTCCAGCTCCGCTTCTATCCGGTCTAGGCGATAAGCGAGGCCGGGCGTGATGCCCGGCCTCGTGCCTTCTCCGATCGTCCGCACATTTGTGCGACGGCCTTCGCACATTTTGACGACGTCTTCGCACGTTTAGGGGACAGACACGCACGACGTGTTCTGTCTAAATCTCGAGGTTGGAGAGCCACGACTTTGCCTGGGCCGCAGGATTCTTCGACGGCGAGGGCTGGGCCAACCGGAGCGGCCGTGGCGTCCAGTCGCGGATCAACCAGGCTGGCTTGGACGGGGTTCCCGAGGTGCTCGACAAGTTCCAGCGGATCGTCTGCGTCGGACGAATTCACGGCCCGGTCATCGTCGAGGGTAGGCAGCCGCTCTATTTCTGGGAGGCCACGTCCCGCCCCGACCTTACTCGAGTCGTCGAACGAATCGGACCGTGGCTTTGTCCTGTCAAACGAGCGGAGTTCGAGCGGACCCTGGGCGTTCCGCTACCGCCAGTCGTTTGGCCTGGTTCGTTGAGCGAAGAGCTCGCGTGGGCTGGTGGCTTCTTCGACGGCGAGGGCTCCACGTGCCTGGACAAACATCGAACTCACGAAGGGTTTTTTGCCCCAGTCATTTACGTTCCTCAGGCGGCGGAGAACGGTACCGCGCCTGAGCTCCTTCGATTTCGGAATGCCGTAGGGGTCGGGAACATTTCGGGGATCCGGCGGCCGAAGCCTCCGCACAAGCCCTACCGGCGTCTGCGCGTTTACACCCTGCAGAAGGTGCAGCTAGCGCTTCATCTTCTGTGGCCGTTCATCGGCGATGTGAAGCGAGCTCAAGCGCAACGAGTGATGCAGGTCATGCACTCGCAGCCCGACTTGCCACGCGGCAACCCGGCATTTGGGGTTGCTGGCGCACGCTGTTGCCTGCGGGGCCACGACAAATGGAACGCACGGGTCCGGCCCTTCAAGGGACGAGGAAAGAACGAAGAAGACCCAATGAACCACATGCGGCAATGTCTTGCATGCGTACGCGAGGATGCTCAGGCGAAGAGAAACAAAAAGCGACGACCCTGAGGCCGTCGCTCTTTGTGATGTCTCCTACTAGGTTACTTGTTGAAATATGCCTTGTTGATCTCGGTGTAGTTCTTCCACTTGTCCGGGACCGCGTCCTCGGGAAAGATCGCGCTCACAGGGCAAACCGACTCGCATGCACCGCAATCGATGCACTCATCGGGATGGATGAAGTACATGTTGTCTGCATCGGTTGTATAAATGCAGTCAACTGGACAGACATCAAGGCATGATGCGTCCTTCACGCCGATGCAAGGCTCCGTGATCACGTAGGCCATTTCTGATCCGTCTCCCGTTTCGCACATCTGGAAGAAATCGCGCAGTGTTTTCTCAGCCTATCATCGCGCGACGTGAGTAGTGAAATCGCGGAGTTCCCGCTGCCGGCCGACGTCACCGAAGAAGAACGCGCGACAGCCAAACGCGAGATCGGTAAATACACGAAGATTCTCGGCGAGGAACCGCGCGTCATCCGTTTTGCCGGTAGAACGATCGGCCAGACGGGCCCGGTGTGGCATTTCCAATTCACCCGCCTGTATGCGCTCCCGAAGGGCTACCTCGCCGCGGGGCACGATCTACACGAGGGCATCAAAGTCGCGTACGCCGAAACACCGGAGGATCTTCCCAAGGCCTTTGAGAACGATCTCGTCCGCGAATTCGTCGAAGACGAGCTCCGCTATCGCAAGATCATCGGATCCGAGCACGCCCGAGCCCAGTAGCCGTTCGCGCAAATCAGCGCGGCCGCCGAAGCGGCAGCCAGCTGGCGCACCAATTGAACCCGCCCGCGCCCACTGTTCAGAACCGCCACCCGAAGCGCTCCTTCGCGGCATCGAGCAATTCAACGCCGGAGAGTTTTTCGAGCAGCATGAAACGCTCGAGTTGTTGTGGCGGGACACGGCCGCGCCCGTACGCCACCTCTATCACGGCATCCTTCAGGTCGGCGTCGGTTTCCATCACTGGCGCCGCGGCAACTTCCACGGCGCGTCGGTCCTGCTCGAAGAAGGCATCGAGCGTCTGCGCCCGTTCGCGCCGACGTGCCAGACGATCGACGTCGCCGCGCTCATCGCGGACGCGGCCGCAGCGCGCGAGCAGCTCATCGCGCTCGGTCCCGAGCGCATGAGCGAGTTCGACCTCGCGAACGCGCCGCGGGTACGCTTCGCGCGGTGACCGACGGGGCGCGCGAGTGGGCCAAGCGGCTCGGCACCGTCGGCGTGTGGACGCACGATGTCGAGCGCATGCCCGTCGCGGGCGCGCGCGACTACGTGCACGCGATCGAGTCGCTCGGGTTCGCTGCGCTCTGGATCCCGGAGAGCCTCGGCAGCAAGGAGGCCTTCGCTCACGCCAGCCTTCTCCTCGCTGCGGCGAAGACGCTCGTCGTCGCGACCGGCATCGCCAACATCTGGGCGCGCGACCCGGTCGCGATGGCGAACGGAGCGCGTACGCTGATCGACGCTTATCCCGACCACTTCCTCCTCGGCCTCGGCGTGAGCCACGCGCCGACAGTAAAGACGCGCGGGCAGAGCTACGCGCGTCCGCTCGAGTACATGCGCCACTACCTCGACGCGATGGATGCCGCACCGTACGTCGGGCCGAAGGTCGACGTGCCTCGGGTGCTCGCGGCGCTCGGGCCGCAGATGCTGCGGCTCTCCGCTGAGCGCACGCTCGGCGCGCACTCCTATTTTGTGCCGGTCGAGCACACCGCGATTGCGCGCAAAGAGCTCGGTGTGGGCCCGCTCCTCGCCGTCGAGCAAGCCGCGGTGCTGAGCGACGAGCCGGTCGCCGCGCGAGCGACCGCACGGCGACATATGAAGCGCTACCTCGAGCTTGACAACTACGTGAACAATCTGCGGCGTCTCGGCTGGGGCGATGCCGACCTCATCGAAGGCGGCAGCGACAAGCTCGTGGATGCGATCGTCGTCTGGGGCGGCGGCGCCGCGATCAAGTCGCGCATCGACGACCACTTGAAACGCGGCGCGGACCATGTGTGCCTTCAGGTGCTGCGCGCCGATCCGAAGGGCTCGCCGACCGCGGATCTCGAGCGGGTCGCGAAGGCGGTGCTCTAGCCTCCGTCCTTCTGCGGCAGTTCGACCGGTGTGAACCCCGGCTGGTCCCAGCCCAACACCGTGTACGGGGGCAGGTTCACCGCCTCGACGCCGCGCAGCTCCGGAATGTCGTTGAGCAGCGCTCGCTCGATCCCGCTCTTCAGCTGGAGCGTCGCCACGAGACGGCCCGTCCGCGGGCGCGTGACCGACACGCGTATCCGCGCGATGGCATCTTCGACGTCGACGAGCTCGACGTGGCCTCCGGTCCGCGCGAGGTAGCGCTCCATCTCGGCGATCTTCGCGGTGACGCGCTCGGCGAGGTCAGCCATCTTGAGCGAGCATACGGAAACCGTTTAGAGGAGGTTCGCGATGTGCTACCCGCCGGGCGCGCGCCCGCCCGACGTTCCACTCGATCTTCTTCCACCGATGACCGGCGGTGCAGGGGGCCAGGAAGCGATCCTGACGAGCGCGGACGGGACGAAGTTCGGAGCGTACCTAGCGAGCGCGTCAGGCGGGGATGCGGGAGTCGTCATCGCGCCAGACGTGCGCGGGCTGCACTCCTTCTACGAGGAGCTCGCCGAGCGTTTCTCATCGGCAGGCGTCCACGCGATCGCCTTCGACTATTTCGGGCGCACGGCGAGGACTGAAAGGCGCGCGGATGACTTCGACTACATGCCACATGTGCGGCAGGCGACCCCGAAGGGTGTCTTTGCGGACATCGCGGCAAGCCGCGCGTACCTCGAAGGAGAGACCAAGGCTCGCCGCACTTTCGTCCTTGGTTTCTGCTTTGGCGGGCGCATCGCCTTCCTGTCCTCGGCCGAACAGCCGGGCCTCGCGGGTGTTGTGGGTTTCTATGGCCGGCTCGGCAAGCGCGAGAACGATGTCTGGCCAGCCCCGGCGGAGCAGGCGGGGCGCATGCGCGCACCCGTACTCGGTCTCTTTGGCGGCGACGACCCGAGCATCCCGCCGTCTGACATCGCCGCATTCGACAGCGCACTGGCGACCGCGAAGGTCAAGGACCACCTCGAGACGTATCCCGGCGCACGCATTCGTTCTTCGACCGAACGTTCGCGGAGCACAAGAAAGAGTGCGACGACGCCTGGCGGCGCATCCTTGCGTTCGTGAAAACCGGCGACCCGGCGAGGACGGCGTGACGCTCGACGGCTCGATCGTCGCGTTCATCGGGATCGCGGCGCTGCTGACGATCCTGCCCGGGGCGGACATGGCGCTCGTGGCGAAGGTTACCCTGCTCGACGGAAGGCGCGCCGCTTTCTTCACGAGCCTTGGCATCTGCGCGGGACTGCCGGTCCACGCGACCGCCTCGGCGCTCGGGCTCTCGCTCATCCTCGCGACGAGTGCCGAGGCCTTCACGGCGGTGAAGTTCGCCGGCGCCGCATACCTTGCGTATCTCGGGGTCCGGACGATCCGCGACTCGCTTCGGCCAACTGGCGATGGCGTGGTCGCGGCAGGCCGGGCTCGCACGTCGCGAACCGCCTTCGCACAGGGCTGGCTCTCTAACGTGCTCAACCCAAAGGTCGCGCTCTTCTATCTGACCTTCCTGCCGCAGTTCATCTCACCGGGAGACAACGTGCTCGCCAAGTCGCTTCTCCTGGCTGGAATCCATGCGGTGCTGGGCCTCGTCTGGCTGCCGCTGTACGCGTACGCGATCGACCGCATCGGTGCGGTCATCCGCGGGGCGCGCCGCTGGCTGGAGCGCGTGTCCGGCGCTGCCCTCATCGGCCTCGGCGTGCGCCTCGCGCTCGAACGTCGCTGACCGTGACGCGCGATACGGACCGCGCGCGCCAGCTCGGCTAGCCTCCTAACTGATGCGTCTCTTCTCGCTCTTCGTTGTCGGCACGGTCGGCTTCGTTCTGATCAGCTACTTCGAGCAAGTGCCGGTCCTGGGCTGGCTCGGCGCGGTCATCTCGGTGGTTGCCTGGGTCACGTTTGGTCGCGCGCTTGCGCGAGACGGGGCCTCAGCAACCATTAGCTCCGGGATCCTCGGGGCGTGGACGGGCTTCGTCGGTGCCTTGAGCGCTTGGGCATTTCAGACCGGGAATCTCTTGGGGCTGACCACTCCGGGTCTCGACCGAGTCGGCGCGGGCTTCGGCTTCATCGGCGCAACTCTCGGGCTCGTCTACTGGCCCCTCATCGGAGCGGCGATATGTTTCGCCGCTGCGTTCTTCTCATTGGGACGACGACTGGCCTAGCCGGCGACACTCCGAGGAGCGGGTGGCACGGCGCAGCGGGTCCCTCGCGAAGCGCGGGTGCCCCGGGGACCCGCCGCAGCGAGCGGCAGTGAGCTGCAAGGCGGGGAGGGTGCGCTGAGCGAGGGACCTGCGTAGCCGTGACAGGACCCGCGACGTTCCGCTACGCGGTCAGGGGCCCCTGCCCCTGGGACAGGACCCGCGACGTCAGCCGGCCGGCGCGAGTTAGGAGACGCGGCGCCTCTTGTGAGAAACGTAGTCGACGAGGACGTACTCGCCGAGATGCTCAGGCTCAACGTAGAAGGCCCGTCCATTGTTGATCTTCGACATCTGATTGACGAAGTCGACGAGGTAATGCCCGCGGGCGAGCATGAAGGTGTTGATGGTGATGCTCTCGCGAGTGCAGCGGACGACCTCGCGGAGCGTCGCCTCGAACGTGCGCTTCGTCGGCGGGTAGTTGAACTGCGGAAACGTGCTGCCCGGCTCGAAGTAGGCCGTCGGCTCGCCGTCCGTGATCAGGATGATCTGCTTGTTCTTGCCGCGTGATCGCGACAGCAGCGTGCGGGCAGTCTCGAACGCGTGCTGCATGTTCGTGCCGTACACGTACTCGTTCCACGTCAAGCGTGGAAGATCGGTCGGCTTGAGCTGCGTCGCGTAAGCGGAGAAGCCGACGATGTACAGGTCGTCTTTCGGGAACGTCGACCGGATCAGTGAGTCGAGCGCGAGAGTGACCTTCTTCGCGGCCAGGAAGCAACCGCGGAAGAGCATCGAGCGGCTCACGTCGACGAGGATCGCGGTCGCCGACTGCGTGACGAGCTCGGTGCGGTACACATCGAAGTCGTCCGCGGTGAGCTTCACCGGAACCTTCGCGCCCTGACGAATCACGGCGTTGCGGACCGTCCCCGGCAGGTCGAGCAGGAAAGGGTCGCCGAACTCATAGGTCTTGAGCTCGTCCGTCGGGTCGCCGCCGCGGCCGCGTGCCTTCGAGCGGTGCCCACCGAACGCGTCCTTCTTCAGCGTCGCGAAGATCTCCTCGAGGGATTTCTGGCCAATCTTGCGAATGCCCCGCGGGGTGAGCTCGTAGCGATCCCCGTCTTTGCGAATGAGCCCGGCCTCCTCGAGGAGCTCGGTCATGCGGCGGAGCTCGTCGAGCGCCTGGCGCGCGGACGGGCCGGCCAGCCGCTCCACGTGGTCGCGGTCGAGCGACTCGAGGTCATCGGAGTTGCGCGCGCTGCGGACCGTGTCCTCCATGTCCGAGATCTGGTTCATCTCATCCATCAGACCCAGCGCCTCGGCCAGCGTCAGCGGCTCGTCGCCTGACATCCCGTGGTCGTAGCCGTCCGTGGGCATGAGCTGTCCTAAGGTCTCGGCCAGGTCGTTCATCGCCTGTTGAAGCCCTGGATCGTTGAACGCCGCGCCGAGCAGCCCTTCGAGCTGGTCGCGCATATCCGCCGACATCGACTGCCAGAGCGATCGCATCGCCGCCATGCCCTGGGCGAGCTGGCGAAGGAGATCATCCCAATCTTTGGCGTTGCCGGCGAGCTCGGGGTACTGGCGCTGGAACGCCTCGAAATCCGGCTCGCCGCCGTCCATCCGTTCCTTGAGCGCGCGGTTCAAGTCCCGGATCATCTGACGCGTCCGCTCGAGCTGTTCAGGCGTGAGGTTCTGCAGCGACTCGCGCATGTTCTTGAAATAGGAGCCGAGGACCTGCTGCTGAAGCTCCTTCAGGAGCTCTTGGTATTTCTCGGCGGCCTTCGGCTCGACGAACTCATAGTCCTTGAGCGCGCGCACCGCGCGCCCGAAATCGTCGGGGAGCGCGTCGAGCTGCGCCATGCGCTCGGATGCGAGCTTTTCCATCGTCGCCTTGAGCTGCTCGTTCGGAGCGGGCGCGTTGCGCCGGCGATCGAGACCGTCACGCTCGAGCTTCTTGACCTCCTCGAGCTTTTCCTTGAGATCGTCGAAGGTCTTCGAGAGATCGTGCCGCTGCGCGCGCCGCTGCTTCGCCGTGCGTAGGCGTTCGAGCAGATCCTTCAGCCCCTCCATGCGGCCCGGGATGCCCCAGCGGGAGAGGCGCGCCATCGCATCCTCGAGATCCCCACCCGACAGGAGCTCGTCGGCCATCGCGCCGAGCAGCTCCTCGGCCTCGAGCGCGTCGAGTCGCTGCGTGCCGTCCCAGCGCGAGTACCGCACGTCGCGGAACGGCTGCGCGAGACCCGGTGGGTCGTTGCGCGGATCCTGCGGAGCGGGGTCCTGCATCAGGCCCGGAAGGTGGAGCGGGTCTCGCCGCGCTCCTTGTTGAGCTTGCGGTTCAGGTGGAGCCCCTCGAGAACGAACTCCACCGCGGCCGCGATCGCTGCCGGGTTTCCAGTCGCGCCGACCTTTGCGACGGCGCCCTTCATTCCTGGTATCTGCAGCGCCTGCTTCACGTACTCCTGGCTCGAGAGAGTGGGGGAGACGTGCATCGTCGCGCCGCG
>Ga0066709_100004559_pt1 | contig 11100 bp, 13 predicted proteins | sample GraSoiAngelo_158_FD_79665 | JGI IMG/M metagenome (GOLD analysis project Ga0066709, IMG submission 79665) | Grasslands soil microbial communities from the Angelo Coastal Reserve, California, USA - 14_1009_16_30cm | ecosystem: Environmental > Terrestrial > Soil > Grasslands | place: USA... | reverse complement strand
TCGGCGTCGCGGAGCCGGAAGAAATCGGCGTCGATCCCGAAGACGTCATCCGCGCCGCCGATCAGGCGCTCTACCGAGCCAAGCGGGGAGGCCGCAATCGCGTCTACGTCGCCGAGTAGCTAGCGCACGCTAGTCCATCCCCCAGGTGAAGACCCGGGCCGGCGTCACCTCGACGACGACGGAGTCCGACTCGTCCAGCGCGGCCTCGCGCGAGTACTGCGGATACTTCCGATACAGGAGCGCGCGGATCTTCCTGAACCGCGGTCCCCTCGCATAGAGCCGCGCCCAGCCCTGCACCATGACGCCCTTGATGTGCGTCCAGTCGTCCGAATAGAGATCGATCGTCACGGCGACCCGCGGGTTGGCCGCGAGGTTCAGGGCCTTCCGACCGTCGTTGCCCGAGGCGAAGTAGATCTTCCCGTCGGCCACGACCTGGCAGACCGGAACCAGATGCGGCATGCCGCCGGGACCGGCGGTCGCCACCCGACACACCCGCTCGCGCTCGAAGAGTCGCCCGATCGTCTTGGTGAGCCGCACGGCGTCCCGGCCTACGGCTGCGGCGGCCCGACGAAGCGCAGGATGGCGTCGATGACGGCCGCCGGCTGCTCTTCGGGGATGAAGTGGCCCGAGCCGGGCACCGCGCGCCCTTCGACGTGCGCGCACCGCTCCTTCCAGACGCCAACCATATCGGCCGCCTGCGGCCGGCGGCCCCCGGCTTCGCCCCACAGCACCAGCGTCGGGGCCGCGACCTTCCGGTCGCGGTCGGCGCCGTCCTGCTCGAGATCGAGCGTCGCCCCGGCGCGATAGTCCTCGAAGCCCGCGCGCATTGCGCCGGGCTGGCGGAAGCAGCGGACGTATTCCTGGACCGCGTCCTCCTCGATGGCAGCGGGATTGTAGGCCGAGGCCTTGTACATGTAGCGGAGATAGATTTCCTCGCGACCGGCCGTGAGCGCCTCGGGGAGATCGGGGACCTGATGGAAGAACCAGTGCCAGCGTGCCCGTGCGCTCACCTGGTCGGTCCGTGCGAACACGTCGTAGGTGGGGGCGATGTCGAGCAGCACCAGCCGCGTCAGGAGCGACGGGTGGTCGAGGGCGAAGCGGTGCGCCACGCGGCCGCCCCGGTCGTGGCCGACGAGAACGACCGGCTGGATCCCGAGCGCCCGGATCACGTCGGCGACGTCGGCCGCCATGCTGCGCTTGTCGTAGCCCGTCGCCGGGCGGTCGGAGTCGCCGTACCCGCGCAGGTCGGGCGCGACGACGGTGAACCGCTCGGCGAGGGCCGGCATCACCTTGCGCCACATGTGGCTGGTCTGCGGGTAGCCGTGGAGGAGGACCACGCCCGGGCCCTGCCCCAGCCGTCGATAGTGGATGCGAGTCCGGTCGCGAACGGTCACCACGTCACGAATCATCGGCGATGGTCCTCCGCCCGGTCGCCGGGCTCGAAGCCGAGGACGGTGCGGGCGTGCTCGAGGTCGCGGTAGCCCCATCGGTTGTCGGAGACCACGAAGAAGACGTCGAACCGGAGGGTCGGCGGCGCCGCAATGCAGAGCTCGAGCATCCGGACGACGTCGCGCTGGCTGCACCAGACCGCGTAGTCGCGCGTCGACATCGGCCGGTCCTCGGCCTTGACGCGGCCGATGCGGACGCAGATCGCGGACAGCCCGTACGCGTCGGCGTAGTGGCGCGCGATCGCCTCGCCCCAGATCTTGCTGGCCCCGTAGAGGCCGGCCGGGCGCGTCGGCGTCTCGTGGGTCATCTTCTTCCACGCCCCCGCCTCGCCGTAGCGTCCGGCGATCAACGCGCTGTAGGGCGGATCGCGCTCCCACTCGCTGACGGTCGCCCCGCTGGAGGCGTAGACGACGCGGCGGACGCCCGCCCGGCGCGCGGCTTCGAAGACATTGTAGGTGCCGACGACGTTCGCCCGGAGGATCTCGTCGAACGAATCGCTCGAGCCGGTGCGCGCCGCGAGGTGCACGACGGTGTCCACGCCGTCGAAGGCCGGCGCGATCGCGTCGAGGTCCGCGACATCGGCCTGGTGGCACTTCACGCCGGGAATCGGCCGGCGGTTGAGCGCGGAGAGCGCGTACGTGCCTTCCAGGTGCCGACGGAGCGCCCCGCCGATCAGCCCGCTCATCCCCGTCACGAGCACGGTGCGCGGCGCCATAGCCGGGCTGCGCTAGACGATCGCGGCGTGCACGAAGTTGCTGAGGCGATCGAGGCGCGCCGAATGCCACGGGTCGGGCACACGGCTGTTGGTCAGGTAGGCGAACGAGACGCCGGAGTCGGGATCGGCCCAGCAATACGAGGAGCCGACGCCCCCGTGTCCGAAGGTCCGCGGCGACGCGAGCGATCCGAGCCCCCGGATCGTGTCCGTTGTCCCGCGCAGATGGGGGCCGAGTCCGCGATGCATCGGCATGCCCATGTTGCCGTCGATGCGGTCGCCCGTGAAGTTGCGCGTCACGTACGCGATGGTCCGCGGCGAGAGCACGCGCGCGCCGCCGAGCTGGCCGCCCTGGAGCAGCATCTGGTAGAACGCCGCCATGCCGCGCGCCGTCCCGTAGCCGCCGCCGCCCGGCGTGCCCGCACGCCGGGCCTCTGCGGTGGTCTCCTCTCGTCGCCTCGCGTGGTGCGTCCCGTCCGCGGCGGGCTCGTGGATATCGGCGGCACGACCGTGCGCCGCGGCCGGCAAGCCGACGAACAGGTCACCGGCGAGGCCGAGCGGCTCGGTGACGTGCTCGCGGATGAAGGCCCGGTAGTCGGTCTTGGTGAGCGACTCGATCAGGACCGCCGCGACCCAGTGGGCCGCGCCCCGGTGGTAGTGGACGCGCGAGCCCGGTGTCCACTCGAGCGTGAACGTCGAGACCGAGCGCCGCAGGAGCTCGTGATCCTCCCACGCCGCCGGCGGGACCTCCGCGTTCGGAAAACCGCCCTGGTGCGTGAGGAGCTGGATGACGGAGATGTCGCCCTTGCCGTTGGCCTCGAAGCCGGGCACGTGATCGGCGATCCGGTCGGTGAACGCCAGCGCGCCGCGCTCGACGAGGACCCACACCGCGCACGCGGTGAGGACCTTGGTGTTCGAGTAGAGCAGCCAGAGCGTGTCGTCCCGCGCGGGGACGCGCTGGGGATCGAGCCGAGCGTCGCCGAGCGTCCACACGAGCCCGAGCTTGCCGTGGCGCGCGATCGCGATCTGCGCCGCCGGGTAGCGTCCCTCGGTGATGTGCGCCGTGACCAGCTCGCGGAGGCGTCCGAGGGGTTTCGGGTCGAGGCCGAGCGCCTCCACCGTGGACGCCTCGAGCGGGAATCTCATGCGGAGAACTCTAGCACGACCGGTCAGCGCGTGGCGGCGTCGGCGACCGGATGCTCGCTGAGCCACGCCTCGGCGCGCGTCCTCAGCGCGGCGCGCTCCGTCGCATCGAGGCCCGCGGGGTCGAAGCGATAGCGGTAGTGGAGCGTCACGATCGGCGAGAGCTCCACCGCGCGGATGCGTTCGATCCACGCCGACGGCGGCTCGGACGGGCGCCGCCCGAGGCCCGCGGCGCCGAGGCGCTCGGCGATCAGGTAGAACTCCGAGTCGTGGCCGGGGAGCGCCGGCGCCGCCGGAGCCGCCCGGGGCGCCTCCAGGTCCCGGACCACGCGCCGGCGCGAGTAGAGGCGCCACACGAGCAGGAGCGTCAGGGGGATGAGCAGCCAGCCCGCGTAGCGGCCGATCCCGCCTTCTTCCTCGCTCCAGCGCCAGCGGGAGAAGAGGAACCCGCCCCAGGACCAGAGGTCGCGCAGGGGCTCCAGCATGGACGCCTCGCCGCGCTCCGCGTCGGCCCAGATCACCGGCGTCGTGTCCACGTCCTGCCAGGCGCCGTCCACGTGGGCGAGCGCCCACGAATGGGCGTGGCGGGCTCGCACGACGTACCGCCGCTCGAGGCGGCTCCACTCCTGGACCGAGAAACCGACCGCGTAGCGGGCCGGCACGCCCGCCGCCCGCAGCAGGAGCACGGTCGCCGTGGCGAAGTACTCGCAGTGCCCGGCGCGCGAGCGCAGGAAAAATTCCTCGAGCGCCGACTCCCGCCGGGGCCGCTCCCCCTTCCACGTCGAATAGCGGAAGTTCTCGCGAAAGAACGCCTCGACGGCCGCCAGCCTCGCCGACGGCGCCTTGCGCGCGAGATCCAGCTCCGACGCGATCCGTGAGACGATCGCGGCATCCCGCATCGGCAGGTACAGGTCGGCGTCGAGCGGCGGCCCGTCGAGCGGCCCGGCGCGGCCGTAGAGCGTCGTGTAGGTGACGAGCCCGAGGCCTTCCTCGACCTTCACGGCCCCGAGACGGTTCCGGTGGACGCCGACGACCGCGAGCCGGTCGATCTCGAACGCGCCGCCGGGCAGCGAGAGGACACCACGGCCGCGATTGAGATACGCCGAGACCGTGATCGACTCGGACGGCTTCCACCCGGTCGCGAACTTCCATGTCTCACCGTCGGACTCGGGCTGGACCGGGGCGAAGCCCGCGCTCGACGCGAGCCACACCGGTGAGTTGTAGACGTCGTAGCTCGCCTCGCGCAAGAGGAACGGCAAGCGCAGCCCGTCGCGCGGCTCGACGCGGAGAACCGTCCGGTCGGAGAACTTGAGACGCCCGAGATGGCCGATGGCCGTCGCGGACCGGAACGGGTCCGCGTCGCCGTGGACGAGGCTGAAGATGTACTCGAAGACCGTCTGCTCGACCGCCTGCTGGAACCGGTGGAGCGCGACGTGACCGCCATAGCCCGCGACGGCCGCGACCCCGAGCAGGGGCGCCCACCAGAGGGGCGAGAAACGCCGGGAGCGCCAGGGCCAGAGGGCCCAGCCCGCGAGTGCGCAGAGCCCTGCGTAGAATTCGAGCGTGCGTCGGTTGGCGGCGCTCGCCGAGAGGACGCAGAGGGCGAAGTAGAGGTAGCCGAGGTCGACCGGGGCGGGCCGGGCGGCGGGGTCCTGCGCGACCTGGCGCCGGAGCGCCCAGAAGAACGCCGTCAGCGGGATCCGGCCGGCGGTGCTGTAGAGCTGGCTGGCGATCAGCGGAAACAGCAGCAGCGGCAGCAACTGGAACAGGAGCGTCATCGCCCGTGGTGCGCCGGCGCCGCGCGCCGCGCCGCCGGTCGAAAAGAGGTAGACGCCACTCACGCCGATGAGCAGTGTGCACAGGTCCGTGATGCGGTGGAAGTCGGTGGCGGACAGCTCGAGTCGCCACGTGAGGCCGCGCGCCGCCTCGATGAGCACCGCGAGCGCCAGCGCGACGAGCAGGAAGCCCGTCTGCCACCCCCAGAAGAGCAGCGCCGCGCCGAGCAGGAACGGGGGCGGCATCACCGGCGCGCCAGCCCCTCGCCGATGCGGCCGACTTCCAGCGGATGGACGTCGGGGGGAAGCGCATCGAGCGTGCCGGGCTCGCCGACGACGAACACGTGCGTGGGCGTGCCGAGCACCTCGAGGTGGCGGATGAACTCCTGCCGCGCGTCGTCCCACCCGAGCAGCACGCACACGCAGCCGCTGAGCGAGGCATGGCGCTCGACCACCGCGCGGTGCAGCGCGCGAAACGGCTTGTCGCGACACGGCGCCACGCACGCCAGCACCTCGAGGAGCCCATCCGTGTGGCCGACGCCACGGCCGGCGGTGAAGCAGTACGCCTCGGGACCGACGAACATGAGATCGAGCAGTGACTCCTGCGTCTGCATCGAGACGGCGATCGACCCCGCGACGGACACGGCGTCCTCGAAGGCCACGTCGCCCCGGTGCCCGGTGAACGTGTCCAGGACCAGCGCGTGACGCACGAAGAACTCGTCGTGATACTCCTTCACGACGGGCCGGCCGACGCGCGCCCAGCTCTTCCAGTGGATCCGGCGCATCGGATCGCCGGCCCGATAGTCGCGCAGCGACACGAACTCCTCGGAGTCGCCGACGGAGGACGCGAGCGCGACGCCGCCCGGCTGATACTTTCGCCCGCCCGGCAACTGGATCTGGGGCATCGGGTAGCGCTTCGGGAGCACGAGGAGCGACTGGGGGAGCGGGATCGTCTTAAATGCGAGGACCAGGCCCAGCGGGTCCGGCCGCCCGATGGTGAGCCCCTTGAAGCGCACGTAGCCGCGGCGCAGTGGTGTGATCTCGACCGCGACCTCGGTCTCGCTCGCGGCGGCGAGCGGCGGCAGGGGCCGCGGCGTGACGACGGCGCCGCGCTTCTGCGCGACGAGCCAGGCCCACCGCGGATAGCCGACCTGTCGATCGAACCAGTTGCGCCGCTCCTCGCCCGGCTCGTGGGCCGTCGCGAACTCCTCGAACGACGGGCGTGGATCGGTGAGTTCCTCAATCAGCACCAGGCCGTCCTGGCGCCGGCTCGTCCGATTGGCGATCGTCACGCGGTACGACAGCGGCACGCCGACGGACGCGAACCGCGGCAGGACGCGACGAGCCGAGAATCGCCCGCGGAAGACGAGGCTCGACGCCACCGAGATGATCACGAGGGCGAGCACGAGCGTGAAGATCTGGTAGCCCACGGTGCGATTCGTGTCCAGCCCGATCACCACCGCGGCGCCGAGCACGCTCAGGGCGAGCGAGCCGGCGCGGGTGAACCGCCGGTCGAGCCGGTACTGGAACGCCGAGAAGGAGTGGAACCAGCGATACAGGAGACGCTTCATGACCTCGTGACGCCTAGGACGGCATCGGCACTTTCGTGAGGATCTCCTCGACGATGCCCGCGGTCGTCACGCCGGCGAAGCGCGCCTGGGGCTCGACGACCATGCGGTGGGCGATGACCGGCACGGCCATCTCGCGGACGTCCTCGGGAATGACGAACTCGCGTCCCTCGGAGAGCGCCAGCGCCTGCGCCGCCTTCATGAGCGCCAGCGACGCGCGCGGGCTCGCGCCGAGCTGGACCCCGGTCGCGGCACGCGTCTCCCGCACGACGTCGACGGCGTAGCGCTTGAGCTCGTCGCTCATGCGGACGGACGCGGCGCGCCGGCGGACGGCCAGCACGTCGTCGATCGAGACGCACGCCGCCAGCGAGTCGATCGGGTGGCGCTGCTCCTGCGCCGAGAGGATAGCGACCTCTTCCTCCGGCGCCACGTAGCCGAGGCTCAGCTGAACCGCGAACCGGTCCATCTGCGCCTCGGGCAAGGGATAGGTGCCGCGGAACTCCACCGGATTCTGCGTGGCGATGACGAAGAAGAGCTCGGCGAGGCGATACGAGCTGCCCTCGACGGAGACCTGCCCTTCCGCCATCGCCTCCAGGAGCGCCGACTGCGTCCGCGGCGACGCGCGGTTGATCTCGTCGGCCAGCAGCACGTTCGTGAAGATCGGGCCCTCGTGGAAGTGGAAGGTGTGGTCACGCTGGTCGTACACGGATACCCCGAGGATGTCCGACGGCAAGAGGTCGGGCGTGAACTGGATGCGCTTGAAGCGCGCGCCGATGGACCGGGCGAGCGCCTTCGCGAGGGTCGTCTTGCCGGTACCGGGATAGTCCTCGAGCAGGACGTGGCCGCCGCCGGCGAACGCGGCGAGCAGCTTCCGGATCGCGCCGGACTGGCCCCGCATCACCGTCTCGACGTTCTGCACGAGCTTCCGGAAAACGTCCTGGGGCTGGAGGCTCATTGCCTCCAACTTAACGCTTTCGCCGGAGCCCGTCGATCACGTCGAGCACGCGGAGCACCTCGCGCCCGTCGCGGACCATCTCGCGATCGCCGGCCTGGCCCCAGCGGAGCACGCCGGCCCGGTCCACGATGAAGGTCGAGCGGTAGGCGACGTTGCGGTCGACGTCGAGCACGCCGTAGGCGCGGATCGCCGTGCGGTGCACGTCGCTCAGGAGGGGGAACGGAAAGCTCCGCGCCTTCATGAAGGCCGCGTGGCAAAAGGGGCTATCGCCGCTGATCGCCAGGACGGTGGCGCCCCGCCGGGTGATCTCATCCGCGACCTGGCCCAGGTCGCCCAGCTCGGGCGTTCAGATGCCGCCGAAGTCGTAACAATAGAAGACGAGCACGACGTCCGCCTTGCCCTTGAAGTCGGCCAGCGCCGTCTCGCCGCCGGCGCTCGACGGCAGCGAGAAGGTCGGCGCCTCCTGGCCGAAGCGGAGGCCGGTCACGACGGATCCCCGAAGGTCCCTCTCCGACTGGTCACGCGACGCCTCCTCTCGCGCTCTCGGTATACCACGGTTGGCCGCCGGCCCCCCGCATCGGCGCGAGGCCTGGATCGGGGCGAGCGATGAGAACGTCTCGCCCGCCGAGGCGAGGTGCGGAAGGGGAGCTAGAATCGGCCCGTGAGCGCGGCACCGGACGCCGGCATCCACTGTGAGACATGCGGAAGCACCCGCGCTCGCGCGGTGTTTCTGTTCCAGGTGCGTGACGGCACGATCGTGAAGTGTTGGCGGTGCGCGCTGCGACACCGACCGATGCTGAAGCGATCGCTCATGACGGCGGTCGTCGTGGGCACGCTCCTGCTGGCCATCAATCAGGGGGACGTGCTGCTCTCGGCCTCGTGGCCTCGCGCACTCGTCTGGAAGGTGCCGCTCACCTACCTGGTGCCCTTCGCCGTCGCGACCTGGGGCGCGCTCGTGAACAGCCGCGTCCGTCGCTAGGGAGGGTTCGCGGCTCGGGAGGTGCTGGACGAGCCACCAGATCCGGTAGCTTCGGCTCACGACGGCGCCAACCTCTCGCGTGTCCGAATTCCTTCGTGGGCGGGAAGGCCTGATTGCTAGCGTGTCTCCCCGAAGCGGATTTTCTCGAGGGGGAGAGCGATGGACGACCCGACCGCGAGATGGATCGAGTTCACGACGCAAGACGGCCAGAAGAGCCGCATGCGAATCGATCAGATCGACACGGTGACGCGCGTGAACGGCGGCGATGCGGGCGTGATCCACACGAGCCTCGGCGAGCTGATCCGGGTCCTCAACGTCACGCACGTCCTGAGGCAGTGGCGCCACCGGCTCCTCTTCGTCGTCTCCCGTCGGGCGACCAATTACCACGACTACCTCAAGCGGGCGTTCTCCGACGTCGAGTGGGCCGAGGTGATCTTCGACCGCCGGCGGGTCGAGCGGCGCCAGCAGCAGGTCCCGTGGGTGGTCGAGCGCCGCGCCAGCGGCCGGCGCGCGCGGGCCGACATCGATGAGCGCGTGCGCACGTTCGGCTGGGCGATCGTGCGCGTCCACCGGAACTAGTTGAACATCGGGGGGGGCGCCGCCGCTCACCCCGACTCCCAGGTGCCACGCCTGACTTGAGTATCCATTTCGAGGGGACTCTAGCACTCGCCACGTAAGCTACCCCGAGTCGTCCTGAGCGCCCCGGTGCCCTCGGCCGGGTGCTGGTGCGCATCGTGTCGTTCGGCTAGACTCCCCGGCAGCCGTCCTCCACCGAGGTGCCCATGCGGCGGATCGGGCTCGCGGTCACTCGTTATCAGGACAAGGGAACTCCCGAGTGAAGAAGCCCGGTCACGTGTACCAGTTCAACCTCCGCCTGCTGGGAGTCGCGCCTCCCATCTGGCGACGGGTTCAGGTGCCCGAGACCTACAGCTTCTGGGATCTTCATGTCGCCCTCCAGGACTCGATGGGTTGGCTTGACTACCATCTACACCTGTTCCGCGTGACCAAGCCTGTCACGGGCGAGGTTCTGCAGATTGGCATCCCGGATGACGACGCTCTCGAGGGCGACGAGCCCGTACTGCCGGGTTGGGAAATCCCCATCGCCCACTACTTTTCCCGTCCGGGTGTCATCGCTCAATACGACTACGATTTCGGCGACGGTTGGGAACACGAACTGACCCTTGAGGAGATCCTCCCGCAGGAGCCCGGCAACAAGCATCCACGATGCGTTGCCGGCGCCCGAGCGGGCCCGCCCGAAGACTGTGGCGGCATCGGAGGCTATGAGAACCTCGTGACGGTGATTCAGACGCCCACCCACGAGGAGTACGAGAGCACTCTTCAGTGGCTCGGTGGACGGTTTGATCCCGAAGCGTTCGAATCAAAACACGTGAAGTTCGACGACCCCGCTCGTCGGTATGAATTGGCGTTCGAGGAGCGACTCAGAGGGCGTCCGCGGAGGCGGCGCAAGACCAGGCCGGATAACACTCGCCTGCAGCGGTCGCGCGCGAGGCGCGCGCGCCGCTGAGGCAAGCGTTAGCGAGACAGCGGCCATGATCCTCAGGGATGGCGAAGGCGAGCTGGAGATTTCGGTTCACGAGGTGGAGCCGCCGACGTCCATGCGTCCGGGGGACTTCCGGGCCACTGTTCGAGTCTCGACGCTGGGCTTCGGCGGCAACTTGGCAGCATGAGTCCCGAGGACTTTGAGCCCAGCATCAGGGTTCGAGACCGAGCCGGCCATGTGACCGCGAGCGGATGGGTTGGCCGGCATCGTATGGCAGTACACGAGAGCCTGTAGCTGCGCGGGGGCAGCTTCATCTTTGACATTGATCCAACTCATCTACCTGGAATCGTAACGGAGCTCGAGTCGCTCGGGGTCGCTCGCTAACACCGCAGTGGACCGCGACCGCCGGCTCGCATTCGCTCGCCGTGGCCGGTCACCGCGATCGTTAGCCGTCAAAGTGGAAAGGAAACTCTATGTCAGGAACCGAAGGCAAGGTCGTCGTAATCACGGGCGCAAGCAGCGGTATAGGCGAAGCCACTGCGCTCCTGCTCGCCGAACGCGGTGCGAAGGTCGTACTCGGCGCGCGCGGATTGGATCGCCTTGAGGCTCTCGCTGACCGTATCGCGAGAGCGGGTGGAGGGGCAGTCTATGCACGCACGGACGTAAAACGGCGCGAAGACTTATCCAACCTCGTGAAGTTGGCATGTGAGCGGTACGGCAAGCTTGACGTTCTCGTCAACAATGCCGGCATCATGCCAGTCTCTCCCCTCGACGACCTGCGTGTCGAGGATTGGGAGGAGATGATCGACATCAACATCAAAGGTGTTCTGTACGGCATCGCCGCAGCGCTGCCCGTCTTTCGCAAGCAGGGTTTCGGACATTTCGTCAACACCGCTTCTACAGCAGGACATAAGACTGTACCGAACCAGTCGGTCTATTCCGGCACGAAGTTCGCCGTGCGCGCCATCTCCGAGGGTTTGCGCCAGGAGGCCGGCGATAAGCTGCGCGTGACGATCAT
>Ga0066709_100004554_pt1 | contig 11105 bp, 7 predicted proteins | sample GraSoiAngelo_158_FD_79665 | JGI IMG/M metagenome (GOLD analysis project Ga0066709, IMG submission 79665) | Grasslands soil microbial communities from the Angelo Coastal Reserve, California, USA - 14_1009_16_30cm | ecosystem: Environmental > Terrestrial > Soil > Grasslands | place: USA... | reverse complement strand
CTGGCCGCGGCGCTCCTGCTCGCCGCGCTCGTCGCCTACTTCGAGGGTCGCGCGATCGTCCGCACGATCCGGTCGCTCGTCACCTCCGCCGACGCGATCGCGCGCGGCCGCCTCGACCAGCGCGTCGCGGTGCGCGGGCACGACGAGCTCGCGTCGCTCGGCCACGCGTTCAACACGATGGCGCACGAGCTCGAGGCGGAGCAATCGCGAGTTCGGCAGGTCGTGTCCGGGTTCGGGGCGGCGCTCGCGGCGACGCACGACGTCGACGAGCTGGTGCGCGTGATCGTCGAGACCGCGGTCGAGGCGACCGGCGCAGCCGGCGCCACGTTCGTCGGGTCCGACGCCCTCCTCCTCGGCGTCGGCGAGTTCGACGACGACACGGCTGAGCGCCTGGAGCTGCCCGTCGAAGGGAAGGGCGGCCGGTTCGGCGTCTTGACGCTCGTCGGCGCGGAGTTCGGCGAGGAGAGCGTCGCGACGGCGAGGTCGCTCGTCTCACAGGCGGTCGTCGCGCTCGAGAACGAGAAGCTCCACCGGATCGTGGCGCAGCAGGCGATGACCGACACCCTGACCGGTCTCGCGAACCGGCGCCGGTGCGAGGAGGCGCTCCACGCCGAGCTCGCCCACGTGCGCCGGTTCGGCGGCTCGCTCGCCGTCGTGATCGCCGACCTCGACGACTTCAAGCGCCTGAACGACACCCGCGGGCACGCCGCCGGGGACGCCGTCCTTCGCGAGTTCGCAGACCTCCTCCGCGGCACCCTGCGCGCGTCCGACGTCGCGGCACGCTGGGGCGGCGAGGAGTTCGTCCTCCTGCTCCGCGAGACCGGCCTGGGCGGGGCCGGCGAGCTAGCGGAGCGCATCCGCTCGGCCCTGGCGGCCCGCGCGATCCTTGGGGCCGACGGAGCACGTCTGGCCGTGACGGCGAGCTTCGGCGTCGCTGCGTACGACGGCTCGGACGAGAACTTTCACGTCCTCGCTGCCGCCGACGACGCCCTCTACGCCGCGAAGCGGAACGGGAAGAACCGCACCCTCAGAGCAGACCAGCTCACTTCACGGCCGTCGCCCTTGGTTGTGTCTTGATCGTGAGCGTGTAGGCCGTCGGCGTCGCGTCGCCCCGGACCGTGAGCCTCACCGTTCCGGCGGGCATCACACGCTCCAGCTGCAGCGGGCTCGGGCCGCTCACGCGCACTGGCGTCCCGGACGACGCGGCCGGGATGAGCCAGAGCGAGAGCGTCCGCGCGCCCGTGAACGAGAGTGTCGCAGTCAGCCGTCCCGCCGGGATCATGCGGCTGTACGACTGCTCGCGCGCCCGAGGCGTAAGCGTCCCGCGGTACGTGACGATCTCTGCGGGCGGCGGCGGTGGCGGAGGCGCGGGAGCGAGGGCCGTGAGCGTGCCAGGAGCGTCGACGCGGCCGTACTGCACGAAGCCCGCGACCGGAACGGCCGCCTTCTCGAGCGCCTGCTCGATCTGCGGCGGACCCGCGGCTGGATTCGAGCTCGAGGCCAGCGCGGCGAGTCCGGCGACGATCGGCGTCGCCGACGAGGTGCCGCAGAACGAGCCGTACCCGCCCCCGAGCGTCGGCGCGGGGTTGCAGCCGGGTGCCGCCAGCTTGACCCACGGGCCGTAGCTCGACCAGGAGTACGGCCGATCTGCCGCGGTCGTCGCTGCGACTCCGATCGCCTGCGGCGAGGCCGCGGGATAGAACGGAACGTTCGACGAGCTGTTGCCGGCACCCGCGACGACGACGGTCCCCTTGCGGACGGCGTACGCGACGGCGTCGTCGAGCGCGGGCGTCGTTCCCGGCCCGCCGAGGCTCAGGTTGACGACCTTCGCGCCGTGGTCGACGGCCCAGACGATTCCCGCCGCGATCACGGAGTCGTCCCCGACGCCGTGCTCGTCAAGCACCTTCACCGGCATGATCGAGCAGCCCCCGCAGACTCCGGCGATCCCCTCGCCGTTGTTGGTGCGAGCGGCGATGATCCCGGCGACGCCGGTTCCGTGGCCCTCGTCGTCGAGCGGGCTGGTCGTACGGTGGACGAAGTCGTATCCCGGTACGAGCGCACCCCGCAGATCCGGCTGGCCCGGATCGACGCCGGTGTCGACCACGGCCACGATCGTCTTGCTGGAGCCGCCGGTCACCGTCCACGCCAGCGGCATTCCCGTCAACCGGAGGCCCCACTGCTGCGGCCAGTCGGCGTCGTTCGGCACAACGTCGAGCGCGTCGACGAGCACCTCGGGGCCGGCGCTCGCGACCTCCGGAGCGTCGCGTAGGGACGCAAGCGCCGAGTCGCGACGGCTGGGCGCGACCCCGACCATGTACGCGCGGATGGCAGGCACCGCCTGCTCGAGCGTGACGCCGGCCTGTGCGAGGATCGCGTCGATCTCCGGCCGGGTCACGCGCCGCTCGAACGTCACGGCGAGCCGCCCCGGGTCGTAGCGGCCCGTCGTCGAGGTCTGCCTCACGCGATCGCCCTCGGGCGAGGGTTCCTCCTGAGCGGATCCACTCGCACCGCCGCCGCCGTTCGTCGGCGCCGCCGGTGCGCCGGGGCGGCAGTCGAGCGGAAGCACCAGGTCGAGCAGGTCGCAGAGGTCCTCGCTCGCAGCCGGCCGAGCCGCAGCAGCTGGGGAAGCCATCGGGGCGGCGGCCACGAGGACCGCCGCCCCGATCGTGAGAGCCCGGCTAACGGGCGCCATACGTCCTCAGGCGCAGCCCGCCGAGCGCGAGGGCGAGGCCAAGCGCGAGGTAGAGCGCGAGGTCGAGGCCGGTGAAGGGCAGCGTGCCGGCGAGCCTCGCGGCGAGGAGGCGCGCAGCCGTTGCGGTGCTCCCGCCCTGCGGCGCGGAGCGTACGGGCACGCCGGCGGTCTTACCGGTGGCCGACGGCTCTCGGCCGATGCCCAGTGGGGCCGACGGCTTCCGCGCCGGCTGCGCGGGGGCATTCGGCGCCTCACCGGTCGAGGCGGACCCGCCTGCCACAGCCTCCGCAGTGGCCGCGGTGCTCGCGCCGGTGCTGGCTCCAGCGGCGGCGTTGTCGAACGAGAGCGTCGGATTCGCGGCGATGCCGCCAGTCTGGACGGTGCCCGTGGATCCGTCGGCGGTGTTACCGCCTCCCTCGATTCCGCTCGAGCCGCCGATCGAGGCGTCCCCGGCAGGCGTGTCCGTCAGGGCGGCCGAGGGGCCAGCGCTCACGCCGCTCGCCTGGGCGGTTCCGCTCGAGCCGGAGGCACTGTTGCTGCCCCCGACCTGGACGGTCCCGACCGAGTCGGAGGCGTCGTTCGACCCTCCCGCGATTCCACTCCCGCCGCCGACGTCCGCGTTCCCGGCCGATGTCGAGGCCGTAGCCACGGGCGCGACGGCGACGCCGCCGACCTGCACCGTGCCGGTCGAGCCGTCGGCGCTGTTGTCGCTGTTCGGCCCGGTCCCGATCGACCCGTCGAGCGTTGCGCGCGCGAACGGATCGAGCGCGAGCAGGAAGTCCGGCGTCACGCCGAGCTGCTGCGCCTCGATGCGGAGCGACTCGAGGTCGGCGGCGATCGCAGCGTTCACGCCGTTACCGCTGCTCGTCAGCATGATGCTTCTCGAGGGGCCCGCAACGCTGGCGGGAGCGATCGCCGGGGACGCCGGAGCCACGGCCGCCGTCGAGAAACCGGACGCGGCCGAGGTGCCGCCGACCTGGATGGCTCCCGTGCTTCGGCTCGTCGAGTTGGCACCGCCGCCGCCGGCCTGGACAGGCACGGTCGCGCCGCCGGATCTACCAGCGGCGGTCGACGCAGCAGACGGTGCGGCCTTCGCGCCGCTCACCTGCCCGCTCGCGACCGAGCTCGTCGCCATGTTCCCGCCGCCGACCTGCGCGGAGCCGACGGAGTCCGTCGCCTGGTTGCCGCCTGATCCGGGCACTGCCGTCGGCGCCGCGACGGCCGCGGTCGCCGTCTGGGTCGCCGCGTCTACGGCAGGCTCGGCCGAGACGGGCCCGACCTGCACCGTCCCGATCGAGCCCGTGGCGCCGTTGCCGCCCGGATCCGCGGCGGCGGTCCCCACCGCCGCGAGCGCGACGGCCACGCCGACCGCTATCGCCATGAATTGGTGCTTCATCAGATCTCCTTTGCTGGCATGTGTACGGTGTTAGTTGCCGCCAACACGAGGTCTCCGAACGAGCGCGAAGCGATGGCGAAAAGCCGCTTCGCCGGTCAAGCGACTGCAGCTCACTCTCGCGTAGGGAGAGCGCAAATCCGACGAGCGGCTCGACCTCGGTCACCTCGAGCGCCTGGTCGAACAGCAGCATCCGCACGACGTCGAAGAAGGCTCGAGGTGCGCCCGCGCGCGTCTCCCGGTCGCGGTCCGGAACGGCTTTTCCTCAGCCGGGCACAGCGCTACGAGCAGCTATGTGGAGTCAGCCGCAGCCTCTGCGGCCGGCGGCGCAGCCGCGTCGACCGGCTCTTGCCAGATGCCGAGGGCGTCGAGCAACCCGTCGATGTAGGCGGCGCGACAATCCGGCCGCCGCACCTTCCCGCTCGAGGTCTTCTGGACCCCGCCCGGCCGGACGAAGACGACCGAGTGCAGGGTGACGCCGAGCTCCTTCGCGACCGCGCGACGGACGGCGTAGGCGGTCCCGGCGATGTCGGTTACGGCCTCCGCCTCGAGAACGACCACCGGCCGCTCGCGGCCGCCGACCTCGACGGCGAAGGCAGCCGAGCAGCCGCGTCGCACGCCGGCTGCGCTCACCTCGGCCAGCAGCTCGATGTCGCCGGCGTAGAGGTTGCGGCCGTCGACGACGAGGACGTCCTTGATCCGCCCGGTGACGAAGAGCTCGCCGTCGCTGACGGCTCCCAAGTCGCCGGTGCGCAGGAAGCTGCCGCTGCCGGCGAGGGTCGCGCCGAACGTCCGTTCGGTCTCCTCAGCGCGTTTCCAGTAGCCGGCGGCGACGCTCGAGGATTGGAGCCAGATCTCTCCGACGCGGCCGGAGGGGCACGGCTGCCCTGACTCGGGGTCGACAATCGCCACGCGGCCGGCGAGCGGGCGGCCACAGCCAACGAGCGTCCGGGCGGAGCGAGACTCGGGATCCGCGGCGACGATCTCGTTCCGCTCGAGCGCCGCCGCGTCAACCCTGATCGTCACCGGCTCGGCGCTCGGGTGACCGCCTGTCGCGACAAGCGTCGCCTCCGCGAGACCGTACGACGGGTAGAAGGCCTTCCGGCGAAAACCGCAGGGCCCGAACGCCGCTACGAATCGTTCGAGCGTCTCTGCGCGGATCGGCTCCGCGCCGTTGACAGCCACGGTCCAACTCCGCAGGTCGAGTCCTACCCGCTCCTCGGGCACGACCTTACGCGCGCAAAGGTCGTACGCGAAGTTCGGGCCGCCGCTCAACGTCGCGCTGTAGCGGGTGATAGCCCTGAGCCAGCGGCCGGGGCGCTCCATGAACGCGAACGGGGACATGAGCACCATCGGGAAGCCGCCGTAGACGGGCGAGAGCAGGCCACCGATGAGACCCATGTCGTGGTACGGCGGCAGCCAGCTGACCCCGCGGGTGTGCCGCCCGGAACCGTGGGCGTCATGGAATGCGGTCAGGTTGTGAAGGAGGTTCGCGTGAGTGAGCATCACTCCGCGCGGGGAGCCGGTCGACCCCGACGTGTACTGGAGAAGCGCGAGCGACAAGCCGTCGAGCGGCGGCTCGCGCCACTCGTCCGCCGAAGCCGGATCGCCGTCGTCCGTGACGACCCACTGGAGCACCGGCGCCACGGACGCCTCTGCGGCGTCGTCGAGTCGCGCGACGACCTCGCGCGAGACGAGCGCGGCGGCGGCACCGGCATCCGCCGCGAGCGCCGCAAGTCCGCCGGCCGCACGGTTCTTGCGCGGCGGGTAGGCCGGAACCGCGACAGCGCCGGCATAGAGGCAGCCGAAGAGCGCGGCGACGTAGTCGAGCCCCGGCGCCTGCAGCAGGAGCACCGGCTCGCCCGGTCGGACGAGCTCCTGGAGCCGCGCGGCGATCGATCGCGCGCGACCGTCGAGCTCTCCGTAGGTGACGTGCTCCTCGACTTGCTCGCCGTCGACAAGCATCGTGAAGGCCAGTGCTCCCGGACGAGCCTCGGCGCCGAGGCGCAGGCACTCGACGAGCGTCTCGGGCCGCGGGTGTCGCGCGGACGTCAGGCGGTCGTCCGCAGGCGCCGACGGGTGCGCTGCGACTGGTCCGGTCGCTTGAGGTCCGAGACCAGTCCGACGCGCTCGAGACCAAGGAGGACGATGCCCGCGATGTCGATCTGGAACCGATCCAGGCCGTAGATCGCGGCGCTCGGGAAGGCGTGGTGGTTGTTGTGCCAGGCCTCGCCGAGCGACGGGAGTGCGAGCACCCAGTTGTTCCTGCTTTCGTCGGTTGCTCGGTACATTCGCCGTCCGAACGAGTGGCAGATCGAGTTGACGCTCCAGGTGACGTGGTGCAGCAGGAAGATCCGCACGAGACCGCCCCAGATCATCGCCTCGAAACCTCGCGCGAGGGTCCCTCCGACGGCGAGACCGATCCCGAACGGGAGCGCGAGCGAGAGCGTCATCCAGATCGGATAGAGGCGGTCGATGCGCATCACGAGCTCGTTCGCGTAGAGATCGCGGCCGTACTGCGGAAGCTCGCGCTCACGGCCGCGCGAGAAAAACCAGCTCCCGCGAGTGAAGAACCAGCCGATGTGAGCATGCCAGAGGCCCGCGGCCCGGCTCCCGAGGGCGTCGTTCCGACCGACGTGAGGCGAGTGCGGATCGCCCTCGCGATCGGCGAGCGCGTGATGCTTGCGATGGAAGACGACCCACTCGGTCAGCGGCCCCTGCACGGCCATCGCGCCGAGGATTGCGATCCCGACCTCGAAACCCTTCTTCGCACGGAAGCTGCGGTGGGAGAACAGCCGGTGGAAGCCGAGGCTGATCCCTAGCGCCGTCAAGACGTAGAGCGAGAGCAGCAGGACGAGGTCGAGCGGTCCGAACGCGACGCCCCACAGGAGACCCATGGTCGGGAAGAGCCCGAGGAAAGGGACGAGCACGGTGAGCAAGGTCGCAACCTGCTTCCCCGCTCCTGCACCTCCGTGCGCCGGAGCGCCGACCTCCGTCCAGCTCGCTCGCGTGGACATGGCGAGCGGAAGTATACGAACGTGATCCTTCCGATACAACGCCTGATCGCGGCGGCGATGCCGACACTACACCGCTCGAGCCGGACCCTTGTCCGAACCCTCCTCGAACCGCTCGACCTCGGCCGCGACGAGCTCGAGCCACCGGCCGGCTCGCGGCAACGCGATCGGACGCCCGCGGGGACCGCTCAGCGCGATCGCGTGGAGCGCACCCGGGATCAGGGTGTACGTGCCGACCGCGCCGTGCGCGACCGCTCGGTCGAAGCCCCGTCGGGACGCGGCCGGGCTCACGCCCGGGACACGCGGTAGCGGGCGATCGAGGGCGCCGTGGACGACGACGAGCCGGCGGCCGCGTAGCGGCTCGAGGTCGAGCTGATCGGGGATCCACGGCGCCAGCCCCACGACCGTGGAGACCGCGTCGTGGCCGGCAACCGAGATCGCCACGGCTCCGCCCATCGAGAACCCCACGAGGAGACAACGCTCGGCCCCGCTCTCGAGCGCGAAGGCGATCGCTGCACGAGCGTCCTCGATGCACATCTCCAGCCGGTTCCAGGATTTGATCCGGTAGCGGACCTCGATGAACCCCATTCCGGGGAACGTCGGCGCAAGACGCTCGACGAGCCAGGCAAGCGACGCGTTCCACGTCCCGTCGAGGGCCTCCGCCGACCCGCCGTCGACGCAGACGACAACGAGGTCGGAGACCGACCCGGTGACGCGGACGTCGGCCTCCGACGGGAGGCGAGCGTCGAGGCGCGGGGGCGACGCCCCGCGCGTCGTGGCATCCGTCACGCGGCGAGCCTCCGGAAGACCAGGCAGCAGTTGACACCGCCGAACCCAAACGCGTTCTTGACGCCCACGCTGGCATCGACCGCCCGAGACTCGTTCGGCACACAGTCGACCGGACACTGTGGATCCGGATGCTCGTGGTTGACAGTCGGGGGGACGACGCCCTCGCGCATCGCGAGAAGGAGCGCGATCGTCTCGAGCCCGGCTGCGGCGCTCAGGCAATGACCGAGCATCGATTTCGCCGCGAAGGCCGGCACCCGCCGCTCGCCGAAGACGAGTCGGAGCGCCTCGGCCTCTTGGCGGTCGCCGCGCTGTGTGCTCGTCGCATGCGCGCTGACGAGGTCCACGTCGTCAGGCGTAACGCCGCTCGCCTCCAGCGCGCCGCGGAGACACGCCGCTGCGCTTGCGGCGTCGTTCTCCGTGAAGCTCGCCCCGAGCGACGTGTTCTGACGGCCTCCGAGGAGCTCCGCCTCGATCGGAGCGCCGCGCTGAACAGCGTGCTCGAGATCCTCGAGGACGAGTACGGCCGCGCCCTCGCCGGGTACGAAGCCGTCTCGTAGGCGGTCGAAGGGCCGCATCGCACGCGCCGGGTCGGGATTCCGCGAGGCGACACGGGCGGCCGCGCAGGACGCGAGCGTTAGCGCGTCGAGCGCCCAGCAGCACCCGGCGATCGCGACATCCGCCGCGTCGAGCTGAAGAAGCTGCCAGGCACGGAGCACGGCGACGGCTCCGCTCGCGCAGGCCGCCGAGATGGCGTCGTGCGACCCGGTCGCGCCGACCGAGCGTGCGAGCGCCGCGCTCGCCGAGTACGGCCCAGTCTGGTAGAGCGTGAACGAGTCGACGCCGAGGTGGCCCTGACGCTGGTACGAGGCCGCCACGCGCGCGGCTGTCACCTGGGCGAGGTCGAAGCCGACGACGACGGCCTTCCGCTCAGAGCCATACGAGCCGTCGAGCCGGGCGGTCCGAACGGCCTCGGACCCGGCGGCGAGGAGGTACAGCGCCGCGGGGTCCAACGCGCGGGCGGTTCGGCGGTCGACGACTCCGCACGGGTCGAAGTCCTTGATCTCGGCAGCGATCGCGGTCGGGAGGGACGTGGTGTCGAAGCCGGTCGCGCGCCCGACGCCCGTCCGCCCGCTCGTGAGCGCGCGCCAGAAGTCTCCGACCGAGTTCCCGACGGGGGAGACGACGCCGAGCCCCGTCACGACCACTCGCCGCCGTGAAGTCATCGGCGTCAGGCAGCCGACAGGCGCGCCGCCAGGTACTCGGCGGTCACCCCGATCGAGCTCAGCTTCGGCAGGTCCTCGTCAGGGATGTACAAGCCTGTGCGGCGCTCGATCTCGAGCGCTAGGTCGACGGCGGCCAGACTGTCGAGGTTGAGCGCATCGGCGAGCGGGTCGTCGTCGCCGATCGAGCCGACCTCCTCGTCCGGGAACACCTCGACGAGGACCTCGCGCACCTGCTTGCGCAGTTCGTCGGCAGGCTGTTGCACAGCACTCGAGTATCTCGCTGACGTGCCGCGTTGGCAACCAACCGCGGACGCCGGTCGCGCGATTCGTCAAAGCGCCAGGATCCGGCGAGCGAGCCACCGCGCCCCGAGTCCGAGCAGCGCGAGGATCCCGGCCAGGATCTCCCAGATCGAGATCGCGCCGGGCGCCGGATAGGTCGTGACCCCCGCGACGACGCGCAGGACGACGATCAGAACGGCGGCGAGGATCGCGAAGACCCCGACACCGCGGAGCGCGCCAGCCCCGAGCCGGCGGAAGTCCCGCCCAGCCTCCCGCAGCTCGGCTTCAGCGCGAAGACGGAGGTCCGCGATCTCGCTGAGCACCCGCGGCGCCTCGAGCAGGAGCAGCTGGTACCCGAGGAAGGCGTTGAGGTAATTCTCGGCGGTGAGCTTCGCGAGGGTCGACTCTCGCCGCCGCGCCGCGAAGAACGCTCGGATCTCGTCGACCATGTTCACCGACGGTGCGAGCTGAAGGATGATGCTGTCGACGATGATGAACGCTCGGTAGTAGCGCAGGACCGTCGCCGGGAGTCGCACCCGGTATCGCCGCATCAGGTCGAGGTTCCCGAGCAGCAGTCGCGCGTTGCTCTTCTCGGCGAGGCTCGCCTGCGGGTCCCGGGCTGCGCTCATCCAGTTCTGGAGGTTGTTCTGGTACTCGTTCCGGAACGCGCGGAGGTCGATGCCCGGCGGGAGCTCGAGGATCCGGAGCGCCGCCTCGAAGGCACGGCTCGGGCTTCCTTCGGCGACTCGCTCGAGAAACGTGAGCATGTCGCGCTGGAACTCGTCGATCATGACGCCGACGATCCCGAAGTCGACGAGGCCGACACGGTTGCCGTCGAGGACGACGATGTTCGCCGCGTGCGGGTCGCCGTGGAAGAGCCCGCCGACGAAGACCTGCCGCAGCATGATCCGAATGAGGCAGCGCGCCACCTCCTCGACGTCGATGCCCTCCGCGAGAAGCCTGCGCGTTTCGGTCTCGCGTTCGCGCGTGAGCGCGATCAGGATGTGGTTCATCCAGCGGCCGTCGAGGAACTCGAGCGTGAGCACGCGCTTCGTCGTGCACTCGGGAACCACACGCGGGATGATCTCGTCGTCGTAGGCCGCTCCGTTCTCGCGGAGCCGCGCCGCATAGCGCGCCTCGACGCGGTAGTCGAGCTCCTCGGCGGTCCAGCGGCGAAAGTCCTCGTAGATCGGGCGGAGCTTGATCGTCATCAGGATGGTGGTCGCATCGACAACGCGCGCGATCAGCCCGAGGATCTTCAGGTCGGCCGCGACCACCCGCTCGATCGAGGGTCGTTGCACCTTCACGGCGACGAGCTCGCCCGACGCCAGCTCGGCACGATAGACCTGGCCGAACGACGCGGAGGCGATCGGCCTTCGCGGGAAGGACGAAAAGACAGCGTCGACGGGGCGGCCGAGCTCGCGCTCGATGATCGCGACCGCCTCCGGCGTGGGGAACGGCGGAACCTCGTCGAGCAGGCGGACGAGCTCGTCGATGTACTCCTGAGGAAGAAAGTCCGGCCGCATCGCCCTGATCTGGCCGAACTTGATGAACGTCCCCGCGAGCCGCTGGAGGGCGAGGCGCAGTTCGCGCGCGTTCTTCAGGCGGATCTCCGCGGGCTCGTCCCGCGTTAGCCGGCCGCGCACTGTGTTGAACGCGACGGCGGCGAGGTAGCGGACTCCCACGACCAGGATCTGGACGAGTCGGGGAACGAG
>Ga0066709_100004553_pt1 | contig 11105 bp, 8 predicted proteins | sample GraSoiAngelo_158_FD_79665 | JGI IMG/M metagenome (GOLD analysis project Ga0066709, IMG submission 79665) | Grasslands soil microbial communities from the Angelo Coastal Reserve, California, USA - 14_1009_16_30cm | ecosystem: Environmental > Terrestrial > Soil > Grasslands | place: USA... | reverse complement strand
CGCGGCGGCAGGTCACGCTGATCTGCGCCAACGCGCTCCACCGAAAGCTCCGGCCGGCTGAGCTCGCGCGCATCCTCGGAGCCGGTCTCGTCGCCGAGTTCGGCGATCGCCTGCTCTGCCACGACGCCGAGGACCCGAGCGCCCTCGTGAGCCTGGGCCCGACGCCGGAGCACGGGTACCCCGTCGTCACGCATCGGCTCGTCGCCGAGTCCGATCTCACCGTCTACGTGAACGCGGGGTACATGCGGGGCTTCAACGGCGGCTGGAAGTCTGTCTGTGTCGGGCTGTCGACGTACGCCACGATCCGCGTGACCCACACGCCCGACGGCATGTCGATGTCGGTCCACGGCAACCGCATGCACGCGGTGCTCGACGAGATGGGCCGCCATCTCGAGAGTCGCCTCGGCCGCCGCGTCTTCAAGATCGACACGCTCCTGGCCGATCCCTTGCGCGTGGCGAAGGTCGTCGCCGGCTCGGTCGACGACTCGCGCCGCGCGATTCTGAGCGCGATGGGCACGATGTTCCCACCGCGGCGCGAGCTGGCCCGGGAGCGGTTCGACGTCCTGGTCTACGGCGTCCCCGACGACAGCCCGTACGCGGTCTTCTCCCATGTCAATCCGATCCTCACGCTGATCTCGTCGGGGCTTGGCTATCTCGGCGGGCTCGTCGAGGCGGTCGGAGCGCCCGGCTGCACCGTGATCCTGGCGACGCCGGTGCCCGAGCGCTGGGATCGCGTCGCCCATCCCTCGTATCCGGAGGTGTGGGAGCGCGTCCTCGGGCTCACGCGCGATCCGCACGAGATCATGCGCCGATTCGCCGACGACTACGCGCGCCGGCCGGAGTACATCGAGGCCTACCGCGGGCACTACGGCTTCCATCCCGTCCACGCGATCTTCGCGGTCTATCCCCTCAAGCGCCTGAGCCGCATCGGTCGCGTCATCGTCGTCGGGCCGCGCGACCCCGCGGTGCCCCGACACCTGGGCTTCGAGGTCGCCGCGAGCGTCGAGGAGGCGCTTGCTCGCGCCGAGACGATCCATGGCCGCGACTGCGCGATCGCCCACGTCAGGCAGCCGGCCCCTGCGCGCCCGGAGTGAGGGCAATGCGGCCGTGAACCCCAAGCGCTGGGCGCTGTCGGTGCCGCTCGACGGCTTCGCGCTGGCCGAGCTACGCGGAGATCGCGCGCGCCGCGGAGCGGCTCGGCTACGTGGATGCCTGGTCGCTCGAGGCCGACGGCGTCGACTGCTTCGCGCCGCTGGCCGTCGTCGGAATGGCGACGTCCATGCGGCTGGGGACGGCGATCGCGAACGTGTACACGCGAGGGCCGGCGACCCTGGCGATGTGCGCGGCCGGCGTCGCCGAAGTCGCGCCGGGCCGCTTCTGTCTCGGCATCGGGTCGGGCTCCCAGCCGATCGTCGAGGCGTGGAACGGGGGAGTGTTCGGCCGGCCGGCGACCCGCGTGCGCGAAAGCGCGCAGTTTCTGCGTCGCGCCCTGGCGGGAGAGCGCGTCGTGTTCCGGGGCGAGACCTTCTCGGTGGACGGGTTCCGCCTGAGCCGCCCGCCCGCGCAGCCGATCCCGATCTACGTCGCGGCGCTCCGACCGGGCATGCTGCGCGTCGCGGGCGAGGTCGGCGACGGCGCGATCCTCAACTGGCTTTCCGCGCAGGACGTGCCGAAGTCGGTGGCTGTCGTCCGCGAGGCCGCGCAGAAGGCCGGGCGCGATCCCGCCACGATCGAGATCACCGCGCGTCTCCTGATCAACGTCGACCCGCCGAGCCCGGCGTCGGACCTGGCGGTGCGCCGGCACGTCACCGCGTACCTGAATGTCCCCGTCTACCGGGCGTTCCAGGAATGGCTCGGGCGCGCAAGCGTGCTCGAGCCGATGTGGAATGCGTGGCAGAGCGGTGATCGGAAGGCCGCGGTCGGCGCGGTGCCCGAGAGGGTGATGAACGACTTGATCATTCGTGGATCGATGGCCGAGATCCGCGCGCACATCGGCCGCTATCTCGACGCCGGCATCGATACCGCGTTCCTCGCGCTCTCGACGCTCGAGACGGACCCGGCGCGGCGGCGTGCGATCCTGCTCGACGCGGTCCAGACGCTCGCGCCCGCTACGCGGCCGGCTCCGACCCCACCACGCTGACGAACGACACGCATTCTCCGGGTGCGCCGCCCAGGTTGTGCGTCAGCGCGAGCTTGCGGCCGCGCGCGACCGACGCGATCTGGCGCTTGCCGGCCTCGCCGCGGAGCTGCAGCCACGCCTCGAAGAGCATCCGGAGGCCCGAGGCGCCGATCGGGTGACCGAAGGACTTGAGGCCGCCGTCGGGGTTCACGGCCAGCTCGCCGTCGAGATCGAAGGTGCCCGCAAGGACTTCCTTCCACGCCGTGCCGCGCGCGGCGAAAGCGAGGTCTTCCATGAGCACGAGCTCGGTCGGCGTGAAGCAGTCGTGCACCTCGGCCATCGCGAGCTCCTGGCGCGGGTCCTTGATGCCGGCCTGGGCGTACGCGTCGATGGCGGAGGCGACGACCTCCGGGAAGGTCGTGTAGTCGTAGTCGGGGTCCAAGGGGCCGGCGGCGGGGCCGGCGATGAACGAGAGCGCCTTCACGTAGAGCGGCTTGTCGGTGTAGCGGCGCGCGTCCTCGGCGCGGACGATGATCGCCGCCGCGGAGCCGTCGCTGACGCCCGAGCAGTCGAAGATCCCGAGCGGGCCGGCGACGAGCGGTGAGCAGGCGATCGTCTCCTTGGGCACCTCTTTGCGGAATTGCGCGCGCGGGTTCAGGGCGCCGTTCTTGTGATTCTTCCACGCGATCCGCGTCATGACGTCCTTCAGCACCGCGTCGTCCACGCCGAACTTCTTGGCGTAGGCCGGGGCCAGCAGGCTGAACGTCGCGGGCGCGGTGAGGCCGGCCCTGGTGCCGTCGCCGGGGGCGGCGATCCCGGGAAGGCCGGAGATGCCGGAGTCCTTCAGTTTCTCGACGCCGATCGCCATCGCGATGTCGTAGGCGCCCGAGGCGACCGCATAGCAGGCGTTGCGGAAGGCCTCGGAGCCGGTGGCGCAGTAGTTCTCGAGCCGGCTCACCGGCTTGTAGTCGATCTTGAGGGGGCGTGAGAGCGTGAGGCCCGACTGGCCCGAATAGAGCGTGCCGAGCCAGAACGCGTCCACGTCGCCGAGCGCGACCCCCGCCGACGCGAGCGCGTCCTTCGCGGCGTCGACGAGCAGGTCGTTGACGCCCTTGTCCCAGTGCTCGCCGAACGACGTGCAGCCCATACCGACGATCGCTACCCGATCACGGATCCCGTTGCTCGCCATCAGCCCGGACCTCCCTCGATCGTTGAAGCGCTCGCCTCGCGGCGCGGCCGCCGCTCAGCTCGCACTGCCCTCGATCAATCGAATCGTGGGCTCCAATTCTAGCAGGGCCCTGGGAGACCCACAGGTATGCTTTGAGCCGTGGCCGCGAGCGAGTGGAGTCGAGCGATCGCCGTCGTCGCCTTCGTCGCCTGCTACGTCGGACTCGCACTCGGGCGCGTGCCGGGCTTCCGGGTCGACCGTACGGGCGTCGCCATCATCGGTGCCGCCGTGATGGTCGCCTCCGGCGCGCTTCCGTGGTCCGACGCCGTCGCCGCGGTCGACGCGCCGACGCTCGTCCTGTTGTTCGGGATGATGGTCGTGACCGCCTATCTTCGCCTCTCCGGGTTCTTCCGCCTGGTGATGACGCTGGCGCTCCGGCGCGCCCGGACGCCGCTCACGCTGCTGGCGGCGGTCGTGGTCGCGTCCGGCGCCCTGTCCGCGTTCTTCGTCAACGACGTCGTGTGTCTTGTCCTGGCCCCGGTGGTGCTGGAGGCGACGCGCCAGCTGGCGCTGCCGCCGATGCCGTATCTCATCGCGCTCGCGACGGCGGCCAACGTGGGGAGCGTGGCGACGCTGACGGGGAATCCGCAGAACATGCTCGTCGGGAGCTTCTCGGGGATCAGCTATCGAAGCTTCCTCGCCCGCGAGGCGCCCATCGCCCTCGTCGGCCTCGCTTGCGTGTTCGTCGTCGTCGCGTTGGTCTACCGCCGCCAGCTTCCGAACACTCCGCTCGAGATCGTCCCGGACACGCGCCTGGCCGTGCACTATCCGCTCATGTGGAAGACGATCGCCGCCGCCTCGGTCATGCTGCTCGCGTTCCTCGGCGGCGTGCCGATCGCCATCGTCGCGGTCACCGGCGCCGCGTGCACGCTCTTCACGCGGCGGGTGAACCCGGAGAAGGTCTACCGCGAGATCAACTGGGGCCTGCTCGTCCTCTTCGCCGGCCTCTTCGTCGTCACCGCCGGCCTCGAGCACTCGGGGGTGATCGATCTCCTGCTGCAGTGGGCCGCGGCCGCGAACCTCCATCGCCCGGCCGTGCTTACCGTCGTCACCGCGGTGCTCTCGAACGTCGTCTCCAATGTGCCGGCCGTGCTCCTGTTCAAGCCGCTCGTCGCCTCGTTCGGCGAGCCGCGTCGCGCGTGGCTCGTGCTGGCCATGGCCTCGACGCTCGCCGGCAACCTGACGATCCTGGGAAGCGTCGCCAACCTGATCGTCGTCGAGACCGCCCGGGCCGCCCGCGTGGAGATCGGGTTCGTCGAGTACTGCAAGGTGGGTGTGCCGCTGACGCTGGTGACGCTCTTCTTCGGCTGGCTCCTGCTCGCGTTCCTTCCGGTGTAGCCGCCGAGCCGCTCAGCTCGCCCGGTTTCGATCACTGAAGGGCTCGCCTCGCGGCGCCGCTCAGCTCGCCCGACCCCTCAGCGGCCTCGCCTTCCAGAAGTAGTTGTGTACGCCACCGGCCGTGAACAGCCGGCGAAAGGTCATCTCGACCCGGTCGCCGATCTTGACGGCCGACGGATCAACGTCGGTCAGCTCGCACTGGAACCGCCCGCCGCCCTCGAAGTCGATGACCGCGGCGACCACGGGCGGCGAGAGCGAGTAGGCGAGCCGATCCACGGTGAAGGTTGCGATCGTCGCCGGGACGTCGGCGAGCCGCTCGGCCGCCATCCGGTCGACGGCATGGCACTTCACGCACACCCGCTGCGGCGGCACGTGCCGGACGCCGCACGCCCGGCAGCGGCTGCCCGTGAAGGCGAACTTCCACGCCTCGGCGCGGAAGGACGGCGGCGCCGCGGGGCGCTCCGGATCGGGCCGGCGCGGCGGCTCGCGCTGGAGGAATCCACGCCAGGTCAAGAAGGTCGGGTACGTGAGGCGACCACCGGCGGCGATCTGCGCCGCCACCGGCCGCGTGGACCGTCGAGACGCGATCGCCGCTGTTGTCCGCCAGATGGCGACGTCGCAGCCGTCCGCCAGCGAGACCACGACGATCAGCTCGTCCGGCTTGGCGCGGTCGAGCGCGTCGGCGAGCATGAGACCCGCGTGCGCCGTTCCGGTGTTGCCGATGCTCGCGGCCAGATCGTCGACGATCGTCCCCTTCTCTGCGCCGATCGACCCGGCGACGCGCCGGCTAGCTCGGCCGTGGGGACCGGTGACGATCCAGCGGGAGACGGCCGCCGCGGTGAGCCCGGTCTGCTTGAGCGCGTCGGCCACGGCGGCCTCGCCCAGCGGCACGTACGCGTGCTCGCCGAAGCGCTCCTCCCACTGGCGCGAGGCGGCATCGCCCGGCAGGCGCCAGCGCTCGAGGAACTCGGCCGTGGCCGACGCCCACGCGACCGGCTCGGCCAGCGTGGATCGGTCTCGCGAATCGGCCAGGAGAAACGCCGCGGCGCCGTCACCGCCTTCGCGCTCGTCGCCGCTCCCGGGGAGGCCGGTGCGGATGTCCGAGAGCACCGTCAGCGTCGGCCGACTGGCATCGATCGCCGCCCGCACGGCACCGGCGCCCGAGCGCACCGACCCCAGCATGTCGAACGCCGGCGCGCCGGTGTCCAGGTCGAGCGCCGCGTGGATGGCCGTCGCGTTGGTCTTGTCGAGGTACGCCGGCGCCGCCGTGGCGAAGTAGAGGGCCTCGGGCCGTACGTTCGGCGCCGCCCGCAGCGCCGCGCGGGCGGCCTCGACGGCCATCGACGTGGTGTCCTCGTCGTAGGAGGCGACGGACCGGGTGCCCGCGCCGGCCGGCGCGCCCAGCGACTCGCCGATCGCCTTGCGATCGAGGCGGAAATAGGGCAGGTAAGCGCCGTACGCGACGATCCCGTTCACAGTGGACGATTCTACCGCGAGACCGGGACAGGCAGGCCGAGCGCTATCGCCGCTTCGCGGCGGCCTTGCGCAGGGCGACCACGACGGTCGGCTCGAGTGGCTCGAGCGCGGCGAGCCGGTCGGCGAGGTCGGGCTCCCTCGCCAGGAGACGCTGCTCGAACAAGGGGGACGGCGGAGGATTCACCGCCGCGGCCGCGCGGAGGGCGTCGGCGAGCGTCCGGCGCGGGGCTTCGTGGCCCATGTCTCTCAGGATCTCGATGGCCCGCTGATCGGCCTCCAGCTCCTGCTCGCGCGAGAAGGCGCGGATGACCAGGGGGTTCACGACGAAATCGGCGAGGCCGAGCCCCGGCATGAAGAGACCCAGCAGCGCGAATCCGGCATTCATCGCGAGAGCGAGGTTGCGTCGTTGGCCCGCGTGTTCCAGGATCTCGTGCGCGACCTTCTGAGCGACGAGCGCGTCGATGCAGCGCTGGGACTGGCGTACGAGCCCGTCAGAAAAGTAAAAGGTCGCGTCCTCGGCGGCGAAGGCGGTGACGGCACTGGTTTCGATGAGCGCGAACGAGTAGCGGTCCGGATCGTCTCCCGCCGCCTCGGCGGCGCGATGGAGGGTTTGGGAGATCTTGATGGTCCCAGGATCGCGGGGCGAAGGGTAGTACGCGAGGTCCGGGTGTGTGGGAGGAATCAGCGCGCATCCACTGGTGAGGACAAGGAGCAGAAGGAGCGCGAGGGAGCGACGCATGCCCGTCCATCCTATGAAGGGACCCTCGCGAATCCGGCGGAAATAACGACGTGGTGATGTGACGTCTACAGCTTGGGGAGCGCCTTGCGAGGAACCACTAACGCAAGGCGCGCCCCCTATCGGAATCGGAGGGACTGCTGGGATCCAACCCCTCCGTCGCCCGATGAGACGAATCCGTCCCGACCCTTATTTCCCCCCACTGAGCAGGGGGCGGAGATAGCTCCACAGGTGATCGGCGATCACCTGATGACCGGCGGCCGTCGGATGGATCCCGTCGGGCTGGTTGAGCCGGGGGTCGGTAGCGACGCCGTCGAGGAGGAAGGGCATGAACGCGATCTTCGCGCGGCGCGCGACCGCCGGGAACACCGCCTCGAACTCCTTCGTGAACTCGGCACCATAGTTCGGCGGCAGGCGCATGCCCGCCAGCAGCACGCGGGCGCCCGCGGCCTGGAGCCGCGCGACGATCTCCTCGAGGTTGGCGCGCACCGCCTGCGGGCTCTGGCCCCGCAGGCCATCGTTGGCGCCGAGCGCGACGATGACGATTTCCGGATTCGTGCGCAGGACCCAGTCGACCCGTCGGAGACCGCCGGCCGTGGTGTCGCCGCTCACGCCGGCGTTGACCACACGGTAGGCGTAGCCCTCGCGCCGGAGCCGCACCTGGAGTCGGGCGGGGAACGCCTCGTCGGCGTCGACGCCCAGGCCGGCGGTGAGGCTGTCGCCGAGCGCGACGATGACGCCCTCGCCGCGCGCCTCGGCCGGTCCCAGGCTCAGCAGCACGACGGACAAGAGGACGAGCCCGCGCACGCGAAGTCGCCTCACGCGGCCAGTGTAGTATGAGTTTCGAGATGATCCGGATCCGCGACGTCGTCATGCGCCTCTCGAGCGGCGGGCGCCCGCTCACGATCCTCGATGGCGTCACGCTCGACGTCGCCGCGGGCGAGGTCTGCGCCATCACCGGGCCTTCCGGGAGCGGCAAGTCCACGCTGCTGGGGCTCATCGCCGGTCTCGACCGGCCGAGCGCGGGCTCGATCGCCGTCGCCGGCGTCGAGATCACGGGGCTCGACGAAGACGCGCTCGCACGGTTCCGCCGCGAGACGCTCGGGTACGTCTTCCAGTCCTACCACCTGATCCCGACCCTCACCGCGGCGGAGAACGTCGCCGTCCCGCTCGAGATCGTCGGCGCGCCCGATGCGCTCAGCCGTGCGCGCGGGCTGCTCGGTGACCTCGGGCTCGGCGAGCGCGGCCACCACTATCCGGTGCAGCTCTCGGGGGGCGAGCAGCAGCGCGTCGCGCTCGCGCGCGCGGTCGCGCTCGACCCCGGCCTCCTGCTGGCCGACGAGCCGACCGGCAACCTCGATTCCGCCACCGGCGTCCAGATCATCCAGCTCCTGCTCGCGTTGAACCGCCGCCGCGGCTCCACGCTGGTGCTGGTGACTCACGACGAGGCGCTGGCGAGCCACGCCGATCGCGTCGTCAAGCTGCACGACGGCCGGATTCTGAACGGCGCCGCGTGAGCCTCGCGTTTTCGCTGCGCATGGCCTGGCGCGAGACGCGTGGGGCGTGGCGTCACTTCATCGTGTTCTTCGGCTGCGTCGCCCTCGGCGTCGCGGCGCTGGTCTCGGTCGGCACGTTCGCGGCGAATCTCGACCGCACCCTGGGGCGCGAGGCCCGCACGCTCACGGGCGGTGACCTCGAGCTCCGCTCGGCGCGGCCGCTCGACGACGACGTGCGCACGGCGCTCGCCGAGCTCGCGCGTGGCGGCGCCGCAACCACCACCGTCCGCGAGCTGGCCGCCATGGCGCGCGCCCCCGCCCGCGGCGCGACGCTCCTGGTGGAGCTCAAAGCGGTGGAGGGCGAGTATCCGCTCTACGGACGCGTCGAGACGGTGCCGGCCGCGCCGCTCGATACCCTGCTCGCCGACCGCGACGGCGCCGGCGGCGCCGTGGTCGAGGCCCGGCTGCTGGAGCGCCTGGGGCTCGCCGTGGGCGATCCTCTGGTCGTCGGCGCCGCCCGCTTCACCGTCACCGGCGTGCTCGTGCGAGAGCCAGACCGCTCGATGGGCCTGGTGACCCTGGGGCCGCGCGTCCTCATCGGGGGCCCGGCACTCGAGCGGACCGGACTCTTGCAGGTTGGCAGTCGTGTCCGTTACCGAACGCTCGCGCGCCTCCCCGCCGGCGTGACGGCCCGCGTCGCCGGCGCCGATCTCGCCCGCTCGATCGGCGATCCGGCGGTCCGCATCGCGGCGTTCGACGAGGCTCAGCCGGGCCTGCGCCGCTTCTTCTCGCAGCTCGCCACCTACCTCGGCCTCGTCGGGCTGGCGAGCCTGCTGGTCGGCGGCGTCGGGATCGCGTCCTCGGTGACCACCTTCTTCAGGCGCCAGCTCGTGACGATCGCGATCCTCAAGTGCCTCGGGGCGGGCTCGCGCGTCCTCCTCGTCACCTATCTGATCCAGATATTGTCCCTCGGCCTTCTCGGGAGTCTGGCGGGCGCCGCCCTGGGCGTGGCAGCCCAGCCGCTGCTCGTGCGCGTGCTCGCCCCGTTCGCTCCGTTCGCGCTCGAAGTCCAGTGGGATGCGGGGACGATCGCCCGTGGGATCGCGCTCGGCATGCTCACGGCGCTGCTCTGTGCGCTCTGGCCGCTCCTGGCCGTCCGCAGCGTTCCCCCGTCGCTGATCCTCCGGCGTGACGTCGAGGCGAGCTCCTGGCGCGCGCGCCGTCCGTGGGCCGCAGCGGCCCCGATCCTCTCGGGGCTGGCCGCGCTGGCCATCTGGCAGGCCGGATCGCTCCGGCTGGGCGCGATCTTCCTCGGCGCCGCGCTGGCGGCGCTCGCCGTCCTCCTGGGGCTGTCGGGGGGGCTCGTGAGGCTCGCCAGGCGGCTGCCGCGCGTCCGGGGGCTGGCCTGGCGTCAGGGCATCGCCGGTCTCGACCGGCCCGGAGGCCACACGGTCAGAGTGGTCGTGGCCCTCGGACTCGCCGTCATGCTGCTCGTGGCCGTCGCGTTGCTCGAGGCGAACCTCGGCCGTCAAATCGCCTTCGAGCAAAAGCGCGACGCCCCGGCGTTCTTCTTCATCGACGTGCAAGGGGACCAGCGGGACGCGTTCAGCCGGCTCGTCGCCGCCGTCAGCGGCACCGCGCCGACGCTGACGCCGGTCGTGCGGGCACGGCTCGCGGAGATCGACGGCGCGTCCGTCACGCGCGAGCTGATCGAGCGGCGGAAGCGAGAGGCGCCGGACAAGATCTGGTATCTCACACGTGAGTACATGTTGACCTGGGCCGCCGAGCCGCCGCCGGCGAGCGTGATCACCCGCGGCCGCTGGTGGACCGCGAGCGAGGCGGCGGCGCGGCCGCGCGTCTCGGTGGACGAGGCGGCGGCGAAATACTTCGGGGTCGGGGTCGGCGGGACGCTCACCTTCGACGTCCAGGGCGTGCCGGTCGAGGCGGAGGTCGCGAGCCTGCGCAAGATCGACTGGCAAAGCCTGAGCACCAACTTCTTCATGGTGCTCTCGCCGGGCGCCCTCGACGGCGCGCCGGCGGTCTACATGGCGACGGCGCGCGTGGCCGCCGACGTCGAGACGGAGCTTCAGGACCGCGTGGTGGCGGCCTTCCCCAATATCACCGCGATTCCCCTGCGGGGTGTCCTCGAGCGCGTGGGCGAAGTCCTCGACCAGATCTCGTTCGCGGTACGGTTCATGGCGCTCTTCAGCGTCGCCGCGGGCCTCGTGGTCATGGCCGGTGCGCTTGCGGCGACGCGCTACCAGCGTCTCTACGAGTCGGTCATCCTCAAGACGCTCGGCGCCACGCGCTGGGCGATCGCGCGCGCGTTCGCCGTCGAGTACGCGTGTCTCGGCGCGACGGCGGGCGTCGGCGGGACGTTGCTCGCGGTCGTCCTCGCCTGGATCATCCTGCGCTTCGTCCTCGACACCCCCTGGACGCTCGAGCCCGAGACGCTGCTCCTGGGCGTGATCCTGACGACGCTCGTCTCGCTCGCGGTTGGTCTCCTCGCGACCGTCCGACTGCTCGGCCGCAAGCCCCTGTCGGTGCTCCGCCAGGAGTGAGCGCCCCATGGTAGTCTTTCCCGATGGAGGTGGCGATGTTCAAACCGCTCGGCCTCGATCACGTCGTCCTGCGAGTTCGCGACCAGGTACGGTCACGCCGGTTCTACGAGGACGTGCTGGGCTGCACGCTCGACAAGCTGAACGAGAGGAT
>Ga0066709_100004552_pt1 | contig 11106 bp, 8 predicted proteins | sample GraSoiAngelo_158_FD_79665 | JGI IMG/M metagenome (GOLD analysis project Ga0066709, IMG submission 79665) | Grasslands soil microbial communities from the Angelo Coastal Reserve, California, USA - 14_1009_16_30cm | ecosystem: Environmental > Terrestrial > Soil > Grasslands | place: USA... | reverse complement strand
GGTCCGCGCGGCGGCGGAAAGACCGAGCTGGCGCGGGCGCTGGCGGCGTTCCTGTTCGTCGACGAGGACGGGCTGATCCGCATCGACATGTCGGGGTACATGGAGAAATTCTCGGTCTCGCGGTTGGTGGGAGCGCCCCCGGGGTACGTGGGGTACGAAGAGGGCGGACAGCTCACCGAGAAGGTGCGGCGCAAGCCGTATTCCGTGGTGTTGCTGGACGAGATTGAAAAAGCACACCCGGATGTGTTCAATGTGCTGCTTCAGGTCCTCGATGACGGAGTCTTGACAGACAGCTCACGCCGCCGTGTCGACTTCAAGAACACGGTCATTATCATGACGTCCAACCTCGGGGGCCGTCAGATCGTGGCCGGCGGGCGGAACCTGGGGTTCAAGCAGGCGGAAGGCAGTGCGCAGCAGTTCGCCGCCATCAAGAGCACGGTTCAGGACGAGCTCAAGCGGACGTTCAACCCCGAGTTCCTCAACCGCATCGACGACGTGATCGTGTTCCACGGCCTCACGCGCGACGACATGCGCATGATCGTGGATATCCTGCTGGGCCAGGTGAAGGACCGTTTGCGTGCGCAGAACATTCAGCTGGACATCACCGCGGAAGCCTTGGACCTGCTCATCGAGCGAGGGTTCGATCCGTCGCTGGGCGCGCGGCCGCTCAAGCGGGCGATCCAGCGCCTGCTGGAGGATCCGTTCGCGGAGTACATCCTGCGCGGCCAGTACGTGGGCGGCGCCCGCATCCGGGTGTGGCGCACGAACGACCAGCTCGAGTTCGGCATCGGCACCGGTCCCGAGCCGAGCGCCGAGGTGGCGGCCGCGGCCGCGCCCGCGCCCGCGCCCGCGCCTGCGCCCGCGAGCGCTCCTGCGAGCCCTTCCGCCTAGCGCGCTGCGCCAACCCGCGCCGAGTCCCGCCCGGCGAGGTACGGCTTGAGGACACGTTCCGTCGCGGAGCGTGGCCTCTCGCCTCGCCGGGCGCCGTTCGTCCGGAGCGCGGCCGTGCGACGCGCGCTCGGGTCCCGATCGAGAGGTTCGCGGTCGCACCGAACTCCGGCGGCCCTGTGGCTCGGGGTACTCGTGCTGGCCGTGCTCGCCGGCTCCCCGGCCGCGTCCCGCGCCCAGACGCCGCTCGGCCCGCCCGCCGGCCCCGCCGCCGTCCCCGACACCGCGGCGAGCGAGCCTCGCGTGGGCCGGGTGTCGGTCGTCGGGAACGCCTCCGTCGACAGCGCGCGCGTGCTCCGGACGTTCGAGGTCCCGAGCGGATCGCGGTTCTCCGAGGACATGGTGCGGCGCGGCATCCGCAAGCTGTTCGCGCTCGGCCTGTTCGGCGACATCTACGTGAACCCGGTGCAGCACGGGTCCGAGGTGGACCTCGTGATCCACGTCCAGGAACGGCCCCGCATCGGCAAGATCGAGTTCAGCGGCAACAAGAAGAAGGACTCGAAGGATCTCGAGAAGCATCTCGTGCTCCACGCCGGCGAGGCGTACCAGCCGACGGCGGTCGAGACCCAGATCGACTCGTTGCTGCGCTTCTACCACGGCGAGGGATATGCGCGGGCGGAGATCACCGCGCATGCCGACACGCTCGCGTCCGGCAACCAGGTCACGCTGCGCTTCGAGGTCAAGGAGGGGGAGAAGGTCAAGATCGAGCGGGTGGAGTTCCAGGGCAACGCCGCGTTCCCCGCCCGCCGCCTGCGCAAGGTGATGAAGTCCCACGCGCGCGGCGCGCTGGGAGGCGGCGACGTGAAGGACGAGAATTTCGCCGAGGACGTGACCAAGATCGAGGCCGTGTACCACAACAACGGCTATCGCGACGCCCGCGTCGACAGCCACGAGCTCAAGCCCGGGTCGCGGCCGGACCGGCTGGTCTACGTCCTCAAGATCGACGAGGGCGGCCGGTACGAGTTCGGCCGGGTGTCGTGGAGCGGGAACACCGCGGTCGCCACGCCGGCGCTGGAGAAGGGCTGGAAGCAGAAGCGCAGTCGCCGGGTGTACGACGCTTCCCGGATCGAGCGCGCGCAAAGCAACGCTTACTCCGAGTACGCGGAAAAGGGCTACCTGTACATCAACGTCGAGCCGCGCGAGACGCTGCGCGACTCGATCGTCGACGTGGCGTTCGAGATCACGGAAGGTCAGCCGTCGAAGGTCCGGCTCGTCAACATCCTGGGCAACAAGGGCACGCGCGAGAACGTGATCCGGCGCGAGATCACGATCCACGAGGGTGACCGGTTCAAGCGCTCGGCGCTGGTGCGCACCCAGGGCGACATCTTCCGGCTGGGGCTGTTCGAGGACGTGCAAGTCGACTTCGCGCCGGTGGAGAGCACCGACGTCGACATCAACCTCAAGGTCAAGGAGAAGCAGGTCGGAACGGCTTCGGCGGGCGCCGGCTACACGAGCGAGAGCGGCGTCACCGGGTTCCTGGAGCTGGGTCACAACAACGTGCTCGGCAACGGCCAGAGCGTGAACCTGCACCTGGAGCGGGGCGGACGCCGCGAGGACTACTACCTGAGCTTCACCGAGCCGTGGTTCCGGGGCACGCCCACGCTGCTGGGCTTCACGGTGTTCAACACGCTGCGCGAGGTGGAGAACGGCAGCGGCGCGGCCGGGTACAACGACCGGCGGGTCGGCGGCTCGGCGCAGATCGGGCGGCCGCTGCCGTGGCCCGATTATTCCCGCGGCTCCGTGGGGTATCGGCTGGAGAACGTCAAGATCACGCCGCTCGGGGCGACGCTGACCGCCGAGGACTCGACGGTGCTCGCCGGCGTCAAGGTCGGCAGGCCGGTGCTCACGAGCAGCCTGGATCTCAACTTCAACCGCAACAGCGCGAACAATCCGTTCTATCCCACGAAGGGCACGCGGCTGACGATCGAGTCCGATCTCGCGGGGGGCGCGTTCGGCGGCGAGGTCAACTTCAACAAGCACCGCCTCGAGGGCCGGCTGTACCTGCCGTCGCTGGTCAAGGGCCTGACGACCATGCTCAAGGCGCGCTGGGGGATCCTGAGCCCCTACACCGACCAGCGCCGCGGCGTCCCGCCCTACGAGCGGTTCCGCCTGGGCGGGGGCACCACGATCGATCCGCTGCGCGGCTACGACGACTACGAGGTCGTGCCCGACAAGTTCCGCCTCGCCATTCCACACTACGTGCGGGTGATCGACACGATCGATTCCACCGGCGGGCATAGGGACACGACCTACAAGAACCTGCTGAGCTACTTCAGCGCGGTGCGCTACCCCGGCGGCAAGTTCATGTCGGTGTACTCGGTCGAGCAGCAGTTTCCCATTGTTCATCCGCTGCACGGTGTGGTCTTCTTCGACGCTGGCAATACCTGGGACCTGGGTCGCGAGGTCAAGCCGTTCCAGCTCAAGCTCAGCCTGGGGCTGGGGTTCCGCATGGAGATCCCGCTGCTCGGCAACATCGGCTTCGACTACGGCTATGGCTTCAACCACGAGGAGTTCAACTCCACCACCGGGACGTTCCGCAGGCGAGGCCGGTTCCGAGGCCATTTCCTGATCGGCAACCTCAACTTCTGATCCGCTACCGATCCTCGATGATCCGATTTCCCATGCTCCGCCGCGGCCGGCTCGGGCCGCCCGCGGCCCTGCTGCTGCTCCTGGGTCTCGCCGCCCCGTCGCGCGCCGCCGACCTGCGGATCGGCTATATTGACTCGGCTCGAATCTTCCAGGAGTACGACGCGGCCAAGGAAGCGCAGGCCCGGTTCGACCGGCAGGTGACCGGCTGGCGCGACGAGGCCGCCGAGAAGCAGAAATCGGTCGACCAGCTGCGCAGCGAGGTACGCGACCAGTCCCCGATCCTGTCCTCGCTCAAGCGCCAGGAGAAGGAGGAGGCGCTGCAGAAGGCGATCAGCGACTACGAGCGCTTCACGCAGGACATCTGGGGGCCGCAGGGCAAGGCAGTCCAGGAGAACGAACGTGCCACCGGCGAGGTGGTGTCGCAGATCCGCTCGGCGGTCGAAAAGATCGCGAACGATCGCGGGCTCGACATGGTGCTGGATTCGTCCAGCGGCTACATCATCTACGCGAACAAGACGCTGGACCTGACATCGGCGGTGCTCGACGAGCTCAAGAGCCGCTCCCCATCCACGAATCCGAATCCTCATTGAGGAGGATAGAAAGGCCGAACCCATGGTGACGCGGACTCTCCGGGAGCTCGCGGGGCTTCTCGGCGGCGAGACGGTCGGCGACCCCGACACCGTGATCCGCGGGGTGGCAGGCATCCGCGAGGCCCAGCCGGGTGACATCACGTTCCTCGCGAACGCGCGCTACGAGCCGTACCTGACCGAGACCCAGGCGTCCGCGGTGATTTGCTCGCGCGAGTCACGCGCGGCGCCGCTGCCGCTGATCCAGGTCGACAATCCCTACCTCGCGTTCCAGCGCGTCGTGCTCGTGTTCCGGCCGGAGACGCATCGGCCCGGGCCCGGGGTGCATCCCACCGCCGTCGTGGCCCCGGGGGCGACGATCGGCCAGGGGGCGTCGGTTGGACCCTATTGCGTGATCGAGCCCGGCGCGCGCATCGGGGACCGCGCCGTGGTGATGGCGGGTGGGTACGTGGGCGCCGACAGCAGCGTCGGCGAGGACGTCACGATCTATCCGCACGTCACGATCCGCGACGGGTGCCGGCTCGGGGACGGCTGCATCGTGCATCCGGGGGTCGTGATCGGGAGCGACGGGTTCGGGTTCGCGTTCGACGCGGGCCGCTATCACAAGGTGCCGCAGGTCGGGAACGTGATCATCGGCAGGGACGTCGAGATCGGGGCGAACACCACGATCGATCGCGCCACGACCGACAGCACGCGCATCGGGGACGGCACCAAGATCGACAACCTGGTTCAGATCGGCCACAACGTGGTGATCGGCCGACACTGCATCGTCGTGGCGCAGGTGGGCATCTCCGGCAGCACGCGCCTCGAGGACTACGTCACGATCGGCGGCCAGGCCGGACTCGTGGGTCACATCACGATCGGGCGCCGCGCCACGATCGGCGCGAAGAGCGGCGTGAACAAGTCGGTGGCGGAAGAGGCCGTCGTGACGGGCTACCCGGCGATGCCGCACAGCCTGTTCAAGCGCGTCGTCGCGTTCATCCAGCGGCTGCCGGATCTGTTCCAGCGCACGAAGGAGCTCGAGCGCCGCGTCGCGGAGCTCGAGCGGCAGCACGCCGGCAGCCGGGAGGCCGTCCGGTGACGGGTGAAAAGCAGCGCACCCTCGGTCGCGCCGTGCTGATCGAGGGCATCGGGCTGCACACCGGCGAAGCCGGCATCGTCACCTGCAAGCCGGCCGCGGTGAACACCGGCGTCCGGTTCGTGCGCACCGACCTGCCGAATCGCCCGCAGGTGGAGGTGCGGCCGGAGAACGCGCGATTCGATCCCCGCGCCGGCCGCCGCACGATCCTGCAGCAGGACGGCGTCCAGGTCCACACGATGGAGCATCTGCTCGCCGCGCTCTCGGGGCTCTCGATCGACAACGTCGTCATCGAGACCTCGAGCATGGAGATCCCGGAGCCCGCTGACGGCAGCGCCGAGCCGATCGCGCGCATGCTGCTCGAGGCGGGCATCGTCGAGCAGGACCGCGCCCGCCGCCATATCAAGGTGACGAAGCCGGTGTCGTGGACCGCGGACGGCGTGGAGCTGAACGTGGTGCCCTACCACGGCTTCCGGGTCTCGTTCACGATTGACTACGAGAACCCGCTGATCGGCCGGCAGTCGCTCGCGCTCGACATCACCCCGGAATCGTTCATGCGCGAGATCGCGCCGGCGCGGACGTTCGTGCTGGAGCGCGACATCGAGGCGCTGCGCACCGCCGGCTGGATCAAGGGCGGGCGGCTGGAGAGCGCGGTCGTGGTCGGCGAGGGCCGCATCCGCAATCCGGAGCCGCTGCGTTTCCGGGACGAGTTCGTGCGCCACAAGATCCTCGACTTGCTCGGGGACCTGTCGCTGCTCGGTGGGCCGCTGCTCGGTCACGTGCGGGCCAGCCGCTCGGGGCACGCCGGGCACGTCGCGTTCGTGCAGCACCTGAAGCAGGAACTGCCGCTTCCCGGCCGCCGTCCCGGGGCTCCGTCCGACGAGTGGGACATCACCGCGATCGAGGAGATCCTGCCGCACCGCTATCCGTTCCTGCTCATCGACCGCATCACCCACCTCGAGGAAGGCCAGTGGATCGAGGGCATCAAGAACGTGACGATCAACGAGCCGTTCTTCGAGGGGCATTTCCCCGGCCATCCCATCATGCCCGCCGTGCTGATCATCGAGGCCATGGCGCAGGTGGGCGGGCTCCTGCTGCTCAACTCGGTCGAGGACCCGAACGACAAGCTCATGTACTTCATGGGCATCGACGGCGCGCGTTTCCGGCGGCCGGTGGTGCCGGGCGACCAGCTCCGCTTCCGGCTGACGCTGCTCAAGATCAAGGCCGGGACGTCGAAGATGCGCGGGCAGGCGTTCGTGGACGACCAGCTCGTGGCGGAGGCGGAGCTGCTGGCCACGATCGTGCCGAGGCGGCCGTGACTGTCGCGGTCCATCCCGCGGCGTTCGTGGACCCCGCGGCCGAGCTGGGCGCGGGGGTGGTGATCGAGCCCGGCGCGGTCGTGGGTCCGCACGTGCGGATCGGCGAGGGGACGCGCATCGGCAGCCACGCGCTCGTGACGGGGTGGACGCGCGTGGGGCGCGGCTGCCGCGTCCACCACGGCGCCGTGATCGGCGCTCCGCCGCAGGACCTCAAGTACACCGGCGCCGAGTCCTACGTCGAGGTCGGCGACCACTGCGAGCTGCGCGAGTACTCCACGGTCCACCTCGCCTCGGAGCCGGGCGCCACCACGCGCGTCGGCCAGCACTGCATGATCATGGCTTACGCGCACGTCGCGCACGACTGCCAGATCGGCAACCGCGTGGTGATCGCGAACGCGGTGCAGATGGCGGGCTTCGTCACAATCGAGGACTGGGCGATCGTGGGCGGGCTCTGCGCGATCCACCAGTTCGTGCGCATCGGGTGCCACAGCATGATCGGCGGCGGGTCGCGCGTGCCGCAGGACGTCGCGCCGTACGTCAAGGTCGCCGGGAACCCGCCGCGGCTCGGCGGCATCAACGCGGTCGGGCTCGAGCGCCGCGGCTTCTCCGCCGCGACGTGCGGCGCCCTGGAGCGCGCCTACCGCATCCTGTTCCGGCGCGGCCTCACGGTGACCGACGCGGTCCAGACGATTCGCGGCGAGCTGTCGCAGCTTCCCGAGGTCGAGCACTTCGCGCGCTTTGCCGAGACCTCGGTGCGCGGCCTCACGCGCTAATGAACGCTGGGCTGGAGGGCGCATGGCGGTGAAGACCGGGGTGTGGGGCGTGGGAGCCTGGGGGGCGAAGCACGCCCGCGTCTACGCCGCCCTCCCCGAGGCGGAGCTGGTCGGCATCTACGACCAGGACCCGGCCCGGGCCGCGGCCGTGGCGGCCGAGCACGGGTGCCGGGCATTCGGCGATCCCGAGGCGTTGCTCGAAGCGTGCGAGGCGGTGTCGGTGGCGACGGCGACCGTCGCCCATCGCGAGGCGGTCGAGCGGTCGCTCAAGGCCGGCTGCCACGTGCTGGTCGAGAAGCCGATGGCGGCGACGGTGGGAGAGGCCGACGCGATGCTGGCCGCGGCGGCTCGCGCCAGCCGCGCGCTGCAGGTGGGTCAGGTCGAGCGCTTCAATCCCGCGCTGCTGGCGGCGCGGCCGTTCGTGCGCGCCCCCAAGTTCATCGAAGCCCACCGCCTCGCCGAGTTCCAGCCGCGCTCGCTCGACATCGACGTGGTGTTCGACCTCATGATCCACGATCTGGACATCGTGCTCGACGTGCTGGGCCGGATGCCGCGCGAGCTGTCGGCGGTCGGCGTGGCGGTGCTGTCGAGCAACGCGGACATCGCGAACGCGCGGCTGGAGTTCGACGACGGGTGCGTGGCCAACCTGACGGCGAGCCGCGTCTCGGTCGAGCGCCTGCGGCGAATCCGCTTCTTCCAGGGCGATGCCTACATCTCCGTGGACCTGTTCGAGAAGGCGGGCGAGGCGTTCGTGATCCAGGATCCGGGCTCGTTCAAGCCCGGCCGCGCCGCGCCGCTCGCCCTGCTGGCCGGCATCCGGCGCACCAAGCTCACGGTCGCGGCGGGAGAACCGCTGGCGCTCGAGCTGGCCGCGTTCCTGCGCTCGCTCGGCGGCCGCGGGCCGGGTGCCGCGTCGGCGCGCGCCGGTCGCGATGCGCTCGCGATCGCCGAGCAGGTCCGCGACGCCATGCAGCGCCGCGCGGCGCAGTGGAAGCTCGAGTCCCCCGCCGCATCCTGATCGTCGCGGGCGAAGCCTCCGGAGATCGCCACGCCGCGCGGCTCGTCGAGGCGCTGCGGGAGCGGGGCGCGATCGAGGCCTGGGGTGTGGCCGGACCGGCGCTGGAGCGGGCGGGCGTGCGCCGGATCGCGCGCTCCGGCGAGCTCGCGGTGGTGGGGTTCACCGGGGTGCTCGCACGCCTGCCGCGCATCCTCGGGATCGAGCGCCGCGTGCTGCGCGCGGCCGCCGAGCTCGAGCCCGAGCTCGCGGTGCTCGTCGATTCGCCGGGCTTCAACTTCCGCATCGGCCCAAGGCTCGCTCGCCGCGGCGTCAAGGTGTTCTACTACATCGCGCCGCAGGTGTGGGCGTGGCACGCCGAGCGCGCCGCGCAAATGAGCCGCTGGGTCGACCGGCTGGCGGTCGTGTTTCCGTTCGAGGAGCCGTTGTTCCGCGACGCCGGGGTCGACGCGCACTTCGTGGGCCACCCGCTGCTCGAGGACCTGGCCCCGGAGCTCCCCGGCGCGGCGCTGCGGGCGCGGCTCGGCCTGCCGCCGGAGGCGCGCCTGGTCGGGCTCCTGCCCGGCAGCCGGCGCGGCGAGCTCAAGGCGCACCTGGGCACCATGCTCGCGACGGCCCGGGCGCTGTGCGCGGCGCGAAGCGACGTGACGGCGCTCGTCGCCGTGGCGCCGGGGCTCGAGGGCCTGGTGCCGGCCGAGCTCCACGATCCGGCCAGTCGCGTGCGCGCCGCCGCGGGCCTGACGCACGCGGTGCAGGCCGCCTCGGAGTGCTGCGTCGTCGCCTCGGGCACGGCCACACTGGAGACGGCGCTGCTCGGGACCCCGCTCGCCGTGGTCTACAGGACGAGCCGCATCAACTACGCGATCGCCCGCCGCGTCGTCCGGCTCGAGCGCATCGGGCTGCCCAACATCGTCGCGGGCGAGGAGGTGGCGCCGGAGTACCTCCAGGACGCGTTCACGCCCCGGGCGCTGTTGCCGCAGCTCGCCCGCTGGCTCGACGATCCGGAAGCGCGCGACGCCCAGCGCGCGAAGCTCAAGCTGGTCCGCGATCGGCTGGGAGGGCCCGGCGCCTCGCGCAACGCCGCGGCGCGGGCCTGGGAGCTGCTCGCGTGAGCGGGCCGCAGCGGCGCTGGTGGATGTCCGTCGCGGTCGCGGCCGCAGCACTCCTGATCCGAACACTCGGCGCCACGTGGCGCATCGACCGGAGCAGTCTCGCGGCCTGGGAGCGCGAGGCCGCGCGCGGTGGACGGTGTATCTTCGCGTTTTGGCACGCTCGCCTGCTGCCGCTCGTCTACACCCACCGCGGGCGCGGCGTCGTGGTGCTGGTGAGCCGGCACCGGGATGGAGAGTGGATCGCGCGCATCATCGAGCGATTGGGGTACGGCACCGTGCGGGGGTCGAGCACGCGGGGAGGCGACCAGGCGATGAGAGAGCTGATGGCGGCGGGGAGAACGGGCAAGTCCCTGGCGGTCGCCCCCGACGGTCCGCGGGGCCCGGCGGAAACGCTGAAGCCCGGCCTGGTCCTGCTGGCGAGCAACTGCGGCCTGCCGGTGGTGCCGGTCGCCTCGGCGGCGAACCGGGCGCACGTGTTCCGATCATGGGACCGGTTTCGGGTGCCGCTGCCGTTCGCCCGCGTGGTCGTGGCCCACGGTACCCCGATCTCCGTGCCGGCGGATCTGGACGACCTCGAACGGGAGCGCTGGCGCTGCGTGCTGGAACAGGCGCTCGTGTCGCTCACCCGGGAGGTCCAGGCCCGGGCGGGCGAGAGCACGGGAGCGCGTTCGTGAGCCTGGCCTGGAGCGCCTACCGCGTGCTGGCTCCGGTGCTCGGCGCAGCGGCGCCTGCCGCGCGTCTGTTCGCCTCGCCCCGCGAGCGGCCGTTCTGGAACGAGCGGCTCGGCCGGGTGCCGGCCATGGGCGCGAGGGATGCGTGGATCCATGCGGCCTCGCTCGGCGAGGCGACCGCCGTCCCTCCGCTCGCGGAAGCGCTGCTCGCGCTCGCCCCCGGGGCGCGCCTGTTCCTGACCGCCACCACGCGGGCGGGCCGTGAGCGTCTCGCGGGCGCCGGCGCTCCGGTCGCGCTCGCGCCGCTCGATGCGCCGCAGGTGATCGATCGGTTCTTCGAGCGCGTGGCGCCGCGCCGCGTCCTGCTCGTGGAGACCGAGCTGTGGCCGCACTGGTTGCTGCGCGCGCGCCTCCTGGGCGTGCCGGTCGTGGTCGTGAGCGGCAGGCTGTCGGCCTATTCCGTCGGGCGCTATCGCAGTCTCGGCTCCGAGTTCCGCGGCCTCGTCGGCGGGCTCGCGGGCGTCGTCTGCCAGAGCGAGGCCGACGCGGCTCGCTGGCTCGCGATCGGGGCTCAGGCGGAGCGGCTGGCGGTGTGCGGGAACCTCAAGTTCGACGCCCTGCCCCAGGCTCCCGACAGCCGTGCCGGGGCGCGGATGGCGGCCGGGCTCGAGCGCGATCGGCCGCTGCTCGTGCTCGGCAGCTTGCGGCGCGGCGAGGCCCGCATCCTGGCGCGCGCGTGGCAGCGCCTGCCCCCGGCGCTCGCCGCGGGATGGCAAGTGGTAGCCGTGCCGCGGCACACGCGCGCCACCCGCGAGCTCGTCGACGAGGCAAATGCCGCGGCCACGGAAATCTCGGCGAACGGCCGGGTCTCGGTACGGGCGTGGCGCTGGGACGATCGTCCCGGCGTGCTGCCGGCCTACTACGCGGGGGCGGACGTGGCGTTCGTGGGCGGCAGTCTCGCGCCGTGGGGCGGGCACAACCCGCTCGAGCCGGCCGCATGCGGGGCGGCGGTGG
>Ga0066709_100004551_pt1 | contig 11109 bp, 3 predicted proteins | sample GraSoiAngelo_158_FD_79665 | JGI IMG/M metagenome (GOLD analysis project Ga0066709, IMG submission 79665) | Grasslands soil microbial communities from the Angelo Coastal Reserve, California, USA - 14_1009_16_30cm | ecosystem: Environmental > Terrestrial > Soil > Grasslands | place: USA... | reverse complement strand
TCCAGGACGCGTATGCCGCCCTGGAGGCGGGCCGCCGGCCGCGGCTCACCCCGACCACCTCGTCGTTCGCCCAGTGGGCGCGCAACCTCGACCGCCTCGCCCGCTCGAACGAGCTCGACGAGGACATCGCCTACTGGACCGAGCTGGCCCGGCGCCCGTTGCCCCGGTGGCCGCTCGACCACGAAGGCGGCGAGGACTGCATGACCTCGGAGGAGACCCTGACCGTCGGCCTGGCCGCGGAGGAGACCGCGCGACTACGGCAGCTGCTGCCGCGCGACTACGGCCTCACGGTCAACGACGGCATCGTCGCCGCCGTCCTGCAGGGCTTCGCCGAGTGGAGCGGCCAGCGGTCCATCCTGGTCGACCTGGTGGCGCGGGGTCGCGAGCTCGGCGGCGACGAACTGGATCTCTCCCGGGCGATCGGGCGGTTCTCGATGACCTCGCCGCGGCTGCTTGAAATGCCGGACGAGTCCGGCCCGCGGGCGCTGCTGCGCTCGGTCGCCGCCCAGATGAAGGCCGTTCCCCGGCGCGGCCTCGGCTTCGGTCTGCTCCGCTACGTCGGCGCGCGGCCCGACGTCGCGGCCGCGCTCGCCCCGATCGGCAAGCCGCCGATCCTGATCAACAACTGGGGCGAGTTCGAGCACGAGCCCGAGGAGTCCCCGCTGCTCGGGCCGCCGCTGGAGGACCCGTGGCCGATGCCGAACCTGACCCGGATGCATCGGCTCCAGGTCAACGGCCGGTTCGCCGACGGCCGCCTGCTGCTGGCCGTCAAGTTCAGCCGCAACCTCAACGACCGGAAGAGCATCGAGCGCTTCGCCGACCGGTCGCTGTACGCCTTTCGCTCCTTCGTGTCCGCGGAGGAGTCCTGAGATGGCGACGTGCCGAAAGGACGGACCCTGCCTTGGACGACGTTAAGGAATCCCGCCTCTTCCCGGCCCAGGACCGGGTGGCCCTGTTCGAGGCCGCCGCGCCGGGCCTGGACCCGGTGGCCTGGGCCGAGCGCAACGCCGACCGGCTGACCGCGGCCACCATCGCCGCCGGCGCCAGCCTGCTCCGCGGCTTCGACGTCCCGGACGACACGGTGTTCGCCAAGTTCGTCCGGGTGTTCGGCGAGGATCTGGCCGAGTACACCTACCGTTCCACCCCGCGCAGCAAGGTCGGTGACGTCTACACCTCCACCGAGTACCCGGCCAGCGAGGTCATCCCGCAGCACAACGAGATGGCGTACACCAGCGTCTGGCCGCGCTGGCTCTGGTTCTATTCGCAGATCGCGGCCCGCAGCGGCGGCGAGACCCCACTGGCCGACAGCCACGCCGTCTACCAGCGCATCCCGGCCGAGGTACGGGAGCGCTTCGAGCGCAACGGCGTGCGCTACGTCCGCAACTACCGGCCCGGCCTCGGGGTGTCCTGGCAGGAGACGTTCCCGGGCATGGACAAGAGCGCGGTCGAACAGTTCTGCGCCGAGCGTGGCATCGTCTACGAATGGCTGCCGGACGGGTCGTTGCGCACCAGCGAGACCTGCCAGGCGATCACCACGCACCCCGACACCGGCCAGGTCGTCTGGATGAACCAGGCCCACCTGTTCCACGTCTCCAGCCTCAACGAGGCGACCCGGGAGGCGCTGCTCGAACTGATGGCCGAAGAGGACCTGCCCCGCAATGCATACCTGGGCGACGGCACCCGGATCGACGACGCCGACCTCGCCGCCATCCGGGCGGCCTACGACGCCGAGCTGCTGAAGTTCCCGTGGCAGCCGGGCGACCTGCTGATGGTGGACAACCTGGCGATGGCGCACGGCCGATCGAGCTTCGCGGGACCGCGCAAGCTGCTGGTCGCGATGACCGGATCCGTCGGAGGCCACTGATGACGGCCGGGCACGCCGAAAAGATCGCCTTCCTGGAGCGGCACGGCGTTGCCGAGTTGGCGCACTCCGACGCGTTCCTGCTCGACCACCTGCGCGGGGTGCACGACCTGCTCGAACGGTGGGGCTGCCGGCCCGCGCTGTGCGACGCCGGGCTGTTCCACTCCGCGTACGGGACGGAGATCTTCCCGACCGGCGCGGTGCCGGCCGACCTGCGCCCGGCCGTACGCGAGCTGATCGGCGCCGAGGCCGAGACGCTGGCCTACCTGTTCGGGGCGGTGACCCGTACGAGCCTGTTCGACGCGGCCTTCGACGGCGCGCCGTTCCTGCTCGAATCACGCGACGGCGAATACCTGGCGGTCAGCGACGAGCAGTACTCCGATCTCGCGGCGCTGACCGTGGCGAACTGGCTGGAACAGCGTCCCCGGTTCCCGGCGGCGAGCCAGTTCACCCGGGCCCGCGAGTTCGGCGCGATGCGCCCCTACCTGCCGGCGACCGTCCGGGCCGCCCTGGAGCAGGCGTACCGCTTCACCCCGCTCGCCCAGCCGGCGAGCTGACACCGGAACGGGACGACGTGGTCAGCACTCAGACATCGGGCAACCCGAGCGCCGAGGAGAACGCGGGAGTCCTCTCCCGCATCTTCATCCACTGGCCGGGGGCGCTCGTCGCGACAGCCCGCACCCGCTCGTTGGAGTTGTCCGACAGCCTGGTTCCGCCCAGCTACGACCATCTGGACCGGGTCGGGCCGGCGTTCGACCGGGCCTGGGCGCGCCGTCACGCCGAGAAGGACGGGCTGCGCCGCGCGCTCTACGAGACGTACCGGAAGCGGTTCTGGTGGGCAGCGCTGATCTTCCTGGCGTACGAGGCGTGCGCGGTCGCCGGACCGCTGTTCATCCGGGCGATGGTGGCCTGGTTCGAGGACTCGGCGCGCGGGTTGGTCGGCGAGGGTCTGCTGATCGCGGCCGCCCTGGGTGGCTTCCACCTGATCGACTCGGTGGCGCACAAGCACCAGTGGTCGGAGACATGGAAGACCACCCACTCGATCACCGCGCTGCTGCGGACCCGGGTGCTCGCCAAGTACCTCCGGATGGACCGGGGCGCCCGGCTCGACCACCCGGCCGGCGAGGTGATCACACTCGCCTCCTCGGACGCCACCCGGGTCGGTAAGGTCTCGTTCATCCACATGGCCTGGGCGGTGCCGCTGGGCGTCGCCGGTTCCTGCGCCGTGCTGCTGTTCCTGCTCGGCTGGGCCGGCCTGATCGGCGTCGCGCTGCTGATCGGCGGCATGTTCCTGTCCAACCGCACCAACGACCGGGTCTACGAGCTGGTACCGGAGATCCGTGAGGTCAACGGGCGCCGGATCGGCCTGGTCAGTGAGTTCGCGGCGGCGATCCGGACGCTGCGCTCGCACGGCTGGGAGGCGATGGCCGAGACGGCGGTCGGCCGCGAGCGGGCCGTGCTCAACCAGCTCCTCGTCCGCCGGCAGCGGCGCCTGGCCACCCTGTACCTGGTCAACGCGGCCGCGCCGGTCCTCATGGTGACCGCCACGCTGATCGCCTACGCAGCGCTCGGCAACACGCTGAGGGCGGCCGACGTCTTCGCCGCGATCGCGGTGCTCACCGTACTCCGATCGCAGCTGCCGGAGCTGGTCCGCTACCTGGACATGCGCAACGACTGGCGGGTCGCGTTCGGCAAGATGACGACCTTCCTGAACGAGCCCGACCGGCGGCCGGTTGAGCAGACCGACCCGGCCACCGGGGCGCCGGGCACGGTAGAACTGACCGGCGCCTCGATCGCCTGGCCGTCGACCGACGACCCGGCGCCGGTGCTTACCGACGTCGACCTGCGCATCGAACCCGGCGAGCTGATCTGCGTACTCGGCCGCGTCGGCAGCGGCAAGTCGGCGCTGCTGAGCTCGCTGGCCGGCATGATGCGTACCACGGCGGGCCGGGTACGGGTGGCCGGCAGCGTCGTCTACCTGCCCCAGCACGCCTGGATCATGCAGGGCACGATCGCCGAGAACGTCCATTGCTTCTCGCCGGACGACCCGGAGCGTTACGAGGCCGTGCTGCGCGCGACCGCGCTCACCGGCGACCTCGCCGCGATGCCGGCCCGCGACGCCACTGCGATCGGCGAGCGCGGCGCCACCCTCTCCGGTGGCCAGCGGCAGCGCGTCGCGCTGGCCCGGGCCGCGTACGAGGACGCCGACATCTACCTGGCCGACGACCCGACCAGCGCGGTCGACGACAACGTCGCCGCGACCATCATGGACGACCTGTTCGGCACGGTACTGGCCGGCCGTACGCGAATCGTCGCCACCCACCGGCTGGACTTCGCCCGCCGGGCCGACCGCGTCGTCGTGGTCGACGGCGGCCGGATCGTCGCGGTCGGTTCGTTCGAGCAGGCCGCGCGCTCGATACCCGAGCTGTTGCCGGAACTCGCCGCTGAACCGGCCGCCGAGCCGGTGACCGCGACCATGCCGGAGGGCGTGGCCGAGGTGCTCGAGGCGGAGGAAGAGGAGGTCGAGCCGATCCGCAGCGGCAAGGTGCTCGCCGCCACCTACCGCGGCTACCTTCGCGTGCTGACCCCGGGCATCCTCGCCGTCGTCCTGATCGGACTCGCGGTGCTCGGCCAGGGCGCGGTCGGCGCCTCGTCGTTCTGGCTCGGCATCTGGACCGAACACGCCGGTCACGACACCCTGCTGTACGCCTCCGTCTTCGCCGCGATAGGGCTGGTCGGGCTGGCGCTGGACCGCGGACTGTTCAGCTTCACCTTCGCGCGCGGCGTACGGGCCGGCACCCAGCTGCACGACGGGATGCTGCGCAGCGTGCTCCGGGCACCGCTGTCCTTCTTCGACCGCACCCCGTCGGGCCGGATCGTCACCCGCTTCTCGGCCGACATGGAGACGATCGACCTTGAACTGCCCGAGAGCACGATCGACACCCTGACGATCTTCGTCGGCCTGATCGTGCCCTGGGTGCTGCTGGCCGTTGTCAACCCGTGGGCCCTGCTGCTGGCCCTGCCCGTACTGGCGCTCTACGCCCGCTGGCAGGACCGCACCCGGTCGAGCACGGTCGAGGCGTCGCGCCTGGCCAAGCAGGCCGCTGAGCCGGTGCTGGCCCTGCTCAGCGAGGTCGTCGAGGGCGTCACCTCGATCGAGGGCCGCCCGGCCCGCATGGGCGGCTTCGAGCGCCGGTTCGCCGAGCGGGCCCGCCTCGCGCACCGCGCCAACTACACCGTGAACTCGCTGTCCCGGCACTTCAACCTGCGCCTGGACGTCCTCGGCTCCTTCGTGCTGTTCGGCTACGCCGTACTGCTGGTGATCGCCAACAACGTCGGCGCGGGATTCGCCGGTGCCGGGCTGAGCTTCGCCTACATGCTTATCGAGACCCTCGCGATGAGCCTGATGACCGTACAGGCGATGGACCTGTCGCTGGCGAGCTTCGAGCGGGTGCACGACTACACCGCGCTGCCCGCCGAACCGACCGGCGGCCAGGCCGCGCCGGCCGGCTGGCCGAGCGCCGGCGACATCCGGTTCCAGAACGTCACCATGCGGTACGCCGAGAGCGCGCCGTCCGCCCTCGACGGCGTGAGCTTCCACGCGCCGGCCGGCCGCACGATCGGCATCGCCGGGCGGACGGGCAGCGGCAAGTCGAGCCTCTTCGCGACCCTGCTGCGCATCGTCGAGGTGGAGAGCGGCCGGATCGTCATCGACGGGGTGGACGTGTCGACGCTGCGGCTGCACGACCTGCGCGCCGCGATCGAGGTGATCCCGCAGGACCCGGTGCTGCTGCCCGGCACCGTGCGGGAGAACATCGACCCATTCGGCGACTTCCCGGCCGATCAGGTCGCGGCCGCGCTGGCCAAGGTGGGCCTGGCGGCCAAGGTCGCGTCCCTGCCGGACGGGCTGGAGCAGCCCCTGTCGGCGGGCGGCATGCAGCTCAGCGCCGGCGAAAGGCAGCTGTTGTGCCTGGCCCGCGCGCTGCTCAATGGCTCCCGGATCGTGCTCATCGACGAGGCCACCTCAAGCCTCGACGCCGAGACCGACGCCCAGATCCAGGAGGTGCTGCGCACCGAGCTGGCCGGCGCCACCGTACTGGTCATCGCCCACCGCCGGGAAACGCTGACCGGCGCCGATCTCGTGGTGCGGCTCGACTCGGGGCGCATCGCCGAGCTCATCGACAAGGATCGGGGCGACGAGGCGGAGCTGGTCGAGCTGGGCGGGCCGGTGCCGTGAGCGCCGGGGCCCTCGAACTGGTCACCGACCGGCTGAGTCGCAGCGGCCGGCCGGCTGCCACCGCCTCGGTGCCGGTCGACCTGCCGCCGGCGACCGCCCAGCGCCTGGAAAGCACCGCGAAGCAGTACGGCGTGGAGCCGGAGGCGCTTCTGCTCCTCGGGTACCAGATCATGCTGGGCCGGCTCGCCGGCGTGACCGACGTGGTTGTCCGGACCGAGCGCGGCGGTGCCCGGGTCGCCTGGACCGACCGGGACACCCTCGAAGACCTGCTCGGGGCCGGTCGGGTGGAGACGGACGTGGCCGAGCGGACGCCGCGGTTCCGCACGGGGTCCGAGCCGATCTCCGCCCTGACGGCCGATCTCACCTTGACCTGGCCGAGCGGTGGCCGGTCGGGTCGGCTGGAGTACGACGCGGTCCTGTTCGAGCCGGCCGGGACGCGCTGGCTGGCCGAGCACTACGTGACGCTGTTGGACGCGCTGCTGGCCGAGCCCGGTCGGCCGGTGGTCGAGCTGTGCCACACCACCCCGGTCGAGGAGGCCGAGCTGGCCCGCTGGGGTACCGCCGAAGCACTGGACCGGTCGGCCGACATCATGACAACGTTCCAGGCCCGGCTCGCCGCGACGCCGCAGGCAGTGGCGTTGGAGTTCGCCGACGCCACGCTGACCTACGCCGAGCTGTGGGACCAGGCCCAGCGGGTGGCGGCCGGCCTGGTCCTCCGGCGCGTCGGGCCGGAGACCGTGGTCGGGCTGGCGATGGACCGGTCCGCCCGGCTCGTCGTGGCGATGCTCGGCGTCCTCGCGGCCGGCGCCGCCTACCTGCCCCTCGACCCGGAACATCCGGCCGAGCGGCTGGGCTTCATGGTCGCCGACAGCGGGGCGGCGCTGGTCCTGGCCGACCGGGCCGTCGGCTTCGCCGGGGACGTGCCGGTCGTCGACTGGGCCGACGTCTGCGCCGAACCGCTCGCGTCGCTGCCGTCGATCGCCCCGGACCAGCGGGCCTGCGTGCTTTACACCTCCGGGTCGACCGGGCGGCCGAAGGGCGCCGAGATCACCCACCGCGGCGTCACCGGACTGGCCGGCCCCGGCGAGTGGACCGGGTTCCATGCCGGCGACACGATCGCCCAGGTCGCGAATGTCTCGTTCGACGCGGCCACCTTCGAGATCTGGGGTGCGCTGCTCAACGGGGCCCGGCTGGTCGGCATCGGCAAGGACGAGGTGCTCGACCCGGCCGCCCTGCGCGCCCGAATCGACCGGCACGGCGTCACCGCGATGCTGCTGACCACGGTGCTGTTCCACCGGTGCGTGGACACCGATCCGGCGATGTTCGCGCCGCTGCGGATCATCTTCTTCGGCGGCGAGGCGGGCGACCCGCGGCGGGCCGCCCGCCTCCGGCAGGCCGCGCCGGGCCTGCGGATCGTCAACGCGTACGGGCCGACCGAGGCGACCACGATCGCGACGACCTACGAACTGCCCGCCCGGCTGGACACCGGTTGGGCGGCTTCGCCCCGGCTGCCGATCGGGCGGCCGATCCCCGGTACCACCGTGGCCGTGCTCGACCGGCGCGGGCGACCGAGCGGTATCGGCGTCCCCGGCGAGCTGCACATCGGCGGCACCGGGCTGGTCCGCGGCTACCTCGGTCGGCCCGGCCGCACCGCGGAACGGTTCGTGGCGGACCGCGTCGTCGGATCCGTCCGGGTTCTGGCCACGGCCGGCGGCGGTCGGCTCTACCGCACCGGTGACGTGGCCCGGTGGCGGCCCGACGGCATCCTCGAATACCTGGGCCGGGTCGACGACCAGGTCAAGATCCGGGGCGTACGGATCGAGCCGGACGAGATCGCCGGCGTGCTCGCCACCGCGCCCGGCGTACGCGCCGCCGCCGTGGTCGTGGCCGGCGCGGGCGACGCCCGGCACCTGGCCGGCTACGTCGTGCCCGACGGCGAGATCGACCGGCGCGGGCTGCGGTCCTGGCTCGCCGCCCGGCTGCCCGAGGCGATGGTTCCCGCCTGGTACGTGCCGCTGGCCGAGCTGCCGGTCACCCCGAACGGCAAACTCGACCGCCGGGCCCTGCCCGCGCCCGGCCCCGGCGACGGCGTCCGGGCTGCGGTCTTCGTGCCCCCGTCCGGCCCGGTCGCCGAACTGATCGCCGACGTCTGGGCCGAGCTGCTCGGCGTCCCGGAGATCTCGGCCGACGACGACTTCTTCGCCCTCGGCGGCCACTCGCTGCTCGCCGCGCAGGCCGTCTCGCGGGTCGCCGCCCGCCTCGGCATCGAGCTCGGCGTCCGGTCGGCATTCGCCGCGCCGGTGCTCAGCGACCTGGCTGAGCTGGCGGCCGCCGCGCCCCGCACCGGGTTCCGGCCCCCGACCCCGGTTGCCGGCGACGGGCCGTTCCCGGTCTCGTTCGCCCAGCACCGGCTCTGGTTCCTCGACCGGCTGGCACCCGGGCGGGCGCTCTACAACGTGCCGCTGCTGCTGGCGATCGACGGGCCCCTCGACGCCGCGGCGCTGCGGGCCGCGCTCGATGCGCTGGTCCACCGGCACGCGGCGCTGCGCACCCGGATCGCCACGCTGGACGGCGAGCCGCGGCAGGTGATCGATCCGCCGACCGGCGTCGACGTGCCGCTGACCGACCTGCGGTCGCTGCCCGGACCGGAGCGGGAACGCGCCGCGGCCGACGCGGTCCGCCGGGCCGCCGCGCAGCCGTTCGACCTGGCCGCCGGGCCGCTGCTGCGCGCCGGGCTGATCCGCCTGGCCGACGAGCGACACCTGCTGAGCCTGACCATGCACCACGCCGTCTCCGACGGCTGGTCGGTCGGCGTACTGCTGCGCGATCTCGGCGCGCTCTACGCCGGACGGACGCTGCCCGGTCCGGCCCTCCGGTACGCCGACTTCGCCCGCTGGCAGCGCGAGCTGCTCGCCGGGCCGATCTGCCCGGCCCAGCTCGACTACTGGACGGCCCACCTGGCCGGGGCCCCGGCGGCACTGGACCTGCCGACCGACCGGCCCCGCCCGACCGAACCCCGCCAGGCCGGCGAGACGTTCGAGATCCGGCTGCGACCGGCGACCGCCGCGCGTCTCGGTACGGTCGGGCGGGCGTACGGCGCCACGCCGTTCATGCTTCTGCTGGCCGCGTTCCAGCTCGTCATCGGCCGGTACGCGGGCGTCACCGAGGTCAGCGTGGGCGTCCCGGTCTCCGGCCGCGCCCGGCCCGAGTTCGAGGACCTGGTCGGCTTCTTCGTCAACACGGTTGTGGTGCGCGCCCAGTGGACGCCGCGGGTCACCTTCGCTGAGCTGCTGGCTCGGGTGCGCGCCGGCACGCTCGGCGCCCACGAGCACCAGGACGTGCCGTTCGAGCAGGTGGTGGCGGCGGTCCGGCCGCCGCGGGAGGCCGGTCGCAGCCCACTGTTCCAGGTCATGATGTCGATGCAGAACGTGCCCCCGCACCTCGGCGTGCTGCCCGGCCTGGCGGTCGAGGTCAGCGAACCGGACGCCGGCGTCGCCAAGTTCGACCTGACCGTCGCCTGGGACGAGGCGCCGCTGGCCTCGGGCGAGCTGCGCGGGCGGGTCGAGTACGACATCGATCTCTTCGACCGGTCCACCGTGGACCGGTTCGCCGGCCACTACGTGGCGCTGCTGGAGGCGGCGCTGGCCGCCCCGGAGTCCCCGGTCGCCCAGCTGCCCATGGTGGCGGTGGACCGGACCGCCGAGGCCGGCCCGACGAACTCGCCCACTGTGCCGGAGCTCTTCGCGCGCTCGGTCGCCCGGTACCCCGACCGGGTCGTGCTGCGGCAGGACGGGCGCGAGCTCACCTACGCCGAGCTGGCCGGCCGGGCCGACCGGATCGCCGCCGCACTGGCCGGCCGGGGCATCGGCCCGGGGGACTCGGTCGCCGTGGCCACCGGCCGCGGCTTGGACTGGCCGGCCGTCCTGCTCGGGGTGCTGCGGGCCGGCGCGGCGTACGTGCCGGTCGACCCGAACGCTCCCGCCGAGCGGAGAGCCCACCTGCTGCGCGACTCGGGCGCCCGGCTGGTGCTGGGCTCCGGCGACGAGCTGATAGAGGACGAACTGATCGAGCAGGACGGCCCCGCCGACTTCCCGGCGCCGCATCCGTCGTCGCTCGCCTACGTGCTCTACACCTCGGGTACCAGCGGGCAGCCCAAGGGAGTCGGGGTCAGCCACGGCAACCTGGCCCACACGCTGCAGGCGGTCGCCGACCGGTACCGGCTCGGACCGGCCGACCGGGCGCTCCAGTTCGCCGCCCTCACCTTCGACGTCGCGGCCGAGGAACTGTTCGCCACCCTGATCCGCGGCGGCACCGTGGTGCTACTGCCCGACGGCCCGGTACCCGGCATCGCGGAGCTGACCGCGCTGGCCGCCCGGGAACGGCTGACCGTGCTCAACCTGCCCGCCTCGTACTGGCACGAGTGGGTGTCGGTGCTCGACCGGCACCCGGCCGCGGCGCTGCCCGATCTGCGGCTCGTGGTGGTCGGCAGCGAACGGGTCGACGGCACCCGGCTGGCCCAGTGGAAGGCCGCGGTACCGGAGCGGGTGCGCTGGCTGAACGCGTACGGGCCGACCGAGGCAACGATCACCGCCACGGTGTACGAGCCGGCGACCGCACAGGCCGGGACAGTCCCGATCGGGGAGCCGCTGCCGGGCGTCCGGGCGTACGTGTTGGACGACGCCCTGAATCCGGTACCCGCCAACGTCCCCGGCGAGCTCTATCTTGCCGGCCCGGCCGTGGCCCGCGGGTACGTCGGCGACCCGGGCCGGACCGCCGCGTCCTTCCTGCCCGACCCGTGGGGCCCGCCGGGCGCCCGCATGTACGCCACCCGGGATCGGGCGCGACGTACCGCCGGTGGCGTCCTGGAGTTCCTGGGCCGCAGCGACGGCCAGATCAAGCTGCGCGGCTTCCGGATCGAGCCGGGCGAGATCGAGGCGGCACTGAGCACGCATCCGCTGGTGCGGGAGGCGGCGGCCATGCTGCGCGAGGACGTCCCGGGCCGGCCCGTGCT
>Ga0066709_100004550_pt1 | contig 11110 bp, 10 predicted proteins | sample GraSoiAngelo_158_FD_79665 | JGI IMG/M metagenome (GOLD analysis project Ga0066709, IMG submission 79665) | Grasslands soil microbial communities from the Angelo Coastal Reserve, California, USA - 14_1009_16_30cm | ecosystem: Environmental > Terrestrial > Soil > Grasslands | place: USA... | reverse complement strand
CGGACCGCCGAACACGCGCGCGAATTCCGCCGCGCTCGTAATCAGCGTCGCGCGGCCAATCGGACCCATGCTCGCCACGCCGATGAACGCGGCGATCGACGTGCTCACCGCTTCGATCGGCTTGTTGCCGGAGGATTTCTCCTCGACGAAGACTCCTGGTGCCAGGTACGTCGCCATCGCCTACATCCTATTCGCTGCGTGGAATCACGAGTCGTCGTGCTCGGCGCGTTTGCGACCGCGCCGCTCGGCGCCCGCGCGTTTCTCCGGTTCGGGCGCCGCCTCCGGTGGCGCAGCTGTGCGCTTCGTTTCCTGTTCGAGCACGATCGCCGTGCCTTCCGCCAACAGCGTTTGCAGGGCGGACGTGCGCACCGCGAACGCCGGCAGCTTGATCGTCTCGAACGCCCCCAGCCGCACCGCACCGTGGCCCGGGACTTCGAAGACGAGGGGGCGGTGCGCGCGGCTTTGGATCTCGACGGGCTCGACCGCGGCGGCAGCGCCATGGGGCGCGGGCGAGTGCTTGGCAGGGCGGTCGGTCATGGGATCCTCAATGACTTGATGTGCGGATCAGGCGGCCACCAGCGACACGATTTGCGACGCTCGCGCGCCAGCTGCGACCGCGAAGGTTTGCGTCTGCGTCACATGTCCGGTGTTGCTCACGGACACGCGCAGCTGGGTGATCGGCAGGCTGGCCGGGAAGTAGAACACGCACCAGCCGCGCGCGTCGGCAGTCGCGGTCACTGCATCCACGGGGCCAAGTACGCTGCGCTGCGTGCCGAACGTAGCCACCGTGAGCGGGAGCGTGCCCACCGTCACGCTCGCGGGTGCCATGCCGTTGATCCGATCGATGGTCGTGATGGCGCCGGGCAGCGGCGCGCCGTCGGCTGCAGCGAGCACCGCGATCGCGATGACGGTTCGGTCGGCGGGAAACGCATAGCCGGCGCCCGGCCGCAGCACGAGATGGCGGCTGCGACCCAAGCGCAGCACGGCGTTGGCAGCCACGCCGGTCACGCTCGCGAGCGTGGCACCCGCCACGGTGTCGCCTTCCAACACCGCGGCCAGCGTGGTGCTGAAGCCGGCCTCGCCGATCACCGGCGCGCCCAGCGGAATGGTGGGGAGAAACGGGATGGGGTCGAACGTCACCGCATTCGTGGCGACGTTGATCGTCTTGACCACGACGTAGACCTCGTCTTCCCCATCGAAGGTGAGCTCCACCGGGGCGACCGCCGGCAGCACCTGGGATACCGTCCGCGCACGATAGCCCTCTCCCGATAGCCGGATTTGCCGCGGCACTGCGGGCGGGGCGAGGTCGCTGAACACGAAATAGCCGTCCACCTTATAGAGCGGCGGCTCGGCGTCTGCGATACTGGCCTCGAAGCGCCGCATGGGGATGACCTCACGCGTGAGCTCGTCTTTGAGCCGCCCGTAGCAAGTCGCGGTGCGTTGTCGCCGCTCGGCCTCAAGCATGCGCCGTCACATTCCCTTTCCGAGGAACACTCCGTGCGATCTGGAGTCGCCGCGAAGAGTGTGATGCAGCCGTCGCAAGCGCGTCGACGATCATCTTCCATCCCAAGTTGCCCATGACACTTTCTCTGCCGCCGCAGTGCTACGAGACCGCCGGTCGCACGGCTGTCCGAATCGCCTCAATGAGCGCTTCCGGCGATACCTCGCCCAGTGTTCGGCGATACGGCCGCAACTCGTACAGAAACGCGTGCCGCCCGTCGCCGGAGACGCCGAGCAGCCGGGTCTGCGGCCGAGCGCCGAGCAGCACCGCGTATTCGCTCGGCAAGTCCGCGTCCGGGAGACCCACCACCACTACGTCCGCGTCGGCCTCCGCGACAGCTTCCGTGAGCGACACCCGACCGGTCGCCATGCCGACCATTTCCATGTCGGGCTGACAATTCACAATGTCGGTGATGATGTCACTCAGCATCCGCGAGATGCCTGCCAAGACAATTCGGGTTCGCCGCAATGAGGCGCCCTGTTGATCGTCGGCCCAATGTGCGAGGGGAGCAGCTAAGTCGAAATGATCCGACGGACTCAAGTTCGGTCCACGCCACCGATGCACGAACCCGCTGAGCCAAAGGACTCAGCGGGTTGAAGGACTGGGCGTAGATCCTGGGTTCTGAACCCTCGGGTGGGCCGGATTCAATCCGAGCCTCGATCGGCATCGAGTCCCGGAAACAATGCGGCTCAGGGGGGAGCGGTCGGCTGAGAGCGCCCCTCGGCGGCGCGCTAGACTCTCTCCCCCCGCCGAATCGTCCACATGTCGTCGGCGAGATTGCGGTTCGACAGGTAGTCGTACGGTATGGTGAAATAGCCCTCCAGCCCCCAACGCGCACCCCAAGAGTTGCGCACGACAAAGCGCCGCTCCGCGTCGTTGTAGCCCACCGCGAGCACGGCGTGGCCGCCGGCCACCCGCTCACCGGGCTGCGGCATCGCGACCACGCCCGTCTGCGCCACTTGCTGCGACTGGAAGCTTTCGTACACGGTGAACCCGAAGACGAACGGAAAACCCTGCGCCAAGCAGGCGCGCATCTCGTCCAGCGTGAGAATCCGCTGATAGGACGTGACCTGGTGCTGCAGGGCGTCCTTGTAGCAGGGCGCGGGCGGTTTAACACCGAACTTCGCGATCGCATACGGCCACTTGCGCTCCGAGCACGCACCCTGCTTGACGACCGTCTTGATCCCGTCGCGGAGCATTGCGCCCGAGTCGGACGCTACCGTGTGTTCGATCACCCGCTCGTTGTAATAAATGAAGAGTCGGCTCACGTTCACGAACCGCACTTGATCCTTGCGCTCCAGGAACTCGAGCGCGCCGGCGATCGCGTTAGCGGTGCAGCTGCCCAGTGAACCCTGATCCTCCACCGGCGAGCATCCGGGCCGTAAGTCGGCACTGGGCGGCAATCTCGCCGGCACGGCCTGGACCGCACTGAAAAGGACGTCCCGTTGATCGGGTAGATCGGGGACCCAGCCGAACCCGGGTCGCTGCGGTTGCTGCTTGGTGGCACGACGCTTCGCTTTGGGCATATGCACTCCCCGTTTCTAGGGCACGACCAGCGGCGCCACATCCGTGTAGGGTTGGGACCGCGCTTCGATCCGATAGGTGTACAGCGCGCCAAGCGGCAGCACCCGGACCTCGAGGTAATACGTGCCGGGCGCAACACCATAGATGTAGTACATGCCGTCGCGACCAGTGTAGGAGGGATCCGTGCGGTGACCGGTGTCCGGCGTACGCAGCGTTACCGTGAGGTACGGCGCTGGGTGGGGATGGCGGTCCGCGCCGACGCGGTCGATCCGCCCCCGGACCGTCGTGGTCTGGTGGGCCGCCGCCGCGGTTGCGCACAGCGCCACGAACATCAGCCGGAACAGCGGTCGGGCGCTCACGGGTTGTGTGCCGTGTCTGGCACCGGGACCGGGATGACTGCTGCGGCGGCGGCAGCGTAGCCTTGCGTGCTCGGGGCGAGCACCAGCGGCTTGCCGATCTCGATCACGTGCTTCGCCCCGTCGTACTTGACGCCGTACAGGGAGTCGTCCGCAACCCGCCAGAAGTGGACCATCCGCGTTTCGCGGTTCGGTGCCGACACCTCCAACATGAACTGGGTTTGTGGATCGCTCGATACAGGAACCTGCCCGATTTCGAAGGTCCCATCGGGCTGGAGCCCGCTCGGCACGGGCGGCCGGACCACCATGTTGACGTCCGCGCTCGGCAAGACGTGACCGTCCGGCACCACCTTGACCACGCCCCGGACCGTCCAGAGCTGCGCCAGGTGTTGCGCCTTGAGCTGCTCCCTGACGAAGCCCCCGGTCCCCAACGCGATGAGGAAATAGCCGGCAAAGGAGCCTGTGAGCTGGACGGAAAAACCCTTGAACGGGCCGCGCACATGTGTCTCCGCCGGCAAGAACTTGTACAGGAGGAAGGCCGGGATGAGGGGCAGAAGGACGATTGCTCCAGCGAGCAAGATCACTTCAGCGACGTCGCTCATACGGCGAGTCTTGGCGATCCCAACCGCCACGTCCCCCGCACCCGTGCCGCCGCCTCTCCCCGCCGGTGCACCTGCAGTTTCTCGAGAATGTTGTGCACGTGATTCTTCACCGTCGCGACCTCGATGCCCAGGCCGCGCGCGATCTCTTTGTTGGAGAGCCCGTCGTCGATGAGGCGGACGACCTCGCACTCCCGGCCCGTGAGATGGGTCCGCAGCGGCCCGACGCTCCCCGCGGCAAGCGCGGCGACCCGGCGCAGCAACCTGGCCGCGACTCGAGGCGAGCAAATCGCCTCGCCGCGGTCCACACTCTCGATCACAGCGACGAGGACGTCGATCGACGCTTCACGGGGGACATAGCCCGATACACCCGCCTCGGCGCAACCGAGCACGTCGTCGTCATCCTCGAGCACGCCGAGCGCGACGACACGAGCGGGCGGCACGCGCATGAGGACGACGCGAACCACGCCGCCACTGTTATGCATGGCCATGTCCACAAGAATGACATCCGGTTGCACCGCTGGCAGAGAGGCCAGCGCCTCTTCGCACCCCGCCGCGGTGGCGACGACACAAATCCGGGAGTCACGGCCCAGCACATGGGCGAGGCCCTCCCGGTACAGGCGAGTGTCGGCCACGATCGCGACCCGGATCATGGGACGCAACCGCGGTCAACGTGGGAAGCAAGTCTGTTTTCCGTGTTCATGTAGGGCGCGCACCCGCCGCACGCAGCACACTTCCGAGCAACGCCACACTTCTAACTGGGAATATTGTGATCCGGCCCACCTTGCACTAGGGCGTTTTTACGGCACGATAGGGCGTTTTTGGGACATCGCTACGGGTGGAGACCGGCACTCCGTGGTAGATCCGCAACCCCCAATACCCGCAAAACCTCAACCGGTCCGCAGTGTAGCGATCAAGGGTCAAGTCGTGGTCAAGTGGAATGAACAAGGAGACTTCACCCTCGTCGTCTCGCTCGACCCCTACTAGTAGCAGCACCTGGTCGCTGGCTCCTGTGCCGGCAGGCGCCCGCAGCTGTGTCGTAAAACCACCCTCCGTGCCGCCAAAAGCACCTTACGCTCGGATCGACCGGGGCCCACCTTGGTTACCGTCGACTCGCAACCGAGGAGGCGTGACCATGCCCGACCCATCTAACGCCGTCTCCAACGGCCTCTTCGCATTGATGGAGCCGATGGCGGGCGCGGCTTCGCCAAATGATGGTGGGCTGGACCTCGTCGCGCCGCGCGCCGGAGGATGGCGCAGATCGGCGGAGCAGAGACAAAACCAGGACGATCCTGCGTTAAAGGAGCGACACAAGCGGATTGTGGTATGCGCGGACGGTACGCGGAACACGCCCCGCCCGCGGGCTGGAGGTAGCTCGGCTCCGACCAACGTGTGGCTGTTGTACCAGGTGATTCTGCCGGTTGCGAGCGACCAAGTTCCCCAGCTCGCGTTGTATCACGCGGGCGTGGGTACGGGCGGCCTGGTGGACCGCCTGCTTGGGGGAGCGTTCGGCGTCGGGTTGAGGGACAACATCCTGGATTGCTACCGATTCCTGGTGGACTATTACCACCCGGGCGACGCGCTGTACCTGTTCGGCTTCAGCCGCGGGGCGTACACCGTGCGGAGCCTCGCAGGCCTCATCCGCAACTGTGGCATCATCGACCGCCGGGGGCTCGACGACGCGGCGCGGGACGCGGCGATTGATGCGGCGTTCCAGCTGTACCGCAAGCGCGGGGACGACACCGCGCCAGCTGCAGCGAAGGCCGTCGACTTCCGCGCCAGGCACTCACACCCCGACTTCCGGATCACCTGCATCGGGGTGTGGGACACAGTCGGCGCGCTCGGAATCCCGGTCGGTCTGTGCGGCAGGCTTTCACGGCGCCTTTTCGGATTCCATGACGTGACGCTGAGCAGCCGGGTGGATCGCGCCTTTCATGCGATCGCCGTCGACGAGCGCCGCCGTCCATTCGTGCCCACCCTCTGGCATCAGCAGCCTGACGCGAGCAAGGCGGGACAGGTCCTAGAGCAAGTGTGGTTCACCGGCGTACACAGCGACGTGGGCGGCGGATACGGGTGGGACGAGCGTGACCTTGCGAACCTCACACTGCGATGGATGGCAAACCGTGTAACGGCGCGGTGCTGCCTCGAGCTCGATACAGGTAGGATTCCCGCCCCGAGCCGGCGCGCGCCTGAGTTGCACGATTCCTTCAAGTGGTTCTACCGGGTGCTGGGGCGTGCGGCAACGCGTTGCATCGACGGCGGCCTCGGGCGATTTGGCCGGAGAGATCCCTTCCGGGTCACGTCGGAGGCGCTACATCCCAGCGTTGATGCCCTGTGCCTCGAATACGCGTCGCGGCCCATGCCGCTGGTCGACCGGTCGTACACACCCGCGAACGTCGCAGACTACGGGGCTCGGAAGAAGGCATCGCTGAAAGCCACCTCCCGGGCTACGCCGAACTATCCGCGGGACGTGAGATAGCATTGTGGGGCCCCACGGAGTTTGGGCGGTTGAGGACCTGTCCGCTGGCTGCCTCTATGGTCTATTTTTCCTTGCAAGCGTTATGAACCCGCACTGGCAGCGCGGGAAGTTGGCTCAAGGTGCGGAATGCGGGTCACTGCTGCGGATGTCCTTGGCTATCGTCTCGGTCGGTTTGCAGGTGGTTGGCCTCTGGTCCGTTATGGAATCCGCAGCATCATGTAGAATCCGGAGCATCACGGTATCCGCAGGTATAGGGAGTCCTTGTGAAGCGTGACCAGGGGCATTTCAAGGATCAAATCCTCGACAGCCTGGCGCGAAAGTGGAACGTTGCCCAATTCGTCAGCTTTGGGCCCGATCTGCGTCAACGCCACGCCTGGATCCATAGGCACACCCCGAACCGCATCTTCAGAAGCGTGGACGAAGCTGTCAGCACGGTCCTGGCCGCTTCCCCAGAGCGATCGGTCAACATTCGCAGCTTCGAGCCAGAGAATCCCAAGAGTCGCGAGTTCCTCTACGGCCTTCGGAGCATCGACGACGTCCTGCCCCATTTGCGGCGGCTGGCCGGCCAGGGGTTGTACACGATCGTCAATGAGACCATCGACGTTAAAGACGGCGGCGTGTCCGGAGTCGCATTCGGTGACGTTGTAGAGTTCGCGCCCGAAGATACCCCGCGCAGCGTCGAGAAGCCGGGGACGGCAGCGCTGCCCCGCTCGATGGCCCGTCGGTTGTTCCAACTCGTCTACGGTTTCGCGCCGGCGCTACCCGGCAGCTCGCGGCTGCGGGTCGAGTTCAGCATACACCCGCTGCGCCGTGGTTTCCGTCACGACCATACGATCGTGTGGGAAATCGAGCAGGCGGCGGCGCCACCGAAGAAGCCTTCACCCACCTGGCCGAACCTTTTCAGTCGGTTCATCGGTGACAAGGCCTTCGGCTTGTTGATGGCGCACTTGGTCGGAGTGCGTGTGCCCCGAACGACCGTGATTCCCCGGAAGACTGCGCCGTTCACGTTCGGCGTCGACACTGGCTCGGCCGAGCCCTGGATCCGCACTGCCCCTACCGAACAGATGCCCGGCAAGTTTACAACCCGTCGTGGATGGCTAGATCCGTATCGGCTCATGCAGGACGAAGATCCGACAGGAACCGCCATCGCCTCCGTTCTGCACCAAGCAGGTGTCGCAGCACACTATTCGGGTGCCCTGGTTACGACCAAGGACGGCGAAGTCACGGTGGAAGGCGTGAGCAGCTTTGGTGACGAGTTCATGGTCGGGCGGCGCGGGCCGGAACGTCTGCCCGATGGAGTGAGACGCGCGGTGCTACGCACATTCGAGTCGATGCGCAAACGGCTCGGGCCGGTGCGTTTCGAGTGGGCATACGACGGGAACCACGTGTGGATTGTTCAGATGCACGTTGGGGCGACCGTCAGTACCGGTCGGACGATCTATCCCGGAGCACCGAAGCGGTTCCATCGCTTCGACACCGACCGCGGAATCGAAGCCCTTCGAGAGCTAATTGCGATGGTCAGCGAATCTGGCGACGGGATCATCCTCGTCGGCCGAGTGGGCATCACTAGCCACTTCGGGGACCTGCTCCGACGGGCTCGGATTCCGTCAAGAATCGAAGCGCCGGGGTAGCTACCCCCGGTTGCGCCGGTTCGGTTCTCACGAAAGGGTGGCCTCACATGCGTCAACATCGCCCGTCCTTCCGGGACCGTGCCGCCAGGTCCCGAGGCCTGCTTCTCCTCGTTGCTCTGGTCGCGTGTGGGCCGTCCCCCGACACAGAAGTAGGCTTCATCCATGCCGCTGCGCCCGACCTCCTGGTCGATCTGGCGAAACCTATCCCTTCGGCGACCGGCCCCGGCGCCAGCCTCTCAGCGCTGCTTCAGACGGCCGGCGAACTGCCCGGCACAGCCGAGACACCCGACTTCATCGTCGTAACAGGCGTGCCTCGCGATATCGGGACTGGCCAAGCGCTGCGCGGGCGACGGCAACCTGCCAAGCAGCTTTCGCCGGAGGCAGTGGTTGGAAGGGTGGTCGACGCCTTGCGCCTTAGCCGCGTTCGCCGAGTCTATCTAGTCCCTCGCGGGGACGGGACGCGAGATACGAGAGGCTTCTGGGCCGCCGTGCGTAATCGCAGCGCCGCGGCCAGAATAGCGATCCAAGATTTGACCGCATGTTACACGGCTGACACCGTTCGCGACGACGAATGCAGCGTGGATATCGCGGGCGGTCACGTACGCGTCGTGGGGTTCCCGGCGTTGGCCACGACTGTGCTGCCGTCGGACACTGCGTTCGGCCGCCTATTGACGAAGTGGGTCGCCGTCCTGGACACTCTGGTGGCGCGAGCAGCCGCTGCCGACAAGGTCGTGGTGGTCGTGACCGACATGCCAGATCCGGCATCATGGGCTAGCACCGGTTTCCCCGCGGGAGCCGCCTCGCGGCTGAATGCGATCGTTGCTTCAAACCCCGTACTGGGAGTTGTCGGAGCGCGGCGTGGCACACGACCCTTGCGGCGCGAAGGCGATCGGATCATCTCGACCCTGGCGCTCTCGGCGGACGCGAGCCAAGTCGACAGCGTACTCGGGTTCACGCTAGTGCAAGTGACGAGACGGGATCTCTCTACCGTCAGGTTTCAGCGGCGTGACGCTACACTGTCCTTCGTTACCGAAGAGCATCGGAAGGCGGTTCGGCCCGCAACATCCTGGCTTGGGCAGACCGCAATTGGGATTGAGGACTGGCTCTGGCGGCTGACACGCTCCGCCGACCTGCTCGCGTACTGGGCGGTGCTGAGCGTCGCCTTCGTGGTGGCGTTCCTAACTGTCGTGCAGTTATGGGATGTTTCCGACGACCGCCCAGGGAGCCCCACCCCGAGCGATCGTGCGGGGTTGTCCGGCACGGGCTCCGCAGGCGTCGCGCAGGCGCCAACGGTCGGCACCACCGGGGCGACCTCGGGAGGCGGTGGGGCAGCCACAACCGGGGCTGTGGCGGGGTTGCTGGACACCAATGTCGGGCGCGCCCTCGGCGCCGGCGTGTCGGGGATGGTGCTGGTCTCGTTTCTCGACGAGTTCTGGCGCGCGGCCCGCTTCAACGCAAAGGCGTTCTACCTAGTGGCATTCGTTGGATTGTTTTTTGCCTTCCTGGTTCTCTCGGGTGTATGGCGAGCGATTCAGGAGGCGCTGCGCCACCGTATCGCCACGCACATGCCAATTTGGTGGGTGGGCGCAAGGGCGACGATTGCTGGCACACCGGCCCGCTTCTGGGTGTGGGTACTTTCACTTCGTGGCACCGCCCTAGTGTTCTCTGACACGTTCTTTAACGTGCTCCAAGGGCGCAACCAGCTGAAGTCGGCGGTTTGGACCGACGTGATCCTGGACCATCACCAGGCGATCCTTGCCACGGCCGAACGAGTGCGCGTGGAAGTGGACAAAGCCGTGCGAGCGGCACAAGGGCCTCAAGGCCGTCAAATCCGGGTCAACATCACGTTGCTGTCACGCGCGGGTAACATGCTCTACTACGTGCGCGCGGCAGAGGGTAGCTTGCAGAGGCCATTCGATGAGAAGTCCGTGGCATGGCTCGCCGTGGCGGCCGGCCGACCGCTATGGTGGATCCAAGCGTGGGAGGAGACATTTCCGGGCGCTGTGCTGGTCGACAACAAGGATGGAAGGACTGGGCTGAAAGGACTCGGCGAGAAGGAATTCAAACTCGGTGAGCAGTTCGCGCACCGGGGCTCGCAAGACTACGCCGCGTTCATAGTGATCCCATTCCCGTTGGGAAGTCGCGGTGAGAATGACCGGGCGCGGGGTGCCATACACATCTCGTTTGAACGCGCCGACGGGATGCGCAACGTGATCGATAATCTCGATAGGAATGGGGAGCCTAACTATGCTGCGAACTGGCACGATCTGGTCGTCCCGGAGGCAGCTGAGGGTGCTATCTGGATCAGAGATGACGTGACCCGCGCAGTCATGCGGGAGGCGCTGAACGCCTTTGAGACCTTGTTCGCGCCATTCGACGAAGATTTCTTCCGCAATTATCGCGCACAGTTTTGCCAATGAGCGCGAACGAGACCCGTTCGAACCCGCCGACCGGCACCGCCACGAAGCTGGACGCGCTGCGCTTCGAGCGCACGCAAGAGCAGGAGGTCACGGCGGCACTTTCCGCCCTCGATTGCGTGCTGTTGAGAGGCAAGGGCGTGTACGCGAGCAGCGAGTTGACCTCGGGTCGCCGGGCGCAACGGCTCCAGCGGGACCACGGAGTCGCCGATTCGGGAACGCTCCGGGAGCTGCTAGGTTCGGAACGATACGACGCCCTCGTGTGGAACCCCAACGTAGCAGCAGCCATTGCCTTCGCGTGCGAGCTGCGCGACCGGATGGACGGCGCCGAACTCGTGATTTCTCCTGCGCCATTCATCGCGCCTGGGTGGCCTCAGTCCGCCTACCTCGCCTTCTGGGAGACGGTGATCCGCACGCGGGTCAAGGCGGTGTACTTCAACGACGGGTGGGAATACAGCAACGGGTGCGTTTATGAATTCGCGGTGGCACACGATACGAGGCTGCCGACTTTTGACCGCCCCGGCATGCCAGTGTCCGTCCAGCTGGGAGCGGAACGAATCGCGGCAGCGATCCGGGTCCTCGACACAGACCGTGTGAACATCG
>Ga0066709_100004549_pt1 | contig 11110 bp, 11 predicted proteins | sample GraSoiAngelo_158_FD_79665 | JGI IMG/M metagenome (GOLD analysis project Ga0066709, IMG submission 79665) | Grasslands soil microbial communities from the Angelo Coastal Reserve, California, USA - 14_1009_16_30cm | ecosystem: Environmental > Terrestrial > Soil > Grasslands | place: USA... | reverse complement strand
TCATCGGCAAAGATGCTGGCGCAAGATCATTCGGGCGCGGTGCAATTGCGCTTTCGTCGTACCCGCCGTCACGCCGAGCAGGTCCGCGATCTCCTCGTGCTTGAAGCCCTCGACGTCGTGGAGCACGAACACGACCCGCGCGCCGCTCGGCAGCTTCCCGATCGCCCCCTCGAGATCCATCCCGAGCTCGGATGACCCCCGCCGGGCCACGACCTGATCCAGCGCGTCCTCGTCGTCCTCCAACCGTCCCCGCTCCACCCGGAGGACGCCCCGCCGGTGAAGGATCACGTTGATCGCGACCCGATGAAGCCAGGTACCGAAGGCCGATTCGCCCCGAAACGTTCGGAGCTTCTCCCAGGCCCGTACGAAGACGTCTTGTGTGAGCTCGCCGGCTAAGTCGACTCCGATCATGCGCCGCGCCAGGCTGAATATGCGCGCCGCGTGCGTGCGGTACAGGCGCTCGAACGCCCGAGTGTCGCCATTTTGGGCGCGCGAAACATCGGCCCGTTCAGACGCCGGCGGCACGGCATTCTCGAGAGTGGTCGGCGCTGTCACCCCTGGTCCCCACGGGCTTTCTTCGTTCATCGGAGTTGGATTGGGTGGATTCGCAAAGGGTTGGAACGGAATCGAGGGCCCCCGCGTAGGGAGTCTATCGGGGGCGGCGAGGAGCGCCAACCCTTTCGGCCGTCGACTCATCGAACAGATGCAGATCCCAGCGACCCAGGGCAGGCGCCATCCGCCACCGCCCGAAACCCAAGGAGATCGCCATGAGCGTTCGCGAGAAGCCACTGCCGTTCCTCGTCCTTGCGGGCGTTCTCGCCCAGGCGCTCCTCGGCCTCGCCAGCCCCTCGAAAGGCTCCCCCTACGAGCCGTCGCGGTACACGATCACCGGGGCGGACGTAGGGATTTATAACCTTCTCGGGAACTTGGAGGTGGTTCGGGGTGAAGGCGCGTCCGTCGTCGCCGAGGTCACCCTCCACGGGAAGGACGCGGTCCGCCTCCAGGTGGCGAACGGGCCGATCGACGGAAGGCAGACGCTCCGGGTGATCTATCCCGGGGATCGGATCGTGAACCCGGAGTTCGGCGACCACACCACTTCTACCTTCCGAGTGAATGAAGACGGGACGTTCCACAACGACAACCACGGTGGCCGGCGCGTGACCATCTCCGGGCGCGGGCCGGGAATCGAGGCGGGTGCCGACATCCGTCTCCTCGTCCCGCCGGGGAAGAAGGTCCGCGTCCACTGGGGCCACGGCAAGGCGAGCGTCACGCGCGTAGACGCCGATCTCGCGCTGGACGCCGCGGGGATGCCGGTGAGCGCGACCGGGATCAGCGGCCCGTTCCATGTCGAGATCGGGTCGGGCACGGTGCGGGTGGAGGGCGCCGACGCCGGCGTCTGGATCGAAACCGGCTCCGGCGACGTCTCCCTGTCTCGAATCCACGGCAAGGAGGTCGCGGTCGACACCGGGTCGGGCGACGTCACCGGGAACGATGTGTCGGCGGAGTCGGCCTCGATCGAAACCGGGTCCGGCGACGTAGAGCTCGGCAAGTTCATCGCCGAGAGCATGAGCCTGGAGACCGGCTCCGGCGCGGTGACGGTCGAGATCGCCGGCGTGACGAGATCGCTCGAGATCGACGCGGGAAGCGGCGACGTCTCCGTGACCATTCCCAAGGCGCTCGGCGCCGAGCTCTCCGTCCAGACCGGGAGCGGGGGGATCGAGACCAACCTCACCATGGAGACCTCCGTGCGAAAGCACGACGAGCTGGTGGGACGGATCGGCGACGGCCGCGCGAGGATCGCGATCGAGACGGGCTCCGGCACGGTCAGCATCCGGCAGGCCGGGCTCTAGGCGGCGCGCAGGGCGGGCGAGCCCGGCGTTACCTTCCGTCCCCGTCGAGCAAATTCCCGAGCCCGCCCAGGAGCGAGCCTTCCTCTCTCCGCCGGCCCCCGGTCTGGGGCGCCGCGGCGTAGATCCGGCTCGCGAGCCGGCTGAACGGGAGCGACTGGAGCCAGACCTGGCCCGGGCCCTTGAGCGTGGCGAAGAAGAGCCCTTCGCCGCCGAAGAGCGCGGTCTTGAGCTTCCCGACGTACTGGATGTCGTAGCTCACCGAAGGCTGAATCGCGACGAGGCAGCCCGTGTCGACGCGGAGCGTCTCGCCCGGCTTCAACGTGCGCTCCTCGACGGTCCCGCCTGCGTTGACGAATACCCAGCCGTCGCCGGTGAGCCGCTGCATGATGAATCCCTCGCCTCCGAAGAGCCCGACGCCGAAGCGCTTCTGGAAGGCGATGCCGATGCTCACGCCCTTCGCGGCTACGAGGAACGAATCCTTCTGCGCGATCAGCTCGCCGCCGAGCTCGGTCAGGTGGAGCGCCCGGATCTTTCCGGGATAGGGAGCCGCGAACGCGGCCGCGCGCCGCTCCTTCGCCTCGTTGTGAAACACGGTCATGAAGAGGGACTCGCCGGTAAGCAGGCGCTTCCCCGCGCTCATCAGCTTGCCCATGAGGTCCTGATTCTGGGTCGCGCCGTCCCCGAAGATCGTGTCCATCTGGATGCCGTCCTCGAGGTACATCATCCCGCCCGCCTCGGCGACCACCGCCTCGCCCGGATCGAGGATGATCCGGACGAATTGCATGTCGTCGCCGATGATCTCGTAGTCGATCTCGTGCATCGTGGGCATCTTGGGTACCCCCCTAGGTTTGTGCCGACCGCGCCCGGGCGCGAGCCCTTGAAATCGGCTTGGCGTGAAGACTACCACCCCATACGCTTGGGCCAGCCCGGAGTTTCACCCAGATCGATCGGCCGGATCGCCGGGAGTCGGCGGAGCCCCGGTAGGGCCCCGCTTCTTTCCGCGCCCCGCGTCGCGAACGGCGCGCGCGAGAAGGTACTCGATCTGTCCATTGACGCTCCGGAGCTCGTCGGCCGCCCACTTCTCGAGCGCGCCCCAGAGCTCCGGGTCGATGCGTAGGAGAAAGGCCTTCCGCGCCGCCATCGCGGGCACCTAGTTGTGGAGCGTGCCGGTATTGAGAACGGGCATTGCCGCGCGCTCTCCGCAGAGAACCACCAGCAGATTCGAGACCATGGCGGCCTTTCGCTCATCGTCGAGCGTGACGACCTTGTTCGCGCTCAGGCGGTCGAGCGCCATCTCCACCATTCCGACCGCGCCGTCCACGATGCGCTGCCGCGCCGCGATGATCGCTGACGCCTGCTGGCGCTGGAGCATGGCGCCGGCGATCTCGGGGGCGTACGCGAGGTGGCTCAGGCGCGCCTCGATGATCTCGACGCCCGCCGGTCGCAGACGCTCCGAGAGCTCGACGCGGAGGAACTCCGAGACCTTGTCGGTGCTTCCCCGGAGCGAGATCGTGTCGTGATCGTACTCGTCGTAGGGATAGGCGCTCGCCAGGTGGCGGACCGCGGTCTCGCTCTGGACCGAGACGAAATCCTCGAAGGTCTCCACGTCGAACGTCGCTTGCGCGGCGTCGTGCACCCTCCAGACCACCACGGCGGCGATCTCCACCGGGTTTCCGGCATGGTCGTTCACCTTGATCATGTGCCCGTTCAGGCTTCGCACGCGAAGGGAGATGCCCTTCCGCGTATTGAACGGGTTGGTCCACCACCATCCGCTCCGCTTCACCGACCCGACGTAGCTTCCGAAGAGAATCAGGACCACGGCCTGGTTGGGCTGGACCGTGAAGAGGCCCGCTGCCGAGAGGAAGCTCAGGACGGCGAGCGGAGCCACCACGGTCAGGAGCAGAAGGGGTCGCCCCTGCGCGACCGCGCCGACCGTCATGTAGATGGTGGAGGCGATGAGGGCAATCGTCACCGTAAGGCCCAGCGCCCCGGCCAGGGCCGATACCTCGCGATCCTTCGTCATGGCAGATCCTCTTTTCCGGTTTCGGCGGCCGCCACCGTGGCGACCGTCGTGATGTCATTATGATATCGGCATGATAGCAAAGGATTCAAGGGAAATCCGGGGCGGTTAACGCATTATTCAGCAGCTACTTGAGAAGAGGATAGGCGGGCTCTACTCCCGAACCAGCTTCTTGTACTTGAGCCGGTGGGGCTGATCCGCGGCGGCCCCCAGCCGCATATGGCGGTTGGCTTCGTAGTCCTGGAAGTTGCCCTCGAACCAGACCGTGCTCCCGTCTTCCTCGAAGGCGATCATGTGGGTGGCGATCCGATCCAGGAACCAGCGGTCGTGGCTGATCACGCAGACGCATCCGGCAAACCCCAGGACTGCCTCCTCCAGCGCGCGGAGCGTATCGACGTCCAGGTCGTTGGTCGGCTCGTCGAGCAGAAGCAGGTTGCCCCCGGAGCGCAGGAGCTTCGCCAGGTGGACGCGGTTCCGCTCTCCGCCGGAGAGGTTTTTCACGAGCTTCTGCTGATCGGCACCCTTGAAGTTGAACGATGCGACGTAGGAGCGCGAGGGAACACTTCGTGGACCGAGCTCGATCAGATCCTGGCCTCCCGAGATCTCCTCCCACACGTTCTTGGCACCGTCGAGGCTGTCCCGGGATTGGTCCACGTAGGCAATCTGGACGGTGTCGCCGACGCGGATCATTCCCGCATCAGCCTTCTCGAGACCGGCGATGAGCCGGAAGAGCGTCGTCTTACCGGCGCCGTTCGGGCCGATGATCCCCACGATGCCGCCGGGAGGGAGGTGGAAGGTGAGCCCGTCGATGAGGACGCGGTCGCCATAGCCCTTCGAGAGCTCCTTGGCCTCGACCACGAGGCTCCCGAGCCGCGGCCCCGCGGGGATCGAGATCTCGGCGATCTCGCTTCGCTTCTCGCCCTCCTGCCTCAAGAGCTCTTCGTAAGCGGTGACGCGGGCCTTGCTCTTCGCCTGCCGCGCGCGCGGAGACATCCGGATCCACTCGAGCTCGCGGCCGAGGGTCCGTTGCCGGGCCGACTCCGCTTTCTCCTCGAGCGCGAGCCGCTGGCGTTTCTGATCGAGCCAGGAGGAATAGTTTCCCTCCCACGGGATTCCCTGACCGCGGTCGAGCTCCAGGATCCAGCCCGCCACGTTGTCCAGGAAGTACCGGTCATGCGTGACCGCGACGACCGTCCCGGGATATTCGTGGAGAAACCGCTCGAGCCACGCGACCGACTCCGCGTCCAGGTGGTTCGTCGGCTCATCGAGCAGGAGCAGGTCGGGGCGCGTCAACAGGAGCCGGCAGAGCGCGACCCGACGCCGTTCTCCGCCGGAGAGCGTCTTCACGTCGGCGTCCCCCGGCGGAACCCGTAGCGCGTCCATCGCGATCTCGAGCGTCCGATCCAGCTCCCACGCGTTCTTCATCTCGATCTCGGCCATCACGCGGCCGTGCTCCTCAAGGACCTTCTCCATCTCGGTCTCGGAGAGGCTCTCGCCCAATTTCACGTTTAGCTGGTTGAACCGGTCGAGCAGCGCGCGGGTCTCCGCGACGCCCTCCTCGATGTTCCCGCGCACGTCCTTCTTGGGATCGAGGACCGGTTCCTGCGGCAGGAAGCCGACGCGGATCCCCTTCGCGGGGCGCGCCTCACCGCTCGTCGGCTCCTCCACCCCTGCCATGATTCGGAGGAGTGTGCTTTTCCCGGCCCCGTTCTGGCCCAAAACCCCGATCTTGGCGCCGGGAAAGAAGGAGAGATAGATCCCCTTCAGGACCTCCTTGTTCGGCGGGTGGACCTTGCCGAGGTTGACCATCGTGAAGATGTACTGTGGCGCCATGACGCTAAATCCCTCTCTGGAATCGAATTAGGTTGCGGCGGGTTGGACCTCTGCAGCGTGCGACGGAACTCGAAAAGGAGTATATACTGTCCACCCTACGACATCCACCCGCACAGGAGGCACATTGCCGGCCAAGATCACCATTCGCAACAATGGTCCCGTCCGGATCGAGGGAGATTTCCAGGTTGTCGATCAAGACGGCCGCCCGTTCGATCTGGCCGGACGAACCGTCATTTCGCTCTGCCGCTGCGGCCAGTCCTCGAACAAGCCGTTCTGCGACGGAACGCACAAGGAGTGCGGCTTCGAATCGGCCGTTGAAGCGCGCGCGCTGCCTCCCCCGGCCCCCAAGCCGGCGTAGGGAACCATGGCGACCCGCCTTGAGGTGAAGCGGCCGATTCCGGTCGCACCGTTTCGGGCGGAGGAGCTGGAACGCCTCCTCGTGCCCAGCGAGACCCCCTGCGTCTCGATCCACCTTCCGACGCACCGCGGTTTTCCCGGGTGGAAACAGGATCCCGTGCGCTTTCGCGCGCTCGTCAGCGAGGCCGAGCGCCTCCTCGCCGAGGGGCCCGCGCCACGCGACGCGGCGCGTGTCGTCGCGCCGCTCCGCGAGCTCATCGAATCGGCGCACTGGGAATATTCGCTCGAGGGATTCGCCGCGTTCCTCTCGCCGTCCTTCGGCGCCGCGTATCGTCTTCCGATCCACGTTTCGGAGCGGGTGGTGGTCGCGGACACATTCCACGTGAAGCCGCTGATCCCGTTCCTGCACGCGAACCGCCGCTACCTCGTGCTCGCCGTGAGCGAGAACGCCGTGACCTTGTACGAGGGCGGCCCTTTCGGGGCGGAGCCTTTGGAGCTTCGGGGCCTCCCAGACAGCCTGCGCGAGACGCTGGGCGTGCCCGAGTACGAACACCAGGCTTCCCGGCACGGCGCGCCTCCCTCCGGCCCCGTCCTCCACGGACGCGGACCCGGCGGGGAGAAGACGAAGATCGAGCTGCTCAAGTTTTTCCGGGAGATCGACAAGGGCCTTCACGAATTCCTACGCGGGGAGACCGCGCCGCTCATCCTGGCGGCCGTCGAGTCCTCCCATCCGACGTATCGCGAGGCGAACACGTACGCGCACCTGCTCCCGGATCGCCTCGTGGGGAACTACGAGCGCGCGAACGGCGCCCGGATCCACTCCGAGGCGTGGCCGATCGTGAGCCGGGAGTTCAAGAAGCGCGTCGACGAGTGGGTCGACCGATACCGCGAGCTTGCCTCGAAGGGTCTCGCGACGGACAACCTTGAGGAAATCGCGCCGGCGGCGATCGCGGGCCGCGTCGCCTGCACCCTGGCCGAGGAAGGTGTTGCGGTGTGGGGCGTGCTGGACCGGGTGACCGGATTGGTGCTCCGCCATCCGAAGCAGCTCGGGCCCGGTGACGACGACCTCGTGGACGAGATATGCGAAGAGTCGCTCAAGCGACGGGCTCAGGTGTACGTCATCCCGCGCGAGTCGATGCCGACGCCGAGCCCCATCGCGGCGGTCTTCCGGTACTAGGCTCGCAGATACTCCCGGAGGTCTTCCTTGCACGTTGCCGAGCCGAAATCGAAGACAGGGCGAACCGCGGTTCTCTATCCCGCCACGAATCCGGGCAAGCGCCCGATCACGGCCGAGGATCTCTGGAGGTTCTCGCGCGTCGGCAGCCCCGCACCGGCGCCGGACGGCTCGGCGGTCGTGGTGCCGGTCACGACGTACGACATGGAGCAAAACCGCGGACGCTCTCGGCTCTGGCTGGTTCCGGTCGGGCCTAAGGGCGGCGAGCCGCGTCCCATCACGACGGAGGAATATTCCTCGGCGGATCCCGCCTACTCGCCCGACGGCATGCGGATCGCGTTCGTGCGGGCGCAGGGCGACGAAAAGCCCCAGCTCTACATCCTCCCGCTCGAGGGCGGGGAGGCGGAGCGCCTCACGGACATGCCGCTGGGCGTCTTCGACCCGAAGTGGCTCCCCGACGGGAAGCGGATCGCCTTCGGGACGTATCTCTACACCGAGGCCCCGACACCCGAGGGAACGAAGGAGCTTGGCGAGCGGCGCGCGAAGGATCCGGTCAAGGTCCACGTGACGGAGGACCGGCTCTACCGATTCTGGGATCGGTGGCTCGTAGGCGGCGAGGTCCCGCACCTCTTCGTCCTGAACCTCGAGTCGCGCGCGCTCACGGATCTCACGCCCGAGGGAGCCGGCTGGTTCGACTTCATGGAGCCGGCGGGCCAGTACGACGTCGCGCCGGACGGATCCGAGATCGCCTATGTCGCGAACTCGAGCAAGGCGCCTCATTATCTGCTCCGCTGGGCGCTCTTCACGGTGCCGACCTCGGGGAAGGGGCCGGTACGTTGCCTGACGCCGGAGGGAACGCCGAAGAACTCATCGGACGCGCACCGCCCGCGCTACGCGCCGGATGGACGCTCCATCGTCTACGGCCTCCAGCGCGATCCCTACTTCTACGCGGACAAGGTCCGCCTTGTGCGCTACGACCGCGCGGCGGGAACCCACACGATCCTGACCGAGGCATGGGACCGGTCGCCCACCGCGTGGGAGTTCCTGGCCGACGGCACCCTCATGATCGAGGCCGAGGACCGCGGGCGCTTGAACCTGTTCGCGATGAAGCCCGGCGCCGCGACGCCGCAGCCGGCTCGGGAAGGTGGCGCGACCGCGGGGCTCGCCCCCGGCAAGGACGGGCGGATCTACTTCTCGCACCAGACCCTGTCCGTGCCCGCGGAGATCGCGAGCAGCCGGCCGGACGGGAGCGATTTCAAGACCCACACCCGGTTCAACGAATCGATCCTGTCGGAGCTCTCCCTGGGCGAGGTGCGGGAGATGATCTTTGAAGGAGCGGACGGCGATCCGGTTCAGATGTTCGTGGTCCTGCCGCCCGGATTCGACGCTTCCAAGAAGTGGCCGCTCATCCATGTGATCCACGGTGGTCCGCATGCGATCGCCGGGGACAACTTCCATTTCCGGTGGAATCCGCAGCTCTTCGCAGCGCCCGGGTACGTCGTCGCGACGGTGAACTTCCACGGCTCGACCTCCTGGGGCCAGGAGTACGCGGCCGTGATCCAGGGCGGCCACGGAGACAAACCGTTCACGGACATCATGAGGGCGACCGACGCGCTGCTCGAGACCGGCTTCATCGACGAGCGGCGAATGGCCGCGACCGGCGGCTCCTACGGCGGCTACATGGTCTGCTGGATCGCGGGGAACACCGACCGGTTCCGCTGCCTCGTGAACCACGCGGGCGTCTTCGACCTGCTGGCCGAATACGGGAGCGACGTGACGCAGGGGCGCCACCAGGCGTACGGCGGGGAGCCGTGGGATCGCCTGGAGGCGATCGACCGCTGGAGTCCCTCGCGCTTCGCTCGCGGGTTCACGACGCCGATGCTCGTGATCCACGGCGAGCGCGACTATCGGGTGCCGCACACGCAGGCGCTTGCGGTGTACAACATCTATAAGGCGAAACGGGTCGATGCGCGCCTCGTCTTCTTCCCGGACGAGAACCACTGGATCCTGAAGCCGCGCAACTCGATCGTGTGGAATCGTGAGGTGAGCGAGTGGCTGGGCCGGTACTTAGGCGCGGCCAAGGGGAGCGCGTGACATGATGAAGCTGATCGGCATCGCGCTCATCATTCTCGGCATCATCTCGCTGGTCTGGGGCGGCATCCATTACAACGATCAGAAAACCGTCATCCAGATGGGCGACTTCAAAGCGACGGCGACGGAGCAGAAGACCATTCCCATCTCGCCGGTAGTGGGAGTGATCGCGCTGATCGGCGGTGTCGCACTCTTGATGATCGACAAGCGCCGCGCCTAGCGGCGTGACGGACGCTGGGGGGTTGGTCTAGTCGTTCGCGTAGGGCGAACGAAACGAAAGGAGACACGATGAATCTCGGGACACGGAACGCCGCGATGCGCCGCGCCTTCGTCGGCACGGCACTCGCGGCCGTCGCCCTCTGGGCGGCGGGCTGCGGCCAGCAACAGTCGGCCACGGCCGAGAAGGAGAAGTCCGAGACTCTGACCGCGGGAACGGAGATCGTCTCGGCGCTCCAGAACACGATCGACACGGGGCAAAACAAGGTCGGCGACAAGGTGTCGCTCCGGACGGTGGAAGACGTGCGGGTGAACGAGGTGACGGTGGTCCCCGCCGGCGCGACCATCAACGGCGAGGTCACGCACATCGATCCGGCGGGTCGGGTCGCGGGCGGCGCCGAGCTCACGCTTCGTTTCACCGAGCTCGTGACGACCGACGGAAAGAGCTACCCGATCTCCGCGACGCCGCTTCGCCTTGAAGGCAAGGGCGACGCCAAGAAGAGCGCTCTCCAGATCGGCGGGGGCGCTGTGGCGGGTGGGGTCTTGGGCGGCATTCTGGGAGGCAAGGGCGACATCGGGAAGGGCGCGGCCGTCGGCGCCGCGGTGGGTACCGGCGTGGCCGTGGCCACGAAGGGGAAGCAGATCGTGCTGCCGGCCGGCCAGAAGGTCAAGGTCACGCTCGACGGTCCGGTCACGATCGTCGTCAAGCCCGTCGCGGCATAGCGTCCGGAGCCGCGGAAGAAGCTTCATGCGTTGGTCCTGGCAGATTGCGAAGGTCGCGGGGATTCCGATTCGGGTCCACGCGACCTTCCTCATTTTTCTCGTCTTCGTCTTCTTCGTGCTGGCGCGGGGGCAGGGCACGGCCCTCGCCCTCGAGACGGTCGGCTTCTTCCTGGCGCTCTTCGGGTGCGTCGTCCTCCACGAGCTGGGACATGCCTTGACCGCGCGCCATTACGGGGTCCGCACCCGGGATATCACGCTCCTGCCGATCGGCGGCGTCGCCCGGCTGGAGCGGATTCCCGAGAAGCCGGGCCAGGAGATCGTGGTCGCGCTCGCCGGTCCCGCGGTGAACTTCTTGATCGCCGGCGTCCTCCTGGCGATTCTTCAGGGCAGCGGAGGAGCCCGGCTCCTGAGCGATCCCGCGGCGCTTCAGGGGAATTTCTTCGCGCGCCTGCTCGCGTATAACGTGTTTCTCGCGATCTTCAACCTCATCCCGGCATTCCCGATGGACGGCGGCCGGGTGCTGCGCGCCCTCCTGGCGACCCGGCTCGACTACCTGCGGGCGACCCAGATCGCCGCCAACATCGGGCAGGGGATCGCGCTTCTGTTCGGGCTCGCGGGGCTCTTCGGGAACCCGTTCCTGCTCTTCATCGCCCTGTTCGTGTTCATCGGCGCCGGCCAGGAGGCGCAGGCCGTCCAAATGCGCTCCGCCTTCGAGGGGGTGCCGGTCTCGCGGGCGATGATCCGCGATTTCCAGACGCTCCGGGGAGACGAGCCGCTCTCCCGCGCCGTGGAGCTGCTCCTGGGCGGACACCAGCAGGACTTTCCGGTTCTGGGGTCGGGTCCGCT
>Ga0066709_100004547_pt1 | contig 11111 bp, 12 predicted proteins | sample GraSoiAngelo_158_FD_79665 | JGI IMG/M metagenome (GOLD analysis project Ga0066709, IMG submission 79665) | Grasslands soil microbial communities from the Angelo Coastal Reserve, California, USA - 14_1009_16_30cm | ecosystem: Environmental > Terrestrial > Soil > Grasslands | place: USA... | reverse complement strand
TTGTGTGGGGCTGCATCATCACCGCATCGGATGTGCTGCTGGTGCTATATCTGCAAACCAAAGGATTTCGTTACATCGAGGCGATCGTCATCACGTTGATTACTATCATCGGCGGTTGTTTCGCTGCGGAGATGATCTTCTCCCAGCCGAGCGTGGCTGGCATTCTTGGCGGGTTCGTCCCGGGCCCGCGAATTGTCGCAAATCAGGAAATGCTGTACGTCAGCATTGGCATCCTGGGCGCGACGGTAATGCCGCATAATCTGTATTTGCACTCGTCAATTGTGCAGACACGCAAGTTCGAGCAAACGCCCGCGGGCAGGCGGGAGGCGATCAAATTTGCGACAATCGACTCCACCCTCGCGCTCATGTTCGCGCTCTTCATTAATGCCGCGATTCTGATCGTTTCAGCAGCAGTGTTTCATTGGTCCGGGCATCAGGACGTGGCAGAGATCCAGGAAGCCTACAAATTACTCAGTCCGCTGTTGGGCGTTAGCGTTGCAAGCATTGTGTTTGCGGTTGCGCTGCTTGCATCCGGACAAAACTCAACTCTCACTGGTACGCTGGCAGGCCAGATTGTGATGGAAGGTTTTCTTAATTTTCGAATCACCCCTTGGTTGCGCCGGCTGATCACGCGCCTGATTGCCATCGTTCCTGCGGTGCTCGTGATCGGCATCTTCGGGGAAGGAAAAACTACCGAATTGCTGATCGCCAGCCAAGTCTGTTTAAGCATGCAACTCGGGTTCGCCGTGTGGCCGCTAATGCGATTTACCAGCGAAAAAGCCAAAATGGGTGAGTTCGCCAACCCCGTGTGGATAAAAATTCTGGGCTGGACGACTGCCGGCATTATCATAATGCTAAACGTGAAGCTGCTCTTGGACACGTTTCTGCCGGACTGGCTGCTCAAGGCGCTGTACGGTTCTCTCGGGCTGCCGGTTCCCGAGTAAAGAAATGCCGAAATCGCAACGACCAGAACGATTTGAAGACTTAACGTGCCGCAGGCATTCGGCATTCGCATTCGTAATGTCATGTACAAACACATACTAATCCCACTCGAGAACAGTCCGGCCGACGAGACTATCCTTACTCATATCAAACCGCTGGCACGCATGACTGGCGCAAGGCTGCTGCTTGTTCACGTCGCTGACGGGTGGGTGGCACGCAATTTCACTCAACTCCAACTTGCCGAGAGCCAAGAGATGAAAGAAGACCGGATGTATTTGGAAAAACGGCAGCGCGAACTAATTGACGAAGGCTTTTCCTGCGACGCAATGCTGGCGTTGGGCGAGCCGTCTGATGAAATCATCAAGCTCGCCCGCGAAAACGATGTCGATCTGGTCGCCATGACTACACATGGGCACCGCTTCATTAGCGACATTCTGTACGGGGCGACTGCCGACAAGGTGCGTCATGCGGTCGATATCCCGGTGCTGCTGGTGCGTGCGAAATAGGCGTAGAGGCATTGGTGGCAAACATCCGTTCCGCTGATTCGCTTGACACAAGCGCCGCCACAACGAGCTAAAACGCGCGTGAAGGTTCTTTTCCTAACTAACGAGTATCCGCCGCATATCTATGGCGGTGCGGGCGTGCACGTAGGCTATCTGTCGCGCGAACTGGCAAAGACGATGCAGGTGGAAGTCCGTTGCTTTGGGGATCAGCGCGTCGACGAAGGCAATCTCAAAGTCATCGGCTTCGAACTGGACACGAGTAAATTTACGTGCCCAAAGCCATTGCGTTCTGCTTTCGGCGCGGTGCGGCGTTGCACGGATTTTAACACCATAAACATCGATGCCGACCTCGTGCATTGTCACACGTGGTACAGCCACTTCGGTGGAATTCTGGCAAAAAAGAATTACGGCTTACCCTTGGTGATTACAGTGCATTCGCTCGAGCCTCTTCGACCTTGGAAACGTGAACAGCTCGCAGGAGGCTACAACTTCTCACTTTGGGTGGAGAAAACCGCGCTCGAACTTGCCGATGCAATTATCGCGGTCTCCGGCGCGACCAAACATGACGTCCAACGTTTGTTCAACGTCGATCCTGCGCGGGTGCATGTCATTCACAACGGAATCGACTTGAACCAATATCGTAAAGTCGATTCAACCGACGCGCTCCAGCGCTACGGTATTGATTCAGGTAAGCCGTGTGTGCTCTTCATCGGCCGGATCACGCGCCAAAAGGGTTTCCAGCATCTGGTGCGCGCAATCCAATTCATGGATCGCAATTTTCAGATCGTGCTGTGCGCCGCGGCACCGGATACCCCGGGTATGGCGGAAGAAATGAGAATCGCTGTCGAACGCGCCCAAGCGCAACGGCCGGGAATCATCTGGATCGACGACATGGTCGATCACCAGACCGCCTGCGAACTTTACTCGCACGCCGCCGTGTTCATTTGTCCATCAATCTACGAACCGTTTGGCATCATCAATCTTGAAGCGATGGCTTGCGAAACGCCGGTCGTGGCCAGCGCCGTCGGCGGAATCAAGGAAGTCGTTGTTGATGGCGAAACCGGTTTCCTGGTTCCGCTTGAGCAAATGAACGAAAGCCCGTTCGAAGCGACAAATCCCGAAAAATTCGCGCGCGATCTCGCAGAGCGTGTGAATGACCTGATGAGAAACCCGGAACTACGCAAACGCTTCGGCGAAGCCGGGCGCAAACGCGCCGAGGAATATTTCAGCTGGACGAAGATCGCGGAGAGAACGAAGGCGCTATACGGAAAACTTCTAACGAAGGCTCATCAAGAATAAGTCGCCTTCCCGTTTTGTACCGCGACGCGCGTTCCGACCACCGACGCAAATCGCGGCGGCTTTTTCTCGGGAGAAAACGTGAACGCGAGCGTAAATGATGAATGGACCCTCACGGTGCGGGTCCTTTGCGAGCCCCATTTTCTCCAAACCCTAGCGCGGAAAAGCAACCTGGCCATAAGGTGCCACGCCATTGGAACTATCTTCCACGATGTAACGCTGTGTGCCGTTGCCAAGAAGATCGCTCGGCTCGCCGAGACGTAGTATGATCTCGATCCGCCTCACTTTGTCTTTCAATTCCGCCTTTTGCTTTTCCATCTGCTAAAAGCTGTAGATCCTAGCTCAATCCAAATCGTGTCAGTGGGTTAGCTGTCGCTCCCAGAGCCGCTTTGCTGCCTGCTTCCTCGTGCAGGCCCGGTGGAACCTTCATGACTCCGACCATGTTCCCACCCTTGAATGCGTGTGGCGTCACGGTCTAACGCCAATTCGGTCCAAATTGCGCATTTGGAGACACAATTTTTGGGCTAATCCGAAAAACGGGTCTAGCGTCTGTCGGTCATCGCTTGGAACTGCCCGCCTTTCTCCCATGGTTCCTGTTTGTTCCACGGGATCGATGACCCGCCATGATCGTCTGGATCGCTGACGAGGGCGGTTTCCTTCTGTGTTGCGCATGAGGTCAGCGCGACCACAAATGCGCAGAGCAAAACGGGAACGACGATTGTTCGCAGTTTAAGGACTTGTGCCAGCATAAATCACACTGTCTCCAGGTTGTACTTGGACGCCGCGCGCCAAACTGTTGGTCATGATATCGCCGATGGCGGTCGCCGGTTCAACTGAAGAAATGCGAATTTTTCCAATTAACGTTCCGTCTCGCAATACTAGCATTTCGGAGTTCGGCTCCACTCCATTGCGCGCGCCGAGATTTAACACCACGAAATTGTAGGCCTGATTGTACGCAAGCACGGTCCCGTGCACACCCGCACGATGACTGCTGACACTTTCCCGCTGCGCGCTTGCGGTCTCGCGCCTTTTCCTTGTTTCTGACTTGGGAGCTTCTTTGGGCTGCGCCGGGCGCTCCTGTGCGTCCTGAAGTTTTTCAGCCAGCAACGCTTTTTCCTTTTCCGCGCCATCGAGCTGATGCCGAAGGTCGTCGACTTGCGATTGCAAATCGGCGCTGTGCGCATTCTCGGCGGGCGCCGGGACGATGCCAGGCGTGGACGGATTCGAGTTCGTTCCCGTTCCCGCCGCGCGTTGACGTAACGCTGCAATTTCCTGCTGGCTGGCGTCTAGTTTGCCTTTGAGATCTGATTTTTCTTTCTCTCCTTGGGCGAGGGCTGCTTCGGCTTTTGCGGCGCGATCTGCATCAGCGGTTTTGCCCCGTTCTTGCGCTCCGGTTGGTGCCCGGGTTGGTGCGTTCACTTTCGCCTCCAATGGCGCGCGCGGGGTCGCACCATTTGAGCGAAGCGCTTTCACTTTCTGGCCGTTCAGGAGAGCGAAAAACGCCGCGAGCAAGAGAAAAATGACGGCCAGTCCGCTCAAGCTTTTGGGGGTGACCGTGAAAAGCGCCGATTCTCTTTGCGCCATAAGCGTGCCTTTTTAAATGAACCACGCAGAAACGCAATGCTGATTTTCTAAAATCGCAGAGAAAGAGTTGGTGGTGGTCAAGGGTATGAGCAAGCCAGCAGCATGCCGGCTTGGGCGAACAGAATGCTCGCGCTCCCCATTGAACGATCGAGCTACGGAATATTTGTGGCCACGCTAACGACGAAGAAGACCGCAAACATTGTGCTTGCTCTGGCTGGCATTCTGCCCGCCGCTGGCCTGATTTGGTTTGAAACCAGATTGCGTTTTCATTTGTTTCAATCGATAGAGATATCAATGGGACAGCAGCACCGGGCACGAGCCAAGCGCAAGCGACGACTAACATACTTGCGGCGCAAAAAGGTAGCATCGCGAACTGCCGCGACCCGACCGGCGGCAGTCAAGCAGCAGACGCAGAAGGAAGCAGGTTCGGCCGAGTAGTTTTGAGTCGGTCGTTGCGTGATTCATGCGTGGATCATTGGTGAGAATCACAGGATTTCGCAATGGAGGAGCGCACGCGTTATCTCATCGTGGATGGACATAGCGTTATTTTTGCCTGGCCGGAGCTGCGCAAACTTCACGCGCGCCGCTCGTCGCTCGCCCGCGAAACGTTGGTCAAGCAGTTGCGCGATTATCAGGATTGGACCGGTGTGCACATCGTCGTCGTTTTCGATGGCAAAGGCAAAAAGGTGGAGGCGACTTCTGACCCAGCGGACGTGCAGATTTTCTATTCGCGCAGTGGACAATCAGCCGATTCCATCATTGAGCGGTTAGCGAGCAAGTACGCCAAACGCTACGAGCTAATGGTTGCCACTTCCGATTCGATGGAGGCCGAGACCGTGCACGCGTGCGGCGCGGAGTCGATTTCGCCCGATGGGTTGCGCGAGCTTCTGGCCAGCGCACGGCGAGCCTAAAATCGAGTTTATGCAATTAAACGGCTGTCATGTTGAGCGGAGCGAAACATCTCTGGTCTAGTTCCGCTGCAGCCGGTTGCCCTAAAATTTAATCCGAGATTCTTCGCTTCGCTCAGAATGATATCACGCCATAGCTAACAGCTCTTACAGCCCCAGTTTCTTCTCGATTTCTTTCACTCGCGCGACGAGTTTCCCCAGGCGGCGAACCAAGGCAATCTGTTGCTTAGCTTCTGCAAGCGGCACTGCAGGCGACGCCCACCATGCCCCGCCGCTGATGTTCTTGGAGATGCCACTTTGCGCGCCGATGGCGGTGTTATCGCCAATCTCGATATGCCCAACGATACCAACCTGACCGCCAATAAGGACACGCTGACCGATGCGGACACTGCCGGCAATTCCGGTCTGCGCTGCGATGACGGTATTGTTGCCGATCACGACGTTGTGCGCAATTTGCACGAGATTATCGATCTTCACGCCTTGCTGGACCCACGTGCGGCCAAACCGCGCGCGATCGACAGTTGTGTTCGCTCCGATCTCGACGTCGTCGTCGATTTGGACAATCCCGAGCTGCTGAATTTTTTGGTGGCGGCCATCGATCATTTCGAAACCGAAACCATCGGCACCGATTACCACGCCGCTGTGAATAATTACGCGTGAGCCGATGCGGCTTCGCTCGCGAATTGTCACATGTGGATAAATGTGACACGCGGACCCGATGATCGTCTCGTGTCCGACGTAGCTCCCCGCGCCAATGATCGTGTCGTCGCCAATTTTTGCTCCGGCTTCGATCACCGCCAGCGGCTGAATGGAAACACGGTCGCCGAGCTGAACGCTTGGATCGACGACCGCGCTGGGATGAATACCAGGCGTAAAAGTGATCGGCTTCGGGGCGAATTTGAGCACGACCTCCTCGAACGCCTTGGTCGGATTTGAAACACGAATCTGCGCGGCATTGATTGGTTCGGCAAAATCCGGCGGAACAAAAACCGCCGATGCCTGGGTCTCGCGCAGCAGCGCGATGTATTTTCGATTCGCAAAGAAACTGATTTCTCCCTGAGTCGCTTCCCCGAGCGATGCCGCGCCGGTGATCTTCAGCGTCGAGTCGCCCACTAATTCGCCGCCGGATAGCGCTCCCAGTTCTTTAACAGTGAAAGTCACGGGAGTCGTTAAACTGTTGAAGCGTCAAGGTAGGGCGGGCAGTCCTCTGCACGCCGCGCGTCGCACGGGAGTGTAAGCGCGACCAGTCTTCGATTCGGCGATTCGGTGAGTCATTCTTTGTTCCAGCGAGGCGGGCGTTTTTCGATGAAGGCTTGCACGCCTTCAAGCGCTGCTTCGTCCATCATGTTGCACGCCATGATTTGACTCGCCGCGTCGTACGCGTCCGCGATACCCAGCTCGACCTGGCGGTAAAAGAATTCTTTTCCGATTGTGACTGCGACGCGTGGTTTGCTGATGATCGCCGCGACGAGCTTCTCGAGCTCGGCGTCGAGTTGTTCGGGTTCTGCGATACGGTTGATCAGGCCACGCGCTTTTGCCTCCTGCGCGCTGATGAATTCTCCGGTGACGAGCATTTCGAACGCCTGCTTGCGCAAAACATTTCGTGAAAGGGCCACGCCGGGTGTGGAACAGAAAAGGCCGACGTTTACTCCGCTCACGGCGAACCGGGCGGTACTCGAGGCGACGGCGAGATCGCACATCGCGACCAACTGACAACCTGCGGCCGTCGCAATTCCCTGCACGTGCGCGATCACAGGCACCGACAATCGCTGGATCGTAAGCATCATCCCGGAGCATTGAGCAAAAAGCCGCTCGTAATACTCCATTGATGGATCGGCCCGCATTTCTTTGAGGTCGTGACCCGCGCAAAAAGCTTTGCCCTCAGCCGCGATAATAACTACACGCACGGATTCGTCGGACGCGATCGCGTCGAACTCGCGCCCCAAATCGGCCAGCATAGCTTCAGATAAAGCGTTGAAGGCCTGCGGGCGGTTCAGGGCCAACGTGACCACGCCGCGCGCATCCTGACTCCGCAGGATGAGTGGCATTTCGGCTTCGGACATTTTCGGACGCGATGCCGATTCAATCGTTGCTGGAGAGGCTTTCACAGTTCTGTGACCGTTAAACCGCTACTGCTGAAACTCCAAACCTGAAATTCGAAAAATTTAGTTTCCGTTTACCGCAAGCAACAACATCATCATGCCTGTTGTCCGATGGGCGCGTTTCATGAAAATCGTTGCGATTGCTAATCAAAAGGGCGGTGTCGGCAAAACGACCACGGCTGTGAATCTCGGCGCCGCATTGGCGGAGTCGGGCAAGCGGATTTTAATTGTCGATCTCGATCCACAAGCAAATGCCACCAGCTCCTTTGGTTTGCAGGGAGTGGAGGACGTCAGCCTTTATGAGCCGCTGCTTGGTGAGGCTTCAATTACTGAAAAGATTTTGCCAACCCGACGCGAAGGCCTGTTCATCGTGCCCGCAGATCTGGATATGGCCGGCGCGGAGGTGGAGATCGCGCGGATGCCAAATCATCTCACGCGCCTTGCTGAAACGCTTAAACCGCTGCACACCGATCAGACGTTCGATTTCGTTTTCCTGGATTGTCCGCCGTCGCTTGGAATTTTGATGAGTAACGCGCTCGCCGCTGCGGACGAACTGCTGACTCCGATCCAATGCGAATATTTCGCGCTTGAAGGATTGGTGAAAATTGTGCGGCTCATCGAGCAAGTACTGGATTCAGGCGCGAACGAGCGCCTTGAGCTGGGCGGAATCGTTATGACTATGTTCGATGCGCGGACCAACCTTAGCCAACAGGTGGTTGCCGACGTGCGAAAGCATTTCGGTGAACGCGTTTATGAAACTGTGATCCCGAGGAGCGTTCGGTTGAGCGAGGCGCCGAGCTTTGGGAAATCAATTCTGGAATACGCTTCCAGCGGACCTGCCGCGCAGGCGTATCGGGCGCTGGCGCGCGAATTCATGAAGCGTCACGGTTCGCCAGCCACTCCTCGCGCGTTATCGCATACACAAACGTCGGAAAACCGCGAAACGTAATTTTCTTTTCCACCTTCATTCCATTTTTCTCCGCCACGCGACGTGATGGGATATTTTCCGGATGAATTAGCGAAATCACGCGTGGCAGTTCTAAATCCGCAAAGCCGTGATCGCGCACAGCTCGCGCGGCTTCGGTGATGAGGCCGCGATTCCAGTAATCGGGATGCAGTCGGTACCCGATCTCGATCTCACCCGGCACTTCAGCCTGATGAAAAAAACCGCAGTAACCGATGACCGCTTCCTCGCCGCGCGGGACAACGGCAAACTGCGATGGGATGCCGGCGCGATCCCAACCTATAACTTTCTCGATGAAAGCGACGGTCTGTGTGCGTTCGATGAAAACGCCTAACGAAAAGCGCATGAAATCCGGATTGGCAAATAACCGTGCCATTACATTGACATCTTCTTCTCGGAACGAGCGCAGGATGAGTCGTTCGGTTTCAAGTTGCATATGTTCTGTGCCTCCGGCGCCACAGCTACAATGTAGATGATTTTCGATTCTTTAGTTGAAAGATGCGAACGGACGAGGAGGAATACGCGCGACGAGCGCAGCCGCCGGATACATTAACTCTGGCCGCGGCGCGCAAGGCGGCGGCTCATTGCACTGCGTGTCATTTGTACAAACGCGGAACCCAAACTGTCTTTGGCGAAGGGCCGAAGCGCGCAGCGATGATGCTGGTTGGCGAACAGCCGGGCGATCACGAAGATGTCGCAGGCAAACCGTTTGTTGGTCCGGCTGGGAAAATCATGGATCGCGCGCTCGAAGACGCTGGAATCGATCGATTACAGGTTTACGTCACGAACGCGGTGAAACACTTCAAATGGGAGCCCCGCGGCAAACGCAGAATTCATCAGAAGCCAAATTCGCGCGAGATCGCAGCCTGCCGCCCCTGGCTGGAAGCGGAACTGCGAATCGTTAGGCCGAACCTCGTCGTGGCAATGGGTGCGACAGCAGCGCAGGCCATTTTCGGACCGGGATTCCGAGTCACGCGCGAGCGCGGCAAGGTGCTGTCCTCGAAGCTCGCACCAAGGGTGCTCGCGACTGTTCATCCATCATCGCTTCTTCGGCAACCCGACGAGAAATCGCGCGAACGCGAATACAAGCTTTTCGTCGCCGATCTGCGCGCTGCATCACATGCCGCTGGCGAAAAATAAACCTCGGTCATTCGACGATCGCTGCGTCTCGCGTCTTGTATTCTGCTACGAAGGTCTTGCGGAACTGATTGAATGTCCCGCGTTCAATTTCTGTGCGCGCCCGACTCATCAGGTTCAAATAAAGATGCAGATTGTGCAGCGTGATCAGGCGAAGCCCGAGAATTTCCTCAGCCTTGATGAGATGGCGAATGTAGCCGCGCGTGAATTCGCAGCAGGCAGGACACGGGCAGTTTTCTTCGATCGGCCTTTTGTCCAGCGCGAACTCCGCGTTCTTTAAATTGAGCGTGCCTGCGGCGGTGAACGCCGTGCCATTCCGGGCGAGGCGCGTCGGCAACACGCAATCGAACATGTCTATCCCGCGCGCGACCATTTCCAGCATTTGGGGCGGCGTGCCGAGTCCCATTGCGTAACGCGGTCTGTCCGTTGGCAAAAACGGTTCCGCCGATTCAACCGCACGCATCATTTCCTCTTCTGGCTCGCCCACGCTCACTCCGCCGATCGCGTAGCCGTCGAAATCAAGCTCCACCATGGCCTGCGCCGAGGCGCGCCGCAGGTCGTTGAACGTCCCGCCTTGCACGATGCCGAAGAGCATTGAATCGGCGAATCGGCGAACCGGCGAATCGGTGAGTCCCCGTTTCGCCGTTTCGCCGTTTCGCCCTTTCCACTCCCGGCATCTCTTTGCCCAGCGCGCTGTCAGCTCAGCGCTTTTCGCCGCGTAATCGTACGCGCACGGATATGGAACGCATTCATCGAGCACCATCGCGATATCGCTGCCGAGCGCGGCTTGAATTTCCATTGCGATCTCCGGCGAAATGAACGCTCGGGCGCCGTCGATGTGATTTTGGAATTCGACGCCGTCCTCGGCGATCTTTCGCAACTTCGCGAGCGAGAAGATCTGGTACCCGCCGCTGTCGGTGAGAATTGGCCCACCCCAACTCATGAAATTGTGCAGGCCGCCAAAATGTTTGATCACCTCCAGTCCCGGCCTAACGAATAAGTGGTACGCGTTTCCGAGAACGATTTGTGCGTTCAACTCGCGCAGCTCCCGTGGGGTGACAGCCTTTATCGTGCCCTGTGTTCCCACCGGCATAAACGCTGGCGTATCGATTGCGCCATGCGCAGTCGTTAGCCACCCGCGTCTGGCTTTCGTTAGTGAATCTTGCGCGAGAAGTTCGAACATGATCGACGTGTTCAGTGTAGATCTCATAACAGGTTAACGGCCTAAACAACTCGGAATTGATACTTGATGCCCGAAGGTTCCCGGAGGTAAGCTCGTCCAAAAATGACAAACGCGTGCGTTATGCACGAGATGCTCCGGAAATGCAAAGCACGACAAATCGCGCGAAAAAACTGCAAGAAAAGTTTGATCATATTCTCGCTGACAAGGTACTACTGAGTCTAGAGCTAGCGTCCCCGTGGAAAGCCGTTGCTGAGGCCGAAAAAGTGATTCTTGGCAATACGACCAGAAAAAGGAATATCCGCGAGAACAGAAGATCGATCGAGCCGAGTACGAGAAACTGGTGCAGACGTTATCTAAGGCTAATGAAAGGTAATTTGAACGTCTTCTGAGATGTAAAATATTCTTTGCGGAGTCGCATTCTCCCTCTATATTCGGCGCTGACCGCATCAGGCGCGTGAGTTGAGTTTGTTGCGCGGCCTGAAGCGGGTTTTT
>Ga0066709_100004544_pt1 | contig 11116 bp, 9 predicted proteins | sample GraSoiAngelo_158_FD_79665 | JGI IMG/M metagenome (GOLD analysis project Ga0066709, IMG submission 79665) | Grasslands soil microbial communities from the Angelo Coastal Reserve, California, USA - 14_1009_16_30cm | ecosystem: Environmental > Terrestrial > Soil > Grasslands | place: USA... | reverse complement strand
CGGCCGTCCGCTCGTCGCCGTCGCGGCCACGATCGAGCCCGGCGCCTGGGTCGTCTGCGAGCTCTCGAGCTTCCAGCTCGAGGACGTCCACGAGCTCGCCTGCGCCATCGCTGTTCTCCTCAACCTCCAGCCCGACCACCTCGACCGCCACGGCACCTTCGACGCGTACAGCGCCGCGAAGCTGCGCATCTTCGAGCGCGCGCGCGCGGCGGTCGTCCCGCGCGGCTCCGGTCTGCCGGGGATCGAGTTCGCCGCGGACGACCCGCTCCCGGCGGAGCCGCTGATTCCCGGCGCGCACAACCGGGAGAACGCCGCCGCCGCGACCGCGGCGGCCCGCGCCGTGGGGATCGACGACGACGCGATCGCCGAGGCGCTGCGCACCTTCCCCGGCGTGCCGCACCGCCTCGAGCTCGTCCGCGAGGTGCGCGGCGTGCGCTACGTCAACGACTCGAAGGCGACGAACACGGCGGCCGCCCGCCGCGGCGTCGCCGCCTACGACGCGCCGGTCCACGTGATCCTGGGCGGCTCGCTGAAGGGCGAGGACTTCGCGCCGTTCGTGCGCGACCTACCGCCGACCGTCTGCTCGATCCACCTGATCGGCGAGGCCGCGGACGAGCTCGCCGCCGCGCTCGACGCGGCCGGGCGCGCGTACGACCGCGCCGGCGATCTCGCGACCGCGGTCGCGCGGGCAACGGCCGCTGCCGAGCCCGGCCACGTCGTCCTCCTGTCGCCGGCTGCCGCGAGCTACGACCAGTTCGACGACTTCGAACACCGCGGCGACACGTTCCGCCGCCTCGTCCAGGAGCTCGCGTGAGCCGGCGCGCGCAGAACGCCGTCGAGTCGCAGCTGCTGATCCTCGTCACGTTCGCGTTCGTCGCCTTCGGTCTCGTGATGGTCTACAGCGCGACGTCCGCGTCGGCCGCGATCGGCAACGGCAACCCGACCGGCTACGTCGAGCGGCAGGCGATCTATGCGGCGCTCGGGCTCGCGGCGATGGGCTTCGCCGCGCGCGCCGACTACGGCAGCTGGCGCCGGCTCGCGCCGGGACTGATCGTCGGCGCGCTCTTCCTCTGTCTCGCGGTCCTCGTCGTCGGCAGCAGGGTCAACGGCGCGCGCCGCTGGATCGCTGTCGGGCCGGCCGCGTTCCAGCCGTCCGAGCTCGCCAAGGTCGCGCTCCTCATCTGGACGGCCGCCTACCTCGCTCGCCGGCCCGCACCGCAGCGGCTCTCCGAGCTCGGGCGCCCGCTGGGCGTCCTCGTCGGACTCTTCTGCGTCGTCGTGCTCGTCGAGCCGGATCTCGGGACGGCGATCGCGATCGTGACGATGGTCGGCGCGATGCTGCTCGTCGCCGGCACGCCGCTGCCGACGCTCGGCGCCGCCGGGACGATCGTCTCGGCCGTCGGACTGCTCGCGATCTGGCTCGAGCCGTACCGCCGCGCGCGCGTCTTCAGCTTCCTCAACCCGTGGGGCGACGCGCAGGGCGCCGGCTTCCAGACCGTGCAGGGACTGATCAGCCTCGGCTCGGGCGGGATCTTCGGGCGCGGGCTCGGCGAGAGCATCGGGAAGATCAATTACGTCCCCGAGGCGCACACGGACATGATCGCGGCAGTGATCGGCGAGGAGCTCGGACTCGTCGGGCTCGCCGCGCTCGCCGCCGGCTACTGCGCCTTCGCGTACGCGGGGCTGCGGCTCGCGCTCCGGTGCCGCGACCCGTTCGGCAAGCGGCTCGCGGCCGGTGTGACCGCGCTCGTCTGCGGCCAGGCGATCATCAATCTCGCCGCGGTGCTCGGCGTCGCGCCGCTGACCGGGATCCCGCTGCCGTTCGTCTCGTACGGCGGCTCGAGCCTCGTGGTCGACCTCCTGGCGACGGGCATCCTCCTTAACATCGCCCGTGGTCATGCAGGGAGCACGAGAGTTGAGGTGCCTGATCGCAGCCGGGGGGACGGTCGGCCACGTCGCGCCGTCGCTGGCGGTGGCCGAAGCGCTGCGCGCACGCGGGGCGGAGGTGACGTTCGCCGGGTCGCCGGATCGCGTCGAAGCGCGGCTCGTTCCTGACGCCGGTTTCGCGTTCGACTCGTTCCGAGTGGAGGGATTCCCGCGGCGGCCGGGCTGGCGGCTGCTGCGGGCCGTCAGCCGGGCGCTGGCGGCGCCGTTCGCGGCGGTGCGGATCCTGCGGGCGCGGCGGCCGGACGTCGTGCTCGGCGGCGGCGGCTACGTCGCGGGCCCGGTCGTCTTCGCGTCGTGGCTGCTGCGGATCCCGGCGGCGGTGACGGAGGCCGACGCGGAGCTCGGGCTCGCGAACCGGCTCGCCGCCCCGTTCGCGCGGCGCATCTTCCTCGCGTACCCGTTGCCGGGGCGCGACGGCTCGCGCTATCTCGTCGTTGGCCGGCCGATCCCGTCGTCCTCGCGCGTCGGCGATCCCGCGGCCGCGCGGCGCCGACTGCTCGGCGACCGGCCGGGGCCGGTCGTGCTCGTCTTCGGCGGCAGTCAGGGGGCACGCCGGCTGAACGAGGCCGCGCTCGACGCCTTCGCGGAGGAGGGGCCGACGGTGCTGCACGTCTCGGGCGAGCGCCATTACGAGGAGCTCGCGCGGCGGCCGCGTCGGGACGGCTACGTCCTCGTCCCGTTCCTCGACGAGTTCGGCGACGCGCTCGCCGCGGCCGACCTCGTCGTCGCGCGTTCGGGCGGTTCGGTCTGGGAGGTCGCCGCCGCCGGAAAGCCCGCGATCCTCGTCCCATTCCCGTTTGCGACCGCCGACCACCAGACGAAGAACGCGCGCTATTTCGTCGACGCGGGCGGCGCGGTGCTCGTGCCGGAGGACGAGCTCGACCTGCGCGGACAGGTCGAGCAGCTGCTCGGCGATCCGGCGCGGCTCGCGGAGATGGGCGACGCGATGCGCGCGGCGGCGCGGCCGGAGGCTGCCGACACGATCGCCGACGAGTTGATTGCAATTGCAACCGCTTAGCGGCCGCAGGATCTGGTTCGTCGGAATCGGCGGCGCGGGACTCTCGGCGTACGCGCAGCTCGCCCGCGCGTGGGGAGCGGAGGTCGGCGGCTGGGACCGCGTCGAGACGCCGTATCTGCGTGCGCTGCGCGACTTGGAGGTGCGCGTCTCGCCGGAGCCCGAGGCTCCGAGCGGCTGGGAGGTGGTCGTCTCCACGGCGTACGCGGGCCGGATCGAAGGGCGGCCGCGCGAGGAGCTGCTCGCGGAGCTCGTGTCGCTGCGCCGCGCGATCGTCGTCGCCGGCGCGCACGGAAAGACGACCACGACCGCGATGATCGCGTTCGTCCTCGACCGCCTCGGGCTCGACCCCGCCTTTCTGGTCGGCGGCGAGATCCCGCAGCTCGGCGGCAACGCGGGCACCGGCGAGGGCTGGCTCGTCGTAGAAGGCGATGAATCGGACCGTTCCGTCGCCGCGCTGTGGCCGGAGATCGCCGTGCTCCTCAACGTCGACCTCGACCATCACACGACCTTCGGCTCGCGTGTCGAGGTCGAGGAGCTCTTCGAGCAGTGGCTCGCGCACGTGCCGCAGGTCGTTCGCGCGGAGGAGCTGGAGCCGGTCACGCTGCAGCTCGCGGTCGCCGGCGAGCACAACAGGCGGAACGCCGCGGCCGCGCTTGCCGCGCTCGCGCTCGCCGGTGTTCCGCCGTCCGACGCCGAGCGCGCGATCGTCGAGTTCCGGGGCGTGGGCCGCAGGCTCGAGGCGAAGGGCGAGCGCGGGGGGGTGCAGGTGGTCGACGACTACGCGCATCATCCGGCGGAGATCGCGGCGACGATCGCGGCCGTCAGGGAGCGCGGCGCCGGGCGCGTGCTCGTCCTGTTCCAGCCGCACCTCTATTCGCGGACGGCGCATCTCGCTCACGAGTTCGCGCAGGCGCTCGCGAGCGCAGATGCCGTCTGCGTCGTGGACGTCTATCCGGCGCGGGAGGAACCGCTTCCGGGAGTCACCGGGAAGCTGATCGTCGACGAGCTGTCGCGCGTGCGCCCCGGCATGCGCGTGGGGTGGGCGCCCGAAGTCGAGGACGGAGCGCGGCTGCTCGTGTCATGGTCGCGGCCGGGCGACATCCTCGTGACGCTCGGCGCGGGCGACGTCGACCGTGCGGCCGCGGTGCTGCTCGGAGCGGCGGCGTGAGAGTCGAGGAAGGCGTCCGGCTCTCGCGGTACACGACGCTCGGGACGGGCGGGCCGGCGGGGGCGCTCGCCCGTCCGGAGACGCTCGCGGAGCTCGAGCAGGCGCTGGCGTGGGCGGCCGAGCGGGAGCTGGCCGTCGCGACGGTGGGGCTCGGCTCGAACCTGCTCGTCGCGGACGATGGCGTCGACGCGCTCGTCCTGAAGCTCGGCGGCGAGCTGGGGACGGCCGAGGTGCGCGGGGAGCTGCTCGTCGCCGGCGGCGGGGCGTCGAATGCGGTCGCGCTCCACCGGGCACGGGCGGCGGGGCTGGGCGGCTTCGAGTTCGCGTGTGCGATTCCCGGCACGGCGGGCGGCGGCGTCTGGATGAACGCCGGGGCGTACGGCGGCGAGTGGGCCGCGATCGTCGAGCGGGCGCTCGTCGTGACTGCCGAGGGGTCGGGCTGGCGGACTCCAGCGGAGCTCGGAATGCGTTACCGCCACTCCGAGCTAGGGCACGGCCAGGTGGTGGCGCAGGTCGAGTTCCGTCTCGTGCCGCGGCCGGCGGACGAGATCAAGGCGCGCGTTACGGAGTTGCAGGCGCAGCGGAAGGCGGCGCAGCCGACGAACAAGCGGACGTTCGGGAGCGTGTTCAAGAATCCGGAGCACGAGTTGAGCGCGGGACGGATGCTCGAGGCGTGCGGGCTGAAGGGGCACCGGATCGGCGGCGCGCAGATCTCGCCGAAGCACGCGAACTTCATCGAGAACGCCGGCGATGCCCGTTCGGAGGACGCGGTCGCGCTGATGGCCGAGGCGCGACGCCGCGCCCGCGAGCAGTTCGGCGTCGACCTGCAGCACGAGGTCGAGCTCCTCGGCCCGCTCGAGCTGCCGTCGCGCTGAGCCGCCCCCGCGCCGCACATCCGGCACACAATCGGCACAGGGTCGCGCGTCGCCCTGTGCCACCCTGATTGGACCCCGGGTGGGACGGGGCTAGGGATACTCCCGCCGGGTTGGCCGTGCCTGTTCGAGGCGTGGCCGACCTGGACCGGGCTTCCGGGGGCTTGGCCGATACGGGCCCATCTGCGGTAGGAGCGATTCGGACGGCGGCGAACTGGAGGCAGTGGCGGCCAAGCGACGACCGGGTTCGCGTGCGCGCGCGGCGGCTCTGCCCGCGCCGGCGTCGCACGCGCCGGTGGCGCAGGCGATCGCGCGCGCTGCTCCCTCGGGGCGCTCGCTCCTCATCGGCCTCACGCTTCTCGCGCTCGGACTCCTCGCCTATGCCGCTGCGCGGCAGACGTCGCTCTTCGCGATTCGCCGCATCGAGCTCGCCGGCGCGCCGCCTCAGGTCGCCGCGCAGGTCCGGCGGACCGTCGCCGGTTTCCGGGGGAGCAGTCTCGTCGCACTCGACGGCGCGGATCTGATCCGCCGCATCGAGGATGTGCCGACGGTGTACGCGGCTCGCTACGACCGCGCGTTTCCGCACACGCTCCGGATCGTCCTCCGTCCCGAGGAGCCGGTGGCCGTGCTGCGGCGCGGGCTGGATTCCTGGCTCGTCTCCGCACGCGGCCGTGTCGTCGAGCGGCTCAGGCCGCGCTCCCTGCTCGGCCTGCCACGCGTCTGGGTTCCCGCCGCGACGCAGGTCGAGCTCGGCCAGATCCTCGCGCCGGTGTCCGGCGGCGTCGCCGCACGCGCGCTCGAGCCGCTCGTCCACGCACGCTTCCCCGCACGCATCGCGACGGTCACGCTCGCGCACGACGAGCTCGCGTTCCAGCTCGCGTCTGGCGTCGAGTTGCGGCTCGGCCGTCCCGAGGATCTACGGCTCAAGCTCGCGATCGCACGGCGCATCGTCACCACGCTTCCGTCCCAGACGCAGTACGTCGACGTCAGCGTTCCGGCGCGACCGGTCGCCGGCACGAACCCTCAAGTCTCAACTGGAGGTTGATAGTCATGTCGCTCGACCTCCCGTTGACATGGACACGGACCGCACGTACCCTCCGGCCCAGAGCGGCCCTCCACCGCCCCAACGCTGTACTCCAGCTTTATCCTGAGAGGGCTTGAGATGAGAGAGTCGGGCAACTACCTCGCGGTCATCAAGGTCGTCGGCGTCGGCGGCGGCGGTACGAACGCGGTCAACCGCATGGTCGACGCCGGCCTTTCGGGCGTCGAGTTCATCGCCGTCAACACGGACGCACAGGCGCTGATGATGTGCGACGCCGACCTGAAGATCCACATCGGCTCGAAGGCGACGCGCGGGCTGGGCGCAGGCGCCGATCCCGTGGTCGGACTGGCCGCCGCGCAGGAGAGCCGCGACGAGCTGAAGGAGGCGCTGAAAGGCGCCGACATGATCTTCGTCACCGCCGGCGAGGGCGGCGGCACCGGTACGGGGGGCGCGCCGATCGTCGCCGAGCTGGGACGCGAGCTCGAGGCGCTGACCGTCGGCGTCGTCACGCGCCCGTTCGCGTTCGAGGGGCGGAAGCGGTCGGAGCAGGCGGAGCGCGGGATCGAGGACCTGCGCGACCGCGTGGACACGCTGATCGTGATCGAGAACGACCGGCTGCTGCAGGTCGTCGAGAAGCGGACGTCGATCGTCGAGGCGTTCCGGATGGCCGACGACATCCTCCGTCAAGGCGTGCAGGGGATCACCGACCTGATCACCGTCCCCGGCCTCGTCAACCTCGACTTCGCGGACGTGCGGACGATCATGCGCGACGCCGGCTCGGCGCTGATGGGGATCGGTGCGGCGTCCGGCGAGAACCGGGCGGCCGAGGCCGCGCGGGCGGCCGTCTCCTCGCCGCTGCTCGAGGCGTCGATCGAGGGCGCGACGGGCATCCTCCTCAACATCACCGGCGGGTCGGAGATCGGCCTCTTCGAGGTCAACGAGGCGGCCGAGGTCGTGACGAGCGCCGCCGATCAGAACGCGAATGTCATCTTCGGCGCCGTGATCGACGAGTCGCTCGCCGACGAGGTCCGCGTGACTGTGATCGCCACGGGATTCGGCAGCCAGCGCCGCCGCCGGCGGCGCGAGGGACTCGCCGAGGCACCTGTCCCCGCCGCGTCGTCGGCCGGCGGATTCGAGATCGCCGACGAAGCGCTCGACGTCCCGTCCTTCCTCCGCGACGAATGACGAGTCCGGCCAGGGAGGTTTGAACTTCCCGGCCGGCGGTATGGAGGGGATGCCCTCAAAGGGTTGACCGTTCAGAGTCAACCCCACGACCCGGTCCGCCGCCCCGGCTGTCTCGTCTTCGGATGGAATAGCCGGGGCGGCCCCGTTAACGCCGAAGTCGCCAGCGCCCGGGCGCTGCGAACTAGGATCGGCACCGCATGGCGCAGACGCTGCAGCGGACGCCGCTCCACGATCGTCACGTCGCGCTCGGCGCGCGAATGGTCCCGTTCGCCGGCTGGGAGATGCCCGTCCAGTACGAAGGGGTGATCGAGGAACACCGGGCCGTTCGCACCGACGCCGGTGTCTTCGACGTCTCGCACATGGGCGAGATCGAGGTCGAGGGGCCGCGCGCACACGAGCTCCTGCAGCGGTTGCTCTCGAACGACCTCGACCGGATCGAACCGGGCGAGGCGCAGTACACGCTGCTGACGAGCGAGCGCGGCGGCATCGTCGACGACCTGATCGCCTACCGGCTCGAGCCGTTCAGGTACCTGCTCGTCGTCAACGCGTCCAACAGGGAGACCGACTATCGCTGGCTCAAGGAGCGGGAGATCTCGGGCTCGGATGTCCGCGACGTCTCGAGCGACTACGGGCTGCTCGCCGTGCAGGGGCCGCGCGCAATCGAGCGGCTCGGCCTGCCGCCCGCGAAGCCGTTCACGTTCGGGGAGGGCCGGGTCGACGGCATCGAGGTGATGGTCAACCGGACCGGGTACACCGGCGAGGACGGCTGTGAGCTGCTCTGCATGGCAGAGGACGCGGGCCGGCTCTGGGATGCAGTGCTCGCTCGCGGCGCGACGCCGTGCGGACTCGGCGCACGGGACACGCTGCGGCTGGAGGTCTGCTACCCGCTGCACGGGAACGACATTTCCCCCGAGACGGACGCGATCTCCGCCGGCCTCGGCTGGACGTGCGCCCTCGACAAGCAATTCACCGGTGCCGAGGAGCTGCGACGAATCAAGGAGCGGGGGCCGGAGCGAAAGCTCGTCCCGTTCGTGATGGAGGAGAAGGCGATCCCGCGCCAGGGGATGCCGATCGAGGGCGGCGGCGAAGTGACCTCCGGCACGCACTCGCCGATGCTCGACGTCGGAATCGGGATGGGCTACGTCCCGTCGTCGGCGGCGGCGCCTGACACCGAGCTCGTGATCGACGTGCGCGGGCGGCCGCGCCGGGCGCGCGTCGTCGAGAAGCCGATCTACCGACGAGAGGAGACCAGCTAGGTGGCTGCAACGGAGACCTACCCAGAGGATCTCAAGTACCACCGCGAGCACGACTGGGCGCGCGTGGAGGGCGACGAGGCCGTTCTCGGCATCACGTGGTTCGCGCAGGACGCGCTCGGCGAGCTCGTCCACTTCGAGCCGCCGCAGTCCGGCACGACCATCGCCCGCGACGAGCCGTACGGCGAGATCGAGTCCGTCAAGGCAGTTTCCGACGTGATCGCTCCGCTGTCGGGCGAGATCATCGAGGTGAACCAGAAGGTCGTCGACGCCCCGGAGACCGTGAACGAGGATCCGTACGGCGAGGGATGGCTCGTCCGGATCCGTCTCGCCGACGCGTCGGAGCCGGACTCCCTGCTCGACGTCGGGGCCTACAAGCACGTCCTGGCCGAGCAGTGACGCACCCGTTCCTCTCGCTCACCGACGCGGACCGCGATGCGATGCTCGAGACGATCGGCGTCTCGTCGGTCGAGGAGCTCTTCCGCGACGTGCCCGAGGGCATGCGCTTCCGCGGGACGCTCGACCTCGAGCGGCCGTTGCCGGAGGCGGAGCTCTTCGCGCACCTGGCCGAGCTGGAAGCGCGGAACGTCCCGACGACCCGTGAACTCTCGTTCCTCGGCGCAGGGGTCTACGACCACTACGTGCCTGCGGTCGTCGACGCCGTCCTCCAACGCGGCGAGTTCCTGACCGCGTACACGCCGTACCAGCCCGAGATGAGCCAGGGCGTCCTGCAGTCGATCTTCGAGTACCAGACCGCGATCTGCGAGCTGACCGGGATGGATGTCTCGAACGCCTCGGGTTACGACGGCACCACCGTGGCCGCGGACGCGTGTTACATCGCGAAGCACGCGACCGGCCGCTCGAAGGTCGTCGTCACCGAGGCGACCAACCCGCAGGTTCGCCAGGTCGTGAAGACATACGCACCCGGCTTCGGCCTCGAGGTCGTCGAAGTCCCGCACCGCGCCGGCACGACCGATCCCGACGAGCTCCGTGCCGCGGCGGCGGATGCGGCCTGCGTGATCTTCCAGCACCCGAACTTCTTCGGGAACCTCGAGCCCGCACCGGAGCTAGCCGCGGCCGCGAGCGAAGCGGGCGCGCTGGCGGTCGCGCATGTCGACCCGATGTCCCTCGGCGTCCTCGAGGCGCCGGGACGCCACGGCTGCGCGATCGCGATCGGCGAAGGGCAGGGCGCCGGCAACTTCCAGTCGTTCGGCGGCCCGCACTACGGCTTCATCGCGGCACGCTCCGAGCACATCAGGCGCATGCCGGGTCGGATCGTCGGCGAGACGGTAGACGCCGCGGGCGAGCGCGGCTATGTCCTCACCCTGCAGACCCGCGAGCAGCACATCCGGCGGGAGAAGGCCACCTCCAACATCACGACGAACCAGACGCTCCTGGCACTCGCCGGGCTCGTCTACCTCTCGTGGCTGGGCCCGCAGGGCCTCAGGGACGTGGGGGAGACCTGCCTCGCGCTCGGCGACTACGCGAAGGGACGGCTCCGCGATGCCGGCTTCGAGCTAGTGTTTCCCGATCGGACAACATTCAAAGAGCTTGCCGTACGCGTCGGACGGAGCGGCCGCGAGGTCGTGAAGGCAGCCCGTGAACGCGGTGTGCATCCCGGATACGCGCTCGGCCGCGACTATCCGGGCCTCGACGACGCGCTGCTCGTCGCCGTCACCGAGAAGCGCACCGTCGCCGACGTCGACCGGCTCGTCGAGGTGCTGACCGAGGTCGCGCGGCCGTGAAGCTGATCTACGAGAAATCGCAGCCCGGCCGCCGCGCATCGAGCATCCCGACGCCCGATCTCCCGGTTCCGGAGCTTCCGGAGGAGCTGCGGCGCGCCGAGCCGCCCCGCCTTCCCGAGCTCGCCGAGCCGGAGCTCGTCCGCCACTTCACGAAGCTCTCGACGCGCAATTTCGGGATCGACACGGGCTTCTATCCGCTCGGCTCCTGCACGATGAAGTACAACCCGCGCGTCAACGAGCGGCTCGCGAACCTGCGCGGGTTCCGCGACCTCCATCCGCTGCAGGAGGAAGAGGGCGCCCAGGGCGCACTCGAGCTGATGTGGCGGCTGCAGGAGATCCTCGCCGAGGTCACCGGGCTGCACGCGGTCAGCCTCCAGCCCGCCGCGGGAAGCCAGGGGGAGCTCACCGGCCTGATGCTCTTCCGCGCCTACTTCAAGCACAGGGGCGAGGACGAGCAGCGCCGCAAGATCGTCATCCCCGACACCGCCCACGGAACGAATCCCGCGAGCGTGACGATGGCGGGGTACGAGCTGACACCGGTGAAGACCGACCCGCGTGGCAACATCGACGTCGAAGACCTGCGCGGCAAGGTCGACGAACACACGGCCGGCCTGATGCTGACGAATCCGTCGACGCTCGGTCTCTTCGACGAGAACATCGAAGAGATCGAGCGCATCTTCCACGGCGCGGGCGCCCTCATGTACTACGACGGGGCGAACCTGAACGCCGTCTGCGGGATCTCGCGTCCGGGCGACATGGGCTTCGACGTCGTCCACATCAACCTACACAAGACGTTCTCGCAGCCGCACGGGGGCGGCGGGCCTGGCGGCGGGCCGATCGCCGTGCGCGACATCCTCGAGCCGTTCCTGCCGGTGCCGGCCGTGAT
>Ga0066709_100004540_pt1 | contig 11118 bp, 8 predicted proteins | sample GraSoiAngelo_158_FD_79665 | JGI IMG/M metagenome (GOLD analysis project Ga0066709, IMG submission 79665) | Grasslands soil microbial communities from the Angelo Coastal Reserve, California, USA - 14_1009_16_30cm | ecosystem: Environmental > Terrestrial > Soil > Grasslands | place: USA... | reverse complement strand
TCAGACAGCGGTTCGTCGACCGACCACCAGCCGATAGACCGCCACGACAATGATCGCACCGATCACTGAGACGACGATGCTCTCGATGTTGATGCCGGTCACGTCGGCGACCTTGAGCACCGTGCCGGCCAGCCAGCCGCCGACGACCGCTCCCACGATGCCTAGGATGATCGTCGCGATCACGCCCTCCGTGCCGCCCATGATCATGTTCGTGATCCAGCCTGCGATCGCTCCCAGAACGATCCACGCAATGATGCCCATGGCAACCTCCACCGATGAACGGGCGCTGGGGAAATCACGCCATTGAGCGTCCGTGATCCACCGGGCCGATAGTACTGCGCCTTCTGGCCCAGCTAATTGAGTCGTGCTCGACCTCGGCCTGGTGGTGGTGGCGGGATCGCATCCCAGGCGCCCGTGCCACGCGTTTGGTGCATCCGGGCACCACTGTCCCACGAATGACGACTTGCGGCCTGGGACGCCTCGGAGCGTCGCTGCTACTCTAGGCCGCAGAGGACCAAGGCCCACTCGCAGTGCTTGGGACTGCACCCGTCCCATAGGGGTGGCGAGTGAATCCGCCGGACAGTCAGGAGGCGTCCGACGTCGCCTAGGAGGCCTGCGAGCCGCCGCTTGCGAAGCGCGACGCGAGGAGGAAAGTGAGTTGTTCCATCTAACAGCGCGCCGATTGGTGGCCGCGACAACCGCTGCGACTCTGATCCTGACCCAGTTGGCAGTGACCGGCGCGGGGGCTGCTGGTTCGTCCACCAAGTTCACGCTGCAGCGCACCCACCTGGTGGGTACGACCCGACCCATCAAGCAGGCACCGAAGATCACCATTCAGCCGGGCGAGTTCGAGATCCCCGAACACGAGCCCAACTCCAAGACTCGCCGGCACACGTCGGCCGCCGGCACCCCTTCCGTCAGCACGACACTGGTCGTTGCCGGACAGGTCAGCGGCTTCGCGGGGTTCGATGGGCTGAACCACAAGGATCAGCGGACCGCCGGGACCGGGATCTACACCAACACCCAGTTCAGCCTGGAGCCGCCGGATCAGGCGCTGTGCGTAGGCAACGGCCAGGTCCTCGAGGGAGTCAACAATGCCTTCCGCGTGTACGACACATTAGGCACCCCGCTGACCGCTCCCACCGCATATAGCCAGTTCTTCCATGCCAAGCCCGAGGTCATTCGCTCGACCCCGCCGGTCTTCGGCGACTTCATCAGCGACCCGCGCTGCTACTTCGACCCCGACACGCAGCGCTGGTTCCAGATCGAGCTGCAGATCACGCAGAACGCGTCGACGGGCGCCTTCGAAGCGCCGACTAATCTCTTCATCGCGGTTTCCGACAGCGCCGACGCCACCTCGACCTGGACGGTGTACGAGATCGCCACCACCGATGACGGGTCGGCTGGAACGCCCAACCGTACAGGTTGCCCGTGCTTCGCTGACCAGCCACTGATCGGCGCGGACGCAAACGGCGTCTACATCAGCGTAGGTTCATACACGCTCGCGGCTTTCGACTTCACCGGCGCGCAGCTGTACGCCTTTTCGAAGAGCGGCATCGAGACCGGCACGAAGACATCGGCCGTGCACATCGACGCAGGTCCGTTCACGCAGGCCCAGTTCGGTGCGCCCGCATTCGATCTCCAGCCGGCGACCACGCCAACCGGCGTGTACGCGACCGGGAACGGCGGAACGCAATATTTCCTCAGCAGTCTCGACCTCACCGCCGGCCCGTCGCTGGGCGTCCGGTCGAGCCAGCTTGGCTTGTGGAGGCTGACGAACACCGCCTCGCTGGCGAACGCGACCCCGAGTCTGACCCTCGCCTTGACGGTGGTGAACAGCGAGCTCTACACGCAGCCGCCGAACGCTGTCCAGAAGAAGGGACCCTTGTACCTCGGGAACATCGTCCACAACCCGGAGGAGTTGATCAACAGCAATGAGGACCGCCTGCAGCAGGTGGTCTACGCCAATGGCAAGCTCTGGTCCGCGATCAACACCGCCGTCAAGCAGCCCAATGGCGCGGTCGTCACAGGGATTGGCTGGTTCGTGGTGAACCCGTCAACCGACACCGTCAGCAACCAGGGCTACCTGTCCGTCGCCGGACAGACGGTGACCTTCCCCTCGATCGGGGTGACCGCCGCGGGCAAGGCAGTCATGGCGTTCACGCTCGTGGGGCCCGACTTCTTCCCGAGTGCCGCCTACTCGGTGCTCGATCCGTCGACAGGGGCGGGTCCCGTCCATATCGCGGCAGCCGGGCGCTTCCCGGACGACGGGTTCTCGGGCTATCCCAAGTTGAATGGCGGCCTTCCGCCGGTTGGTCGCTGGGGAGACTACTCGGCCGCCGTGGCCGACGCTTCCGGCAACGTCTGGATGGGCGCGGAGTACATCCGCGACCTGCTACCGCCCGCCCGGACCGATTTCGCGAACTGGGCCACATTCGTGTACAAGGTCCCGACCACCTAGAAGGTCCCGACCACCTAGATAGGACTGGCGTCGCATATCAGTTCGGCCCGCCGGACGGCGGGCCGATCTCTTTACCTGCCCCGCAGATGCGGCCATCTAGTAGTTCGATTTCCACACGTCCCCGAAGCTCGCCCCAGCCGCCCTAGTCGATAAAAGAGGAACGCGAACGTCGCCAGAAAGATGAAGAGGATGAACGCCACGAGGCGCTGTCTCGGTCCTGATGCTGCAGAACCTTGCTCTTCAGGACTCCGGTTGACGGGAGCGTGATCCGTCGCCGCTGGCAGTGGGCGGGATGAGGCGCGACCTCGCCCGCCCGGACACTGGATGCGCGTCTCAGGGAGAGCCCTGTCGCCGCACGAATGGCCTTGACCGGCATCGCCGGACCTTCGGCAGGACCTCCCGGCGATGCCAATCCGCGATCATGCGGGCCGGAGTTGTCGGGCTCCCAGCCGCGGCGTCGTGCCGCGATCCGCGCCGCGAGCCGCCCACGACAGAAGCTTTCGCCATTTGGCTGGCTGGCCGCATCAAAACATAGCAATCAGACGTTGCGTGTACGCGTTGCCCCAGGGTCCGGCAGAGTAGGATCGCCGGGGCGGGGTGTGGCGTAGCTGGCTAACGCACGTGCTTTGGGAGCACGAGATCGTCGGTTCGAATCCGACCACCCCGACCACTCGCAACTCGGTCGCCGACTCGAGCGGCGGACTTTTCCTCCCCAGCGAACAGGAATCGCCTCGAGCCCGCGCGCGGCGGCTGGTCAGTAACGCTTCCGGCCTCTCGCGAGCAGGCGCCCCGTTCGGCTCCGGTCGGCCCGGCTCCGTGAGCCCGGCTGGAGCCCCACACGCGCTCCTCCTGTTCTCTCCAGAGAGAAATCCGCGCCTCCGGCGCGTGACGCGAGCTAGCCCCGGAGCTCCGCGACCCACTCCCGGAGCCGCGGGAGGTGCTCGTCGAGGTGGTCGGCACCGGACTTGCGGACCCACCAATCGGCGGCATCCGCCTCGCTCGGCAGCCGGTTCCACACGGAGAGCATCTGGGCCCGCGCGGAGTGCATCTGGGCCCAGCAGACGGCCCACGGCTGGTCGCGGAGCGCGGCCAGGAACTCCGCGTTCATCGCGTCGATGTCGAGCCGCTCCTCGACGTAGGTCCCCGCCTCGATCCGGAGCAGCTGGATCTCCGCCTCGGCCATCCAGGCTCCGAGATGCGCGACGAGGTCCTTGACGCTCCAATGGTCATCCGCGAAGTAGCCGGGGCGCTCGCGCTGCTCGGCGTCGAGCCGGCCGATCAGCATCAGCAGCTCATCGAACCGCTCGCGCTCGCGGTCGATGGCGGCGGCGTACGGGTGGTCGACCGTCGAGGTCGGCGCGGCGGTGGATTCGGTCACGCTCCCATGGTCTCGCGTTCCGCCGTTGGCGTCGACCAGGGTCTTGACATCGGCTACAGATACGATACCGTAGCGTATCGTAATAAGGTCGCCGATGACGGAGGCGGCCGGAACCACGGAGCACCACAGATGACCGCCCACGATCCGATCCGCTCCGACGCCGAGCGGATCCACGCCCGCCGCTGGGGGACGCTCGCCGTTCTGTCCCTCAGTCTCGTGATCATCGGCCTCGACAACACGATCCTGAACGTCGCCCTGCCCACGCTCCAGCGGACCTTCCAGGCGACCGCCGCCGAGCTGCAGTGGATGGTCGACGCCTACGTCCTCGTCTTCGCCGGCCTGCTGCTGACGATGGGCGCCCTCGGCGACCGCTTCGGTCGCGCCCGCGCCCTTCAGTTCGGCCTGCTGATCTTCGCCGCCTCGTCGATCGCGGCAACGTTCGCCACGACGGCGACCCAGCTGATCGCGGCCCGCGTTGCGATGGGGATCGGCGGGGCGCTGATCATGCCGTCGACGCTGTCGGTGATCGTCAATGTCTTCCCGCCGGCCGAGCGGAGCCGGGCGATCGCGGTCTGGGCGGGCGTATCCGGCCTCGGCGTGGGCCTCGGCCCCCTGATCGGCGGGCTCCTGATCGAGAACTTCAGCTGGAGCTCGGTCTTCCTCGTCAACGTCCCGATCGCGGTCATCGCCCTCGTCTTCGGCTGGTTCCTGGTCCCCGAGAGCCGCGATCCGAGCGCGAGCAGCCTCGACCTCCCGGGCGCGACACTGTCGATCGGGGCCGTTGGTGCCCTCGTCTACGGGATCATCGAGGCCCCGTCGAAGGGCTGGACCAGCACCGAGATCCTCGTGTCGTTCGCGATCGCGGCGGTCCTCGGAGCGATCTTCGCCTGGCGCGAGACGCACACCGACGAGCCGATGCTCGATCTCGCCCTGTTCCGCGACCGGCGCTTCAGCGGCGGCGCGCTCGCCATCGCCCTGACCTTCTTCGCGATGTTCGCCGTCATCTTCGGGCTGACCCAGTACCTCCAGTTCGTGCTCGGCAAGACCGCGCTCGAGGCGGGGACCCTGATGGTCGCGCTCGCCGTCGGCATCCCGTTCGGGGCCCGGATCAGCCTCAAGGCGACCGAGCACGTCGGGACTCGGCGGGTCGTCGCCGGGGCCCTCGTCGGCGTCGCGCTGGTCCTGCTCACGCTCACCCAGTGGACCCCGACGACCGACCCGCTCGTCGTCAGCGTCACCCTGTTCGCCCTCGCGGTCTGCATGGCGAACGTGATGGCTCCGTCGACCGGATCGGTCATGTCGGCCGTGCCCGCGGCGAAGGCCGGCGTCGGGTCGGCGATGAACGACCTGCTCCGACAGCTCGGCGGGGCGCTCGGCATCGCGATCATCGGGTCGGTGATGAACACCGTGTATCGCGACCGCATGACCGATGCGGCGGCTGCGGCCGGCGTGCCGCCCCAGGCGGCGGCGCTGGTGACCGACTCGGTCGGTGCGGCGATCACGATCGCCAATCGCGTCGGCGGGGCGGCGGGTGATGCGCTCGCGGCCGTCGCCCGCGGCTCATTCGTCGACGCCCTCCACGTGGCAGCCGTGGTCGGCGCGGTCGTCGCCGTCGGCACGGCCGCCTTCGTCGCCCGGGCGATGCCGGCCCGGAGCGTCGCCGAGTCGTCGCACGCCGGCGCGCCACGATCCACGGAGGGAGCGGTTAACCTCACTCGGTGAGTGCGAGCACTCCCGTCCGGCGCCGCGCCACGACTGCGGCGCCGACCGCCTCCACGACCGGCCGCTCGGCCCCCGCGGCCGGTCGGGGGCGTCCCCGCCACCCGGACACCGACCAGGCGATCCTGGCGGCGACGTTCCGCCAGCTCGTCGAGGTCGGCTACGGGAACCTGTCGGTCGAGGCTGTTGCCGCCGTCGCCGGCGTGGCCAAGACGACGATCTACCGGCGCTACCCGACGAAGCGCGACCTCGTCATGGCCGCGCTTCAGGTCGAGATTCCGTTCCCGAGCCCGGCTGCCAACTCGGACACCCGGTCGGCGCTCAGGTCCGTCGTCGACGTGATCATCCATGCGATGGTCGACAGCGGCGCGAGCCGGATCCTCGGCTCGCTGCTCGTCGAGGACCCGCGCGAGCCCGACCTCCTCGCGACGTTCCGCCAGCGGCTGCTGGAGCCACGCCGGGCGCTCGTCATCGAGCTGCTCCGGCGGGGGATCGAACGCGGCGAGGTCCGCCCGGACGCGGACCCGCTGATCGTGACCGAGATGATGGCCGGGGCGATCTTCGCCCACCACGCGATCCTCCGTGAGCGGACGACCGAGGCCTGGGTCGACGGGCTGATGGACCACGTCTGGGCGGCCATCCGAGCCTAGGTCCGCGGCGCTAGAGTTCGCGCTGCGCTCCTCTCACGTCGGGCCTCGACAGCGGTGTGGTGGATCCGCCTCCGGCGCGCTCGCGCTGTCGGGCCAGCTGGTCGAGCTGCTTCGCGACGAGCGCCGTCCAGCCCGTCTGGTGGCTCGCCCCGAGACCCGCCCCCGTGTCGCCGTCGAAATACTCGTAGAACAGGACGTGATCGGCAGAGTCCGTCCCGCCGTTGGCGCGGCGCTCCCCGTCGGCCGGGCGGCGGCCGTCGGGGCCGGGCAGGAACAGCCGGCTGAGCCGCGTGGCCAGCTCGTCGGCGACCTCGCCGAGGGTGAGGAGCCGCCCCGAGCCCGTCGGCGCCTCGACCCGGAAGTCGTCGCCGTAGTAGTGGTGGAACTTCTGGAGCGCCTCGATCAGGAGGTGGTTGAGCGGGAACCACACCGGGCCGCGCCAGTTCGAGTTCCCGCCGAACGTTCCGGTCCGCGATTCGGCGGGCTCGTAGTCGACCGAGTGGACGGAGCCGCCGAAGTCGAGGACGTACGGATGGTCGGCGTGGAACCGGCTCAACGATCGGATCCCGTGGTCGGACAAGAACTCGGTCTCGTCGAGCATCCGCCGCAGGAGCAGCTTCATCCGGTGGCCCCGGACGAGCGCCAGCAGCCGTCGATCGCCCATGCCCGGCTCCTCCCAGCGCGACACGAGCGCGGCGAGCGCCGGCCGGTTGCGGAGGAACCAGCGCATCCGCCGCGCGAACTCCGGCATCTGGTCGAGCAGCTCCGGCTCCAGCGTCTCGACCGCCAGCAACGGGATGAGCCCGACGACCGAGCGCACCTTCAGCTGGATCTTCGAGTCGTCGGGCAGGTGGAGGACGTCGTAGAAGAAGCCGTCGCCGTCGTCCCACAGCGGGATTCCGGACCCGCCGATGTCGTTCAGCGCTCCGGCGATGTACAGGAAGTGCTCGAAGAACTTCGTCGCCACGTCCTCGTAGACGCGGTTCTCGCGGGCGAGCTCCAGGGCGATCCGCATCATCTGCAGGCTGTAGAAGCCCATCCACGCCGTCCCGTCTGCCTGGGCGAGGTGGCCGCCACCCGGCAGCTCGGCGCTGCGGTCGAACACGCCGATGTTGTCCAGCCCGAGGAAACCGCCCTGGAAGATGTTGTGGCCCTCGCGGTCCTTGCGGTTCACCCACCACGTGAAGTTCAGGAGCAGCTTGTGGAAGACGCGCTCCAGGAAGGCGCGGTCCGGCGTCCCGCGGAGCCGCCGATCGATCTGGAAGACGCGCCACGTCGCCCAGGCATGGACCGGCGGGTTGACGTCGGAGAAGTTCCACTCGTAGGCCGGCAGCTGCCCGTTTGGGTGCATGAACCACTCGCGCGTCAGCAGCACGAGCTGGTGCTTCGCGAAGTCGGGGTCGATGAGGGCGAACGGGACCGCGTGGAACGCGAGGTCCCAGGCGGCGAACCATGGGTACTCCCACGGATCGGGCATCGAGATGACGTCGGCGCCATTCAGCTCGCGCCAGTCGGCGTTGCGGCCGGTCTCGCGCTCGACCGGCGGAGACGGGCCGGCCGGATCGCCGTCGAGCCACCGTCCGACGTCGTAGCCGTAGAACTGCTTGCCCCAGACCAGGCCCGCGAAAGCTCGACGCTGGACCATCGCCTCGTCGGCCGACAGGGTCGGCGGCGACACGGTCGCGAAGAACGCGTCCGCCTCGGCGCGGCGCGTGACGAGGACGTCGGCCGGATCCTCGGGCGGAGACGGTGTTGCGGTGTCGGCGCGGAGTCGGAGGATGGTCGACCGGCGTTCGCCTGGCTCCAGGACCCAGCGTCGGTGGAAGGTCGCCTTCGTGACGCCCGCCGACGGGTCGGCGACGAGACGGCTCCGGTCGCCGTCGACGATCGCGAGATGGAAGGCGTCCTTGACGGCCGCGGTTCGTGACGGGACGCCGAAGAGCCGCTCGGCGTTCGTCTCGTTCTCGGTGAACAGGGCGTCCGGCTGGCCATCCGTCGTCAGGCGGTACGTCCCGAGGCGAGCGTGATCCGCGCGGAGGCCGCCGGCCTCGGGCCGGATCGTCGGCCGCGGAACGTCGTCGCCCCATGCCCACGTGTTGCGGAACCAGAGCGTCGGGAGGACGTGGAGCGGGGCGGCGCCGGGCCCGCGGTTCGTCGCGCTGATCCGGATCACGATGTCTTCGGGACCGGCCTTGGCGTACTCGACCTCGACGTCGGTGAACCGACGGTCGTCCAGGACACCCGTATCGACCAGCTCGTATTCGGGATCGTCGCGGCCGCGGCGGGCGTTCTCGGAGACGAGATCCACGTACGGGAACCCGGCGTGGGGATAGCGGTACAACGCGTGGAGCCACGACCCCGTCGGCGTCGCGTCGAGGTGGACGTAGACCTCCTTGACGTCTTCGCCGTGATTGCCCTCCGGCCCGCTGAGCCCGAACAGCCGCTCCTTGAGGATCGGGTCGCGTTCGTTCCAGAGGGCGACGGCGAAGCACAGCCGACCCCATTCGTCGCAGATCCCGAGGAGCCCGTCCTCGGCCCAGCGATAGGCGCGCGAGCGGGCGTGATCGTGCGGGAAATAGCCCCACGCGTCGCCGCCGGACGAGTAGTCCTCGCGGACCGTGCCCCACGCCCGATCCGCGAGATACGGGCCCCACAGCCGCCAGGCCACGACCCCCTCGCGCCCCTCGCGCAGGCGGACTCGCTCGGGATCGAGCGTGGGGTTCAGCATGCTCGGACGGTCGACCTCGGCGATGACGGCGGGATGACGACCCTGGCTGGGGTCGCGCTCGGCGAGAATGGCGATGATGACCCGTCCCATCCGAATCGGCGTGCAGCTGCCCGAGGTCGAGCGCGAGGTCCGCTGGCCGGAGCTGCTCGACCTGGCCCGGGCGATCGACGACCTCGGCTTCGACGGCCTGTGGGTCGGCGAGCACCTCCTCTACCGCTGGCCCGATCGGGAGCCGCGCGGTCCGTGGGAAGCGTGGACGCTCATGGCGGCCCTGGCGGCCGCGACGACGACCGTCACCATCGGGCCGCTCGTCGCCTGCACGAGCTTCCACAACCCGGCCATGCTCGCGAAGCAGGCCGCGACGATCGACGAGATCGCCGGCGGCCGGTTCGTCCTCGGGCTGGGGGCGGGCTGGAGCGAGACCGAGTTCCGGGCGTTCGGCTTCCCGTTCGACCATCGCGTCGACCGCTTCGAGGAGGCGTTCACGATCATCCGGACGCTCCTCCAGGAAGGCGCGATCGACTTCGACGGGCGCTACTACCAGGCTCGCGATTGCGAGCTCCTGCCGCGGCCGCGGCCGGGCGGCCCGCCGCTCCTGATCGGCTCGAACGGACCGCGGATGCTGCGGATCGCCTTGTCCCATGCGCACGCCTGGAACACGTGGTACGCGGACACGAACAACACGCCGGCCGGGGTTGCGCCGCTCCGGGCGGTCGTGGACGACGCGTGCCGCGACGTCGGCCGGGACCCGGCGGCGATCAAGCGGACGGTCGCGGTTCAGGTCCGGCTGCCGGGCGGCCGGGGCCGGACGATGGGCGACACGACCACGACCGACCGGATCGTCCCGCTCGAGGGCCCACCGGAGCGGATGGCCGACGAGCTGCAGGCCTATGCCGAGGCCGGCGTCGACGAGGTCCAGGCCGTCCTGGACCCGATCGACCGCCCCTCGATCGAGCGTTTCGCTGAGGTCCTGCCGCTCCTCGGCTGATCACGAGCCGTACTTCTGTCAGGGGTCCGTGGGCCACGAAGGCCGTGCTAGCATCCCGCCCGGCGATGCGACATTCGAATCAGATCGCGCGGGGGCGCCGGCTGCCGGGAGGGGTGGCCGGATTCGTTGCGGCCATCGCGACCAGCCTGGTGATCGCCTGCGGCGGCTCGAACGCGGCATCGGGCTCGCCGACGCCCTTGCCTACCCCGGTGGTCACGCCCGATCCCCATCTCCACGAGCCGGTCACCGCCGACCAGATCTTCCTCGCCCTCGGCGCGGCGAAGCTGGGGCTCGTCGCCAACAACGCGAACTCCGAGACCGGCAATCCCGCGATCGTCAAGTTGATCAACGCCGAGATCAACAACTGGCCGCTGCGAATCACCCAGTACTCGTCGTCGGCGGTCCTGAAGAGGACTGTTCACTGGAAGGCCGGCGAGGCGCCGGTCGGCGACGAGGCGCCGTATTCGATCGCCGGGCTGAACATCCTGATCCAGTTCGGGCCGATCAGCGCCCGCGCCCCCTCACCGCCCGACGCGTCGCGCCAGGCCATGGCGGCACGGATCGTCGCGGTCCTCGATCCGCTGCTGTGGCCCTTGACGCAGCATTCCGTCATCGACATCCCGTCGCGAACCCCTGAGCCGACCCCGAAGCCGTCGGTCTCGACGGCCCCGACGAAGGCCCCGGCCAAGACCCCCAAGCCGAGCAAGACGCCGTGACCGCCCCGCGGCGGTCGACGGGTCGCTCCGGCGACGAGGTCTCGGAGCTCGACAAACGGATCATCGAGCACCTCCAGCAGGACGGTCGCCGGCCGTTCACCCAGATCGCGGCCGAGCTCGGGGTGTCCGAGGCGGCGGTCCGTGCTCGGACGAACCGCCTCGTCGACCGAGGGATCCTCCAGGTGGTCGGCGTCACCGACCCGCTGAAGCTCGGCTTCCAGCAGATGGCGATGATCGGAATCCGCTGCGAGGCCGACCGGCTGATGGATGTCGCCGCGCGGTGCGCCGAGATGCCGGAGGTCGACTACGTCGTGATCACCGCGGGGACGTACGACATCCTGATCGAGACCGTCTGCGAGGACAACGAGGGCCTCCTCCGCTTCCTGGCGGAGCGCCTGCGCACGATCGACGGGGTCCGCGAGACCGAGACGTTCGTGTACCTCCGGATGGTCAAGCAGTCGTACCAGTGGGGGACGCG
>Ga0066709_100004539_pt1 | contig 11119 bp, 8 predicted proteins | sample GraSoiAngelo_158_FD_79665 | JGI IMG/M metagenome (GOLD analysis project Ga0066709, IMG submission 79665) | Grasslands soil microbial communities from the Angelo Coastal Reserve, California, USA - 14_1009_16_30cm | ecosystem: Environmental > Terrestrial > Soil > Grasslands | place: USA... | reverse complement strand
CTGCTTATCTCTTTACCTCGTCTTTTCATCTTCCCGCGAGCCCCGTTACCCGTGGCGCAACCTGTACCTTGGGTCAGGCGATTTCCACATCCCAAGTGAGAGAGGATGTACCCAGCCCAGCGGCCGTCACTCGAACGCAAAAGTGGGGGACTGGCGTTGCGCGGATTCAAATGCCGATTCCGCGGCCTGGCGCGCGTATGGGCGAGAGAGAAAGAAATCAGTCGGGGGAAAGAGTTCGCATGGCTCCGGATATCCACGCAATCAAAGAAATTGAAGAGTTGAAGACCGAAATCGCAATCGATGCGAAGCCGAAAGAAAAATCTTCGGCCGTTGCGGAAGCTCCCAGCGGAGAAGGCACGATCGGAATTTCTCTCATCGATCTCGCCGAGATTCTGGATCAGCACAAACAGTGGGTGGAATCGGGCGGAGAAACCGGAAACAAGGCCGACCTCTGCGGCATCAATCTTTCGAAAGCCGACTTGACCGGCGTCAATTTGCAGGCCGCTCATTTACATCGAGTAAATTTATCCGGAGCGGATTTGTCGATGGCGAATTTGCGGGGAGCCAGCCTGGTCCGCGCCAATTTGCAGAATGCTAACTTATTAGGTACGGAACTAAGAGGTGCTAATTTGATGGGCGCGAATGTTTATGGCGCTGACGGCTTGTGGTTCGGCCGCATCGGTGGAACAAATTTATTTGACGCCGTGCTCCCCGAATCGATTTCCGCCATGGACAGTTCGAAAGCGATTGGCGATGCAACCAAGGTGGCGCGCTGGTTTTATTTTCTGACCGTCGGCCTCAGCCTGGTCTGCTGCCTGCTGATCGCGTACACCAACGATGTGCGTTTGCTAATAAACTCATCGGCCCTGCCTTTTGCAAAGCTGGGTAATCTCCTGCCGATGACCGGCCTTTATCTTGGTGGTCCAATCGTTCTTCTGATCCTATCTTTGCGTTTTCATTTTCTGCTTTTGCGGTTGTGGGGAAGCATGGCCGCATTGCCCGCGGTATTTCCCGACGGACAGACGCTCGAAAAAGACGGCCCGTGGTATCTGATGGGCCTTGTGCGGCGGCATTTCCGCTGGCAGGGGGAAGCGCGCGCGGCGATGACCGCGTTCGAATCGGTGCTTTCGACGCTGCTTGCGTATTGGATCGTTCCAGCCACGCTCTTCTTCTTCTGGCTGCGCTACTTGACGCGCCAGGATTTTCGCGGCACGTTGCTTCACGTTTTTCTGATGACCATTGCCGTCGCCACCGCCACAAGTGTTCCGTTTGTGGTTTCGCGCGTGCTCCGGCCTGGCGATATTCGGTTGCCAAAATCCAAAAATATTTTGCGCATGATTCTGGGCACCACGCGCGCGGCGCTCGCAGTAGGATGCATTCTCTTTGTCATTTCTCTGGGCGTGAACCGCGGCCTGCCTTCCGACCGAACGGCCACGAAAGTTTCTCCCGCCGATCCACGCCGCTGGGCCGCCACCGTTTTTCAGTCGGTGGGCTACCGGCCGTATGCGGACTTGACCGAAGCCTCGCTTTCGACTTCGCTTCCCAAGGGAACGCCGTGGACGGACGAAAACATTGCGAAAATCCAGGGCGCGCACCTAAATGAAATGAATTTGCGCTATGCCCGTGCGTACCACGCGTTTTTGGTGAACGCGAAATTGTGGCGCGCCAACCTTGAGGGGATTTATTTGTCCGAAGGGGACTTGCGAGGCGCCAACATGAGAGAAACTCTGCTCCGCTCCGGAATTTTCGATCGCGCCCAGCTTTCGCATGCGGTTTTGGTTTCCGCCAACGCCACTGGCGCGAATTTTGCAGCTTCTGATTTGCGCTTTTCGGATCTTTCCTACGGAATTTTTGAGAACGCGGTGCTTTCGAACGCCAGAATTTCCGGCGCCTCGCTCTACGCTGTGGATTTGATCAACGCGCAACTTTTGCGCACCGATCTTTCGCGCACGGACATGCGGGACACCCGGCTCGAGCACGCTGTGCTTTCCTTCGCCAACTTGGAGCAGACGGACCTGTCCTCAGCCCGGCTGGCCGAAGCCGATCTGACGGGCGCGCTGTGCAAGGGAACTATTTTTTTAGACGCGGATTTGAAGAAAGCGGATTTGCGGGGAGCAAATTTGGCAGGCGCGGTTTTGCGGGGAGCGGAATTGGATGGCACGAATTTGACAGGCACCGACTTGCGCGGGGCTTTGGGGCTAACTTCGCTGCAGGTTTGTTCCGCGCAGAATGGCCGAACAGCGGTGATGGATCCCGATCTTGCTGCGGAAGTGCAGGTTCGCTGCGGATCTCATTAATTGAGGCATCTGTTCATTTCAAGCTGCTAGCGTTTCTCGGAATCGTCCGTCACATCACCAAATAAGATAAATACGATTCATTTCTTGAATGCCGCTCGCCGGTTTCTTCCAAAATTCTTAATCGAAGCCAACGGAACTTTGCGTTTGCCTTGTGGCAAACGAGAGTGCCAGCATGGTTCACCAGCTGGAGAGGCTTCCCGCGCCACTCCGAGGTAGTCATTATGGAAAGCTTTCAAATTTCGCCCAAGGCGGACGCGCCATTCGTGGCGAGTCAATGCGCTACTCCTTCGAACGCCGTTGAGGGATACAAAGCGTCCATGGATGGCGACGGGTTGCGCATCCTCGAACATTTGCCGCAAATGATTGGGCGTGGCGTGGAATCGCTGACTCCCGCGGAAAAAGAATTGTTGAAGTGGGTTGGGATTTTCTACCGCAGGCCGACACCGGGCAAATTCATGATGCGCATTCGAATGCCCAATGGCTTCGCGAGGAGTGAGCAACTGCGCGCCATTGCGGAGCTCTCGCGCCGGCTAGGCAATCAGGTAGTGGACATCACGACGCGGCAGCAAATCGAGTTACGGGGATTCACGCTCGATAGCGCGCCGGAAATCTGGGAGAAGCTGCGCGGCGTCGATCTCCATTCACTGCAAACCGGCATTGACAACGTTCGAAACATCAATGGCTGCCCGCTCGCGGGATTGAACCAGCACGAATTGCTGGATGCCTCTCCCCTGGTGCAGGATTTGGACCGCATGATTGTCGGCGATCACGGCAACCCAGAGTTCACCAACCTGCCGCGCAAGTTCAACATTACTGTGACTGGCTGCCTGGACAATTGCACGCACGCAGAGTCGCAAGACATTGCTCTGGTTCCCGCGAAAAAGGCCGGTCGCATCGGTTTCAACGTGCTGGTGGGCGGAAAGATGGGCTCGGGAGGGTTTACCGTTGCCTCTCCGCTGAACGTCTTTGTAGAAGTTTTTCAAGCGGCCGCGGTGGTCGTAGAACTGACCAAAATCTATCGTGATTACGGGCCGCGCGAGGCTCGTTCGAGATGCCGTTTTGCTTTCCTGATCGAAGAGTGGGGCTTGTCGCGTTTGCGCGCGGAACTCATCGAACACCTGGGACACGAATTGGCGTTTCAAGGCCGGGACATGCGCAGCTCGGCGCATGCCGACCATCTCGGCGTCACGCGGCAAAAGCAAGAGGGGTTTCGTTCCGTTGGACTTTGCATTCCCACGGGCAGAGTCAATCCTGAACAACTTGATGAGCTCGCGCGGCTTTCTGAAATTTACGGGAACGGCGAGATTCGACTCACCACGGCGCAGAACACCATCATTCCCAACGTCCCGGCGGACTACGTCGGCGGTCTTCTCGCAGAACCCTTGCTTCGGGAGTTCTCGCCGCGCCCTTCCCCATTTTTGCGCGGGATGGTGGCCTGTGTCGGAACGGATTACTGCAATCTCGCCCAGATTGAAACGAAAAGCCGGGCCATAGAACTTTCCGAAGCTCTCGACAAAAAGCTTGGCGAGACCGGGAATCCTCTGACGATTCATTGGTCCGGATGCCCGGCCGGATGCGGAAACCATCAAGCCGCAGATATCGGCTTTCGCGGATTCAAGACAAAACTCGACGGAAAACTGGTGGACGCGGTGGCCATTTATGCCGGTGGTCAAACTGGGCCGCGCGCGGTTGCCGGCGAAGAAATTGTGGAAACCGTGCCGTGCGATGAGAATTTGCCGGAAGTAGTCGCCAATGTGATCGAATCGTATCGCTTCGAAAAGGAAGCGCGGGAGCACGCCGCATTGAGCGATCCACTGTGCGCCGCGGCAGCAACCGCGGGACTGGCCTCCTGGCATTCGCCCCGCCCGATTCCGTCTTCCTCACTGAGTACAAACTGAAGCGTTGTGATGAAGGAGCAAGCGTGATGACCGACTACGTTGGCCCCAAGGAACTGCTCCAGGAAGCCGTGCAATTGGCAAAGAAAAAGTCAGAACTATCTGTGCCGGATATGCTGATTCGCGGACTGCTCTCCGGGGCGTTTCTTGGATACGCCACTTCTCTGGCGGTTTTGGTGACTTCGCAAGGGCTCCCGCCGATCGTCGGCGCGATTCTTTTTCCAGCGGGCTTCGTGATGCTGGCGCTGCTCGGACTCGAGCTGGTCACGGGCAATTTTGCGGTGCTTCCCGTAGGCGCCCTTGCGGGAATGGTGCGCTTGGGGCGATTGCTTCGCAATTGGGCCTGGGTGTACCTGGGCAACTTGATTGGCAGCCTGCTTTACGCCGGGCTGTTTTATCTGGCGATCACCAATTGGCATACGGGAGACGGCGGCGCGGTCGCGGATCTTCTGAAGCAGGCGGCACAAAAGAAGACTCTGGGCTACGCGGCACTGGGCGGAAGTGGCTGGGCTTTGGCGTTCGTGAAGGGCATTTTGTGCAACTGGATGGTGACGATTGGGGCGGTGCTGGCGCTGGTGTCACGGTCCACGGCCGGAAAAATCGCCGCGATGTGGCTTCCGATCATGACTTTTTTCGCGCTGGGTTTCGATCATTCCGTGGTCAATATGTACGTCTTACCTTCCGGCATATTGCTTGGCGCGCCCATCTCCGTGGCCCGGGCAATTTTCTGGAATCTCCTTCCTGTTACACTCGGAAATGTGGTTGCAGGCACACTTTTCACCGGCGTGGCCCTTTACGCTACATACGCCGCCAAGCCCGCACTAACTGTTAGTTCCGCCCAACTCCCCGTCGAGACGCCCGCGCCCACTGAGCAGGCCGCAGCCTTCGCAGGTGCGGGCAGAATGCATTCGATGTAATCCCAGTAATTTTTCCCCCACACATTTCGAACGATGAGTCTGGCAGTGGTGTCTGTATCCATGAAGGCGCAAAACTGCGTGCTTCAAGGAGAACCACCGCCATGAAGAAAACAGGAATCGTGTTTGCTTTGTTTGCCATCGTTCTCACGACGGGCGCCGGGGCACGCGCACAAAGGCCGAGCCTCAAGACCTCGCTAGTCACGCAGGGGCCGGTCACTCAGGCGCCCGATCTCTCGAAGCTTAATATCGACAAGATTCTCCAGCAATTGCAAACCACAAAAGTTCAACCGAGCAGCGAAGAAACTTCTTTGCAAGTGGTGGCTGAGTTCCTGCAACTGAGCCCAAGTCAGATAAGCGAATTGGAGCAGTTGCTGCAAACGCGCCAGGCGAAGCTAGTGCCGCTTTTCCAGAACGCGCAGGCTTTAACCCAACAGTTGGGAGTCATGCTGAGTTCCGGCGGAAACCCGGCGCAGGTCGGAACCGTAGTAATCCAAATCCACGCGTTGCAGCAGCAGATGGCGCAGGCGCAACAGGCTTTCCTGACACAATTCCTTGCCACGCTCGTCCCGGAACAATTGCAAAGGCTTCAGGCCGTCCAGATCGCCGTGCAACTGCAACCTATACTTCCGGTGTTTCAGCCGATTTTTCTGTTCTGACCCTGAATTCCGAAGTTGAGCAGGTGCCGGGCTTCCCGACACACGTCGTCGGGACCCCCATAAACCGGGGGAAAGCCCGGCGCGACATGCAACCCGCGCCGGATGACCGTTTGGGGTGGTGTTCGCGGTGAGCGTGCCGGGGCTTAGGTCAAGCCACGATCCCTTAGGCCTGAAGGCCTGAGCTCCAGCGCTCGGGATGACCGAGGGGGAGCGGGCGTTCTTATTGCACGGCTCCCGGACGTAAGTTCCGCCCGAAAGGAGCGAGGGATAAGAAGCGAGTCTGAAGACCCGCCACTACAACGGTACAAAGCTTGAAGCGAGAGGAGGGACGAGCTGAAGCCCGCCCCTACACGGCAAAGCGGCGGCAGAGCCGCCGTACTCTAAACAAGTGCCGGGCTAAAAGCCCGGCACTACATGAGGCGAAGAGCAGGCCGAAGGAATGAAAAGCAGATCCCTGCCTGCGGCAGACAGGCCTCACCGCCGTTCGCAGAAGGCGCGACCGGGTTCGGGATGACCAGAAAATTCAAACTGACTCGCTACGGGCGTGTTATTTTCTTGAACGTATTATTTTCTTGAACGAGCGGGGGTGCGGCGGTGTCTATTCATAAAGGGGCAAGCGAAGCGTGACAGGCACGTACGTGAGTGCGTTGATTGCCAAAGCCGAAGCGCAGACTACCGACGCGGGATTTGGCGAGCGCATCGCTGAGAATCAGCGGCGCGTTTTTCAGATTGCCTTCAGCGTCCTGGGCAATTCCGCGGACGCGGAAGACGTGGCCCAAGAAGCGTTCCTGCGCGCTTACCGGAAGTTGGACTCGCTGCGGGAAGCGGAGAAATTTCGCGCCTGGGTAAACCGCATCGTTTTCCGGCTGGCGCTCAACCGCAAGAGAGGACACCGCCGGGGAATGGCGCGCGACATGGCTTGGCAGATCACTGAGGTTCCCACGGTCGTGGACGGTGCAAAGGAGGCGGAGAAGCAAGTGATGCTGAACCAATTGCGCAGAGAAATCGAATGCTTGCCGGGAAAACTTCGGAGCGTCTTGCAGCTTTCCTTGGTGGAAGAAATGGACGCCGGCGATGTGGGCGCCGTGCTTGGGATTCCCGCCGGCACGGTGAGGTCGCGGCTGCATACCGCGAGAAAGGTTTTGTTGGAAGTGATGCGATGACGAAAGCGTGTGAGAAATGGAAAGATCAGTTGCTGGAGGCTGCGCTGACCGGTGCAAGGCCTAAAGATCTCCAAGTCCATCTACAAAGTTGCAGGGATTGCACTACGGAACTGCGGGACCTTGAGGCGCTCCGGGCACGACAGGACTCTATGCTGCCGCTGTTGGTCAAAGGCTCGCAACCCTCCACGGGTTTTCGAGCGCGCGTGCTTGCTGCCGCCGAGGCGTCTGGCGAACGCAAACTGGGGATGCGCTGGCGTTCATGGAAGTTGGCCGGGGCGATGGCCACGGCGGCGACGGTGCTCACAATTGGAGCAATTTGGTATCGCGCGACGGCTCAAAAGATCTCAGATGACGAACTCGCCGCCGCACAGAAGCTGGCGGAATGGCGGGCACCGAGCGACTCCCTGCTGGCAATTCCAGGACAGGAAATTCTGCGCACGACGCCCAAGCTGGGCGAGTCGTATTTGAAGGTCCCCATGAGCAAAATTGAGGAGGAGTGAAATGAGAGGGCGAGTTCTCTGCCTTTGCGCCATGTTCATGCTCGCGGCCGGAGCAGTCCGCGCACAACAGCCCGATCAGGATCCCGTGGGGCAGAGTTTCTTTGCCCCCGAACTGGTGATTCAGCATCAGGAAGCGATTGGGCTGAGCGGCGAGCAAAAGGATTATTTCAAGGGGGAAATCCGCCAGGCGCAGCTTAAATTCACAGAGTTGCAATGGAAGCTGCAGGATGAAATGGAAAAACTGCTTTCGCTTGTCAAACAGCCGCGAGTGGACGAGCAGCAGGCTCTTGCGCAACTCGACAAAGTGCTGGCCGCGGAGCGCGAAATCAAGAAAGAGCAAGTGACGCTGCTCGTGCGCATCAAGAACAAACTGACGCCTGAACAACAGAGTAAGCTCTCGGAGCTGCGCGGCAAGCAGGCAAGCAGGTAGCGGCGGACAACGCTATCTAGTTCCGCAGGAAACCAAACTCATTTAGCATCGTGTGGAATCCTCTGGACGTGCGCGCAACGCCAGTACTCCGCGCTGAAATAGAAGTTTGTGCGCATGAAGAGGCATAATAGGTGGCACAGAAGCAGAGGAATGGCGGGAGAGGCAAGCCATGGACAGCACGAACAAAGATCGGCTAAAGACGCCGTTGATTCGGGAGAACGGTAAGCATCGTCCGGCGACTTGGGACGAGGCACTGGACCGCGTTGCTGCAGGATTCCGCACGCAAGTCGAAAAACACGGGCCGCGCACGTTCGGCATGTTCAGTTGCTCGAAGACCACCAATGAGCTGAACTACGTGGCTCAGAAATTCGTGCGCTCGGTGATCGGCACGAACAACATCGACAGTTGCAACCGGACTTGACACGCCCCTAGCGTCGTCGGTCTGGCGACGGTTTTCGGGGCGGGGGGCGGGACGAGTTCGTACCGCGAAGTCGAAGAGACGGACGTAATTTTGCTTTGGGGCTCGAACGCGCGCGAGACGCACCCGATTTTCTTCCATCACGTACTGAAAGGGATTCGCCACGGCGCGAAGCTGCGCGTGATCGATCCGCGGCGGACGAGTTCTGCGCAATGGGCCGATGTTTGGCTGGGACTCGAAGTGGGGAGCGACATTTCGCTGGCAAACGCGATGGCCAGGGAAATTATTCATTCGGGCCTGGCCAACGAGGAGTTCATCCGGCACGCGACGAGCGGATTCGATGCTTATCGCGCTTGCGTTGAAAAGTACACGCTGGAGCGCGCCGAACGTGAGACCGGCGTGCCTACACAAGTGATTCGCCAAACGGCCCATGCCTATGCCAAGGCGAAACGCGCGCAGACTTGCTGGACGCTCGGTATCACCGAGCATCACAACGCCGTGGACAACGTGCTGGCGTTGATCAATCTTGGCCTGCTCACTGGACATGTCGGGCGCTATGGCAGCGGCCTCAACCCGTTGCGTGGGCAGAACAATGTACAGGGCGGCGGCGACATGGGCGCGATTCCCGACCGCTTGCCAGGCTTTCAGCACGTGGAGAACGCGGAATTGCGCGCGAAATTCGAACGCGCGTACGGTGTGAAACTCGATCCCAAGCGCGGCTGGCACTTGAGCGCGATGTTCGAAGCCATGGAGCACGGCGAACTCACGACTCTTTACGTTCTGGGCGAGAATCCCGTGGATTCGGAAGCGGACCGCCACCGCGCGGTGAAGCTCATGAGCGGGCTGGAATTCCTGGTCGTGCAGGATCTCTTTTACACGAAGACGGCCGAACTCGCTCACGTCATCTTGCCCGGGTCCGCCGGCTGGTGCGAAACCGAGGGCACCGTGACGAGCAGCGAGCGCCGCGTGCAGCGCGTGCGCGCCGCCGTGCCGCTGCCGGAAGGCGTGCGCGACGACATGGAGGTTATTTACGAACTCGCGCGGCGATTTGGCCGCGACTGGGGCCAGCCGCACGCGGAAACGATTTGGAACGAGCTGCGCCAGTTGAGCCCCATGCATGCAGGCATGAGTTACAAGCGGCTCGAGGAGCTGGGCGGAATCCAGTGGCCTTGCTACGATGAATCGCATCCGGGCGAGCTGTATTTGCACAGCCGGCTTTGGCGTGAACCGCTCATTGGGCCGCGCGCGCCTTTTAGTGTGGTCGAGTTCGAACCACCAGTCGACGTACTCAATGACGAATATCCGATTCGCTTAACGACCGGGCGACATCTGGATTCGTACAATACCGGCGAGCAGAGCCGGCGCTTCCCTTCGCCGCTGCGCCGCGCAGCAACGCTTGACCTCTCGCCGGAAGACGGGAAGCACTACCGCGTGAGCGAAGGCGAGCAAGTGCGCGTGACTTCACGACGTGGATCGGTGCTCGCGCCCGTGCGCTTTGACCCTGGCTTGCGGCCGGGGCTTGCTTTTCTCTCCGTCCATTTTCACGAGCAAATCTCGACGAATGATCTCACCATTGACGCGGTGGATCCCAAGTCCGGAACGTCGGAATTCAAAGCGACGGCCATTCGCATCGAGAAGTGCGTGGAGCACTGAGTGGACCTGCATCTGACGGACGCCAAAGCTAGTGCTGAAGAAAAAACCGCCATTGACGCGGTTCTCGGCAAAGCGGAAGCCAAACGGGATGGAGGGGAGCGGGACGTTGCCAGCGAGGTCCGCGCTACTTTCAACGGACCGCCCACGCATTCGAAACGTCACCTGCTCCTTCCTGTCCTGCATGTGATTCAAGAACGCATCGGATGGATCAGTCCCGGAGCACTTAATTACGCTTCCTTGTGCTTGGGTGTGCCGCCCGCCGAAGCGCATGGCGTCGCGTCGTTCTATGAAATGTTTTCGCTGGCGCCGCGTCCTGCCGTCACCGCACACGTGTGCGACGACATTGCCTGCATGACGCGCGGCGCCGAAGCACTCTGTGCCGAGGTTGAGCAGAGGCTTGGGCCTGCGGGAAAACCGTGCTCCGGCGGAAAAGCAATTTGGCAACGCAGTTCGTGTTTGGGGCTTTGTGAACGTGCACCCGCCACGTTAATCACCGCAGCGGGAGAAGATCCGCGCGAACGCGTGATTGCCCCGGCAACCGCGAAAAACGTCTCGGCCGCGATGGCCGAGGCAGGGAGCATGAAGCTCTCGGGCAAGATCGATGCATTGGAAACGGCAGTTTCTGTTCCTCAAAGTGGACAATCACAATTGCGCCTGTTGCGCCGCGTGGGGCAGGTGCATCCAGCCGGTCTCGATGATTACTGCCGGATGGGCGGCTACGACGCGCTGAAAAAGGCATTCGAATGGGGTCCCGAGCGTGTGATTCACGAAGTCATCGAATCGAAACTTCTCGGACGCGGGGGTGCGGCGTTTCCTGCCGGGAAAAAATGGGAGGCCGTGCACCTTCAGCGCGATTCGAATCGCCCGCACTACGTGATTTGCAACGCTGACGAATCCGAGCCGGGCACGTTCAAGGATCGCATTCTGATGGAGGGCGATCCGTTCGCCATTTTGGAAGGCATGACGATTGCGGCGTTCGCGGTTGGCGCAAGAAAAGGCTACGTTTATATTCGCGGCGAATATCCATTCGCGACAAAGCAGATGGAAAAGGCGATCCAGGCGGCGCGGGCGCACAATTATCTTGGCGACAATGTTTTGGGCAGCGGATTCTCGTTTGATATTGAAATCCGGCGCGGCGCGGGCGCGTATATTTGCGGCGAAGAAACCGCGCTGTTCAATTCCATCGAAGG
>Ga0066709_100004538_pt1 | contig 11120 bp, 8 predicted proteins | sample GraSoiAngelo_158_FD_79665 | JGI IMG/M metagenome (GOLD analysis project Ga0066709, IMG submission 79665) | Grasslands soil microbial communities from the Angelo Coastal Reserve, California, USA - 14_1009_16_30cm | ecosystem: Environmental > Terrestrial > Soil > Grasslands | place: USA... | reverse complement strand
CCAATACTCGGCCGTCAGGTGGGTGACGCCGACGCGCTCGGATGCGGCAACCGGGGCGACCGGGGCGACCGGGGGATCCGCGGTCGCCGCGGCACCCGCCGTGCGTCGCGGCCGGGCCACGCCCCGTCGCTGCGGCTTCGAGGCGGGCGTCGTCACGCCGTCGGCGGATCGTCGGGCATCTGGCCTCTGATCGCGGGCTCGTAGTACTCGGTCAGGTAGTGCCGCACCATCCGCTGCGCCGTGAAGCGCTCACCCGCCGTATGCATCGCGTGCTTCATTTTCTCCACCCAGCCGCGCGGGACGCCCTGCGCATCGCGGTCGTAGAACAGTGGAACGACTTCCTGCTCCAGCAAACGATACAGCTGTTCGGCGTCGGTCGCGTCGCCGTCCTGCCCCACGGGCGCGGCCGGGATCGCCCAGCCGTTCGAGCCATCGTAACCTTCGCTCCACCAGCCGTCCAGCGTGCTGAGCTGCGGCACGCCGTTCAGGCCCGCCTTCATGCCGCTGGTGCCGCACGCCTCGAGCGGCGCCCGCGGCACGTTGAGCCACAGGTCCACACCCTGCACCAGCCGGTGGGCGAAGTGCATCTCGTAGTCCTCGATGAACGCGATGCGGCCCTCGAAGCGCGCTTCCCGGGTGTACGCGTACACGCGCTGGAGCACCTGCTTCCCGGGCTCGTCCGCCGGGTGCGCCTTGCCGGCGAACACGATCTGCACCGGGCGCCAGGGGTTGACGAGCAGGCGCTGCAACCGGTCGGCGTCGCGGAAGATCAGGTCGGCCCGCTTGTAGGTGGCGAAGCGGCGGGCGAAGCCGATGGTCAGCGCTTCCTGGTCGAGCAAGGTCCCGGCGCCGACGAGGTGCAGGGCCTCCTTCCACTGGTCCGCCCAGCGCCGCCGCGCCTGCTCCCGAATGCTGCGCATCAGATGCGACTTGAGCTGGTTGTGCACCGCCCAGAGGGCGGCGCCGTCCACCTCCAGCGCCTTGCTCCACACCGCCGGGTCGTCGAGCTGCAGCAGCCAGTCCTGACCGAGGTGCGCGGTGAGCAGCGTCACGAGCGGGTTCGCCATCCAGGTCGCGACGTGCACGCCGTTCGTGACGTGCCCGATCGGCACCCGCGCGACCTCGCGGCCCGGCCAGAGGGGCGCCCAGATGCGGCGGGACTCTTCCCCGTGGCGTCGCGACACACCGTTGACGCCACCCGAGAGCCGGATGGCGGCGACCGGCATGTGGAAGCGGTCGTGGTCCTGGACGGGGTGATGGCCGAGGCGGAACAGCTGTTCCCGGCTCACCCCCATCTCTTGCCACACCGGTCCGGTGCATTGCTCGAGCTGCTCGAGGGAGAACGTATCGTGCCCCGCGGGCACCGGCGTGTGCGTCGTGAAGACGCTGGTCGAGCGCACGCGGCGGACGGCGTCCGCGAACGGCGTCCCGCGCGTCACCAGCTCACGCACGCGCTCGACCAGCATGAACGCGGCGTGTCCCTCGTTGGCGTGCCAGACCGTCGGGTCGTAGCCGAGGGTGCGCAACACGCGGACCCCGGCGACGCCCAGGATCCATTCCTGCCGCAGCCGCAGCTCCGGTCCGCCGGCGTAGAGGCGGTTGGACAGGCTGCGGTCCGCCGGGTCGTTCTGCTCGAGGCCCGTGTCGAGCAGGAAGATCGGCACGCGGCCCACCGTCACGCGCCAGGCTCCGACACTGACCGGGCGCCCCGACACCCGCACGGTCGCGAGGCAGGGGTCGCCCTTGGGCCCCCGCACCGGCTCGAGCGGTGTGGCCGCCACGTCGAACCGCTCCTCGGCGTCCTCTTGCCAGCCGTCGAGCCGCAGCCGCTGGTCCGAGTAGCCCTTGGTATAGAACAGCCCGACGCCCACGAGCGGCACGCCCAAGTCCGACGCGGCCTTGCAGTGGTCGCCGGCGAGGAGGCCGAGCCCGCCGGAATAGATCGGCACCGAGTTGTGCAGCCCGAACTCGGCGCAGAAGTAGGCGATGCGGTGCTGGGCCAAGTTCGGGTACGACGTTTCGAACCAGGTATCGTGGGTGGCGGCCACCCACGCGTTCCACTCGACGATGGCGTCGTAGCGTTGCAGGAAGGCGGGGTCCTGCGCGCAGGCCGCGAGCCGCGCCGGGTCCACCCGTCGCAGCAGCTCGATGGGATTGTGGCGGGTGAGGTGCCAGAGCGCCTGATCGACCGAGCGGAACAGCGCGCGGGCGTCGCGGTTCCAGCTCCACGACAGATTCCTGGCGACGTCCGAAAGCCCTTTGATCCGCTGGGGAAGGGGTTGTGTCATGACCCACCAAGCTAGCAGGTTCTTCAAGCCCTGATGACCGCGCCCCCCTCCCCGGCCCCGCGCACCGGCAAACCGCTCGATCGGTCGATCGTCGAGGGGCCGATCGCGCGCGCCGTCTGGATGATCGCGTGGCCCACGATGGTGCAGAATCTCATCGGAGGGCTGCAGGGCATCATCGATCATGCGCTGGTGGGACACCTCGTCGGCTTCGCCGGCAACGCCGCGATCGGCGTCGCGTTTCAGATCTTCCTCGTGGTCATGGTGTTCATCACGTCGATCTTCAGTGGGATGGGCGTGCTGGTGGCGCGGTTCGCGGGCGCGGGCGACGTCGAGAAGGTGAACCGCACCGTGTACCAGGCGTTCCTCGCCGCCATCGGACTCTGGCTCGCCGTCCTCGCGCCTCTCGGGTTCGTGCTGGCGCCCTCGCTGCTCGGCCTGGTGCACGCGACCGACGCGGTGCGCGCCGAGGCCCTGCCGTATCTCCGCGTGATGTTCGTCTTCAGCATCGGGATGCTGCTCTTCTTCATGGTCGGCGGCGCCTTACGCTCAGCGGGAGATGCGCACACGGGGTTGCGGCTCGGCGTGTTGCTCACCGTGCTCAACATCGTGTTCAACGTGATCTGCATCCGCGGGCTCGGCCCCGTCCCCCGCATGGGCACGGCGGGCGCGGCGGTGGGCACGGCGGTCGCCGGCGGCGTGGTGAGCGTGATCGCCGTGTATCTCCTCTGCTCCGGGCGGCTGGTCGTGCATTGGCACCGAGGGATGAATTGGCGGCCCGACTGGGGGATCATCCGGTCGTTGTTCCGGTTCGGGCTGCCGACCGGCTTCCAGGGCATCGCGATGAACATCGCGGGGGTCCTGTTGCTGCGCTTCATCGGCTCGCTCGAGCGCAGCGCCGAGGCGCAGGCGGTGTACGCGGTGGGGTATTCCGAGCTGTTCTCGCTCATCACGTGGACATCGGTGGGGCTCATGGGCGCGGCCGCCGCGGTCGCGGGGCAGAATCTGGGCGCCGGCCATCCCGAGCGCTCCATACGCGGTGTGCACGTCGCCGCGGGGATCGGCGTGTGCGTCGCGGCGATCGTCGGCCTGCTCTTCATCACGATCCCCGGCCGACTGCTCGCGCTGTTCGGGATGTACGACCCCGTGGTCGTCGGCCTCGGCACGCAGCTGCTCGCGTTCTTGAGCGTGTCGGGGTTCTTCATCACCGTCGCGCTCACGTACACGGGCGGGCTCCAGGGGACGGGCGACACCCGGTCGCCACTCTATATCTCGATCGTCTCCCAGATCGTCGTGCCACTGGGCCTGTGCGCCGTCCTGCAGGCGACGCGGGGCCTCGCGCCCGCCGACATCTGGCTGGCCATCCTGCTGGGCCACGCCACCCGGTGCGCGCTCAGCGTGCTGCGGTTCCGGCAGGGCAAGTGGCGGGGGATCAGGGTGGAGTAGTCCTTACCCCCCCCCGGGGAGAGGGTGTCTACGCGTCCGCGAGGATTTCGTCGAAGAAGTCGGGGAGGTCCAGCTCAAACGGGGCCGCCGTAAGATCGGGTCGCCAGGTCAGCGCGCCCGCGACGATCTCCGGGCGCTCGTCGCCCGCGCGCCACCGCTCGACCACGCGCGCATCCAGGTCGACGATCCAGTACTCGCCCACCCGCTCCTCCTGGTAGAGGCGGCGCTTCACCTGTCGATCGGCACGCGCGGTGGAAGGTGAGAGAACCTCGACAGCGAGCAGGAGGCCGCGGATCTCGGACCATTGCCGGGGCTTCCGGCCTCCCGGGCCCAACGGTGCGACGAAGACATCGGGCTGCACCAGCCGGTCCTCGCTGAAGGAGATGTCGGCCGGGGAGCTCATGACCTCACCCCAGGCCGTGCCGCGCAAGTAGTTCCAGAGGCGGGCTGAGATCCCGGTGACGGCGCGTTGGTGGCGCGCGCTCGGCGCCGGCGTCACGAACAGCTCCCCGTCGATGACCTCGTAACGGTTGCCGTCGTCGGGAAGCGCGCGGACCATGTCTGCGGTCCAGCGGTCGGCGATGTGGGGCATACCCATATTGTGCTCGGCTCGACGTGAGGGGGGCAAGTGGGCACCCCGGCACGATGCGCCGCCCCGGCCGAAGCGCGGCATCAAACCGTCGCGAGCCGGACCGAATTCGCGCGGGTCAGGACGGGAACAAGAGCGCCACGATCGTGGCGATCAACCCCCGCGCCGCTCCGCGCCGCGCTGCGGCGGAATCGGCAACGCCAGCGTGAACGTGCTGCCCACGCCCGGGTCGGACTCCACCGTCACCGTCCCGCCGAACATGCTGGCGGTAATCTCCTTCACGACGGCGAGCCCGATCCCGCTGCCTGCGCCACTCTGCTTGGTGGTAAACCCGGCTTCGAAGATCCGGTCGCGATTCTCGGGCGCGATGCCCACGCCGCGATCGCGAACGGTCAGCGTCAGCGTCGCACCGGCCTGGTCCATCGTGACCACGACGGGGGCCTCGCGCCCCCGCGACGCATCGACGGCGTTGCGGATCAGATTCGTGATCACCTGGTACAGCGCGTTCGAGTCCCCGAAGAGATACACAGACTCGACGGACGTTTGCCACTTGAGCGGGACGCCATGCTTGCGCGCGAGCGGCCGCTCGAGTGTGACACATGATCGGAGCACCGGCGTGACGTCGAACCGGGCGATCCGCCCGGAGGCGCCGAAGGGCGGCGACTGGATGGAGCGCAGGTAATCGGCGGCCTGCTCGATCCCCTGGGCCACGTTGGCCAGATCGTCGAGCACCGCCGAGCGGAAGGCCGGGTCCAGCGATGTGGCCTCCCGTACCGCGTCGATACTCAAGTCCAGGTTGCCCAGGGCCACCGCCAACGGGTTCCCGACTTCGTGGGCGATGACGCTCGGCTGGCGCGCCAGCTCCCACAGCTGCTCGGCGGGCGGCAGGCGGCGTTTGCCCGCGTCGGCGGCGACGTCGATGCTGCCGACGCAGAGCCCCGCCAGCTCCAGGATGAGCCGCTCGCGGCTGCGGCGCTCGATGCCGCTGGGCGGCGGGCCGGCGGGCCGTGCGCGGACGGGGGCGACGCACCAGTGTCCGCGCATCGCCCGGCCGTCGTCCAGCCGGCAGCCCACCCAGCGGCTCCCCTGGATGATCGGCGCGCCCCAGCGGCGCAGGGTGGCGTCGAGGTCGAGCTTGGTGGCGGCGCGCGGCGGGTTGGTCACGCTGCTCACGACCGGGGCCACGTCGGTGGCGGGCGAGATCTCCCACAACGTCACCACACGGCCGTACAGGGCGGCGCTCGCCTGCCGGAGGACTTCGCGCTCCTGCTCTTGTGGGGTGGTCACGCTAGTGGCTGAAGATGCGCAGCGCCGGAACGGCGGGCTAGGGCGTTTTTGCGGCATCCGGGGGGCGGTTTTGCGGTACCCGAACCCCGAACCACCCTATAATTCCCCCCATGGACTTCGACCCGCTTCCCCAGCAGCGTCTCGCCATCGAAGCGCCGCTCGGGCCCGTCCTCGTGGTCGCGGGGCCCGGCGCGGGGAAGACATTCTGCCTCATCGCCCGCATCAACCATCTGATCACGGCGCACGGCATCGCGCCGGCGCGCGTCTGCGCGGTCACGTTCACGAACCGGGCCGCCGAGGAGATCGCGCTGCGCCTGCACCACACCCTGGGGGACCGTGCCGAAAGCATCACGCGGGGCACGATCCACGCGCTGTGCCTGGCCCTGCTGCGCGAGCACGCCGAGGCCGCGGGCGTGCGCAAGGGATTCGGCGTCGCCGACGAGCAGTACCAGAAGGTGATCCTGGGCCGGCTGCACGTGCCCGCGGACCGGCGAGGTTCGCTGCTGAACCTGTTCGGCCGCCACCGCTTCCAGGGCTACCACCTCACGGATGGTGACGCGCAGCTCTATCGTGAGTACGCCGCCTGGCTGGCGCACCGCAACATGCTGGACTTCGACGACCTCGTCATCAAAGCCGAGCTGCTGCTGCGCACGCACGGCGAGGTCGCCGACGCGATCGCCGGGCGCTGGGACTACCTCCTGGTGGACGAGTTCCAGGACGTGAACGCGGTGCAGTACGACTTCCTGAAACGCCTGGCGGCGCCGCACGGCAACTTCTTCGTGGTCGGCGACGACGAGCAGTCGATCTTCACCTGGACGGGCGCGGACCCCTACGTGCTTGTGCGCTTCGGTCGGGATTACGGGATCGACCGGCCCATCGTGCTGGACAAGAACTGCCGCTGCTCGCGCCAGATTTTCGAGACTGCGCGGCGGGTGCTCGCGCACAATCCCCAGCTGTTCGAGAAGCGGCTCAGCGCGGAGACGGAGTCGCCGCACGAGGTGGGCGCCTTCGCCTTCCGTGACGAGGAAGAGGAGGCCTCGTGGCTGCTCGAGGACTTGGCCGGCGACCGCGCGGCGTCCGGCCTGGGATGGGGCGACTACGCGATTCTTTACCGCAAGCACAAGGTTGGCGAGTACCTCGAGGGCCGGATGCTGCGCGCGGGGATCCCCTGCCGGCTGGCGCGCGGCCGCTCGCTGATCGAGGACGACGTCGTCAAGTACGTGATCGCGGCGCTGCGGGTGGTGCGCGCGCCGGACGACGCCGTCGCGCTCGAGGCGTTTTCCCGGTGCGAGCTGTCGGCGCACTTCCTCCAGGAGGTGGAGGCCGCGATCGGCAAGGGCGGCGAGTTCCTGGCCGCGATCCGCACGCTCGCCCGCCACCGCCCGGCCCAGGATCCCGATACGAAAAAGCTGTGGCGGCTCGTCTATCAGCTGGAGAACCTGCGCGCCCTGCCCCGCTCGCACGGCTCCGTGGCGGCGGTGATCGACGAGATCCTGTCGCAGAGCATCGGTCCCTACCGCAACGCCCTGGAAGAGCGGCACGACGAGCTCAGCGACCCGGCCGAACTCCCGGACGCCGTCCGGCTCGCCGGGCGGCTCGAGGGGGCGATGGCGGCGGAGCGGGACATCGTCATCGAGCCGCTGGGCGGGGTCGAAATCGCGCTCCGGGGGATGCTCGCCGCCGCGGGCGCCCGCCACCTGCCGTCCCCGACCGGCTCGACGGCCCCGACCGCCGAGGTGTTACGCCCGGGGGACGGCGGCGCCCAGGGGCTCCCGCTCACCCTGTTCAAGGCGCTCCAGCTGATCCATGCCAAGGAGCTCAACGCCGCGCTCGAGCGGTACGTCACGTTCGACCTGGAGACGACGGACACGGATGTCGAGCTGTGCGGGGTCGTGGAGGTCGGCGCGGCGCGCGTCGTGAGGGGCGAGATCGTCGATCGCTTCCACACGCTGGTCAATCCGTTCCGGCCGATCACGCCCGGCGCCAGCAAGGTGCATGGCTACACCGATGCCGAGGTGCAGACCGCCCCGCCGTTCAGCGCCGTTTGGCCGGAGTTCCGCGCCTTTGTAGGCGACGACGTGCTCATCGCGCACAACGGCCAGCGGTTCGACATTCCCGTGCTGCGCCGGCTCGCGGCCGGGAGGGACGGCGTCGACAGCCTGGTGTTCTACGACACGCTGCCGCTCGTGCGCTCGCTGTCGCGGGACAGCGGCAAGCTGGAGGACCTCGCGCTGCGCTTCGGCATCGACGGCGGCCGGGCGCATCACGCGTTGGACGATGCGGTGACCCTAGCGCGCGTGTATCGCGAGCTCGAGCGGCGACGCGCCATTCGTGCGCGCAAGGCGGTGCTCGTGAACGTGCTCGACTACCTCGGCTTGGCGCTGGCGCTCGCAGGGGACGCGGGACGGGGGACGGGGGAGGGGCAAATGCTCTTCGATCTGGCGCGGCGTTACACGCTGGGGCGCTACAGCGATGCGCTCGAGTTTTATGCCGCGGAGCGGGAGCGGCTGGCTGCCGCGGCGCCACCCGTTGACGAGGTCATCAGAACGCTCGGTGGGCAGGCGCTCATGACCCGCCTCCGGGCCGAGCCCGATCCGGCGCAGCGCTATCCCACCGTGGTGGCCCGGCTCGGCGCGCTGATCGAGCCCGCACCCACGTTGAACGAGAGTATCGACCGCCTGCTCGAGCGCGTGGCGCTTTCGACGTCGGAGGGCGTCGAGGTCGCCCCCGATCGGGTCAACCTGCTCACGCTGCATTCGACCAAGGGCCTCGAGTTCTCGCGCGTGTACATCGTGGGGGTAGAGGACTATCAGATTCCCGGGTATCGCGAAGTCACGGACAAACGTCAGCCCGAGATCCAGGAGGCGCGGCGGCTGTTGTACGTGGGAATGACGCGCGCGCGGCAGCGGCTGATTCTGACGCGGGTGGAGAAGCGATTTGGGATGGCGGCGGGGGGGAGTGGGTTCCTCGAAGAGATGGGGCTCGACCCGGAGGCGGTGGGGGCGGCGTGACCGTTCCGCGTCACGCCATCTGGGCTTCCGTGTACGCCGTCGCGATGGCGGCGGTGGAAGCTGCCGTCGTGGTATACCTGCGCGCCCTGCACCCCGTCGATGCGCCGGTAGCGGCGCTGCTCGCCGTCATTCCCGATCGCCTCATCGCCATCGAGGTGGGCCGCGAGGCCGCGACGCTCGTCATGCTCGTCGCCGTCGCCGTCCTGGCCGGCCGCGACCGCTGGGAACGGTTCCTGTACTTCAGTCTCACCTTCGGCCTTTGGGACATCTGCTACTACGTCTGGCTCTGGGTCTTCATCGGCTGGCCGCCGTCGCTCCTCACGTGGGATGTGCTGTTCCTGATCCCCGTGCCTTGGCTCGCGCCGGTGCTGGCGCCGCTGATCGTCAGCGTGTGTCTCGTGGCCGGATCGGCGTGGCTGCTCGCGCGGCGTGAGCGCGGCGCGCCACCCGGCCTCCCGGGGCCCGCCGGGGCGGCCGCAGCCGAGCGAGCGGCGCGGCTGCTGCTGTCGTTCACGGCGGACTCTCGAGCCGTGATCGAACGATCCGGGCGCGCCGGATTCCAGTGGTGGCTGTTCGGGACCGGGGTCGCCGCCGGCCTGGTGGGGCTGGTAGCGACGGCGCGGCCGCCGCGTTAGGCTCCCGCCCCATGCTCGGCGCTCAGCTCCCTCTGATCAGCGCGCTGCCCTTCGTGGCGCTGCTCGCGGCCATCGCCGTGGGCCCGCTCGTCGCTCCCCATTGGTGGCACTCGAACCGCAACAAGGCGCTCGTCGCCGCGCTGGTCTCGCTGCCTGTGCTGGTGCAGTTCGGTATCGGGCTGGGCGACCCCGGCCGCCTCGTCCTGGCCGAGAAGGCGCACGAGTACATCGCGTTCATCGTGGTGATCGGCGCGCTGTTCGTGATCACGGGAGGCATCCACATCGAGGGGTCGCTGTCGGGGACGCCGCTCGTCAACACCGTTGTGCTCGGGATCGGGGCGGTGCTGGCGAACCTCGCGGGGACGACCGGCGCGTCGGTCCTGCTGATCCGCCCGCTGCTGCGCGCGAACAGGAGCCGGCGCCGCACGGCGCACATCGTGGTCTTCTTCATCTTCATCGTCGCCAACTGCGGCGGGCTGCTCACGCCGATCGGCGACCCACCCCTGCTGCTCGGCTTCCTGAAGGGGGTGCCGTTCGAGTGGACGCTGCGGTTGTGGCCGCAGTGGCTCGCGGTCACGGGCACACTGCTCGCCGCGTTCAACGTGTGGGATCAGGCGGTGCTGGCCCGGGAGGAGGCGGAGCGGCGAGGCTCGCAGCTCGAGCGCGTGATGGTGCACGAGCCGCTGCGGGTGCGCGGCGGCGTGGCCGCGGCGGCGCTGGTGGGTGTGCTGCTCACGATCATCAGCGCGGGCCGGGCCGCGGCTCTCGGCCGGCCGTGGGGCGCCGGCATCCAGGAAGTGATCATCGTGGCGCTGGCGCTGATCGCGTACCACGGGACGGCGGAGGAGAATCGTGAGAAGAACGCCTTCACATTCGGGCCGATCGTCGAGGTGGGCGTGCTGTTCGCCGCGATCTTCGCGACCATGGCGCCGCTGCTCGAGATCCTGAACGCCTGGAGCCAGGGGGCGCGCACCGTCCTGGGCATGGGGTTCGGCGTCACCCACCCGTGGCAGTTCTTTTGGACGAGCGGCGCGCTGTCCAGCGTGCTCGACAACGCCCCGACCTATCTGGCGTTCGCGGCCAGCGCGGCCGGGCTCCAGGGCGTGCCGGCGCACGGGCCGTTCATTGGTGCGCTCACGCTCCAGCCAGACGCCGCACGGATTCTCGCCGCCATCGCCACGGGCTCGGTCTTCATGGGAGCGAATACGTACATCGGAAACGCGCCGAACTTCATGGTCAAGGCGATCGCCGAGGAGAATGGGATCAAGATGCCGTCGTTCTTCGGGTACATGGCGTACAGCGCGGGAATTCTGCTACCGGTATTCGTGGCGGTGACGTTCCTGTTTTTCCGCTAGCGCAGCCGCCGCAGCTCGATTTCGGACAGGATGAACCCGAACGCGGGCCAACCGGCGGAGCGGAGGGAACGCTCGAACCAAGCGCGTGCCGCGGTCGTGTCGCCCCGCACCAGGTACCAGTTCCCCACCCCGTAGCTCAGCGTCGCCACCACCACATCGCCGGTATCAGCCGCGGTGATCACGCTGTCGGGACCGACTTGCCCGCGATAGAGCCGCAGGCGCTGCGCGTAGGCGTTCGTCGCCGGCAGCGAGTCCGGACGGCGATCGAGCAGCGCCTGGGCCTCCACGCCGCGGCCGGCGCGCGACAGCGACATCTACAGCCAGTCGGTCGTGCCGGCGATCTCCCTCGCGTCGGGAGCCCGCGGCTGGGCGCGTTGTAAGGCGGCGGCCGCGCTGTCGAACTCGCCGCGCGCGAAGCGCAGGATGCGGAGGTGGTACCAGATGCTGAAGATTGTGCTGTAGAGCCGGGCGTCGACGGTAAGGTCGTCCAGCTCACGATCGAACTGTCGCGT
>Ga0066709_100004537_pt1 | contig 11122 bp, 11 predicted proteins | sample GraSoiAngelo_158_FD_79665 | JGI IMG/M metagenome (GOLD analysis project Ga0066709, IMG submission 79665) | Grasslands soil microbial communities from the Angelo Coastal Reserve, California, USA - 14_1009_16_30cm | ecosystem: Environmental > Terrestrial > Soil > Grasslands | place: USA... | reverse complement strand
TCGATCTCCAGATCCTTCTTCGCCATGGCCCCTTTCTCGTGCAAGGTGTTGGCCCGGTCGAGTTGCGCGCGCGCCAGGACCTGGTCGGCGAGAGCCTTACGGTAGTCAGAGAGCGCCCCCGTGATATCGGCGCTTTGAATGCGTATCAGGAGCTGGCCTTTGTTGACCGAGTCTCCGAGCTTGGCGCCGATCTCCACCACCCGGCCCGAGGCCAGCGAAATCACTGGGACGTTGCGCGAAACATCGGGGCTGATGACTCCGGTCACATGCAACTCAGGCGCAGCCTCGCGCGCCGTAGCGGTCGCCACGGGAAATTGCTCGGGGTGATCGACCTTGACCAGATTCACGTCCTGGTCCTGCTCGATCACCGCGGGCGGCGGCGCTTCGGTCCTTGGATCCACAGTCGCCTTCGCCCCGCAGCCTGCCAACAGCACGCTGAACGCCAGGCAGAGGCTGGCTTTAACCCACACAGTGCCGTTCATTGGATCACCTCGCGTCCCACCGCCAAATTCAATTGACTCGCGGCGGTCAGGTAAGAACCCACCAGGTTCAAGTAGTTCAGTTGAATGCTTCGGTAGTCGTTCTGGGCATTCAGAAAATCCAGCAGCGACGCCCCGCCGTGCTGATACGCGAACGAAACCGTGTCACGCACTTTGATCGCCGTCTGCAGATACTTCGCCTTGTACGGCCGCAGCAGCGCCAGATTGCTGTCGAGCGTCGCATAGGCCGAATCCACGTCGCTGAATACTTGTGCTCTCGTCGCGTCGCGCAGCTTTTCGCTGCGCTTCATATCCAGTTCGGTGCGCGCCTTCTCGCCCTGGTTCTTGTCGAAAATGCGCAGCGGGATCGTCACACTCACACCGAAATACACGGGAACCGGCGGATTGCGCGCGATGTCCAAAGCGAACGAAGGATCCGCCGAGCCGTTGGCCATCGCCAGGCGATGGTCCGTGCCGGACTTCTCTACCGCCTGTACTGCAGCCTTCAGGTCCGGCCTGGTTTCGAGAGCCATGCTGCGAAACTCGTCCAGGGGCAGGATCTGGTCGGTGAAAACAAACGGCCCCGTCACATCGAATGTCTTCACCGGCGTCCGGTCGTTCAGCAGCATCAACAGCTGGATCTTGGCCGTGCGCAGATTGACTTCCGCGGTCTGCACGTCGGATTCAAATTGCACGCGTTGCAGCTCCAGCCGGTCCAGATCCATCGCCGCAATGTCGCCGGCTTTGTACCGGTCTCGATTCACCGAAAGCAGCCGGTCGTAATAAGCCAGGTTCTCCCGGGCCAGCGCCAGTACCGACTTGGCTTGCAACGTCTGCACAAATGCGTGCCGCAAGCTGAAGAGGAGATTTCTCTCCAGATCCGCCTGGCTGGAGACGGCGATGTCGGTGGCTTTTTTCGCGCTTTCAAGGCGCAGCTCGCGCTTGTGCTGCCGCTCATGCAGGTAGCTCACCGATCCAAACGGCAGGGTGTTGGTAAACGGACGATAGGGATTTCCTGTAAACGGATCAATCTGATCTACCGTGGCCGTGAAGTCCGGATTGGGACGCAGATAAGCCGTGATCTCCTGCGTCCGCGATTCGCTGATGCCGATCTCACCCGCTCGTAAGGTCGGATTCTGCGCTTCGAACTTGTCGCGAATCTCCTGCCAGGTAAAGGCCCTCTGCGCTAAAGCATTCTGTACACAAAGCGCCGCAAGCAGGGCGGCCATCGGGGTACGGAACCAGTTCATGCGTCGCATGTGACCCTCGTTTTGCGCGCGGTACCAGACGAGTCCCCGATTAGAATCCCGCCCACTGGCCGATTCAGATTGTTGTAGCCGCAGCGCCCCCAACTCTCATGCCGGCTCCATCGCGCGCTCACTGCAGAAACAGCAGGCAAAGCCGGTGTAGCCGAAAGGTTGGCGAGCGCGTGCAGCGACTGGCGTCGCATACACCCTCTCCTCCAAAAAGAAATCCAACAGCTCTTGGAATTAGTTACTAGAGGAGTTGGGGTGGAGCTCTGCTGGCAAACGAGGGTGACTGCCGAAAGACGCTGCTCTGGGCCGAAAAGAATACAAAGCCAAAGAAGCAGATGGCTACCAGAAGCGTGTAGAAGGCGCTGATCTGCAGGTGTTCCAGGTTCTGCAGCGCCAGGTAGATGACGGAAGTGTTACTAGAATTCTCGTTCGGGACCGAATGCCCGAAGCCACTCCTGGTTTCCAGTCCCGCACTGACATAAGCGAAACTGATGACATCGTCGCTCGCCGAAACACAAGGGAACAGCGAGACGGTCACCAGAAGGACGGCCATCAACCTGTGAATTCTGGCCATTCCGGCAGAGGGCCGACCTCGCTCCGACACCAATAACGCGCCGATTGCGGCAACCGCCACCAGGAGCCAGATCAGATTGAGAACCGTAACCAACTTATATTGATTATAGCCTCAGGAACCGCAGCACCGGAACGGCTGGCCTGTATAATCAAGCCACACGGGCCGAACCTTTCGTGACACGACTCATTCCGGTGGCGCGCTCATTGGCCCGTCCAGGCGGATGCGGATCTTCCGGACCCTATCGGTCCTCAAGATTAACGGCGGTATAAATTGAATTCCGAAGCCCCGAACACCGCTGGCCGCCTGCCACCGGCATGGCGCATGCGCGGCCGAGTGCGCGCGTTCTTCGCCGAGCTTGGTCCAGGGTTGATCACCGGCGCGGCAGACGACGATCCCTCCGGTATCTCGACCTACTCGGTTAGCGGCGCTGCGTTTGGCTACGCGCCACTCTGGACTGCGTTATTTTCGTTCCCCTTGATGGCCACGGTGCAGCTCATGTGCGCGCGCCTCGGCCTGGTCACCGGGCGCGGTCTCGCCGGCGTGGTGCGTCGACGTTATCCGCGATCCATTCTCTGGGGCGCATGTGCGCTGCTGATCGTGGCGAACGTCATCAATATTGGCGCCGATCTCGGCGGCATGGCCGAAGCCTCCGAGCTCATTACCGGTATTGGCAGGTCGTTCTGGACTCCCCTGTATGTAGGCCTGATTGTCTCCATGCTGTTCTGGTCTTCTTACCGTTTCATCGCTTGTACGTTCAAATGGCTGACGCTCGTCCTGTTCTCTTACGTGATCGCCGCATTTCTCGCCCATCCGCACTGGAGCGCCGTGATGCGCGCCACGTTCATTCCACACTTGGAGTGGTCGAAATCGTTTCTCGCGGTTCTCGTCGGCCTGCTCGGCACGACCATTTCGCCTTATTTATTTTTCTGGCAAGCGTCGCAGGAAGTGGAAGAGGAGCGCGCTCTGGGGCGGCGCGGTGTGGGCGCGCGCAGAGGCGCCACGCCGGCGGAGCTGCGCAAGGGATTCATCGACGTGGTGACCGGAATGTTCTTCTCCAACCTCGCCATGTACTTCATTATCCTCACCACCGCCGCAACGCTCAACGCGCACGGCCTCACCAGCATTGAAACCGCGCGCCAAGCCGCCGAAGCCCTGCGCCCGCTCTCCGGCAATGGCGCCTACTGGCTGTTTACGCTGGGACTGATTGGCACCGGCATTCTGGCGATCCCGGTGTTAGCGGGCTCGAGCGCGTACGCGATCGGCGAGGCGATGGCGTGGAGAGCTTCGCTCGATCTGCAGCCGCCGCTCGCCCGGAAATTCTATTCCGTGGTGGCTGTCTCGCTGGCGTTGGGGATGGCGCTCGATTACCTGGGCATCAGCGCCGTGAAGATGCTCTTCTGGTCCGCGGTAATCAACGGTGTGCTGGCTCCACCTCTCATTGTGCTGGTCGTTCTTTTGACGAGTGATGCCCGGGTCATGGGCCAACACGCCAATTCCGCGTCGTTGCGATGGCTGGGGTGGCTCAGCGCCGCCGTGATGACGGCAGCCGCAGTCGCGATGTTCGTGGCGTGAAAATCAATCCCCGCGCCGCTCTGCCCACTGTAGATACCGTGCCAGCTCCCTGCGCCTTCGCCACACGAACTTCCAGAACGTCCCGAAATCGATCTGATCCGCGTGAATTCCCGAGTAGGTCTCGATGCGCCAGCGCAGGTAGGGGCTGCGCCACGGGCACAGCCGGTAGCCGCGCGCCAGCCGCCAAGCTGTGCGCAGCATTAGGAGCCGTTGGATTTATTGATGGAATCGGGCGTCGCGTAGTAGCCTGTGCGCGTGCGCACCGCCGGCCGGCCCGGCCCGTTGGCCACCACGCGGATCTGACGGAATGACCCGTCAAGCGCTTGGTTGGATGGCGTGTACGTAATGGTGTACTGATTGCGAATGTCGTGCGCCACTTGGTGCGCGATGCGGTCCACGTCGGCTAGTTCCTTGGGATAATAAGCCTGCCCGCCGGTGGCCTCCGTCAGCGCGTCCAGGGCGCGCTTGGCGCGTTTGGCCTCGCGCCGCTCCTCTTCGCTGAGCAGCCCGATGGCGTAGATGATCACCTCGCTCTGCTGGGCCAACTTCACCAGACTCTCCAGACCGATCATGCTGGCGTTGTCGTTGCCGTCGGTAACCACCAGAATCACTTTCTTGTCTTTCTTGGCTTTGTCCCGCATGTGGTCGATCGACATGCGAATGGCATCGCGCATGGCCGTGCCGCCACGCGAATCGATCTTACTCAGCGCCTGCTCCATCTTGGGCACATTGTTCGTGAATTCACAGTCCAGAAACGCATCATCATTGAAATTCACTACGAAGGCTTCATCGTCCTTATTAGACGCTTTCACCAGCGCCACCGCCGCCGCCGCGACTTTGGTGCGCTTATCGCGCATGCTGCCGCTGTTGTCGATGATCAGGCCCAGCGATACCGGAATGTCTTCACGCTTGAACAGCTTCACCTGCTGCTGCACGCCGTTCTCGTAAACCTGGAAGGCGCTCTGCGGCAGCGTGGTGATCAGGTGGCCGCTCTTGTCCACAACCGTCGCGTGCAGAACCACAAGCCGGGTATCGGTGCGAAAGATGGCCTGATCATCCGCTTTTTGCCCAGATACCGAGCCGGCCACCAGCGCTAGACATAACATTGCTGCGATTAGATTCTTCAATCTTTTGAATCTACTGCACCGGAGCATAATAGCCAAGCCTCCAGGTCGCGTGAAGAGGAGGTAGGCCACGCGGCTGCACCAGCTTGACCTGTACCCGGCGGTATTTCCCGTCGCGTCCCTGATTGGTTGGTGTGTATCCAAGAATGTACTGGTTGCGAAGCTCCATGCCAATCTTTGCCGCCACATCAGGCAACTCGTTGAGGTTATCTACCGGGAAGTGACGACCTCCCGTCTGTTCTGCGAGCTCGCTCAGCAAGCTCGGTCCGGACAACTCCTCCGGCGTCCGACCGCGATTCGCCATCACTTCGAAAATGCCAATCGCATAGATTTGGACGTCCGCCTCTTGCACCAGTTTCTTAATTTCGCTCTCCGTATATCGGCTACTGTTGTCGCCGCCGTCCGAAATGATCAGCAGCGCTTTCCGGGGGTTCTTGGCCTTCTTCATCTTGTGCAACGCCATGTAGACGGCATCCAGCAGCGCAGTGCGTCCTTTGGACTGGGTGAAAGTCAGCCGGTTCTGAATCTCTTCCACACGGGTAGTGAAATCCACCACCAGCTCGGGCCGGTCATTGAACTGAATCAGGAAGAATTCGTCTTCGGGATTGGCGGTCTTGAAAAACTGACCGACCGCCTGTCGCGATTTGTCCAGTTTGCTGCCCATGCTGCCGCTGGTATCGAACACCAGGCCCACTGAAAGTGGGGCGTCTTCGCTCGCGAAGTGCGTAAGCTTTTGCTCACTCTTGTCCTCAAACAGGCGAAAGTTCTCGCGCTCCAGGCCAGTGACGAAGCGGTTGAGCGGATCGGTCACCGTCACCGGGATCAGCACCAGCGTACTTTCCACGCGGATATTGCCGCGCCGGATCGTATCCGGTGGCGCCTCGCCTTTCTTGGCGCGCGGAGTAATTTCAACTTTGGAATCGTCGCGCACCGGCGGCTTGTCGGCGCCCGAAAGGACGAGAGGGAGTACTGCGATCAGAAGAAGGGACGCGGCGGCGAAAGTACTCGGAAGACGGAGCCCGCGGCTCATTTTTTCCGACCTCTGAAGATCAGTTTATCACACGACTTTTGTGGTATGATCCTCTGTGACCCGTAAAATCCTGGGTGTTATCCCTGCGCGGTACGCTTCCTCTCGTTTCCCCGGCAAAGCCCTCGTCTCCATCGGCTCCAAAACCATGTTGCAGCACGTTTACGAGCGCGTTTCCCTGGCACGTTATTTAACAAACGTTATTATCGCTACCGATGACCAGCGCATCTATGATGAAGCCCGGCGCTTTGGCGGCATGGTACGCATGACCCGGCCCGATCATCTCTCCGGAACGGACCGCGTGGCCGAGGTCGCGTCGAGCGATACCGCCGAATGGATCGTTAACGTGCAGGGTGACGAGCCGCTGATTGATCCCGGCGCGATTGACGCGGCCATCCTGCCGTTGCTCGACGAGCCGTCCATTCCCATGGGTACGCTGAAGAAGCGTATCGAGGACCCCCGCGAAGTGGGCGATCCGAATGTGGTGAAAGTGGTGACCGACCGCTTTGAGAACGCCATTTATTTTTCCCGGTCGACTATTCCGTATCCCCGGGATCAATCCGTGGGGCATGCCCTTTCGCCCGCCACGCGTGAATCGCCCGTCCACTACAAACACATCGGCCTTTATGTTTATCGCCGTGATTTCCTGCTGCGGTATCCCGACATGCCAGTCGGCCCACTCGAGAAAGCGGAGCGCCTGGAACAACTGCGCGCACTCGAGAACGGGCACAAGATCCGCGTGGTCGAAACGGAATATGAATGTATAGGCGTGGATACGCCAGACGACCTCGAGAGGGTGAACAAACTGTTTGAAGCAACACTGGCGGGGGTGATTCAGAATGGCTAAATACATTTTCGTAACGGGCGGTGTGGTTTCGTCGCTGGGCAAAGGGATCGCCGCGTCGTCGATCGGATGTCTGCTGGAGAGCCGCGGGCTGCGCGTCAGCCTGCAGAAGTTCGATCCATACCTGAACGTGGATCCCGGCACGCTCAGCCCCTTCCAGCATGGCGAGGTCTTCGTCACCGACGATGGCGCCGAGACCGACCTAGATCTCGGCCACTACGAGCGCTTCACCCATTCCCGTCTCACGCAGGCCAACAACGTCACCTCCGGCCGCATCTACGAGCAGATCATCCAGCGCGAACGCCGCGGCGATTATCTCGGCAAAACGGTGCAGGTGATCCCGCACGTCACTAACGAAATCAAGGCCGCCATCAAACGCATCTCGACCGACGTGGATGTCGTCATCGTCGAGATCGGCGGCACCGTGGGCGATATCGAATCACTTCCCTTCCTCGAGGCCATCCGCCAGATGCGCCACGAGCTGGGCCGCGAGAACAGCATCTTCGTGCACGTTACGCTGGTGCCCTGGATCGCCGCCGCACAGGAGCTGAAAACCAAGCCCACGCAGCACAGTGTGAAAGAGCTGCGCGCCATCGGTATCCAGCCCGACATCCTGCTATGCCGCTCCGAGCGATTCCTGCCCAAGGACGTCAAGGAAAAGATTGCGCTCTTCTGCGATGTGGAAGCCGAGGCCGTCATCACCGCCCGCGACGTGAAATCGGTTTACGAGGTGCCGCTGGTATTCGCCGGTGAGAGTGTCGACGACATCATTCTGCGGCGCCTGAAGCTGGAAGCCGGACCCCGCCAGCTTTCGCAGTGGAGCGAGATGCTCGACCGCATGCAGAATCCGGTGGACGAGGTTTCGATTGGCCTCGTGGGCAAGTATGTCGAGTACGAGGATTCTTACAAGAGCCTCAAAGAAGCGCTGCTGCACGGTGGCCTGGCGCACCGGCTGAAGGTGGACATCCACTGGATCGAGGCGGAAGGGGTCACGCCGGCCAACGCCCAGAGCACGCTCGCTGAATACGACGGCATCCTGGTGCCCGGCGGATTCGGCAAGCGCGGCATCGAAGGCATGATCCACTCTATCCGCTACGCGCGCGAGCACAAGATTCCGTACTTCGGCATCTGCCTCGGCATGCAGACCATGGTGATCGAGTACGCGCGCAACGTCTGCGGCCTCGAGCGCGCAGATTCCACCGAGTTCGATCCCGCCACGCCGCACCGCGTGATTTTCAAGCTGCGCGAGTTGAAGGGCGTCGACGAGCTGGGCGGCACGATGCGGCTGGGCGCGTGGCCCTGCGTGCTCGCCGAAGGCAGCTTCGCGCAGCGCGCCTACGGGTAGCGCGAGATCAGCGAGCGCCACCGCCACCGCTACGAGTTCAACCGCGAATACGAAGAGACACTGAAAGCCGGCGGCCTCAAGATCACGGGCGAAACGCCTGACCAGACCTACGTCGAGATCTGCGAGATCGGCGATCATCCCTGGTTCCTCGGCTGCCAGTTCCATCCCGAGTTCAAGTCGAAACCTATGGAGCCTCACCCGCTGTTCCGCGCCTTCATCGGGGCCGCCCACGAGCACCGCGGCAAACGCCTGAAATCTCAGCGCGCGAACTCGTTTGAGCAAGTCCGCGAGTATTCTCGCGGCGATTGAACATTCGTGGCCCATCCAAAGCCCGTTGAGCTGACCACTCCGCGCGGCGAATCTATTTCGTTTGGCGGCGGTCCCATTGCCTTGATCGCCGGTCCGTGCGTTATCGAAAGCGAGGAGCACGTGCATTTCATGGCGCGTGCCATCCGCGAAATTGTCGGACCGTTCGTCTTCAAAGCATCGTTCGACAAGGCCAATCGCACCAGCCTCGCCGGTTTCCGCGGCCCCGGCTTAAAGGAAGGTTTGCGCATTCTCGCCGGCGTGAAAGCCGACGGGCAGGCCATCCTCACCGATATCCACGAGCCCGCGCAGGCTGCTCCCGCCGCCGAGGTGGCCGACATCCTCCAGATCCCAGCGTTTCTATGCCGCCAGACTGACCTGTTGGTCGAAACGGGGCGTACGGGCCGCATCGTGAATATCAAGAAGGGCCAGTTTGTCGCGCCGCATGACATCCTGCATGCCGCCGAGAAAGTGGCGTCCACTGGAAACGACAAGGTCCTGGTGACCGAGCGCGGCTCGTCGTTCGGTTACAACAATCTTGTAGTTGATATGCGCGGACTCAGGATCATGCGCGATTCCGGCTGGCCGGTGGTGTTCGATGCCACGCACAGCGTGCAATTGCCGGGCGGCGCGGGCTCTGCCTCCGGTGGCCAGCCGCAATTCACCCAGACCCTGGCGCGCGCCCCCGTGGCCTCGGGCGTCGACGGCGTTTTCATAGAAGTCCATGACCACCCCGAAAAGGCGCTCTCCGACGGCCCGAACTCCCTGCGACTCAGTCTGTTACGGGCGTTCTGGCGGCGCCTCCGGGCCCTCGATGCACTCGTCAGGAGCCCAGGTTTCCTGCACGACTAGGGCGCGCCATCCGTCATACAATTGATGGAGAGGTACGTGTGAAGAAGAACACCCGCCGACAATTCGGCTTCTCGCTCATCGAGCTGCTGATCGTGATCGCCATTATCCTGATCATCCTGGCGGTGGCGATGCCGAAACTCAGCAAGTCGCGGATGTATGCCCAGGAGATGGCCGCCATCCAGGCGATCAAAGCCATCCACCAGGCCGAGACCATGTACTATTCGCAATACGGCAAGTACGCGGCCTCGCTGGCGGAGCTCGGCCCGCCCACAACAGGTGGCGCTTCGGGCCCCGGCGCAGCAGACCTAATCCAGGAAGACCTCGCCACCGGCGAAAAACAGGGCTACAAGTTCACCATCACGGCCTCGCCCGGTGGTTACGTCATCAACGCAAACCCCATCGCATTCGGCACCAACGGTAGCCGTACATTCTGGTCGGATCAGACCATGTCCATCCGCCAGAACTACACCGCCGAGCCGGCCAACGCAACCAGCCAGATGTTCAAATAGACCAAAGCGCGGAAGCTCACTCGCGCAGTAGCATTGCGACTGGATCCGCCGCGCCAGTGAAGCAGCGCAACGTCTCGGCAATCCTGTATGATTCTCGACAGGCGTTTGAGAGGATGATGCCCCAGAGCCCATTGCCCGGTTCGGCACACGTCCAATTGAATCAAGCGAGCGAGGAGATTTCCTATGGGCGCTAGCGCCACGGATCAGAAGACGGGTATAGCCCCAATGCTCTCGGTTCGACGCGGCGCGAAAGCGATCGAGTTCTACAAGGCGGCGTTCGGAGCCGGCGAGTTGTTTCGCATCGACAGCGAGAGTGGAGCGGTGGTCGCCCGGCTGTCAGTGGGGGCAGCCGAATTCTGGGTCGCCGACGAATCTCCGGAGCACAAAAATTTCAGCCCCGAGTCTCTCGGTGGTGGCACTGTGCGGATGGTCATGACCGTGGAAGATCCGGATGCCGCTTTCAACCGCGCCGTCGCCGCGGGAGCCACCGTGGTCTGGCCCGTCGGCAACCAGTATGGTTGGCGCCTGGGACGAATGGTCGATCCCTTCGGACACCATTGGGAAATCGGCAAGCCCTTGCAGAAGGCTCTTGAGCCTCAGTAGAAGCGAAGAAGCGCAGGTCCCCACGCAAAGCGAAGACCTGCGCCACAAACCGGCGGAACATGAACGAAGTTCTGCAACAACCGTCGTACGTTCAGAATTTCAGCTTCAACGCGAATTGCATGTTCCGCATCGGGCTGGCTACGTCGAAGATCTTGCCCGCTGTCCCCGAATCGACAGCCGAGTCCGGCAAGGCAAGATTCGTATTATTGAACGTATTGAAGTTCTCCCATCGGAACTCGAGTTTGTACCGTTCGGTCAGGGAGAAGTCTTTGGCGAGCGCAAAATCGGCGCTGAACAGTTTCGGCCCCCGCAGCGAGTTGCACGGCGCATTTCCGAACAGGAAAGCACCGGGAACCGCATAGACGGCCGGGTTGAACCACTGGTTGCGATTCTGCGCGATGCCGCTCAGGGGATCGCCGGTTATGTTCGGACGCAGCGACATGTCCGCGTTGAGCGAAGCGTTATTATTCAATCCCGGTGAGAAAGGAAGACCACTCTCCGCAGTGGTGATGCCGTTGAACCGCCAGTCGAGCATTATGCCGGTTACGCCGTGCGCTCCGATAAGAACCGGCGCCCTCTGCCAAAAGGCAGATAATACGTGTGCGCCAGCGTGAATACATGGGTGCGGTCG
>Ga0066709_100004535_pt1 | contig 11122 bp, 5 predicted proteins | sample GraSoiAngelo_158_FD_79665 | JGI IMG/M metagenome (GOLD analysis project Ga0066709, IMG submission 79665) | Grasslands soil microbial communities from the Angelo Coastal Reserve, California, USA - 14_1009_16_30cm | ecosystem: Environmental > Terrestrial > Soil > Grasslands | place: USA... | reverse complement strand
GTGCTCGACTCCGTCGCGGCCGACGCCGCGCAGCCGGCCCTCGTGCTCGAGGCGACCCGTGCGCGGGTCGGGCGCGCATCCTCGCCGTGCCGGTCCGCTCTTCTCCTCCGGTGGAGCGAGGACGGGCTCCCCCCCGGGTGGGCGACGCCGGGCCTCTGGGTGCGCCTCGAGGGAAGGTATCGTCCGCCGGAGGACGCGCGCAATCCGGGATGCACCTCGCCGGGGCGGTGGCTCGAGCGGCTCCGCATTGCGGGCGTGGTGGACGTCGACCCCGCGACCGTGAGCGTGCTCGCGGGGCCGCCCGATCCGGGCATTCCCTGGGGCGGGCTCCTGCGCCACCGGCTGGCGAGGCTCTTCTCGCGCGATCTCTGCCCCCCGGTCGCGGCGCTCGCGCGAGGGATGGCGCTCGGAGATCGCTCGGGAATCGCTCCCTCGATCCGCGATGCCTTCCGCGACGGAGGAACGATCCATATCCTCTCCATCTCGGGGCTGCACGTCTGCGTCCTCGCCGGCATCGTGGCCATGGTCGCGGTCGCGCTGAGGCTCCCTCCCGGGCCCGCGCTTTGGATCGAGCTCGTCTCGCTCTGGGGCTATGTGCTCCTCGTCGGTGCGCCCGCATCCGCGGTCCGCTCCGCGATCCTCTGGACCGCGATGAGGGCCGGGCGGGTGCGCGGCTCGGCGGTCCGGCCCTTCGCGGCGTGGGGACTGGCGGGGCTCCTGCTTCATCTCGGCGATCCGGGAGCGCTCGCGGATCCGGGCTTCCAGCTCTCCTTCGCCGCCGTCCTGGGGCTCGCGGCCTCCGGCGGGTTGCGTCTTCCCATTCCGGAGGCTCCCGGCGCCCGCGGACGTTTCGCGCGCCTGCGGGGCGCGGCGCGAGGGCTTCTCTCGCTCGCGCAGCAGAGCGCCTTCGCCGAAGCGGGGACGCTCGGGATCCAGGCGCTGCAATTCGGGGCGGTGCCGGTCGCGGGGCTGGCTCTCAATGTGGCGGTGATTCCGCTCTGCGGCGCTTTCATGGCCGCGCTCCTCGTGCACCTCGGAGGCGCGTTCTTGTTCCCGGGTCTCGGGCGGGCCGCGGCAGGGGCGGTCGAGGTCTCCGGCCTCCTCATGCTCTGGCTCACGGCGCGCGTCGCCGCGGTGATCCCGCCCCTCCCGACGCGCGCCCTTCCTCCGGCCGCGGCGATCGCGGCGACCCTCGGAGCGCTCCTCGTGGCCGCGGCCGCGTGGGAGCACGCGCGAATCGGGCGGCGGCCCCGCGATCGAAGAACGGCGCGATGGTGCGCCCTGGCCGCCCTCGTTCTTGCGTGGGCCGCTCCCTTCGCGCCCTATCCCCGGATCGGGGAGCGCTCCTCATGGCTGCTCATGCTCGATGTCGGCCAGGGCGACGCGGTGGTGGCGCATGCGGCCGGCGCTTCGATCCTGGTCGACGCCGGTCCTTCGACCGGGTCGCGCGACGAGGGGCGCTTCGCGGTGGAGCCGGCGCTCCGGGCAGAAGGAATCACGCGCGTCGACGTCGCTCTTCTCACGCACGCGCATCGCGACCACTACGGCGGGCTCGCGTGGCTCGCGGGGCGCGGATATCTACGCCTGCTCTTCGAGAATGGACGCGACCCCGCCGGCGCGTGGCGGGGGGCGATCCGGTCCGGGCTCGCGCGCTCCCGGGCGGCGCCCGTCCCCATCCGGGCCGATACGAGCCTCGCCCTGGGAAACGGATCGAGGCTTCGGATTCTCGGGGGGGACCGCGGGCTCCCCGCCGCGCGCTCGGCGAACGCTGAGGAAAACAACCGGTCGCTGGTCTCCTTTCTCAGCATGGGGGGCGCGGTAACTTGCCTCGCCGGGGACGTCGAGCGGGAAGCCGAGGCTGCGCTTCTTCGCCAACGGATCCTCTGTCACGTGATGAAGGTGCCGCACCATGGAAGCAGGACCTCGAGCGACTCGGCCTGGATCGCGGCCACGCGCCCTCGAATCGCCCTCATCTCCTGCGGCGAAGGAAACCGCTTCGGCCACCCGGACCGCTCCACCGTGGGCCGCTACCTGCTTCGCGGGGCGCGGGTCCTTCGTACCGATCGGGAGGGTGCGATCCGCCTCACCTTCGCTCCGCAAGGCGCCTGGGTGTCGACGCGGGCGCATCCCGCGCCCGAGCTGGTGCGTTGGGACGCGCTCCCGCGGTAACCCCTTCGGGACAATCCCCTTGAGAAGGCCCGCCCCCGATGGTATACGTGGGTGGGTGAAGTCGCTGCGGCTGCTTGTTCTGGCTTCGGGACGGGGGACCCACGCGGTCAACCTGATCGAGGCCACGCGCGACGGCCGGATCTCGGGAGAAGTGGTTCGCGTCGTGAGCGACCGCCCCGACGCCGCGGCGCTCGAAGAGGCCCGGGCCCTGGGCGTGGCGACCCTGGTCCTCGCGCCGGTGACGAAGGGCGCCCGCCTGGATCCGGAAGCGGAGCGGATGCTCCTCCAGACCGTCCGCGAGGATCGAGCCGAGTTGATCGCGCTTTGTGGCTTCTTGCGCCTGCTCGGCGCGGAGTTTCTCGATCGTGTCCCCGCGCCGGTTCTGAACGTGCACCCGGCGCTGCTTCCCGCGTTCCGCGGTCTCAACGCCCAGCGGCAAGCCATCGAGGCCGGCGTTCGGGTGACCGGGGCGACCGTCCATTTCGTGGACTCGGGCATCGACACCGGGCCGATTCTGCTTCAGGTGCCCTTGGACGTGCTGCCCGGCGACACGGAGAAGAGCCTCTCGGATCGGCTGCTTCCCCTCGAGCATCGCCTGTACGTCGAGGCCATCCGATTGATCCAGCGCGGGGCGGTCCGCCGCGAGGGCCGCCGGGTCACGATCGATCCCGAGCGCCCGGCGCCGCGTGTGCCGGCCGGCGCCGAGCGGAGGAAATGACATGAAAGCGGTGGAGCGCGCGCTCCAGCAGATAGCGATCCCGGGACGGAAGCCCGACTACTCCGGGAAGGTCCGCGACATCTACGACCTGGGGGAGACGCTTCTTATCGTGGCCACCGACCGGGTCTCGGCCTACGACGTCGTCCTGGGCGAGGGGATTCCTGGCAAGGGGCGTGTTCTCACGCAGATTTCCCGCTTCTGGTTCGAGAAGCTCCGCGACCTGGCCCCGAGCCATTACCTCACGACCGACGTGGCTTCCTTCCCGGAGCCCTTCTCGAAGCACGGAGCGCTCCTCGAGGGACGGTCGATGCTGGTCCGGCGGGCGAAGCGATACGATGTCGAATGCGTCGTGCGCGGCTATCTCGCCGGCTCGGGATGGAAGGAGTACCAGGCGACCGGCGAAGTCTGCGGCGTCAAGCTCCCGCCGGGGCTCAAGCTCTCCTCCAAGCTGCCCGAGCCGATCTTCACTCCCGCCACCAAGGCGAGCGAGGGGCACGATGAGAACATCACGTTCGAACGGATGGCCTCGATCGTCGGCGCTTCGGTGGCCGAGAAGCTCCGGGAGACGAGCCTCGCGATATACCGCGCCGCCTCCGCATACGCGCTCCAGCGCGGGTTCATCCTGGCCGACACCAAATTCGAGTTCGGAGAGCGCGAAGGGGAAGCCCTCTGGATCGACGAAGCGCTCTCCCCGGATTCCTCGCGGTATTGGCCGGCCGCCGGGTACCGCGAAGGAGTGGCTCAGGACAGCTTCGACAAGCAAGGGATCCGCGACTATCTCGACTCGATCCGCTGGGATCGGAATCCGCCGCCGCCGCGCCTTCCGGAAGAAGTCATCGAGAAGACGAGCCGGCGATACGAGGAAGCGCTCGCCACGATCGTAGGGAGCCCGCGCGACCGGTGAATGAAATCCGGATCGGGCGCGCGCTCCTATCCGTCTCGGACAAGACCGGCCTGGTGGAATTCGCCAACGGGCTCGCGCGCCACGGCGTCAAGATCGTCTCGACGGGTGGCACCGCGGCCGCGCTCAAGGACGCGGGCGTCTCCGTGCGCGACGTCTCCGAGATTACGGGATACCCGGAGCTGTTCGGCGGACGCGTGAAAACCCTCCATCCCGCCGTCCACGGCGGGATTCTCTATCGGCGGGGCCTCGCGGCCGACGAGGACGAGCGCCATCGACACGGCATCGTTTCGATCGAAATGGTCGTGGTGAATCTCTATCCCTTCGAAGCAACCGTGGGGCGCGCCGGGGTTCCCGATGCGGAGGCCCTCGAGCAGATCGACATCGGAGGGCCCGCCTTGATCCGGGCCGCGGCCAAGAACCATGCTCATGTGCTCGTGGTCGTGGGCCCGGACCAGTACGCGGACGTGCTCCAGGCTTTGGACCGCGGCCGGGGCGCGATTCCGGCGACCCTGGCCCGTGCCTTCGCGCGGCGCGCGTTCGAGCGGACCTCCGCGTACGACGCGGCGATCGCCCGCTACCTCGCCTCCGCCTCGGCGGGCGGTTCCGGGGCCGCGCCATCCTCGGGAGGCGTCACCGCGCTCGCGGCCGGTCCCCGAAGCGTTCCGGAGCGGATCGAGCGACGGTACCGCCTGCTGCAGAAGCTCCGCTACGGGGAGAACCCGGGGCAGGAGGGCGCGATCTATGCGCCGGAAGAGGGAGGGCGAATCGAGGCGCTGACCCAGCTGCGAGGAAAAACGCTCTCCTACAATAATGTTCTCGATGTGGAGTCCGCGCTCCTGCTCCTCCATGAGTTCGAAGAGCCGGCGGCGGTCGTGGTGAAGCACCGGAATCCCGCGGGCGCGGCCGTCGCCCCCACGATCGCCGAGGCGCTCGGGCTCGCGCTCGCCTCCGATTCGCTCTCGGCGTTCGGCGGCATCCTCGGGCTGAACCGCCCGCTCGACGCCGCGGCGCTCGACGCGATCGGGAACCTCTTTCTGGAGGTCGTGCTGGCCCCCACGATTTCCGTTCCGGGGGAGCGTCTGGAGAAGCTGCGCAAGAATCTGATGGTGCTCGAGGTGCCTGATCTTCTCCGCGGCGCGGCCGACGCGCTCGCGACCCGCAGCGTCCTCGGCGGACTGCTCGCGGAGACCGCGCCGGGACCCCCACAGCTCCAGAGCTGGATGGCGGTCACCGCGAAACGGCCGACGGAAGCCGAGGAGCGCGACCTCAGATTCGCGTGGCGCGTTACGCGGCACGTCGTTTCGAACGCGATCGTGATCGCGCGGGAAGGACGCACGCTTGGAATCGGGGCGGGACAATCGTCGCGGGTGGACGCGGTGCGGCTCGCGCTCTTCAAAGCGGAGCGCTCGGGGCACGACGTCCGGGGGGCGGTGCTCTGCTCGGATGCGTTTTTTCCGTTTCCCGACTCGGTCGAGATGGCCGCCCAGGCGGGAATCACGGCCATCGCGCAGCCCGGCGGGTCGGTTCGCGACGAAGAATCGATCGCTGCGGCGGAATCGCGCGGGGTCGCCATGCTTCTAACGGGGGAACGATGCTTCCTCCATTGAGCCACGAGCTGCTCCTCATCCTCGACTACGGATCCCAGTTCACCCAGCTCATCGCCCGGCGGGCGCGCGAGTTGGGCGTCTACGCCGAGATCGTGGGGCCGCGCCTTACCCGTGCCGAGATCGAGGGGCGGCGTCCCAAGGGGGTCGTGCTCTCGGGCGGCCCCTCGAGCGTTCTCGACGAGGGCGCGCCCGGTCTCGACCCCGCGATCCTCACGCTCGGCATCCCCGTGCTCGGAATCTGCTATGGAATGCAGCTCTTGGCGCGCGACCTGGGCGGCCGGGTGAGACCGAGCTCGCGACGCGAGTACGGAGAGGCGACGCTCGCGGTCGAGCGCGAGGGGCGGCTCCTCGCGGGGGTGGACCGGACGAGCCGCGTCTGGGCGAGCCACGGCGACGTCGTGGAAAGCATGCCCCAGGGGTTCACGCGCCTCGCGCGCACCGAATCGGTCGACGTCGCCGCGGTCGAGGATCCGGGGCGCGGCGTCTACGCGGTCATGTTTCATCCGGAGGTCGCGCATTCGACGCAGGGCGCCCGCATTCTCAAGAACTTCCTGTTCGACGTGTGCGGCTTTTCCGGCGACTGGACGATGGGGCAGGTCTTGAGCGAGCTGACCGGGAGGATTCGCGCGCAGGTCGGAAAGCGCCGCGTCCTCTGCGCCCTGAGCGGCGGCGTCGACTCCTCCGTGGTCGCGGCGCTTCTTCACCGCGCGGTCCCGGGTCAGGTGCTCGCGGTGTTCGTCGACCACGGGCTCTTGCGCCTCGGCGAGGCGGAGCAGGTCTCACGCGCCATGGGGGAGCTCTTGGATCGTGACCTCGTGACGGTGGACGCGCGGGAGCGATTCTTTTCGGCGCTGCGCGGGGTCGAGGATCCCGAACAGAAGCGAAAAATCATCGGATCCCAATTCATCGAGGTGTTCGACGAAACGGCGCACAGGACCGGAGGGGCCGAGCTTCTGGCGCAGGGCACGCTCTATCCGGACGTGATCGAGAGCACCTCCACCCGCGGACCCTCCGCGAAGATCAAATCTCACCACAACGTGGGGGGGCTTCCCGAGCACATGAAGATGGAACTTGTGGAGCCTCTCCGGGAATTATTCAAGGACGAAGTCCGAGAGCTCGGAAGGCTGCTGGGCCTCCCGGCGCCGGTCATCCAGCGGCACCCGTTTCCCGGGCCGGGGCTCGCGGTACGGATCCTGGGTACGGTGACCCCCGAAGCGGTCAAGACGCTGGCTCTCGCCGACGATATATTCGTGACCGAGCTCCGGAGGGCGGAGCTCTATGACAAAGTTTGGCAAGCACTTGCGGTACTCCTTCCCGTTCGCACGGTCGGGGTGATGGGGGACGGGAGAACCTACGAACAGGTCGTGGCGCTCCGGGCGGTCACCTCGAGCGACGGCATGACGGCGGACTGGGCGCGGCTCCCGGACACCTTCCTGGCCCGTGTCTCGTCCCGGATCGTGAACGAGGTCCCGGGCGTCAATCGCGTCGTCTACGATATCAGCAGCAAGCCTCCCGCGACGATTGAGTGGGAGTGAGCCCATGCCGACCCAACTCCGGGAGGTTGCCGTGAAACGATCGGACTCCGGTTTGCCCGCGCGGGGCATGCAGCGCTCGGCGCGCTTCGGGCGCCTCGCGCTCCTCTGCGCGGCGGTCGCCGCGACCGTGCTTGCCACGGCGACGCCGCGGGAGGCGCGGGCGGCCGCGATCTCCCCCCGCGTGGTCGCGGCCGCGCGCGGAACATCGCAGGAACCGCTCCTCTCGCAGCATGCCGAGCGCTACCAGATGAGCCGGGCGTGGGGCGTCGACCGGGTGTACCCCCAGTTCGCGCTCAACCTCGCCAAGTATCCGCGCGAGGGCGTCGCGCACAGGAACATCCTCGTCGTGCTCTGCGATTTCGACGCGGATCCCTTCGGCCCCGCGGTCCATCACGGCGCGAAGTCGACGCCCGGCTACTACAACCGTCTCTTCTTCAGCGATGACCCGAACGACGGGATCATCAGCTTGCGCGAGTACTACCGAATCAACTCGCACGGCAGGCTCATCGTCTCCGGGCGCGTCACCTCGGACTGGCTCACGATGCCCCACTCCTACGCCTACTACGTGAACGGGACCTCGGGTCTCGACTTCAGCGCCTATCCGCGCAGCGGCCAGCGGCTCGCCGAGGACGCCATGTCGGCCGCGTATTCTTCTTTCGGCCAGAACTTGAGCTTCTTCGACAACGACGGCCCCGACGGGATTCCCTCGAGCGGGGACGACGACGGCTACGTCGACGCGGTCATCGTGATCCACCCCGGCCAGGGCGCGGAGGTCGCGCCGATCGCGCAGGAAGACAACCTGCTCTGGTCCCACGAGGCGGGGATCGCCGTCTACCAGACTTGCCCGCCGCCGAGCAGCCCCAACTGCCTGCCGGGGATTCTCCTCGGCGGGGTGCGCGGCTTCCTCTACACGATGAACGGCGAGTACAACTACGGGCCGGGCGACAACGCGAACGGGACCTACTGCCATGAGTTCGGCCACACCCTCGGCCTCGCCGACCTCTACGAGTTCAGCGCCTGTGGGAGAGGGGTCGGAACCGGTCTCGGCGTCTATTCGCTGATGGCGCTCGGAAACTATCTGCCGCTCAATCCCGCGACCGCGCAGGGCACTCGCCCGGGGAATCTGGATCCATGGTCCCGGCAGTTCCTGGGATTCGAGCAGCCGACGGTGATCGCCCAATCCGGGTCCTACCGGCTGCCCCCCCTCTCGAGGGGAGGGGGCGTTCTCAAGCTCTGGAAGGACGGGCAGCCCGGCACCGAGTACTTCCTCGTCGAGAACCGAATCCACGAGGGCTCGGACGAGTTTCTTCCGGGCGAGGGTCTCTTGATCTATCACGTTGACGACACCCTGATCGACAACTGTCTCGACTGCGACAACGTCTCCTGCTCGGATCCTCCCGGCCCGCACTACCGGGTCGCGGTCGTGCAGGCAGACGGCTTGAAGGAGCTCGAGTCGTCGTCGCCGCTGGACTTCGGGGACAGCAACGACTTTTTCCCGGGAAGTCTCTCGGTGCGCTCCTGGACCCAGAGCACGACGCCGAGCACGCGCGATTACTCGAACGCGGACACGGGGATCAGGATGACCAACATCGCCGGGGCATCCCCCGACAACGCCGACACCGCCTCCTTCGATCTCTCGGTGTCGCTGAGCCCGTACCTTCTCGTGAGCGGCCTCACGGTGCGTGACGGTGGATCCGGAAACGGCAACGGCATCCTCGATGGGGGAGAGACCGACTCGCTGCTGGTGACGCTCCATAACGCCGGCACGGGATCCGCCGCGCTCACCTTGACCTTGAGCACGTTGGACGGGAGCATCACGATGATCGACGGGGGCTCGAGCGCGCCGGCGACGGCATCCGGCGGCACGGTCGCCACCGCGACGCCCTTCGTGTTCTCGGTGGCGCCCTCCACGCCGGTGCCCCACGCGGTGGACTTCACGCTCGGCTGGAACGACGGCGTTTCGTCCGGGACGGAAACGTTCACGCTGACCGTGGGGATGGGCACCGGGCTCTCGGCGGACTTCGAGTCGGGGATCGGGTCCTGGTCCTCGGGGCCGGTCGCGCCCACCGCGATCGACGAATGGCATCTCTCCGCCACGCGCGCCCATGGCGGCGTCACGAGCATGAAAGCGGGGAGCTCGCTCGACCCCTCCGGGGGCGGCACGAACGACGCCAAGACCTACGCCGATCTCGAAGACGCGGCGCTCGTCTCGCCGATGTTCTACCTGCCGCCGGGCTCGCAGCTCGCCTTCTACTCCTGGATCGACGCCGAGACGAACGGCGGCACGATCGCGTGGGACGGCGGCCGCGTGGAGATTTCCTCTCGGGGCGGGCCGTGGGAGCCGATCCCGGTGGACGGGGGCTACGGCCACCAGATCGCGTTCGATTCGGGCGCCTCGCTCCGGGGCTCGGATGTGTTTTCGGGCTCGCCACAATCCTGGCGCCGCGTCGTCGCGGATCTCTCCGCGTACGCGGGCCCGGTCCAGGTTCGCTTCCGGTTCTCGAGCAACGAGCAGAACCAGCCGTTCCTGTTCAGCACGGGCGCGCTCGCGCGCTACTACGAAGGCTGGTACGTGGACGACGTCTCCGTGGGGCCGCGGGTCGACGGGGGGCCCGCACGCAGCGTCCTCTCGCTCCGGGGCGGCCCGAATCCCTTCCGCGCGAGCCACGGCTTCACATCGGCGATCAGCTTCCGATTCAGCGCGCCCGATGGGCTGCCGCATCCGGGGCTGACTCCGCAAATCAAAGTGTTTGATCTCTCAGGAAGGCTCGTCCGAACGCTGGATTCGGCACCCGACGGTCTCGTCCCCGGCGAGTTCCGGGCGACGTGGAACGCGCGCACCGACCAAGGGGAGCTTGCGTCGTCGGGGATCTACTTCGCCAAGGTCGACGTGCTCGGCCAGACCCAAAGCTTCCGCGTCGTGCTGCTCCGGTAGCGGCGCTTGAACGTCGGGCGGGGGATGTGGGTGGGTGCGGCGATTGCCGTGCTCCTGCACGCCCCGCTCGCGTTCCTGCCTCCCGCGGTCGCTCAACCCAAGCGGCCGGCGCGATCCGCGGCGTCCTCCCACGAGATCCTCGCGGCCCGCGCCGCGCGTGAGGCGGCCCGTTCGGAGTGGATGAGGGCGCGGTGGAGCGGTACTCTTTCCGCGCTCCGCGATGCGCAGGGACGCTGGGACCTGGCGACCGAACGCTATCGCTCCATCCTCCGCTCGACCCCCTTGCCGGCCCACGTCCCGCGAAACCAGAGGGAGGCATGGATCGCCGTCGCGATGGATCTGGCCGAGGCCGGGGAATGGCCCCGAACCCTCGGTCTCCTGAGCGGGGCCCTCGCCGAAGAGCGATCCCTGGCATCCCTCCGCGGGCTCGCGAAGGGGAGGCTCGAATCCCCCGCGGCCGGGCTCCGATCGCTCGGTTGGCCGCCCGATGCGCGCGGCGGCTCGTTTTCGGAGCCCTCCTCCACGGGGGACGAGGCCGCGCTCTACGTCGCGGCCACTCTCTCCGACTCGGCCGGATCCCGGCGCGCAGCGCGGGCCGCCCGTTGGCGTCTGCTCAAGGAAGGGCGTCCGGCCAGCGCGCGGGCTTGGGCACGGTACACCCTCGCGCGATCCCTCCTGGGAGGGGGGGAGCCGCTCCTCGCGAAAGCGATTCTCTCCAAGGAGCCGTCGCGGACGAATCAGGAGACGCTCCTTCTCGCGGAGATCACGGCGGCGACCGGGGATACGGCGACCGCGGCACGGTCTCTCATCGCGGCCGCCACGCGCGGAGAGCTCGCGACCGCCGACCGCTACGCCGCGGCGAAGCGCGCGGCGGGATGGGCCCAAGGCGCGGTTCTCGATGCGCTGGGCGAGCGCGAGTGGATGAGCTTCGTGCGGGCGCTCGCCGACGTGGGCGAAGCCCCGCTCGGGCTCCGTGTGATGGAAGGACGCCGCGCGCCCCCCCCGGATGCCGCCGCCGCGTCCGAGCGGGAGACCGCCCGCGCGTTTCTGCTCTATCGCGCGCGCCGGTACGAGGCGGCCGCCGCGGCGTACCGCGAGCTCCTCTCGCGCCGGGGCGCCCCGTCGAGCGGGCGCGCGGATTTGGCGCTCGGCCTGGCCCGCTCGGTCCGTGCGCTCCACGACTTTCGCGCCGCCGACAACGCGTTCGTGCTCGCCGCGACCTGGGACAGCGCGGGCACGACCGGGGAGACCGCG
>Ga0066709_100004530_pt1 | contig 11128 bp, 13 predicted proteins | sample GraSoiAngelo_158_FD_79665 | JGI IMG/M metagenome (GOLD analysis project Ga0066709, IMG submission 79665) | Grasslands soil microbial communities from the Angelo Coastal Reserve, California, USA - 14_1009_16_30cm | ecosystem: Environmental > Terrestrial > Soil > Grasslands | place: USA... | reverse complement strand
GGTGCCTGCGGGCAGCCTCGGCGAGCTCGTCGGGGAGGGCGAGCGGTGGTGGAAGAGCTCGCCCGACCCCCGGGAGCCTGTCGCGTGCGCCACGTGTCACCATGATCCCGACGAGACCCGCGGATGGGCAGCGAGCTTTCCAAAGTACAGGCCGCTACCGCCTCCCGAGGGCCGCGTGATGACGCTGCTGCAGGCGAACGCCGAGGCGGTGCAGCGTCATTACGGGCTCTCCGACCCGGAGCGGGCGGCCTTCACGATCACCGCGTATCTGACCTCGCGCGGCATCGGTGTGCCGGTCTCGCCAGGGATCGTCGCCGGCCAGCCGGTCTTCGAGGGCCGGCTTCGCGCTCTCGCCGAGAGCGTCGGGCGTGGCGAGCGGGTCTACGCGCGCCGGTGCGAGCGTTGCCACGCCCCCGGCACTGTCGCTCCCACCGCGCTCCGCTTCCCGCGCGCCGTGAACGGCCAGCTCGAGTCCCTCGAGCGCTTCCTTGGAAGGCACCCGCCCGACCTTCCGCCGCTCGCGTGGGACGGTCAGCCCACCGCTGACATCATCGCCTTTCTCCACTCAAGGCTCGCCGGCCGGCCGATCGGCGGCTCACCATAGCGAAGGAGGCCGTAAACATGCTCTACGTCTCGCTCGCGCTCTGGCTGATCGGCTGGGCCCTCCCGCCTGCCGCGGACGCGGCGACGGTGATCGCGGGCCTTGTGCGGACCGAGAGCGGTCGGCCGCTTCCGGGCCTGGCACTGCTCGAGAAAGGGGAGATCCACAATAACCGTTGGGACCGCGGGACGCTGATCGATCCGAGCGGCCGCTTCCGGATCGAGCTCGCTGAGGGCGGCCAGTACGGGCTGCACGTGTACGCGAGCGGGTACCTCTACAAGCCGAACGCGGTGAAGGTCGAGACCGACAAGACGCTCGAGGTCGAGGTCGTGCTCGTGCCCGAGCCCACGCGAGCCAACGACCCCGTCATCAAGCGAGTCGAGTTCGTTCCGAGCGAGGCGCGCCGGGGCAAGGCCACACTCGTCCGGATGGAGGTCTCCGACCCGAACGGCGACCTCGGGCCCCAGGTGCTGGCGTTCAACGCGGCGACGGGACGCGCGTTCGCGATGGCCCCGCCCCGCTGGGTGTGGAGCCTCAAGTCGAACTACCCCGATGGCGTCTATCAGCTCGACGTGGACACGGCGAAGGCACCCACGGATCCGCGCGACTGGTACTTCGTCGTCGCCGACCACAAGTGCAACACGACCGACATCCTGAGCTTTCCCTTTCGATGAAGCCCATTGCCGTCGCGATCATGGCGAAGGCGCCCCGAGGGGGCGAGGTCAAAACGCGGCTCTGCCCTCCGCTCTCCCTCACGGAGGCGGCAGAGCTCTATCGCCGCTTCCTTCTCGATAAGATCGAGCAGGTCAGGGCGCTCAGGACGGCCAGTCTCGCGGTCGCCTATACGCCCACGGCGGCACGGGCGTTCTTCGAGGAGATCGCCCCGGGCTTCGTCCTCGTCCCGCAGCGGGGCGCGGATCTCGGCGACAGGCTCGCGAACACCCTGGGTACGCTCGTGGAGACGGGCCACCGTGCTGCGCTGGCGATCGACAGCGACACGCCGACGCTGCCTCTTCGATTCCTGCGGCAGGCGCTCGACCTTGTCGCGACGCCCGAGATTGACGTGGTGCTCGGCCCCACCGAGGATGGCGGCTACTATCTGATCGGGCTCCGGACGGTGCACCGCGACCTGTTCGAGGCGATGGCGTGGAGCACGAGTCAGGTCCTCCCGGAGACACTTCGGCGCGCCGATGCGAAGGGGCTGCGCGTTGCCTGCCTTCCGCAGTGGTACGACATCGACACTCCCGATGATCTCGCTCGATTGCAGGCTGCGCTCGCCGCGTCGGACGGCGAAGCCCCCCGGCACACCCGCAGATTCTTGCTGGAGCGTCCACGATGAGACGGCTCTCGGAAATCCCCTGGAAGACGGTGTCCACGCGACCTATTTATCAGAATCGCTGGCTCTCCCTCCGGGAGGACCTCGTGGAGCTGCCCAACGGACGCACCACGATCTACGGTGTCGTGAGCTGCGGCGAGTGCGTGGGCGTCCTCCCGTTCCTCGATGCCGATACCGTCCTCCTGGTCCGGCAGTACCGGTACGTGGCCGGCCGCCCGACGTGGGAGATGCCCACGGGCGGGGTCCACGCCGGGGAGTCGGTCGAGGAGGCCGCCCAGCGCGAGCTTGCTGAGGAAATCGGCTACCGGGCCAGCCGGCTGACTCCCGTGAGCACCTACCACACGAGCAAGAGCGTCATGGACGAGACCGCTCACCTCTTCCTGGGCGAGGGTATGGTCAACCTCGCGCTTCCTCGGGACGAGACGGAGTTCATCGAGATCCGTTCGTTCCCCTTTCGGGAGATCCTGGGGCTGGTGCTGTCGGGCGAGATCGTAGACAGCATGACGATCATCGCCGTCCTCCACGCCGCCCGGACGAAGAGCTAGAGCCTCGGAGGGGGGCTTCGAACCGGTCCCGCCCGATAGCTCCTTGATTGAGTCATCGGGCGAACCGATTGGATCTCCGCCAGAATCCCGATAGGCTGGTGCGGCGTCTCAACAGACGTTGTCTTGCTCCGCTTTGGAGGCTTGAACCGGTGCGACGCTTACTCGGGCTTGTCACGACCGCCGTCCTGTTAGGGCCCGCGGCGCCCCTCGCCGAGGTTCCCGAGATCCTCAGGGTCTCGGCCATTCCCGACGAGAACCCCAACGAGCTCCTCCGCATCTACACACCCTTCGCCGAGTACCTGTCCCGCGAGCTCGCGGTGAAGGTCCAGTTCACGCCCGTCGTCGACTATGCGGCCACCGTGGAGGGGCTCGCCGCGAAGAAGCTCGATCTCGTCTGGTACGGCGGCTTCACGTCGGTCCAGGCCGTGCGCCGCACCAACGGGACGGCGAAGCGGCTCGTCCTGCGGCAGGAGGACGCGGAGTTCAGGTCCGTCTTCATCGCGAATCCGGGCTCGCGAATCAAGAGCCTCGAGGACCTCAAGGGTAAGACGTTCGCCTTCGGCTCCGTCGGCTCGACCTCGGGCCATCTGATGCCGCGCCATTTCCTGCTCCAGGCCGGGATCAACCCCGAGAAGGATCTGAAGCAGGTCGCGTACTCGGGGGCCCACGACGCGACCGCCCTCTGGGTCGAGTCCGGCAAGGTCGACGCCGGAGCGCTCAACTTCCTCGTCTGGGACAAGCTCGTCCAGACCAAGAAGGTCGATCTCGGCAAGGTGAACGTGTTCTACACGACGCCGCCGTACGTCGACTACGTCTGGACGGCACGCGGCGATCTCGACAAGGGGATCCAGGACAAGATCGTCGCCGCCTTCCTCAAGCTCGACTACGCGAACCCCGAGCACAAGAAGCTCCTCGACCTCCACCGCACGAAGAAGTACATCAGGGCCAACGACGCGGACTGGAAGGGAACCGAGGAGGCCGCGATCGCGGCGGGGCTGATCAAGTAGTGTACGAGCTGCGCTCCATCCGGAAGGTCTTCGGTGACGGCTCGGTCGCGGTCGACGACATCTCGCTGGCGATCGGCCGCGGCGAGCACGTGGCGTTTATCGGCCCGAGCGGGGCGGGAAAGACCACCCTGTTCCGGATGCTGAATTTGACGCTCCGCCCGAGCGCCGGGGCCCTCCTCCTCGACGGCGGGGAGGTCGCCGCGCTCTCCGACGCGGAGCTCCGCCGCGCGCGGGCGCGCATCGGGACGATCTATCAGCAGCAGAATCTCGTCGGGCGCCTGCGGGTGGTCCACAACGTGCTGGCCGGCAACCTGGGCCGCTGGTCGACGCCGACCGCGCTCGCGTCGCTCATCCGTCCGCGCGGCACGGCCGACGCCGAGCGCGCGCTCGCGAGGGTCGGGATCCCCGAGAAGCTCTACGCGCGGACGGACGAGCTCTCCGGCGGCCAGCAGCAGCGCGTCGCGATCGCGCGCGTGCTGATCCAGGACCCCGACATCATCCTCGCCGACGAGCCGGTCTCGTCCGTCGACCCCTCCCTCGCGGTGACGATCGTCACGCTGTTGCGGGATCTCTCCCACGAGTCGCGCAAGACACTGCTGATGAACCTCCACAGCGTGGAGCTTGCGCTCACGTACTTCCCGCGCGTCGTCGGCGTCCGGGATGGCCGCGTGGTCTTCGACCTGGCGCCCGACAAGGTGAGCGGCGAGCTCCTGGCGGACCTCTACGCCGGTCACCGGGACGAGGAGGCGCAACTGGAACAGATCCAGGATGGCACGAGGCTCTACGGCGGCGCCTGCCGACCGCTCGCCGGCTTCGGCAAGTAAGTCCGCTTTCCTCTGGGTCTTCGGCGCCGTCTTCGCGGTCAGCGTCGCCCTCTCGCTGCGCACGGCGCAGGTCGATCCGCGCCTCCTCGTCGAGGGCTCCACCCTCGCCAACGTCGCGAGGTTCGTGCGGGGCTTGTTCCCACCCCAGCTCTCGCGTGAGTTCCTCGGCCTGATGCTGCGCCCGGCACTCGAGACCGTGCAGATCTCGGTCGTGGGCACGGCCATCGCCATCCTGATCGGCGTCCCGCTGGGGCTCGTGGCGACCGCGTCGTTGACCTGGCGGGGCGTGCTGCACGAGCGGGCGAGCCGTGTCGCGCGCTGGGGGCTCGGGTTCGTGCCCTACGTCGTGTCGCGGGGGGCGCTCTCGGTGTTCCGCTCGATCCCCGAGTACGTCTGGGCCTTCATGTTCGTCCGCGCCGTCGGCCTCGGGCCCTTCCCCGGCGTGCTCGCGATCGGCGTCGCGTACGGTGGGATGCTCGGCAAGGTGTACTCCGAGATCCTCGAGGGCGTGAACCCGCGCCCGCTCGAGACGCTCCAGGCCGCCGGCGCCTCGAGGCTCGGGGTGGTTCTCTACGGGCTCGTGCCCCAGGCGCTCCCGAACGTGATCGCCTACACGCTCTACCGCTGGGAGTGCGCCATCCGCGCCTCGGCCCTTCTGGGCTTCGTCGGCGCGGGCGGGCTCGGCCAGCAGATCGAGCTCTCCATGCGGATGTTCCAGTTCGACGAGGTGCTGACGCTGCTCGCGATCCTCTTCGTACTGGTCGCGACGGTCGATTTCATCAGCGGGCGCATCCGGGCGTGGGTCGTGTGATGGCGCGCGTGGCGGCCGTGCGGCGCGGCCGGCCGACGGCGTTGTGGGTGAGCGCCGGCTTCGGCGGCCTGCTGATCTGGTCGTGGCATGGCACCCGCGTGGACCTCGGCAGCCTCTTCGGCGGCGAGGGCTTTCGCCAGATCGCGACGTATGTCGGGAGGCTCTTTCCCCCCGACGCCTCCGCGGCGACGGTGCGTGACGCCGGGGTGGGGGCGCTCGAGACGTTCGCGATCTCGCTGATCGGCTCGCTCCTGGCGGTCGTCATCGGCCTGCCGCTCTCGCTCGTCGCCACGCGGACGCTCCTCTATCACGGGATCCTCTACGAAAGCGGGCCGCTCGGTCCGGTCTCCCGGGCGCTGCGCATCGCGGTCTACGCGCTCGGTAAGGCTCTGCTGAACGTGTTGCGGACCATTCCCGAGATCGTGTGGGCGCTCATCTTCGTCTTCATGGTAGGGCTCGGGCCGTTCCCCGGCGTCCTGGCGCTCGGCGTCCACACTGGCGGAGTCCTCGGTAAGCTCTTCGGCGAGGTGCTGGAGGACGTCGATCCCGGGCCGCTCGAGGCACTCCAGGGGACGGGAGCGAGCCGGTTCCGGATCCTCGTCTATGGCGTCCTGCCGCAGGCGCTTCCGCAGTTCGTCTCCTACGCGCTCTACCGCTGGGAGGTGAACATCCGCGCCGCGGCGGTCATGGGCTTCGTCGGCGCGGGCGGGCTCGGCCAGCGCATTTACGTCGCGATCAACCTCTTCCACGACCACCAGCTGCTGACGTTGATCCTCGCGATCTATCTGATCGTGACGCTGGTCGACGCGCTCAGCGCGTATCTACGCGCGCAGCTCGTGTGAGGCGCGCTGACTCCGGAAGCCGGCGCGCCGGCCCCTTGTCCAGCACGAACAGGAGCGGGTGGTGGACCAGTCGCTCGATCCGCGAACCGAGCCACTCTCTCGAATCGGGAACCGCCAGCCGCCGGGTCCGATTACTAGAGAAGGAGGAACGGCGATGCGGCGACGAATCGCAGCGCTCACGATCGCGGCGCTCCTCACAGGCGCTGCCGGAAGCTCGGCCCAGATCTATGCCCCCGAGAGCCTCGAGCGCTACTTCCGGCTCGAGTGGGAGGTGACGCGCGGCAGGAAGGGCCCCGCGATCGAGGGCTATGTCTACAACAAGGGCCCACGGACCGCGGAGCGCATGTTGCTTCAGATCGAGCGTCTCGACGCCTCGGGCCGGGTCGTTGGCAGCTCGATGGTGTGGGTGCTCGGCCGCGTCCCCATGGATGGCCGTGCCTACTTCAGCGCGTCCGTTCCCGACGCGACGAGCTACCGCGTGCAGGTGCTCTCATTCGACTGGGGCGGTGGTGGCGGGAGGTAGCGGGCGACTAGGCTGAACCCGTCCGCTCCTGACCGGCGTACAATGGGGGCTCACTTCCCATGGACACCCCGGCGACGCCTGAGAGGACCGCGGCCGAGGCGGTCCGTTACCGCACGCTGCTCGAGCTCAACAACGCCGTCATCTCACGCCTCACGCAGGATGCGCTCTTCCACGCGATCGCCCAGGCGATCCGCCGGGTCGTCGCGTTCGACCGGACCGCGATCTTCCTTCACGATTCGGAGCGCGACGTCCTGCGTCTCTTCGTCCTGGAGTCCTCGCTGAGGAGCTCGTATTTCACCGTCGGTCTCGAGATGGAGCCGGGTGACAGCCACGTCGGCCGCGTCCTCAAGACCGGGCGGCCGCTCCTCCGCCGCGACCTGACCACGGAGCGCGAGTATCCGATGGAGGACCGCGCCTTCGAGGACGGCGTCCGGTCCTACATGATCGTGCCGCTCGTCGCCCGAGGCGTGGCCATCGGAACGCTGGCGGTGGCCAGCGTGAAGCCGAGCCAGTACTCGGAAGCTGACGCGGCGTTCCTCGAGGAGGCGGCGGGCCAGATCGCCCTCGCCCTCGAGAACATGAAGGCGTACGAGGAGATCACGGCGCTCAAGGCGCGGCTCGAGCACGAGAACGTCTACCTCCAGGAGGAGATCCACCACGAGCACAACTTCGTCGAGATGGTCGGCTCGAGCCCAGCGCTCCTCGCCGTCCTGCGCCAGGTGGATCGGGTGGCGCCGACCGACTCCACCGTGCTCGTGTCCGGCGAGACGGGAACCGGCAAGGAGCTGATCGCCCGCGCGATCCACGACCGGAGCGCCCGCCGTGGCCGGCCGCTCGTGAAGGTGAACTGCAGCGCGATCTCCGCGGGCCTCGTGGAGAGCGAGCTCTTCGGCCACGTGAAGGGCGCGTTCACGGGCGCGCTCGAGCGGCGCATCGGACGCTTCGAGCTGGCGGACGGCGGCACGATCTTTCTGGACGAGGTCGGCGAGCTGTCGCTCGAGACGCAGGTGAAGCTGCTCCGCGTCCTCCAGGAGCGGGAGTTCGAGCCCGTGGGGTCGAGCCGGGCGCTGCGCGTGGATGTGCGGGTGATCGCCGCGACCAACCGGAGCCTCGAGGACGCCGTCCGTACCGGGCGTTTCCGCGCCGATCTCTTTTATCGGCTCCACGTCTTCCCGATAGTGGTGCCGCCGCTGCGCGAGCGCGCGTCCGACATCCCCCAGCTCGCGACGTTCTTCGTCGCGCGCTTCGCCAAGACATTCGGCAAGAAGGTCGAGGCCGTCTCCCGTGAGACGATGGAGCGCCTCACGCGCTATGCGTGGCCGGGGAACGTGCGCGAGCTTCAGAACATCATCGAGCGCGCGGTCGTCCTCTCCGAGGGCTCGATGCTCGAGCTCGGGCCCGATCTGCTCCCCGTCTCCGCGGCCGGCGCGCCGCCGGCGTCCTCGTCCGCTCCGTCACCGGGGCTCGACACACTGCTCGAGGAGGTCGAGCGGAATCATATTCTGGCCGCGCTCGAGCAGGCTGGCGGCGTGGTCGAGGGACCGCGGGGCGCGGCCAAGCTCTTGAAGCTTCACCCGAACACGCTCCGCAGCCGCATGGAGAAGCTCGGGATCCGCCGTTCCAGCCACGAAGTCTCGTAGGCTCGCCCCGGTCCCCCCGGGACCCTCCCACCGAATCTCGTAGGTGCTCGGGCGGGCTATGCACCGCTCGTCCGGCGAAGACCTTTATTTTGCATCACTTGTAACGAGGCCGCCGGGCGCTCGGAGGCGGCATCGAATTTGCGAAAGCGCGCATGCGGAGCCTCAGAGGATGCTCAAGATCGAATCGGCGAGGACAACCGACGGACGCTTGAAGCTCGTGATCGAGGGGCGCGTCATCGGCCCCTGGGTCGTGGAGCTCGAGCGGGCGTGCGAGCGGGCGCTGGCCGGCACGGCCGCCGAGTTGACCGTCGATCTCTCGGAGGTCGCTTTCGTGGATCCGGACGGCCTCGAGCTCTTGTGCGGCCTCGGCCGGCGCGGCGTGCGGCTCGACTGCTCGGGCTTCGTGGCCGAGCAGCTCAAGGCCCGAGGATGCCGGTGAACCCGGAGGCCGGGCTGGTCGAGCGGTTGCAGGCCGGCGACGCCGCTGCCCTCGAGGCGCTCATGAGCGAGTACGCCTCGCGCGTCTACCGGCTCGCGTTCGGGATCACGCGGAGCCAAGGCGACGCCGAGGAGGTCGTGCAAGACGTCTTCCTGACGGTCGCGACGAAGTGCGTCACGTTCGAAGGACGCTCGGCTCTCGGGAGCTGGATCTACCGGATCACGACGAACACCGCGCTCAACAAGCGACGCGGCAAGCGCGGCGAGCTGGAGACGTCGCTCGAGGAGCACCTGCCGGCGTTCAAGGAGGACGGCCACCGCGAGGGCGACCGCGCGTTCCTCCTGGCGGACTGGTCGCAGAACCCGGAGCGTGAGCTGCTCGCGGGCGAGGCGCGCCAGGCGATGGAACGGGCGCTCGACACGCTGCCGGACCGCTACCGGGCGGTCCTGGTGCTGCGGGACGTGGAGGAGCTTGCCAACGAGCGGGTCGCGGAGCTGCTAGGCGAATCGATCGGTTCCGTGAAATCGCGGCTTCACCGCGCGCGCATGGCACTCCGCGAGCAGCTCACTCGGGCGCTCGCGCCCCGCTGACGCGGCCGAGCGCACCGGTCGGTCCCGCACGGGTGTCTTAGGGAACATGGGGGACAGGGATGGCTGAGCGCCCAACCCGCATTCTGATCCTCGGCGGCGGCTTCGGCGGCGTGTACACGGCGTTGACGCTCGAGAAGCTTCTCAAGCGCGAGCTCAGGGACGGCCGCGTCGAGCTCGGGCTCGTCAGCCGTGACAACTACATCGTCTTCCAGCCGATGCTGCCCGAGGTAATCTCCGGCAGCATCGGGATCCTCGACACGATCACGCCGATCCGGCGCCTCTGCCCGAGCACGAACCTCTATACGCGCTCCGTGGACAAGATCGACGTCGACAAGAAGCGCGTGTCTGCGGCGGCGGGCTTCGGCTCGCGCCAGTGCGCGCTCGACTACGACCACCTCGTCATCGCGCTCGGCAACGTGACGAGCTTCGCGGGCCAGCCCGGGCTCGCCGAGCACGCGCTGCCGTTCAAGTACCTCGGCGATGCGCTTGCCCTCCGCAACCGCATCATCCACACGCTCGAAGAGGCCGACATCGAGCGCGACCCGGCCGTCCGCAAGGCGCTCCTCACCTTCGTCGTGGCCGGCGGCGGGTTCTCGGGCGTCGAGGCGGTCGCCGAGGTGAACGACTTCGCACGGGCGGCGGCGAGAGCCTTCCGCAACATCATGCCCGAGGAGATCCGCGTCGTCCTCCTCCACGCCCAGGGGCTGATCCTCCCCGAGCTGCCGAAGTCGCTCGCCGAGTTCGCCCAGCGGCTCCTCGCGAAGCGCGGCGTCGAGCTCAGACTCAACACGCGCCTCGGCGGCGCGACGGCGGACGCCGCGCTTCTGGCCGGCGGCGAGCGCATCCCGACGCGGACGCTCGTGAGCACGGTGCCCGCGGCGCCGAACCCGCTCGTGGCCGCACTCCCGGCGAAGAAGGAGAAGGGCCGGATCGTCGTGGACCGGCACCTCGAGCTGCCCGACCATCCCGGTGTCTGGGCCGTGGGCGACTGCGCGTGGGTCGTGGACGCGAAGAGCGGCGAGCCGTGCCCGCCGACCGCCCAGCACGCAACCCGCGAAGCCAAGTGCGTCGCGCAGAACATCGCGGCGGCGATTCGGGGTGGCTCGAAACGAGCGTTCTCGTTCACCGCCCTCGGCAAGATGGGCTCGCTCGGGCACCACTCGGCAGTCGCGGAGATCTTCGGACTGAAGCTCTCTGGATTCCTCGCCTGGTGGCTCTGGCGGACGATCTACCTGATGAAGCTCCCCGGGCTCGACCGCAAGGTCCGCGTCGCGACCGACTGGACCCTCGACCTGATCCTGCCCCCCGACATCACCCAGCTCAAGACCGAGCACCCCGAGGGTATTCGCCGCGCACACTTCGAGCCCGACGAGACCATCTTCCGCGAGGGGGACCGGGGCGACTTGCTCTACGTCCTCGTGGACGGTCAGGTGGAGGTGACGAAGCGCGTGCCGGGCGAGAGCGACGTCACGCTCCGCCGCCTGGGCCCGGGCGAGTGCTTCGGCGAGATCGCCCTGGTCAGCGAGCAGGCACGCTCGGCGACGGTCCGGAGCCTGACGAGCGTCGACGTGCTGGCCGTGGACCGCGACGCCTTCCAGGCTCTCTTCTCGCATCTGCCCCCGCTGCGAGGGTTCTTCGAGCAGCTGATCGCCGCGCGGCTCAGGGGCCCTGGGGACCCGATGGCGTAATCTAAAGGTAGAGAGGCGAGATCGCATGACCCGGGAACAGGCCAGGCTCAAGGAAGCGGAAGACCGGACGGCCCACTGGAAGCGCTGGGGGCCGTACCTCGCCGAGCGGCAGTGGGGGACCGTGCGCGAGGACTACAGCCCCCACGGCACCGCCTGGGACTCCTTCCCCCACGACCACGCGCGCTCGCGCGCCTACCGGTGGGGCGAGGACGGGCTCGGCGGGATCACCGACAACCACGGCCGGCTCTGCTTCGCCCTGGCCCTCTGGAACGGTCGAGACCC
>Ga0066709_100004529_pt1 | contig 11128 bp, 9 predicted proteins | sample GraSoiAngelo_158_FD_79665 | JGI IMG/M metagenome (GOLD analysis project Ga0066709, IMG submission 79665) | Grasslands soil microbial communities from the Angelo Coastal Reserve, California, USA - 14_1009_16_30cm | ecosystem: Environmental > Terrestrial > Soil > Grasslands | place: USA... | reverse complement strand
GCCTCGCATCTGAAACCATTGCGCCAGAAACGCGACTCATGTGGGGCTTGTTCAGAGGTTCCTTAGCCCGGGATGAGCGCATCGCGCGAATCCCGGGAACGATGTAACGTGCGCCGGCCTTCGGCGCGCCCTCATTCCGGACTGCGGATGAAAGGCTGCCCCGGGTTTCGCGTTGCTTTACCGCGGCTCCACTGTCCCCCATGAATGACGCTCACTCTCCGCCTGCGTTAATTTCGCCGGTTCTTGTTTGCGGTCCATATCACCTCTCGCTCGATCGCCCATTGGTCATGGGCGTGCTCAATGTCACTCCCGATTCGTTCTTCGACGGCGGGCGCTATGTCGACTCGGTGCGCGCGGTCGAGCGTGTGCGCCAAATGCTCGCCGATGGAGCCGACATCATTGACATCGGCGGCGAGTCGACCCGTCCCGGCTCTGCGCCAACTCCCGAACGCGACGAGATCGACCGCGTCGTTCCGCTCCTCGAGCAATTGCGGCCTGAATGCGACCATCGCGCGGTTCCGCTATCGGTCGACACTCGCAAAACTGGTGTGATGCGCGCGGCCATTGCCGCCGGCGCCAGCATGATCAATGATGTGAGCGCGTTGCGAGCCGCGGGTGCTCTCGAAACGGTTGCGGGTAGCGCCGCCGCGGTATGCCTTTTGCACATGCAGGGTGAGCCGGCGACCATGCAACAGGGTGTTGTCTACACCGATGTCATCGCAGAAGTGAAAATTTTTCTAAAGCAGCGGGCCGAAGCCTGCGAAGCCGCTGGCATTGCGCGCGAACGAATTGTTGTCGATCCGGGCTTTGGCTTTGGCAAGACAGTGGAACATAATCTCGTCTTGCTGAACCGATTGACCGAAATCGTTGCGCTTGGTTATCCGGTTGCAGTGGGACTCTCGCGCAAGTCGACTATCGGCGCGCTCACCGGACGAGAGGTGAGCGAACGTGTCGCGGGGAGCGTGGCTGCCGCGCTCGCTGCGGTGGCGCGCGGCGCCGCCATCATCCGTGCGCACGATGTTCGCGAGACGGTTGACGCACTCAGGGTGTGGCGCGCCGTGAGCACGGGCAGGCGATGACTATGGAGAATGGCGGTCGTGAAGGGAGCATTCGACATCACATGATCAAGTCCTATTTCGGTACTGACGGCATTCGCGGCCGCATGGGCGAGCCGCCGATCACACCTGAGCTCGTTTTGCGCCTTGGGCACGCCGCGGGGCGCGTGCTGGCAGCGGAATCGGCGCGCCGGCCTGGCACCACGCCGGCGGTGCTTATCGGCAAGGACACGCGCATCTCGGGTTACCTGCTGGAAGCGGCGCTCGAAGCGGGATTGTCTGCCGCGGGCGTCGACGTTTATCTCACCGGACCGCTGCCCACTCCGGCGGTAGCGTATCTCACGCGCGCGCTGCGACTCTCCGCAGGTATCGTCATCAGCGCGTCGCACAATCCGTTCGAAGATAACGGCATCAAGTTCTTCTCCGAGACCGGCGCCAAGTTGCCCGATGCGGTTGAAGAAGCGATCGAGCGAGCCATGAATGAGCCGATCAACTGCGTGCCATCGGCGGATCTCGGAAAGGCTTTTCGCGTGGACGATGCGGGCGGTCGCTACATCGAGTTCTGCAAGAGCACCTTTCCCAACGAGCTCGACCTCAAGGGCCTCAAGATCGTCGTCGATTGCGCACACGGCGCGGGCTACCACGTCGCGCCGCCGGTGTTTCACGAGCTGGGCGCCGAAGTGATTACCACCGGCGCGCAGCCGGACGGCCTCAACATCAATGCCGGTGTCGGAGCCATGCATCCCCGGCACCTGCAAAAGCAGGTCGTCGCCCATGGCGCCGATATCGGGCTCGCGTTGGATGGCGATGGCGATCGGTTGATCATGGTGGACGAGCAAGGTCGCTGCTATGACGGCGACCAGCTGCTCTACGTCATCGCGCTCGATTACTGGCGCCGCGGAGCGATGGCCGGTGGCGTGGTCGGAACGCAAATGAGCAACATCGGATTCGAACAGGCACTCTTGCGCCGGGGCATCGCGCTCGAACGCGCTCCCGTCGGCGACCGTTACGTCCTCGAGAAAATGCAGGACAAGCGGTGGCTTCTCGGCGGCGAAAATTCAGGTCATATCATCTGCCTCGATAAGCACACCACCGGCGATGCAATCGTTGCTGCGCTCGCGGTGCTGCGCGCGTTGCGCGAGCAGGGGACCACGCTTGGTGTCGCAACTGCCGACGCCCCTCTGTTTCCTCAGCATCTCATCAATGTGCCGATGCAACGCGGCTTCGAATGGCGAGCGAGCCTGGAGATTCAGAAAGCGGAACTCGATGCATTGGCGACGCTCAACGGCTCTGGCCGCGTCCTGTTGCGACCTTCGGGAACGGAACCGGTATTGAGAGTCATGGTGGAGGCGCACGACGCCGAGATGGCCGAACGCTGCGCGAGAGGGATTGCCGACGTGGTCGCCAGAGCGGCATCGATTTAGCAAGCCCTGACCGAACATGGGTGCTGCTCTGCACGCTGTCCCGGAGGCGGCCGCGCCCGAAGCGCTCGCGGCTTGGCTGCAGCAGGCGGGCGCTGCGTACACCGAAGAGGAACGCAAGGCGCTTGCGGCGGCGGTTTCGTTTGCCCGAGACCGCTATGGCGATCTCTGCACCAGTGACGGGGAGCCCTGGCTCGACCGTGCCTTCGGCACGGCAGCGATCGTCTCCAGCCTGAAACTCGACGCGGCGTCGGTCCGCGGCGGTCTGCTGCTCGGACTCCCTCACTGTCCCGGCTTCGATGCCGAAGCGTTCGCCGAACAATTCGGAGCCGAAGTTTCGCAGCTCGTCGTCGGCGTTGCGCGCATGGGCGCCATACGGGCGGCAATCGAAGTCGCCGGGAAGGCCGCGGGCGAAGTGCAAGCAGAGAACCTGCGCAAGATGCTGCTGGCGATGGTCGGCGACATCCGCGTGGTGCTGATCAAGTTGGCCGAGCGCACCCAAGCGCTGCGTTTTCTCATGGGCGGCGACGTCGGCGCTCGCGCTCAAGCGGCGCGCGAAACGCAGGACCTCTTTGCTCCGCTAGCCAACCGCCTTGGCGTCTGGCAACTCAAATGGGAGCTCGAGGACATGGCGCTGCGTGCACTCGAGCCGGACGCCTACAAGCAGATTGCGACGCTGCTCGACGAGCGCCGGCTCGACCGTCAGCGCTATATCGAAGAGGTGAAGTCCACGCTCAAGGAAGAGCTCGCCGCGTCAGGTATCGACGCGGATGTCTCAGGTCGGCCGAAGCACATCACCAGCATCTGGAACAAGATGCGTCGCAAGCAGGCAGGCATCGATGCGGTTTACGACATTCGCGCCGTTCGCATCCTTGTCGGCGACGTCAAGGATTGCTACGCCGCGCTAGGCGTCGTGCATAACCTCTGGACGCCGCTCGCCAGGGAATTCGACGACTACATCGCCAAGCCGAAGGCCAACAATTACCGCTCGCTGCACACCGCCGTGATTGGACCCGAAGGCAAGCCGCTGGAAGTGCAGATTCGCACGCACGAAATGCACCAGCACTCAGAGTACGGTGTAGCCGCGCACTGGCGCTACAAGGAGGGCGCCGCGGCCGGGCGCCGCGATCCGGGTTTCGACGAAAAGATTGCATGGCTGCGGCAGGTGCTCGACTGGAAGGATGCAGTGGCCGATGCTGGTGAATGGCTGCAACAGTTCAAGTCGAGTCTGTTCACCGAAACCATCTACGTGCTGACGCCACAGGGCAAGGTCGTGGATCTGCCGCGAGGCGCCACACCGGTCGATTTCGCCTACGCGGTGCACACCAGCCTGGGTCACCGCTGCCGCGGCGCACGCGTGGATGGCGCGATGGTGCCGCTCAACTACGCGCTTAAGAGCGGTCAACAGGTCGAGATCGTATCGGTGAAGCAGGGCGGGCCTTCGCGCGACTGGCTCAATCCCGACCTCGGCTATGTGCACAGCCGTCATGCCCGGACCAAGGTCCGGCAGTGGTTCAAGGCGCAGCAGCTCGAGGAAACGATCGCCCAGGGCCGCTCGATGGTCGATCGCGAGCTCTCACGCGCCGGCATGACCGCGCTCAATCTTGAAGCGGTTGCCAGCGAGGCGGGCTTCGCCAAGCTCGAGGATTTTTTCGCAGCCGTGGCTCGTGCGGAATTCAACACGCGTCAGGTGCAGGCAGCGATTCAGGCGCTTGCGAAACCCGACATCGCGGCACCGAGCGTCCACGACGCGGTTCTGCCACGCGAGAGCAAGGCCGCCGGCGCTGGCAGCGGAATTCTCATCGTTGGCGTCGATCGCCTGATGACAGGGCTTGCGCGCTGCTGCAAGCCGGCGCCCCCTGATCCGATCGTCGGTTTCGTCACCCGCGGCAAGGGTATTTCCATTCATCGCCAGAACTGCAGCAACATCGCACGCATGAAGGAGCGACAGCCCGAACGGCTTATTACTGCGGACTGGGGCGCTCGCCGTGATGAGGTGTTTCCGGTCGACGTCGTCGTCGATGCCATGGACCGGCAGGGATTGCTGCGCGATCTGTCGGAAATCTTCACCCGCGAAAAGATCAACGTCACCGCGGTGAACACGCTGTCGAGAAATCTCCAGGCGCGAATGGCGTTCACACTCGAAGTGCCCGACCTGGAGCAGCTCAAACGCGCGCTGGCGCTGGTGCGTGACGTTCCTGGAGTGCTCTCCGCCGGAAGACGCTAGCCTCAAATCCCAGCAGCGAAGAATCCAGGCGCCCTTCCGCGATCAGCCAAACCGATCGTGCGCTTCGGTAAATACGATTGGACTCCTCAGCTGATCGCCCATAGTCTGCGGTATGAAGGCGAAAAGTTGCAAGCCTTCGAGGAGTGCACGATGAAAACGCACAGTCATTCTTACCGCACCGAGGCGATCAGAGGCGAGCAAGACCCGATGGGAGCGCTCGGGCGAGCCTTCGCAGCGCCGCTCGCGAGCCGCGGTGCCAACTGGACGCTGACGCTGGCGCGGCTGTGTGTGCTCGCCGCATTCATCGGCATGTCGCTGATGGTGATCGCGGCCGAGTTGTGGTGGTGGGACAACGGTGCTCAGCCGACCCGGAAGCTGGTGCTGCTCATGCTTTGCGGAGCAGCGCTCGCGGCGATCGCGTGGCGCGCGGGATCACGATTGCTCCTGCGGTTGGAGCAACAGTTCGAGCGTCCCGTCCAAGGCGAGCTTCCGCTAGGCTGAGCGCAGGCCAAGCAGCGTCACGGCGAGTCCCACTGCAGCACAGGCGAAGATCACCGGGATGACGCCGGCCTTCCAGCGAAAGAGCGCAAGCACGGCGCCAAGGCCGATTAGTGCCGATATCCAATCGAGTTTCCCGCCAATCCCCGACGGCCAGAGCACGTGCAGGGCAAAAAACACAGCCAGGTTGACGATGACGCCAACCACTGCCGCGGTGATGCCCGTCAATGGCGCGGTGAATCGCAATTGTCCATGAGTCGATTCGACCAGCGGCCCGCCGGCGAGAATAAAAACGAAACTCGGCAGAAACGTGAACCACGTGGCAACGGTTGCGGCGAGAGCGCCGGCTGCGAACAATTGGTCAGGACCGAACATCTGCTTGCTCCAGCCCCCGACAAAGCCGACGAACGCAACGACCATGATCAGCGGCCCGGGCGTCGTTTCGCCGAGCGCGAGTCCATCGATCATTTGCGGCGTCGTGAGCCAGCCGTAGGTCTCCACGGCCCCCTGCACGACGTAAGGCAGGACCGCGTACGCGCCTCCAAAGGTGACCGGCGCCGCCTTGGTGAAGAACCAGCCCTTCTGCGCCAGCGTGCTGGCGCTGCCTGACATCCATACGAGTAAAGCGAGCGGACCCGCCCAGAGCAGCAGGCCGAAGCCGATCACGACGGCGAGGTGGGCCGCGCGAAAGCGGGCGTGCTCCGGCGTCGGCGTCGTGTCATCGAGCACGGCAGCGCCTTGACCCGCGTTTCCGCTGCCGTGCGCTTGCGCCACTGTGAATTGAGCAGGAGCCACGCGCCCACCGGCTGCGCCAAAAACGCCGGCGGCGAGCACGATGGCTGGAAACGGCACGGCAAAGAAGTAGATGGCGGCGAACGCAGCGGCCGCGATAACCCAGAGCGGCGGCGACTTGAGCGTCCGAGATCCGATGCGCCACGCCGCATGAAGCACGATGGCCGTTACGGCCGGCTTGATCCCGTAAAGGATGCCGGCGATCGCCGGGACATGGCCGTATGCCATGTAGAGCCAGGACAGCGCGATGAGCACCGCGAGCGAAGGCAGCACGAATAGCGAGCCCGCAACAATGCCGCCCCACGTTCGATGCATCAGCCAACCGATATAGGTTGCGAGCTGCTGCGCCTCGGGACCGGGCAGCACCATGCAGTAGTTGAGCGCGTGTAGAAAGCGCCCTTCGGAAATCCAGCGCCGCCGCTCGACCAGTTCGTGATGCATGATCGCGATCTGGCCGGCGGGTCCGCCGAAGCTGATCCAGCCCAGCTTCCACCAGTAGCGCAGCGCCTGTCCGAAACTCGGCGCTCGTGGAGCGGTAGCGGGCGTTATCGAAGGATTCGCCGCACCGCTCAAATCAATCCTTCGAGCAGCTGCACATCGACCAGCTCGCCGGCAGCAACATTGCCGACTTCGGTTGGAAGAACGATGAAGCAGTTGGCCTGCGACATGGAGGAGAGAATTCCAGATCCCTGGTCCCCGGTCGTGCGCACGCTGAAGCCGCCATTATCGTCCGGCGAAAGGATGCCACGCTGAAATTCCGTGCGTCCCGGGACCTTTCTGATCGGGGCCGAGAGACGAACCTTGAAGGTGGGCAGTGGCGTTACATCGCGTTGTCCCTGCAGGATCATCAGTGCATCGCGCACGAACTCGTAGAAGGTCACCATCACCGATACCGGATTGCCGGGCAGGCCGAAGAAATGCGCGCCGCCGATCTTGCCGTAAGCGAGCGGTCGGCCGGGCCTCATCGCAATCTTCCAAAACAGCACTTCGCCCAGCTTGTCGAGAAGCTGCTTGACGTAGTCCGCTTCGCCCACGGAAACGCCGCCCGACGTGATCACGACATCGGCGCTCGCTGCGGCGGTGGCGAAAGCGTGCTCGAGCTTCTCGGGGGCATCTTCGACCACGCCCATGTCCACGACTTCGCAGCCGAGACGAGTCAGCATTCCGTGCAGCGTGTAGCGATTGCTGTCGTAGATTTCCCCGGCGCGCAGCGGAGTGCCGATAGACTTGAGCTCATCGCCGGTGGAAAAGAACGCGACGCGCAGCATGCGATAGACGCCAACCTCGCCGATGCCGAGCGATGCAATCATGCCGAGCTCCGCCGGATGAATGCGTTGCCCTTTGCGGAACACTGCCTGTCCGGCTTTCAGATCCTCTCCGGCGAAGCGGCGGTTTTGTCCCGCCTTGCTCACCGCGCCCTGCGCGATCTTCACCCGACCCGCGTGCTCCGTTGCGCGTTCCTGCATGACGACGGTGTCGGCGCCCTCGGGCATGACGCCGCCGGTGAAAATACGAATGCACTCGCCCGGCCCGATGGGTCCCGTCCACGGCTTGCCCGCAAACGATTCACCGACGCGCGTCAGCGTGGTTTCAGCGTCTGCCTTGAGATCCGCGAAGCGCACCGCGTAGCCGTCCATCGCCGAGTTATCATGACCCGGCACTGCGATGGGAGAGATCAAATCTTCGGCCAGGACGCGGCCGAGCGCGCTTCGCACATGCACGCGCTCAATGACGGTCACGGGCGTGAGGAAGCTCCGGATGAGCTCGCGCGCTTTCACGACCGGCATCGAGTTGGGATCGTAATCGTCCGCGCACGAAATTTCGCGCAAGCTCTTGGGAGATGTCATACGTGCTTAAAGCGGATCATGCAGGCTGTAATCGGGGACGGAACCTGGATTTTAGTCCGAGGGCCGGCTTTTCCATACCGTGCCATGAAGCCATCGCCATCAGCAATGTCAACGCGAACGCGGCAGCGAACAATCCGAAGGGATCGAGATCGTGCTTCACATTCACCAGCGCTTGCTGGATGGGAAAAGCATACACGTAGAGCCCGTATGAATAGTCCCCGATGCGATTAAAGGCGGCAAAGCGCAGCGTCGGATGCAAGGCGAAGGTGAGCACCACGTAGGCGAGCAGAATGAGCGAGAACGGCCCGCGAAGGATCTCGCCGGGGTTGACGACGAGCACCAGCAGTGCAACCGCGGCTGCCCACGGCGAGAGCGGTATGACGTCCCGATTGACCCATGCCAGAGATCCGGTGGCGAAAGCAAGCGCGAGAAGGCGCACGTGCGGCACATGGTTGTAGAGGGTGAACCAGTCAGGACGGAGCGTGAAGATTACGAAGCCTGCGACGAAGACGATGTTGAACGCTACGCGCCTGTACAGCAGGCCGAGCGTTCCCGCGAGCGCACACGCGACGTACATCGAGAGCTCTATCGGTACCGACCAGAGGGAGCCGTTGACCGCGCGTGGATACGGATTGTCGAGGAAGGCGCCGGGGAGGAAGTACTCGATTCGCCAGCCGAAGCTGTTGCGCACCACGAAGTGCTGCGTCTGCGGGTCGGACAGGAATTCCCGCCAGGGCAACGTGCCGAGCGCCACCGCGAGCACGGCGGAGAACAGCGTCGCCGCGACGAGAGCAGGGTAGATGCGCAGCGCGCGGGCCGCCGCAAACGCTGCGAGCGTCTTTCGCTCGGTAAAACTCTTGCTCACCAGGAAGCCGCTGATGATGAAGAACACCGTTACGCCCGACAAACCAAGATAGGTGGCGCCGTCCGACCAACGCAGCAGCGGTTCATCGAGGCCCCGTCCGGTGAGCGCGTAGCTGTGCGAGAAAATGACGGCGCTCGCGGCGAGAAACCTCAGGAGATTGAAGTTGTTGTTGCGCTCCCGCGCAAGCAGGGCGATGCGCATGCGTCAGCTGCGGCCGTAGGAGGTGGTTTGCTGGAATTCGTCTGCGGAAGAAGCCGTGAGTATTCTATCGTCGACCTGGCGAGAAACGAGCCTTCTGGGCGAGAGCCGGCTTTTCGACGACGTGCCATGACACTGCGGCAACGGCCAAAGTCAAGGGAAAGGCGATCGCGAACAGCGCCAACGGCGCGATCGGCTCTGGAGCAGGCCCCAGCCTAATCAACGTCTGCTGGATAGGAAACGAAAAGATGTAGAGACCGTACGAATAGTCGCCCCAACGGTTGAAGCTCGGCCACTGCAGTCGTGGATGGTAGGCGGCGACGAGGACCAGGTACGCAAGCAGTGGGCCGAACAGAGCTCTGCGGGCAAGCCCCGCGGGATCCCATCCGATCATCAGGAGGCAGACCAGCGCCGCCAGCAGCGTCAGTCTGATAGAGTCGCGCCAAACATACGCGAGCGAGCCGATCGCGAAGAGCCAAGCGAGATTGCCACCCATCTTCGGGATCCCCAGGGCACCCAGACACTCGGGCACCGCGAACAGCAGCGCGCTAGCTAGCGCGATCGCCAGGGTGGCGGTCCAGCGCTGCCTCAGTAGTCCAGCTGCGCCGGCAATCGCCACCGCTATATAGAGCCGCAATTCGACCGAAAGCGTCCAGAGCGAACCATTGGTTGCGTAAGGGTAGGGATTATTCGCGAAGGCGCCGGGCAGAAGGAATTCGGTGTTCCAGGCAAGCGCGTTCTTCCACGCGTAGGCGAGGGTTTGAGCATCGGCAAGAAATGGAGAAAGCGGAACCGTGCTTGACCATGCGGCGAGGGCGATCGAAACCAGGATGGCGCACGTGAGCGCGGGATAGATGCGCAGCACGCGGGCTAAAGCGAAGGGCGCGAACTTCGCCCGCTCGAGCCAGCTCTTGGTCACCAGAAAACCGCTAATCGCAAAAAAAGTCTCGACGCCGAGCAAACCGAAATTGAGTTGGGGCATGAGCCGCATGAGGGGCTCATCGCCGAACCGGTTCGTGAGCGCGTAACAGTGAAAAACGATGACGCCCGTTGCCGCGACGAAGCGGAGCAACTGGAAATTGTTGGCGCGGCCCTGCGTTACGTCGGCAAGCCGCACCGACGCTCAACCCCTGGCGAAGGCCGCCGCGAGCTCGTCGGCGGTGTTGATGTTGCGAAACGCGTCTGCTTCGTCGTCGAAGGCGACCTCGATCGCGTTGAGCGTTGCGTACCAGGCATCGATCTTGCGGCCGCCGCCTTCGAGGAAGCGCGTCAGATGCGGCAGCACGCTTCTGCGCACCAGTGCGAACACCGGATGCGGTTGGTCCAGCGTTCGCGCGACGGCGAGATCGCTGCCATGCTGCTCGAGCGCGTGATGCAAGCGCGCCACGAGATCTGAAGGCAGGAACGGCGAATCGCAGGGAACGGTAGCAACCAGTCGATGCGCCGCGAGAGTGAGTCCCACCTGCAATCCCGCGAGCGGACCGGCGAATCCTGCGATCGCGTCGGCGACCACGCGGTAGCCGAGTGCTGAGTACTCGTCGGTGTGGCGGTTGGCATTGATGAGAATTTCGTCGACCTGTGGTGAGAAACGATCGATCACATGGCGCACCATCGGCTGCTCACCGAGCAGAATCAAGCCCTTGTCGACGCTGCCCATCCTGCGGCCCTGGCCGCCCGCGAGGATCAACCCGGTGATACCTGGTGAGGGGGGCATGGCGCCGGAAAGAGAGCGCTGCTGTGACTCAAACGTCGGCTCGAAAGCGCTCGGTGCCGGTGAACAGCAGGAAGTGCTTTCCCGTGGCGCGGCCAATCATGGTCATGCCGACCTTTTGCGCGATGTCGTATCCCATCTGCGTGAGGCCCGACCGCGATACCAGGAACGGTATGCCCATCTGCGCCGCCTTGATCACCATCTCCGAGGTGAGCCGGCCGGTGGTGTAGAAGATCTTATCGCCGCCGTCGATCCGATCGAGCCACATCTGACCGGCAATCGCGTCGACCGCGTTATGGCGACCGACATCTTCGACAAAGTAAAGGATGTGGCTCGACCCCTCGCGGTTGGTCGCGAGCGCGCATCCATGCACAGCCCCTGCCTGCTTGTAGATGGTCTCGTGCAAGCGCACGCGATCGAGAAGCGCGTAGAGCGTGCCGCGGGTGAGCCTGGCATCGGCCGGCAGGCGCACCGTGTCGATCTCCTCCATCAGGTCGCCGAACACGGTTCCCTG
>Ga0066709_100004525_pt1 | contig 11133 bp, 8 predicted proteins | sample GraSoiAngelo_158_FD_79665 | JGI IMG/M metagenome (GOLD analysis project Ga0066709, IMG submission 79665) | Grasslands soil microbial communities from the Angelo Coastal Reserve, California, USA - 14_1009_16_30cm | ecosystem: Environmental > Terrestrial > Soil > Grasslands | place: USA... | reverse complement strand
GATCTCCTTCGGATAGTGCGTGCGGATCTGCGACCCGAAGCGGTCCTTGAGCGGCGTGATGATCCGGCCACGGTTGGTGTAGTCCTCGGGGTTCGCTGACGCCACGACGAAGAGATCGAGCGGGAGTCGTACCTTGTAGCCGCGGATCTGCACGTCGCGTTCCTCCATGACGTTGAGGAGACCGACCTGCACGCGCTCGGCGAGATCGGGGAGCTCGTTCAAGGTGAAGATCCCGCGGTGGGTTCGCGGCACGAGACCGTAGTGGATCGTCATCTCGTCCGACAGGTAGCGGCCTTCGGCGACCTTGATCGGGTCGACCTCGCCGATGAGATCGGCGATCGAGATGTCCGGCGTCGCGAGCTTCTCGCTGTAGCGCTGGTCGGGCGTGAGCCATACCAGCTCAACCGAGTCGCCGTCGTTCGCCACCCGGTACTTGCAGGCGGCGCAGATCGGAGCGAAGGGATCGTCGTTTATCTCGCAGCCGGCGATCGCCGGCACGGACTCGTCGAGCAGCTCGATGAGACGGCGCGCGATGCGCGTCTTCGCCTGGCCGCGCTCGCCGAGGAAGATGATGTCCTGACCGGAGAGGATGGCGTTCTCGATCTGCGGGATCACCGTCGTCTCGTAACCGACGATCCCTTTGAACATCTCGCGTTTCGCGGCGAGCGCGGAGATGAGGTTTGCGCGGAGCTCTTCCTTCACGCTCTTCGGCCGGTACCCGGTTTCGCGAAGCGCGCCGATGGTCGTCGCTTGTGTCATACGGTCGGATCTCCTCGCATATCGATAGGTGTCTTCTCTCCACGGTACTCGGCCAGAGCCGCCCGCACGTCGGGAATCTCACGCCGGCGCTGCTGGAGCAGGTCGCAAAGGAACTCCGTGCGCCGTGCGAGCTCGGCCGCCACCATGTCGACGTCCTCGTGCCGGCGGCTGGCGACGAGCTCGAGCTCGGCGTCCTCGTCGTGCTCGTGCTCGTCGGTGGCCTCCTGATGTTCGACCAGCGGTAGCAGCCTGAGTCCGGTCCCGTCGCGCGGCGTCAGGCGGTGGAGGGTCACCACGCGGCGGGCGTAGTGACCGCTGATCGTCGCATAAACACGCATCACCATGAGCAGGTCGACCCGCGCGAGATCGCCGGGCGCGACCCCGAGCTCGCCGGTCAGCTGCACGATGGCCTCGTCGGCGCTGTCGGCGTGGAGTGTCGATCCGATCGCGTAGCCCTTGCGGAGCGTCTCGAATACCCGGACGGCCTTGGGTCCCCAGAGGTACACCGGGAGATGCGACGAAAGCTCGTTTCCGAGCAGGATCGTGCTTTCGGGTGCGGTCTGCTTGAGGTAATCGAAGGTCTCGACCCACCCGCGGAGAAAAACGCGTCTGGTTCGGACCGGCAGGAAGTCGAGCAACGCCGTGAGCGTCGTGGTCTTGCCCGAATGGGGTTGTTCGGCGGCGATGAGGATCGATCCGTGCGCCTCGAGCACCATCCCACAGAGCGCCGCGGTGCGCGCATCCATGTTCCGTGCCTCGAGGAGCTCGGTGACCGACATCGGAATAGGTGGTTCCCAGTTCCAGCCCCACCAACCCACCGGCATGTCGTAGTCGCGTGGGGACAACGGACGCTCGACGAGGCTTTGACGGCGGTATTGCACGGCCTTCGACTCCTTGGCCGAGCCTAGCACGCTATCCTGCGCACTCACGGTGCCTCTGGACGAACGGAACATCGATGATCCCGCTCGGCTCGCCGATGAAGCGCGTGAGATCGTGCAGAAGGCGGCGACGGAGCTGCGCGCGCAACGCATTCCGATCGAGACGGAGCCTCCCACGGTCTTCAAAGCGGATTGACCTTCGCCGAAATTCGCTTCTGTACGGCGGGGGAGCTCGCCGCGGCGCTTCGCAAGCGACGCATCTCCGCAGTGGAGCTCGCACGCGCTTCGCTCGATCTCCTCGGTACGCTCGGACCGAAGTACAACGCGATCGCGGCGCTCACTCCCGAGCGCGCGCTCGACGAGGCGAAACGCGCCGATGTCGCGATCGCGAAAAAGCAGGGCGGACCGCTCACCGGGATCCCGTACGGGGCGAAGGATCTGCTTGCGGCTCGCGGTGCGCCGACGACGTGGGGGGCGCCGCCATACCGCGACCAGATCATCGGGGAGGACGCCACCGTCGTCGCGAAGCTCAAGAAGAGCGGCGCCGTCCTGGCGGCGAAGCTCGCGATGGTCGAGCTCGCGGGCGGCGGCGGCTACCGCTACCCGAGCGCGTCGCTGCAGGGTCCCGGCCGCAACCCGTGGAACACCGAGCATTGGTCCGGGGGGTCCTCAAGCGGCTCGGGTGCCGCGGTCGGGGCTGGTCTCGTGCCGTTCGCGATCGGATCCGAGACGTCGGGATCGATCGGCACACCGTCGGCGTACTGCGGCGTTACCGGACTCCGTCCGACGTACGGGCTCGTCTCGCGGAAAGGCGCCATGGCGCTCTCGTGGACGCTCGACAAGCTCGGCCCGATGGCGCGAACCGCCGAGGACTGCGGTGCGGTGCTCGAGGCGATTGCCGGGGCGGACGCCGCCGATCGCACGACGAGTGGGAAGCGATTCAAGCCGATGCCGGCCCGCTCCGCGGCTGCCGCGGTCAAGCGAGCGCGGATCGCCTTCGCCGATGAGGACATCGCCGACCATGCCTCGCCCGAGGCCAGGCATGCGCTCGAGAAGGGCGTGGCCGAGTTCAAACGAATCGCTCCGAGCTTCGCCCGCGCGACGCTGCCGGCCATGCCCTACGGACCGATGGTGCAGACGGTGTACGGCTCGGAGGGAGCCGAGATATTCGCCGAGCTCATCGAGGGCAAGCGGTTCGAGCAGCTCATCGACGCGCGCCAGAAAGCCGGACTGCGCGCGGCGCTCGAGACGAAGGCGCGCGACTACCTGCACGCCATGCGGATGCGCACGCGTCTGCAGGACGCGCTCGACTCGATGTTCCGCGATGTCGACGTGATCCTCTCGGTCGGACGCGCGATCACTGCGACGCCCATCACGCAGCCGCTCGACAACCCGCCGACGACGGCGAGTGCGACACCGCCTCCGAACCGGCGCACGGGAAACATCGGGCTCATCGCAGCCGGCAATCTCGCCGGTGTCCCTGCGATCTTCTTTCCGTGCGGTTTCGGGACCGATGGGCTTCCGGTCGGGCTCCAGCTCGTCGGACCGCCGTTCAGCGAGCCGCTCCTCATCGCGCTTGCTTCCGCCTATCAGCGCGAGACGGATCACCACTCCAAGCGCCCACGCGACTAGACGCGCCGCAGGCGGCGCGGATCGGGTCCGAGGAGCGGCGGGTCTTCTTCGCTCGGCCCCTCGTGGGATCGCGATGGACCGCCGAGCAGGGCCGCTCGCTCAGCCGCTTCGCTCGTGAGACAAGATCCGCGGGTTCACGTCGGCGCGACGGCAAGTGCGCGATCCGCGAGGAAGCGGAAGCGTGTCGCGAGCAGATATGCCGCGAGGTAGAGGAGGGCAGCGACGGCGATGAGCGACTGATAGCCTGTGATCAGGGCGGTCCACTCGAGGACCCCGCCGACCATTGCTCCGACGACGTTGGACGCGAACTCCATGTCCGCGGCGCGGGAGTCTCGGAACGAGAACGAGAACGCGACGTTCGCGAAGAAGATCGGTGCGAAGACGAGCGCCGCCGCCAGACCGTAACGCAGCCAGGCTGGGTCGAGGAGCAGCGCCGTGGGAGGCAGGAACGCGTTCAACGCGAGCGCGAGGAAGATCGCCGCGTAGATCGGCCAGGCGCGGGGAATTCTTAGCCAGGCGTTCACCCCGATGGCCGCGAGAACGACGAGCAGGATCGCGAAAAACGCGAGCGCGTTCACGATCCATGTGGTTCCGAAGAGCAGGCTGAAGGTCACCAGGCTTCGCGTCTCGAGCAACAGGAACGCGACTCCGAGCGCGAAGAAGTGCGGGCTGAAGTGCCGGACGGAGGCGCCGAACCGGCGCATCGTGAATGCGACGGCGACGATCGCGAAGGCCAGCATGAGGCCGAGCGCGAGCAGATAGCGGGGCGCGATTCCCCGATCGCGCAGGTATGGGAACGGCCAGTCGTCGATGGCTGGACCTATAGCGGTCCCGGCGATGAAGGGAACGGAGGGCGTCGACTTTGACGGTCCGACGGCGAGCCACGCGCGGAACCCTCCGCCGTACTCGGGATAGGTCCGGACGATCGGGTCGGTGCCGAAGACCTCGCGGAGCGTCGTCGCGTATCGGTCCACCAGGAACGATTCGCGGTACGCGTTATAGAGCACGACGACGCCGTCCGGTGACAGATGGTCTCGCGCTGACTGGAAGGCCTCGCGCGTGAAGAGGAACGACTCGAGGCGGACGTTCGCGCTATTCCCAACGAGGACGAACGAGTCGGTCTGTGCGAACACGATCAGGTCGTACTTCTGATCGCTCCGACGCAGGAATGCCCGGCCGTCGTCCACATAGCGATGCACGCGCTGATCCGCATACGGGCGGTCGGGGTGCCGCGCGACGCCGATGTCCAGGATCACCGGGTCGATGTCGACCGCGTCGACTTGCGCGACGCTGTTCCGTAAAGCGGCGGAGGTGTCATTGCCTGCGCCGGCGCCAATGATGAGCGCGTGCGCGAACGTTCTTCCGGGAAACTGCCGGTATACCTCGCTGAAGTAGGGCGGCGCGATCGGCGCGGGCGTCAGATCCTGATACGGGATTCCGTTCACCGAGATCTGCTCGGTGCCATCGGGAAGGGTCTGAAGGCTCAGGCGGTGATAGGCCGACCAGTGGTCGCCCTGCGCCAGGTCGAAGACGCCAAGGGCGAGGATGCACGCGAGCGCGGCCGCGGTAACCGTCGCGGAGCGGTCGATCCGAGCGCCTAGAGCGAGAAGCGCCATCAGGACGACGAGGACCGCGAACCAAGCGAGGGGCGGCGTCACGAGCGCCGACAGGCCGGCAAAGACGGTGATGCCGAAGAGGGCACCGGCGATGTCGGTTGCGTACGCGCGCAGCGGCGGCAGCGTTCTGAAGAGCGGCCCGAGCGGGCGCGCTAGCGCGGCCATCGCGAGCGTCGTGAGGATCACGACCGCCCCGAGCACCAAGACGTTCACGTCAACGAGCTCACGCGGCGTGGCGCCGATGAAGACCTGGTCCGGCGTTGGTGGAGCGACGTTCAGGCGTCCCGATAGGACGACGGCGATGAGGACGAAGAGTAGGAGCGGCGCGGGATCGATCCGTGGCTTCCACGTCGAGCGACCGCTGAGGATCCCAAGCCCGATCCCGAGGAAGCTCGCCATGAGGATGAAGTTGTTGAAGAAGCCGACGTAGATGATGTTGCTCGGGACCCACCGGATGAACAGAAGCTCCGCGAAGAGGACGGCGGCACTCGTGAGGAAAAGGCGCGCGGCCGGACGCGCGAGGATCGGGACCATCATCCCGAAGCTCAGCCGCTCGAGCCGGTCAAGCCCGAAGCTGCGCGGCAACAGGGGCCAACGCCGCGATCTGCTCGCGTTCGCTCCCGTACGGCTGGAACATGATGTTGGCGTGCGCGATCCCCAGCGCCGCGTATTCGCGAAGCCGGCCGAGCGCGCGCTCCGGCGTTTCCCTCAAGAGTCCCGGCCGTTGATCGAGGATCTTGGCGGGACTTGTCCCTTGCTGCCGGGCAAACTCCTTGAGCAACGCTTCGCTCCGGGCAGATGTCGACCCGACCGTCGCCATGAGGAACGAGCTTCGTAGGAGCGTCGATGGCTCGCGCCTGACGGACCGGCAGATGTCGTCCATGTCGCGCATCGCCGCCTTGAGGCTTTCCGCTTGCCCCGAGGTGCCGAGGTTGAAGTTGAAAGCGTTGGCGAACCGAGCGGCGGCGCCCATCACTCGAGGTTTCGATCCGCCGATCCAGATGGGGAGGGGGCGTTGCGCGGGCTTCGGCGAGCAAAGGGCGTCGTCTATCCGGTAGTGCTTTCCGTGAAAGGTCGCGCGCTCCTCTTTCCACATCCGTGTGCAGATCTCGAGCGTCTCGATGAGCTGGGTCACACGCGTAGGCCCGTCCGGAAACGGATAGCCATACGCCTTGTACTCGATGTCCTTCCAGCCGGCGCCGACCCCGAAGTCCAGGCGGCCACCGCTCATGACGTCGACGCCCGCCGCGATCTTCGCGAGGAGGGCCGGGTTGCGGTACGACTGGCACGTCACCATTGCGCCGATCCGGATCCCCTCCGTCTTGACCGCGAGAGCGGCGAGCAGACTCCACGCTTCGAGGCAATCGGTGGCGACCGCGTCGGCATCGTTGAAGAGGTGATCGGATACCCAGAGGCGGGTGAATCCCGCCGCGCGCGCATCGTTCGCGATCGCGAGGATCTCCTCGAACGTGAAGCCGAACTGCGGCTCGATCTGAACGCCGAGATCCATCCGCCGGACTGTAGCGGCGGGCCGCGCTCAACGCTCCGGCGGCGTGTCTTCCTCCGCGGTCAGGCGGAACATCATGTGCCGGCCGGTCACCGTGAGCGTCGCGAGCATGAATGCCGCGAAGATCGCGATGCCGACGTTCGGGACTGGGCCGAGTCCGACGACGACCGCGTTGAACGCGGCGACCAGTACGAACCAAACGAGGAACGCGAAAAGGGTCTCGCGGAGCTGGAACGTGATCGGACGCCGCGGGACGCGGCGTCCGGGCCGGCGCTCCGGCGGAAGCAACGCCTCGGCCTCGCGCCGTCGGCGCCGATCGGCGCGCATGACGCGGGTGACGTAGCCGATGCACCCGACGAGCACCAGGAATTCGCCAAGCACATTGGCATATCGGCCGATCGCGATCGACACCGGGATCAGGAGGAGCGCGAGCACCGCCACGGTCGCCGCGAGCGTCGCGAACAGGATCGTCAGCGCGCGACGTCCGCTCATCCGGCCGAGAGCGCGCGGTCGAGGACCTCGACGACGTGCAGGACCGGAATGTCGGCGCGCCCGCGCGAGCGCAGCCCGGCGGCGATCTGGAGCATGCATCCGGGATTCCCGGTGACGACCGCATCCGGTCGCGTCGCGAGGATCGCGTCGATCTTCGGCTCGAGCAGCCGATCGGCGTACTCCGGCTGGGCAAGGTTGTAGTAGCCCGCACTCCCGCAACACACGTCGGCGTTGGCCATCTCCACGAGCTCGAGACCGCGGATCCGCGAGAGCAGCGCGCGCGGCTCGGCTCGGATTCCCTGCGCGTGCGCGAGGTGGCAGGGGTCCTGATAGGTGACGCGCATCGGGAGCTCGCCGAACATCTCGCCGTCTGCGATCGTCTCCAGGTATTCGCTCACGTCGCGAACCCGCGACGCGAGGGCGGTGGCGCGTGCAGCCCAGTTCGGCCGGTCCTCCAGAAGATGCGCGTAGCTCTTCAAGTGAGCCCCGCAGCCCGCGGCATTCACGAGGACGACCTCGGCCTTCTCGAACGCGACGATGTTCCTCTTCGCGAGTCGCACCGCCTCCTCTCTATCGCCGGCGTGTGCGTGCAGCGCACCACAGCACGTCTGGTCCGGGGTGTCGATGACAGCGGCACCGAGGTGCGCGAGCACGCGGGCGGTCGCGGTGTGCACGTCGCCGTACGAGGCGCGCATGACGCATCCCAGAAGCAGACCCACGGACAGACGAGGTGACTCGACCTGGACGGGCCGATACGCCGGGCGCCCCACCGGAGGGGCGAGCGCATCGAGTCGCCGCAATCGCGGCGGCAGGAAACGAAGGACCAGCCGTCGAAGGCCGGTCCGCTCGGAGATCGCGAGGATCGCGGCCATCATGCGGAGGACCCAGGGCCGAGAGACGCACCACAGGAGAACGCGGCCGAGCGGCGTGATGCCCCGCGATCGCACGACGGCCGCGCGGGTCTCCTCGATGAGGCGACCGTAGGGCACCCCCGACGGGCAGACCGCCTCGCAGGCGCGGCAGGCGAGGCAGCGATCGAGGTGCAGCACCGTGGCGTCGTTCCGGCCAAGATCGACCCGACGGTCGGCGATCGCTCCCATGAGATGGAGGCGCCCGCGCGGTGACTCGGTCTCGAGCTGCGTGATCCGGTATGTGGGGCACGCCTCGAGGCAGAGCCCGCAGTGGATGCAGCGCTCCAGTCCGGTGGTGTCGAAGATCGCGCTCACGCGGGCATCCGGCCCGGTGCGAGGACGCCGCGCGGGTCGAAGCGCTCTTTGAGCGCGCGTGCGATACCGAGGGGGACGCGCGGCGTACCCCACGCTCCACCCGCATCGCGTTTGTAGTCGGCGCTCGCGCGCTCAAGAACGGCGATGCCGCCGGCCGCCTCGAGCGACGCGCGGACCGAACGGAACGTGGCGCGATCGATGGAACGCAGAAGGTAGGCGGTCGAGTCTCCCGGGTAGATCACCGCGCCGTACCCCGCGAACTCGATATCCGGCCGGCCGCTCGCCGGCCACGCGAGACGCGCCGTCCACTTTGACTCGAGCGGGAGCGCCGCGACGCGATCCCACGTGTCGTTGGAGACGTCGCGGCATCGCACGCGTTCGCGAACATCGCGTCCGAGGCGCCGCACCGCGGCCGCGGGGCCCGTGAGCCGGACGACAAGCGCCGCGTCGCCGCGGGCGCCAACGGCCTCCACCGCCTCGCCCGTCACGATCGCGAGCGCGTCCAGCGGAAGGCCGCTTGCGTGCAGGTCGTTCGCCGCCGCGAACGCCGCGGGAACATCGACCTCCGCCAGCAGTGACACCGTGCGCTCGGGTATGGCCGTGAGCTTCAAGGTCAGCTCAACGATCGCGGCGAGAGTGCCGAACGTGCCGCTCCAGAATCGCGTGAGGTCGTAGCCGGTGACGTTCTTCACGACCCTGCCGCCCGAGCGGACCGCAGTCCCGTCGCCAAGGACGGCGCGCGCGCCGATCACCCAATCGCGTGGATGGAAATATCGGAGCCGCGACGGTCCGCCGGCGGCACTCGCGAGCGTCCCGCCGACCGTCGCGCGTTCCGGCAGGCCCGGCTCGATCGGCCAGCGCTGGCCGTGCGCGGCAAGAGCGCCGCTGAGTTCCGCGAGGGTGGTCCCCGCGCGGACGGTGGCAACGAGATCGTCGGGCTCGTACTCGACGATCCCGCTGAGGGCCGAGAGGTCGAGCCCGACGTCGTAACGCGCCGGCGGCTCGCCAACGCCGAGGCGCGTCGCGCCGCCGCTGACCACGATCGCCTCGCCCCGCTCGTTCGCACCGCGGATCGCGTCGACGACCTCGCCCTCGCTCGTCGCGCGCACGACGTCGCGCGGGAGGATCCCGTCGATGGCAAGCGCGTCGGGCCGGAGCGCTACACCCACATGCCCTCCGCGAGCGCTCGCTTCGTGCGCTCCGTCGGAATGTCGGCGCAGGCATCGCCGCCCGGAAAGATCTTGCCGGGGTTCATCGTCGCCTGGGGATCGAACGCCTCGCGCGCGCGACGCTGTGCGTCGAGATCCTCGGGACCGAAGACCCAGAACATGAAGTGGTTCTTCTCGAGGCCGATCCCATGCTCGCCGGAGAGCGCGCCGCCGGCATCGATCGCGATCTTGAGGATCTCAGCGCTCGCTTCCATCACCCGTTCGACCGGCTGGGTCCGCGCGTCGAAGAGCAGCACCGGGTGGAGGTTCCCGTCGCCGATGTGGAACATGTTCGCGATCACGTATCCGTAGCGTTCGGCGATCGCGTTCACTGCACGCAGGACCTCGGGCACCTTCGTCCGGGGGACGACGGCGTCGTGAAGGTAGTTGTTGGGGCGGATGCGGGCGAGCGCGGCGTACCCGAGCTTGCGCGCCTTCCAGAGGAGCTCGCGCTCAGCCACCGTCTCGGCGGAGCGCACGTCTGTTGCGCCGCTCCGGCGCAGGATGCGGTCGATGGTGGTCGTCCAGTCCTCGGTCTCCTCGCGCAGCCCCTCGACCTCGACGAGCAAGAGGGAGCCCGCGTCCGCAGGCAGGTGGACGTCGAACGCGGCGTTCAGCGCGCCGATGGTCACCTGATCGAGCATCTCCATCGCCGCGGGAACGACGCCGCTCGCGATGATGGCGCTTGCCGCGCGCGCCCCGTGCTCGATGTCGGCGAAGACCGCGACGAAGGTGCGCACGTCCTCGGGGAGGGGAAGCAGCCGCAGCCAGACCTTCGTGACGATCCCGACCGTCCCCTCGCTGCCGACGATGAACGGGACGCAGTCGTATCCGGGAAGATCGGCGACCTCGCCGCCGAATTGAACGCGCTCGCCGGTCGGTAGGACGAGCTCGACGCCGAGCACGTGGTTGGTCATGGAGCCGTAGCGCAGCGCGTGCGGGCCGCCGGCGTTCGTCGCCACGTTGCCGCCGATCGTCGAGATGCGCTGACTCGCCGGGTCCGGGGCGAAGAAGAGACCGACATCGCGCGCCGCCGCGGTGACCGCGAGATTCGGAACCCCGGGCTCGACCACCGCGACCCGGGCGACCCGGTCGATCGAGACGATGCGGCGCAGCCGCGCGGTCGATACCACGATCGCATCGGCGCACGCGATCGTCCCGCCGGAGAGGCCCGTGCCCGCGCCGCGCGGCACGATGCTCGCCCCCGCGTCGCGTGCGGCGCGCACGACCGCCGCGACCTCATCGGCCGTGCCCGGTAGCGCGACGGCCGTGGGGGGTCGGCGATCGAAGCCCGCGTCGTACTCCCACACGAGAAGATCCTCGGGGCGCCAAAACACGTTCTCGTCGCCACAGATCTCTTTGAGCCGACTTACGAGCGGCGCCGGCGTTGCGGCGCCACGCGGGGTCCTGTCCCGGGGTCGGGGTCGCGCGCTCACCTACCGGTCCGCTTCGCCCGCGTCTCGCAAAATCCGATGCGACGCGGCCGGTCAACGGTTCGCGCGCAACCCGCTCCCCCGTGCCACCCCGCGTGGCGCCTCATCAGCCGCGCCTCAGGCGTGATCTTCGATCCATGTGGCGCCGTCGTCCGTGTATTCCTTCTTCCAGATCGGCACTATGGTCTTTAGCTCGTCGATCGCCGCCCGTCCCGCCGCGAATGCCGCATCGCGGTGCGGGGCGGCCGCGGCGACGATCACGGCGATGTCGCCGATCGCGAGATCGCCGACACGGTGGTGCATCGCGATCCGGAGCGGGCCATGCTCGCGCACCAGCCGCTCAGAGATCTCGCGCATCTTGGACTCGGCCATTTCGGCGTAG
>Ga0066709_100004524_pt1 | contig 11134 bp, 10 predicted proteins | sample GraSoiAngelo_158_FD_79665 | JGI IMG/M metagenome (GOLD analysis project Ga0066709, IMG submission 79665) | Grasslands soil microbial communities from the Angelo Coastal Reserve, California, USA - 14_1009_16_30cm | ecosystem: Environmental > Terrestrial > Soil > Grasslands | place: USA... | reverse complement strand
TTCACGTACGCGAGCGAGAGCGATCCGGGTCCCTACCCGTTCGGCCCCGACACCCCGATCGAGGGCGGTTCGGATCGGCACGCGGTCGTCATCGACCGCGGCGACTGCACGCTGTACGAGCTGTTCGCGGCCAGGTGGAACGGTGGCAACCCAACGGCCGGAAGCGGCGCGGTCTTCCATCTGACGGGTTCGAGGGCCAACCGGCTGCGACCGGCAGGGTGGACGAGCGCCGATGCCGCCGGACTCCCGATCTTCGCCGGGCTGCTGCGCTACGAAGAGGTGATGGCCGGCTCGGTCGATCACGCGATCCGGATGACGGTCGGATGCGCGCACGACGTCTACCTCTGGGCGGCACGACATGCAGCGGGAACGACCGATCGCCGGTGTCCGCCGAGGGAAGCCCGGTTCCGGCTGCGCTCCTCATTCGCCATCGGCCGGTTCGGCCCCAAAGTGCGTGTGGTCCTCCGGGCGATGAAACGGTACGGACTGATCGTCGCGGACAACGGGAGCGACTGGTACTTCCAGGGTGCGGTCGACCCGCGCTGGAGCTATCGCTTCATCGATCAGCTGAAGCGGATCCCGGCGAGCGCGTTCGTCGCCGTCGACGAACGCGCGTGCAGGGTCCGGAGCGGGTCGGCGGCGTTCGCCTACGGGCCCGGTTGCCCGGCACCCTCGTCAGGGGCGTGATCCGAGGAAATTCTCGACGATCCGCGGTCCCTCGGGCGTGAGGATCGATTCGGGATGGAACTGCACGCCGTAGCGGGGTAGGTCGCGGTGCTGGGCACCCATGACCAGCCCCTCCTCGGTCCACGCGGTGAGCTCGAGCGCCGGGGGGAGCGATCGCTCGACGACCAGGGAGTGGTATCGACCCGCTTCGAAGGGCACCGGGACGCCCGCGAGGATGCCTCGCCCCTCGTGGTACACGAGGGATGCCTTGCCGTGGACGGGCTCGGTACGGTCCACGGTGCCTCCTGATCCGATCCCTAGCGCCTGGTGGCCGAGGCACACCCCGAGGATCGGTGTCTCGGCGGGGAGCTCGGCCAGCAGCTCCGTGAAGACCCCGGCGTCGCGCGGATGTCCTGGTCCCGGGGAGAGCACCACGGCTTCGGGGCGCATCGCGAGCAGTTCCTCGGCCGAGCGCTCGTCGGACTTCACGACACGGGTCTCTCGGCCGAGGCTCTCGATCAGCTGGACAAGGTTGAAGGTGAAGCTGTCGTAGTGATCCACCACGAGGATCATGCGGCGGACGGTATCATGCGGCCTGCTCGGGCCGGACCCTTGACGCCGCGCCCACGGAGCGGGCGGGATGCGGCGAGAGGATGCGGGCGGATGATCCGGAACGCCGAGAGGACGGTGCTCTCGATCGTGGTACCCGTCTGGGGCGAACGCCACGATCTGCCCCACCTGCTTCCCGCGTTGCAACGGGCGCTCGGGAGCGTCGAGCCTCGCTCCGAGATCCTCATCTGCGCGGCCGACCCGTCGCTGCACCGGATCGTCGAAGGAGCATCGGCCGTGTTCGTCGAGTCCAAGGGAGCCGCGTACGGCGAGATCCTGCGGACCGGCATCGAGGCGGCGCAAGGTGATCTGATCATCACGATGGACGCGGATCTCGCGTACGCGGCCGACTTCGTGCCCATCATGTGGGCGCATCGCGACGAGGCCGAAGTCGTCATCGGGTCGAGGTATGTCCGGGGCGCCGTCGCCGAGATGGGTTTCAGCCGTCGGACCGCGAGCCGGTTGCTCAACTGGGTCTACCGTTTCGGGCTCTCGATCCCCTTCCGCGACCTATCGAGCGGCTTCCGCCTCTACCGTCGCCGCGTGCTCCTCGATATCCAGCCGCTCGAGGCGCACGGGTTGGACATCCTCCCCGAGATCATCGTGAAAGCGCAATGCCAGGGCTGGCGGGTGATCGAGGTGCCCTTCTGGTACCGGGGCGCGGAGCCGTGGAACCGGGTTCGCATGGTGCAGTTCGGGCTCGCCTATCTCGAGACGCTCGGACGACTGCTGAGCCTCAGGAACTCCGTCCGCGCGGCGGATTACGACAACCGCGCCTTCGACTCCTGGATCCCGCTCCAGCGCAGTTGGCAACGCCGCCGGTTCGAGGTGGTCCACTCGTTCATGGGACCCGAGGCGAGTCGCTCCACCCTGGACATCGGTTGCGGTTCGAGCCGGATCGTGCAGACCCTGCCCGGCGTGGTCGGCATGGATCTGGGGATCCACAAGCTCCGTTGGCTCCGCGCGCCCGGCCGCCACCTGGTCCAGGGCTCGCTGACACGCCTCCCGTTCGCCGACGGCGCCTTCGAGACCGTGATCTGCTCCGAGGTGATCGAGCACATCCCGAGGGAGCAGGTCCATCTGGATGAGCTCGTTCGCGTGATCGCGCACGGCGGTCGATTGATCCTGGGAACGCCCGACTACGGCCGGAAGCGATGGTTGTTCCTGGAATGGCTCTACGGCAAGGTGTTCCCGAACGGGTACGTCAAGGAGCACGTCAACCGGTACACGCGTCGCGGATTGCAGGGCGACCTGGAGGCGCTCGGCCTTTCGATCGAGTACCTCCGGTACGTCGGCGGGTCCGAGATGATCTTCTCGGCCCGCGTCGCCCCGCTTGCCTCAGGTCCCGCCGTCACCTGAAGGGGCGGGGGCCACGGCCGGGATCAATGCCGATGCCTTCGCCTTCGTTTCGAGGAGCTCGGTCTCGGGATCGGAGTCGGACACGACACCCGCACCCGTCTGGACGCTCGCGATCCCGTCCGTGACGACGACGGTCCTGATCGTGATGCAGAAGTCGAGGTCTCCGGCGAAGGTTAGGTATCCGACCGCGCCCGCGTAGGCGCCGCGAGCGTCGGGTTCGTGCTCGGCGATCAGCTCCATCGCCCGGCGTTTCGGCGCACCGGTCACGGTCCCGGCCGGGAACGTGACGGCGAGCGCGTCGAAGGGTTCCATGTCGTGGCGCAGGTCCCCCTCCACCGTCGAGACGATGTGCATCACGCGAGAGAACCGCTCCACCTGCATGAGCTCGGTCGGGCGGACGGTGCCCGGCTCGCAGACGCGCCCGAGGTCGTTGCGCGCGAGGTCGACCAGCATCGCGTGCTCGGCGCGCTCCTTGGGGTCGGCGAGGAGCTCGTGCTCGAGGAGGCGGTCGCTGGCGTCGGACCGGCCTCGGGGCCGGGTTCCCGCGATCGGGCGCGCCGTGACGCGCCGCCCCTCGACGCGAACGAGCGGCTCGGGCGAGGACCCTGCGAGCTCCATCCCGAGCATGCGAAGGTAGAACATGTAGGGCGCCGGGTTGGAGACGCGCAGACGTCGGTAGATCGGCAGCCCACCGTCGGGCGCGTCGAAGGCGACCCGCCGGGACGGGACCGCCTGGTAGATGTCTCCCGCGAGGATGTGCTCCTTGAAGGCCGACACGATCCGGCGGTACCGGTCGTCGTCCATGTTTGCCTCGCCGTCGGCCTCGCCGACGCTCCCGGCGCTCATCAGCGAGAGGCCTGAAGCGCCGGCGAGCTTATCGGCCAGCTCCTCGAGCGCCCGGATGCCGTCGTCGTAGCGGCCGGCGGGGACGTGTGCGACGAGCACGAGCCGTTGCCGCCAATGGTCGAAGACGGCTGCCCGATCGATCAGGAGGAACCCGATCGGTGGGCACGGCGCCTCGTCGGGGTGCGGCACCGGATGCCCGTCGAGCAGGGTTGCGGCCTCGTACGACGCGTACCCCATCAGCCCGCCAGTGATGGGGGGCAGGCCGTCGACCCGTGGCGCCCGCAGCCGGTGCACCGCGGCGCGGAGGGCCTCACGCGGCGTCAGGCGGCGCGAGGGTTCCCCGGTGGGGAGCTCCCGCGCGATGTCGCGCAGATGGAGCCCGCCGTCGTCGACCACGATGATCGCGGCGGGATCGCCTGCGACGAAGGAGTACCGACCCCACCGCTCGGATCGTTCGACCGACTCGAGCAAGATCCCCGGCCCGTCCCCGGCAACGGCGGGGAACACCGAGACGGGCGTGGCGACATCCGCGAGGAGTTCCGCCCACACCGGCACGAGGGGCCAGTCCGCCGCCAGCCGGTCGAAGACGTCCCGATCGGGCCGTACCACCAGCGGGTGGTCCAACGATGCTCCTCCGGAAGATGCGGAACCCCGGACCGCATCGGTCCGGGGCGCGCGATGGTCGCACGGGCACGGTACGGGCGTCAACGCGACCGCGCAGGTCCGATCCATCGGACGAGGTGGCGGCTATACTCGTTCCGTCGAGGAGCCGTTGCACGAGCCGGAGGTGGGCGCGCGCCCACCTTTCGTTTGTAGGGGGATGGTCGGGTGGACGCGGAAGCGCTGGTGCGCCCCGTCGTGGAAGGAGCTGGGCTGGAGCTGGTCGAGGTGTCGTATCACGGCCCTCGCGCTCATCGCATCCTGCGGATCACCGTCGACCGTGAGGGCGGCGTCGATCTGGAGACGATCGCCACGATCTCGGAGAAGCTCGCGCGGCGGCTGGACCTCGAGGATTTCGGTGAGGGGTCCTACCGGCTCGAGGTCAGCTCACCCGGCCTGGAACGGCCGCTTCGGGCACCGGCGCAGTTCGCGCGATGCGTCGGACGGCAGGTGGAGGTCAGGACCGTCGAGCCCGTCGGAGGCTCATCGGTGCACGTCGGAACCCTGGTAGCTGCCGACGACCGGGCGATCGACGTCGAGGTCGACGGGGTCGTACGACGCATCGGGCACCGCCAGGTCGCATCCGCGCGCACGGTCGTGGACTGGGCCGCAGAGCTGAAGGGAACGCACGCTTGAACGCCGAGATGATCGCGGCGCTCCGCGAGTTGGAGCGCGAGAAGGGCATCGCCTTCGACACGATCCTCCAGGGTCTGGAGGAGGCGATGGCCGCTGCGTACAAGTCGGCGTGGAAGACGGAACATCCGGACGCGGACGACGACTTCGTCGGGTTCCGCGCGGAGATCGACCCCGAGACGGGTGAGATGCGGATGTTCCAGCAGCAGCTCGAGGAGGTCGAAGCCGAAGACGGTGAGACCCTCGTGATGAAGGTCCTCTCCGAGGAAGAGGTCACGGTCACCGACGATTTCAAGGGCCGGATCGGTGCCCAGACGGCGAAGCAGGTGATCTTCCAGAAGCTGCGTGACGCCGAGCGTGAGATGACGTACGAGGAGTTCGCCGGGCGGGAAGGCGACATCGTCACGGGGATCGTCCAGCAGTCCGAGCGACGCTACACGTTGCTGGATCTGGGGAAGGTGGAGGCGCTCGTCCCGCAGGCGGAGCAGGTGCCGTCGGAGCCGTACCGCAGCGGCGAGCGACTCAAGGCCTATATCACCGAGGTTCGCCGGGGAGCCAAAGGACCACAGATCGTCGTCAGCCGCACCCATCCCGGGCTGCTGAAGAAGCTGTTCGAGCTGGAGGTGCCCGAGATCGCGGACGGGGTCGTCGAGATCAAGGCCGTGGCCCGCGAACCGGGTCATCGGTCGAAGATCGCGGTGTGGTCCAACGAACCCGCGGTCGACCCGGTGGGTGCGTGCGTGGGGCCCAAGGGCTCGAGGGTACGCAACGTCGTGACGGAGCTTCGGGGCGAGAAGATCGATGTGGTCCCCTGGTCGGAGAACCCGAGCGAGTTCGTGGCGAACGCGCTCCAACCGGCGAAGGTCCGCGAGGTCCGGGTGGACCCGGACACGCAGACGGCGCAGGTGATCGTGCCCGACTACCAGCTCTCGCTCGCGATCGGGAAAGAGGGTCAGAACGCTCGCCTCGCGGCCCGCCTCACCGGATGGCGGATCGACATCAAGTCGGAGACGCAGGCGACGGCCGTCCCGGAGGCTCCCGCGGGAGCCTGAGCCGGTGGATCGGCGTCGCGAGCCGCAGCGCTCGTGCGTCGGCTGCGGCCGAGCGTCGGGAAGGTCGGCGCTCCTTCGCATCGCGCTCGGTCCGGGCGGGGTGGTCCTGGCCGATCCGTCGGGCCGCCTCCCGGGTCGCGGCGCGTACGTCCACCGAACGTCGGTGTGCGTGGAGCAGGCGATCCGTCGAGGGTCGATCGCGCGGTCGCTCCGCTCGGGCGTCGGTCCGGAGGAAGCACGTAAGCTACGAGAGGTCGTCGAAAGGATGCAAGGGAACGGATGAGGGTTCACGAACTGGCCAAAGAGCTCGGCGTCACCAGCAAGGAACTGCTGGAGACGCTCGAACAGATGGGGGTGAGCGGCAAGTCGGCGTCGTCCAGCGTGCCTGAGGACATCGTTCCTCGTCTGCGCGCGTCCGGCGGCAAGGCGACCGGGGCTCCGCCCAGATCGCGCGAGGTCTTGGAGCCGCCGCCGCAGCCGCGGCGGGCGAAGTCCAAGCGTGCTGCAGCGGCCAAGCCGGTCGCAGCGGTCCCTGCACCCGCACCGGCGCCGGCCGCCGCTGAGACGCCGGCCCCGGCCCGCCCGCCGGCGCGCAAGCGCGTGGCCGAGAAGCCGGTGGAGCCGCTCGCCCCGTCGGGTCCGGTCCTGCAGGTCGTGCACGGCGCGACGCCCCAGGTGATCGCCGAGAAGCTGGATCGCTCACCGGCCGAGATCGTGAAGATCCTGTTCATGGCGGGTGAGATGGCCACCGCGACGACGTCGCTGACCGATGACGCGATCCGGGTGATCGCGGATGAGCTCGGCTACATGGCTGACATCGTCGGGATCGAGGACGAGCTCAAGCTCGAAGAGCAGCAGGAGGAGGCGACCGATCAGGGAGCACTCGTGCCGCGTGCTCCGGTCGTGACCATCATGGGCCACGTCGACCACGGGAAGACGAAGCTCCTCGACGCGATCCGATCGACCGACGTGGTGGCGGGTGAGTTCGGGGGGATCACGCAGCACATCGGCGCGTACCAAGCGCACGCGGGCGACCGCGAGATCACCTTCATCGACACCCCGGGCCACGAGGCGTTCACGGCGATGCGAGCTCGCGGTGCGGGGGTGACCGACATCGTGGTGTTGGTGGTCGCCGCCGACGACGGCGTCATGCCGCAGACGGTGGAAGCGCTCGACCACGCGAAAGCGGCGAACGTTCCGATCATCGTGGCCGTCAACAAGATCGACAAGGATGACGCGGATCCCAACCGCGTCCGGACACAGATGGTCGAACGCGGCGTCGTCCCCTCCGAGTGGGGCGGCGACTACGAGTTCGTCGACGTCTCCGCGAAGGCGAACATCAATCTCGATGCGTTGCTCGACACGATCCTCGTGGTCGCCGATCTCGAGGAGCTGAAGGGCGATCCGACCGGGCGGGCCCGCGGGACCGTCCTCGAGGCTCACCTCGACAAGGGTCGCGGACCGGTCGCGACCGTGCTCGTGCAGAAGGGCACGATCGAGGTCGGCGACGCATTGATCGCGGGAACCGCGTATTGCCGGATCCGCGCGATGCAAGATGAGAACGGGCGCCCCGTGGAGCTCGCGGGCCCGTCCAAGCCGGTGCAGATCCTCGGTTGGAGTCACGTGCCGAGCGCCGGCGACGACTTCCGTGAGGTTGACGACGAGCGTGAGGCTCGTCACCTGGCGGAGGAGCGCGAAGCCAAGACCCGCCAGGCGGAGCTCGTCACCGCCAAGCGCAAGACGCTCGAGGACCTGATGCGCGAAACCGGACGCGCAGAGGTGATCGATCTCAACCTGATCGTGAAGGCCGATGTCCAGGGGTCCGTGCAGGCGCTCGAGGACTCCTTGCTCAAGCTTCCGCAGGAAGAGGTCAGGGTGAACATCGTTCGAGCCGGTGCCGGCGGCATCACGGAGAACGATGTCACGCTCGCGATGGCGTCCGACGCGATCATCGTCGGGTTCAACGTCCGGCCGTCCGCGGGGGCGCGCGAGCTCGCCGAGGCTGAGGGCGTCGACATCCGGACGTACAAGGTGATCTACGACGCGATCGACGACATCAAGGCCGCGCTCTCTGGTCTGTTGAAGCCGGAGCAACGCGAACGCATCCTCGGGGAAGCGGAGGTTCGCCAGACCTTCCGGGTGCCGAGGCTCGGGGTCGTGGCGGGTTCCTACGTGCGCAGCGGCGTGATCCGTCGGAACGCCTCCGTCCGGCTGGTGCGTGACGGCGTGATCGTCTACGACGGCAAGATCGGGTCCCTGCGCCGCTTCAAGGACGACGCCGCCGAGGTCCGCGAGGGGTTCGAGTGCGGCATCGGCCTCGAGAACTATCAGGACGTCAAGGAGGGCGACATCATCGAGGCCTACGAGGTCGAAGAGTTCGCCCGAACCATCTGAGCCGGCCGTGCTGGTCGCACTCGAGCGCTTCGATCTGCGGATCCCCGGATGCCGATCCCTGAAGGAGAAGCGTCACGTCCTGGCGACCCTCACCGTCACGCTCCGGCAGCGGTTCCCCGTGAGCGTCGCCGAGGTCGAGCATCAGGACCTCTGGCAGCGGTCGGCGATCGCGGTCGCCGCGGTCGGTTCCGACCAGCATCACCTCCGCCGGGTGATGCACGAGGTCGAGAAGCTCGTGGAACGGTGGGACGGGACCGAAGTGTTGAACGCCGAGCTCCAGCTCGTGTGGCCTGAGGACTGAGAGACGCCGGGTACGCTGGTCCCATGCCGCAAGGACCCCGAGCGGAACGGGTCGGCGAGGGGTTCCGAGAGATCCTCGCCGAGGCGATCCAGAAGCTGAAGGACCCGAGGATCGGGTTCGTCACGATCACGGGCGTCAAGGTGTCCCACGATCTGCGGGTCGCGTGGGTCTACTTCACGGTGTTCGGCGACGCCGCGGCCAAAGCCGGCTCCCGGGCGGCGCTACGGTCCGCGACGCCCCACCTCCGGCACGAGCTGGGGCGGCAGATCCGACTCAAGGTCGTCCCCGAGCTTCGGTTCGAGGAGGACGACACGCTCGCGACCGGCCAGCGGATCGACCGGATCCTCGATCAGCTGCATCACGAGGAAGGGGCTTCGCATGACGCCTGAAGACCTTTCCCGGGCCGCCGACGTCCTGCGCGATGCCGACGGCGTCGCGATGGCATGCCACGTGAACCCCGACGCCGACGCCCTCGGATCGATGCTCGGGCTCGCGCACCATCTCGTGGCGCGAGGAACCGAGGTCGTCTGTTCGTTCCCCAACAACCCCCCGAACCTCCCGCGCTGGGCCGACATGCTTCCCGGGCTCGAACTGCTGGTGTCGCCCAACCGGTTCCCACGATCGCCGGCAGTGATGGTGACCTGCGACTGCGCGTCGTTCGATCGGTTGGGGATGCTCGAGCCGTCCGCGACGGCGGCGAAGGAGCTGATCTGGATCGATCACCATCGATCGAACGACGGCAGCGGAACGATCCGGTTGGTGGACCCCGACGCGTCATCGACGTGCGAGCTGGTGGCGAGGTTGATCGACGAGATCGGTGGAGAGATGACACGCGAGTCGGCGCTGTGCCTGTACGCCGGCCTCGTGACGGACACGGGCCGGTTCCAGTACGAAGCCGTCACCTCCCAGACGCTCCGCCTCGCGGCTCGTCTCCGCGAGCACGACTTCGACCATGCCAGGCTCTCCCAGGTGTTCTACGAGGACAACGGAGCGGCCTACCTCCGATTGGTCGGCCGAGCGTTGAGCCGGCTCCAAGAGGTCCCGGAGGCGGAGCTGGTGTGGACGTACCTGACCCAGGCCGATCTGGCGGAGGCCGGGGTGGGCCCAGGGGATACCGACGACCTGATCGACGTGCTCCGAACCGCCCGTGAGGCGGACGTTGCCGCCCTCCTCAAGCAGCAGCGAGACGGGCGGTTCAAGGTGAGCGTGCGCTCGCGCGGTGGGCACGATCTGGCGGTGGCCGCGGCCGCCTTCGGCGGCGGCGGCCACCGCCTGGCCGCGGGCTACACCAGCGAGCACGGTCCCGCCGGGACGATCGAGCGTCTCGTGCAGGTCCTTCGCGGGCTCCCGGTCTCGTCGTGAGCCCGCCGCCGGCCGAAGGCCTGCTGTTGATCGACAAACCGGCGGGGATCACGTCGCACGATGCCGTCGCCATCGTCCGACGGACCACCCGGGCAAAGAAGGTCGGCCACGCGGGGACGCTCGACCCCATGGCGACCGGGCTCCTGGTCCTCGGATTGGGTCGAGCCACCCGGCTGCTCCGGTTCCTCGGCGACCTCCCGAAGACCTATGAAGGGACCTTCCGGCTCGGGGTGGAGACGGACACGCTCGACGCGGAGGGAGATATCACGCGGGAGTCGCCGGTCGCTGCGACGGACGCCGACGTCGCGCGGGCGATGGCGGCCAAGCTCGGCGAGTCGCTGCAGGCGCCGCCGGCGTTCAGTGCGGCGAAGGTTGGCGGCCGCAAGCTGTACGACGCGGCGCGGCGGGGCGAAGAGCTCCGCGCGGCGCCACGCACGGTCCGGGTCGACCGATTCGACTTGCTCGCACGGAACGGCGTGGACGTCGATTTCGTCGCCATGGTGAGCGGCGGCACGTACGTCCGCGTCCTCGCCGCCGACGTCGGGTCCGCGCTCGGGTGCGGTGCGCACCTCACAAGCCTGCGACGGACCGCGATCGGTTCGTTCGCCGTCGACGACGCGAAGCCCCCGGACGAGGCCGGAGATCTCCTCCCGATCGAGCGGGCCGTCGCGCACCTTCCCCGCTTCGAGCTCGAGCCCGAGGAGGCGCGGGTCGCGCGACACGGGAGCATCCTGGGGCCGGCCGGGATCGAGGGGCCCTACGGGGTGTTCGATCCGGACGGATCCTTGGTCGCCATCTATCGCGACGACGGGCCCAAGGCCCGCCCGGAGATGGTGCTCGCCCGGCTGGGGTAGGCTCAGCAGCCATGCCCGAACCGAAGCCTCGCACCCGTCTGACCTGGAAGCGGATCGTCGGCTACGTCATCTCCGTCGCCATCGTGGTCGCGATCTTCGCCTGGGCGATCCCGAAGTACGCCGATTACCACGACGTCGCCTCCGCGATCGGGACGCTGACGCCGCTCGAGTTCTGGTCGCTGGTCGCCGCGACGATCTTCAACCTCGTGACCTACTGGTGGGCGAACCAGGCGGCCCTGCCGGGCATGGGCATCGGCAAGGCCGCGGTCCTCACGCAGACGACGACGTCGGTCGCGAACACGCTCCCCGCCGGCGGTGCGATCGCGATCGGGCTGACGTACTCGATCCTGGACTCGTGGGGGTTCACCGGGACGAACGTCGCGCTGTACGTCGGCGTG
>Ga0066709_100004523_pt1 | contig 11134 bp, 12 predicted proteins | sample GraSoiAngelo_158_FD_79665 | JGI IMG/M metagenome (GOLD analysis project Ga0066709, IMG submission 79665) | Grasslands soil microbial communities from the Angelo Coastal Reserve, California, USA - 14_1009_16_30cm | ecosystem: Environmental > Terrestrial > Soil > Grasslands | place: USA... | reverse complement strand
GCTCCTCGCTGCGGAGCATCCTACGGATACACCTCGCTCGTCGCTTCCCTCGCGCCTTGGTGCTCGGGCTTCTCAGGTCGAGCCACGAAGCGAGGCGGGACGCCGGCTGTCGTGCGGGGTGTAGCCCCTTCGGCGTCCCGCCCGTCGCGGGTCCAAATCTAGCTGGCCTGCGCCAGCGGGAGCGGTGGCACGTGGAGCGTGCGCAGTCGCGACTGGACCTTCGGGAGCCGTGCCGGACTCACGGTCTCGGCCGAGTAGCGCTCGTCCCACATGAGGTTCCCTCCCAGCCAGACGCGCAGCTCGGGGAACCGGGACATCAGGGTGAGCCCGGTCTTGCCCTTGAGCTCGCGCACCGAGCTGGCCACGTTCTGCGCCGGCCCGAGGCCGAAGAGCACGTGGACGTGGTCGTGGGCCGCGGCGACCTCGAGCAGCGCGATGCCACGCTCCTCGCAGAGGTCGGTGATCATCTCGCCGAGTACCTGGAGGTGCCGGTCCTTGAGCACGGGCTTGCGCCCGCGGGTGCTCCAGGTCACCAGGTAGTGGAGCCGACTGCGATACACCGGTTCCCATCGTCCGAGCAGCGCGGCACTCACCCTGGGGGCAAACGTGCGATCCACGATCGAACCTCCTGCGGGGATGGCTGAACGTATGTGCACCAACCACTCCTGAAAAACGGGAGACGAATCTCCCGGGACGCACCCACGCCGCTGTCTATTGCGATGCGCGCTAACGGCCGATGGTTCGGATCACTCCCTTGACGATGCCCAGGATGCGGAAGTCGGATTCCTCGGCGGCCACGATCGGCTCGAAGGCCGGGTTCGCGGCCACCAACTCGACCGAGTCCTCGCGCGGCCGGTAGTACTTGACCGTCGCCTCGTCGCCGATCAGCGCCACGATCATCTCGCCCGGGTTCGCGCGCTCCTGATGGCGGACCACGACGTAGTCGCCCGGCAGGATGCCGGCGCCGGTCATGCTCTCGCCGCGGACCTTGAGGGCGAACATCCCCCTGGGATCGCCGAAGAGTTCGGTGGTCTCGATGCGGCCTTCGTGATTCGTCTCGGCCAGGATGGGCTGCCCGGCCGCGACGCGTCCGAGGATGGGGATGCCGGGTGCGCTGAACGGCGTCGTGGGGCCGATGCCGCGCGAGATGCGCCCGCTGCGCTTGAGGTGGCCGCCCTTCACGAGGATGTTGAGGTGGTAGCGGACGCCGTTGGTGGAGGCGATCCCGAACTCGCTGCCGATCTCGCGGATCGTCGGTGGGAATCCGTGCTCTCGCGTGAACCTCTGGATGAACCCGAGAATCGTGCGCGCTCGTTCGTTCAGCATGGCCTCCGATCCTCCCTGACGGTGGGGCGCCCGACCTGCACAACAGCAGTATGGTGCACACGCGTGCACTTCGTCAAGGGCCTCTTTTTCCGTCAAGTCTGAGGGCCGCCATGGCCCACGGGACCGCCATTCGATCCGTACCGGTGGTGGTCACGGCGCGGGCGCGGCGCCAACGGCGTTGCCCCTCACGCAACCGCGCTCCGCGCATGGCCGTCGCCCGACGGAGCGACGTCACGAGGGGAACGCCGTCGACAGCGGAGGCTGCGGGGCACGCCCGCGCGGATCGCGGCCGACGCGGGAGCGCGCGCGCGCGCCAATGGGTTAGCCGAGGATCGGCCTCGCGCCCGCGCGTGGTCCGACGATTGCGATAGAGCGCGGACGAGATCGAAAGGTCTCGACCACGACAGGCAAGGAGCGGCAGGCCGGGTTCGCGGAGGTTGATCGCAATCGGGGGCCGATCGGCTGAAGTGAACCCACCTCCGCTACCTTGTCGGTCGGGGATCCCGCGGTCCTCGGGCAGCGCCCACCTCGGCGCCCGCGACAGCCCTCAAGCCCGACCCGCCGGACGCCGATCTAGCCTCAGGAATCCTCCATCCGGGTCCTGGGTCATCCTCTCCCGAGGCGTGGGCGTCCGATGCAGACGGAACAACGGCTCCTCAAGCAGGTCATCGCCGCGCATCGTGAGGGTGACCTGGACGAGTGCGTGCGCTGGGTGCGCACGCTGGTGTATGCCGCCCCGCTGGCGACGGCACCCCGGCACCTGCTCGCCTCGCTCTACATGCTGACCGGCGAGCACCGGCTGGCCCTCCTCCACTATCGCCGGCTCCTGTCGCCGGCCATCGAGAACGGCGAGATCTTCCGTTCGATCGCGCTCCAGAAGCAGATCGACGACCTGCTGCCGGCGCGCTCGCTCGATTCCGCACGCTGGGTGTCGATGCGGACGCGCCTGCGCGCGCACGGTGTGCCGCCGCTCCCAGGCTCCGCCAGCAGCGTCGGGCGGCCGTGGCTCGAAGCCCAGTTCCTCGGGCTCTCGCGCGCCTGGTTCGAGCGCGTCGTCACCGAGGGGCGCACCGAGGTCGTGGGCGTCGGCGTCGCCCCCGAAGTGGTCGGGGTCGCGACCGTCTGGGAGGTCGTCGCCGGCCGTCTGCCCTGGTCGTACACGCTGCCCGACGGCCGCGAGAACCCGCGCGCCGAGGCCGCCGAGGGCGACGCGATCCACATCCCCTCGCCGATCGTCGAGCAACTGCGGGTCTCGTTCTTCCCCGACCTGCCGGTCGAGCTGCTGCGGTTCGATGCGGCGATGGCCGCCGAGCTACGCCACGAACTGGCCCTCCGTCGCGGCCAGGGGGCCGCGGGCGAGGCCCGGCCGGCGCACCAGCTCGGCCCCGCGCACGCGGCCTGGACCACGCGCGTCCAGGAGCTGGCGGGCGCGCGGCCCAAGCCCACCGAGGAGACGGGGCCCAAGGTCCTCGGCCTCCCCTCGCCGGGGGTGGCGCCGCCGAGCGAACCCTCGGACAGCACCGGCGACTGGCTGGAGTCCGGACAGATCGCGCTTCCGGATGGGCCGGAACCGACGGACGGCGACCGCGCCCCCGCGCCCCCGGCCGCGGACGATACGAGCACGAACCGCCGCTCCCCGGTCGAGCCCTCGCCCGAGCCCACGCTGGCCGCGGCGCCACCCGAGCGGCGCGTGAGCGCGAGAGCAAGGCGCAGGCGCAAGCGTCGGGCGTCCGCGCTGGGGCCCGTGGCCGAAGCGAACGCCGGATCCGTCGAGCCGCGTGCCAAGGGCCCGTTCGCCGGGTCCATCCCCGCCCCCGAGCCGGCGGCGCCGGGCAGCGAACGCCGGCGGCACCCGCGGGTGGCGGTGTCGTTCGAGACCCGCGTGGCGTTGCTCAGGCTCCGCGGCTCGCGCGTGCCGCCGCCGCGCGGTGAGCGCATCGACCTCTCGTCCAGCGGTCTCGGGCTGCGGGTCGACCGCCGTGGGCTCGGTGCCGCGGGCGGAGCGCTGGCCCAGGCGGTGGTGGCGGTCGAGCTGGATGTCCCCGGCCCCGGGGGCCCGCTCCAAGTGGCGGGACAGGTGCGGCGGATCGAGGTCGACGAGGCGCGCGACGAGGCGCGCATCGGCATCGAGTTCCTGCTCATGACCGAGCCCGACCGCCGTCGCGTCTCCGCGACCATCGCCGGCGTCGCCCTGGCGAACCGCGACCCCGCGCCGCCGACCGCATAGCGGCCACGGCGGGCCGGCATCCGCCGGCCGCGGCCCAGGTCGTCGGTTCCGAGGGCCCCTCCGTTCTTGTCCCCCCTAGGGACCGTGGGCTACGCTCCGCCGCCGCGCCCGCCCGTGGCCTTCGCCGCGCCGGTCGCACCCCAAGCCCATGACCACCGCCCCCAGCCCGACCGCGCCCGCAGTACCGCGTTCCCGCCTGCGGACCTACGCCTCGTTCGTGCGCTTCGAGCACACTCTGTTCTCGCTGCCGCTCGTCCTGGCCGGGGTCTTCAGCGTCCCGGGACCGGCGCTCACGCCCGCGCGCTGGGGGCTGATCGCGGTGGCCGCCGTCGGGGCCCGCACCACGGCCATGGCGCTCAACCGGCTCATCGACCGGCGGCTCGACGCGCTCAATCCCCGCACCCAGCAGCGCGAGCTGCCGGCCGGACGCATGCGCCTGGTCGAGGCGTGGCTGCTGCTGGTCGTGAGTGCCCTCGCCTACGTCGTCGCCTGCGCGGCGCTGGGGCGGTGGTTCCTCGAGGTGGCGGCGATCCCGCTCGTGGTGTTCGCGGTCTACCCCTACCTCAAGCGCTGGACACCGCTCTGCCACTTGGGCGTCGGCCTGGCCCTCGCGCTGGCGCCGCTCGCCGGCTACGCGGCGGCGCATCCGGACCTGGGCCGTCCCGGGGCGGCACTCTGGCTCGCCGGCTTCGCGCTGCTGTGGGTGAGCGGGTTCGACATCATCTACGCCACGCTCGACGAGGACTCCGACCGGCTCCACCGCGTGCGCTCGATGGTGACCTGGCTCGGCCGCGAGCGGGCGCTCGTGGTCTCGGGCGTGCTCCACGCCGCGGCGTTCGCCGGCCTGGTCGTGGCGGCGGTGGGGCTGCTGGCCGGGGCGCCGTTCATCGCCGACTGGGGGCTGCCCGCGGTGATCGCCGCCCTCACCGCGACCGGCGTGCTGCTGTTCCTCGAGCAGCGCTGGGCCAGCGACGTGGACCTGGCGTTCTTCCGCGTCAACATCTTCGTGGGCGCCGGCGTGCTGGCGACCGTGCTGGTCGCGCGCGCGGCGTGCGGGTTCTGATGAGCCCCGCGCGCCCCACGCCGCCCCGCCGCGCGGCCGCGCGGCGCCGCGCCACGCCCCGGGCGACGCGCCGCTACTTGATCGGCATGACCGGCGCCTCGGGGAGCGCCTTCGGCGTCGACTTGATCCGGCGCTGCCCGGGCGAGAAGTACCTGGTGCTCTCGGACTGGGCGCGCCACGTGCTCCAGACCGAGACCGGGCTCACGCCCTCGGCGCTCGAGCCGTTCGTCAAGCGCATCTTCGCCGACAGCGACCTCGCCGCCCCGTTCTCGTCGGGCAGCAATCGCCACGACGCGCTGGTGATCGTCCCCTGCAGTGTTTCGACCCTCGCCAAGATCGCCGCCGGCATCGCCGACACGCTCATCACCCGCGCGGCGCAGGTGGCCTTGAAGGAGCGCATGCGGGTGGTGCTGTGCGTGCGCGAGACCCCGCTCTCGTCGATCGCGCTCGAGAACGCGCTCAAGCTCTCGCGCGAGGGCGTGGTGATCATGCCCATCTCGCCGCCGTGGTATCAGGCCCCGCGCGATCTCGAGGCGCTGGTGGCGGGGTTCACCGACAAGGTGCTCGCCCTGCTCGGCGAACGCGCCGGGCCCGGCTGGCGCGACGCGGAGCTGGAGTGACCGCGGCCGCCCGACCGCATCCCAAGGACCGTTGCATCCTGCGAGTCCCAGGTGCCCCGTCGGCCGCCGGCGGGCGCAAGTGGCTGCGATCCCCGGGGCCGCGGATGGCCCGGGCCTTGCAGCCATGGGCGCGGTCCCTGTCCCGCCGCCGCACATGAACGCTGGGAGGAAGATCATGAAGACGCTGCGCAACCTCGCCGCCCTGGGCGCATGCCTGACCGTGGTCGGGCTCCTCGCGGGGTGTGGCAACAGTGCCACCTCGGTCGCGCCCAACACGCCGATGACCCAGTCGAGTGCCGACGACTTCGCGGTCCAGGCCGTCGCGACCATGAGCGTATCCGGCGGTGACGTCGACGGCGCGATCAGCAGCACGCCGTCCGCCTCGGCGCGCGTCGGGCGCGTCTTCCCGAACGCCGCGCTGTGGGACACCACCTACACCGGCAGCAACGGCTTCACCTATTCGGCCAGCCGCACCTTCTACGACGCGGACGACAACGCCCTCTCGGGCTGGTCGCCCGCCGCGGTGAGGTTGCACCGCACCTCGACCGCTTCGGGCACCGTCGAGGGTTCCCGTGACACGGTGACCGTCGGCCATTCAGGCGTCATGGACATCCGCGGCATCCAGAGCGGCCAGGACACGCTGCGCGTCGACGGCGCGTGCCTCGACACGCTCATCAACAGCTTCCGTTCGCTCGACGGGCTGCGGACCCGCCACTTCCACTGGACCAGCTCGCTCGCGCTCGAGGCGGTCAAGATCCTCAAGAGCGCCCAGACCGGCCGGCCATTCGCGGGTACGGTCACGCTGGTGGTCGCCGCCGACCGGCTGCGCAGCAGCAGCCTCGGGGACGTCGAGGCCCACTTCAACGCCACGATCGTCATCGTCTTCCACGACGGGGCTCCGGCCGACATCTCGATCGACTCGAGCTACCACTACCTCTGGAATCTCCAGACCGGCGCCATCGCGCGCGCCTGATCGCCGCACCGCTCCAGCACCGCCCGCCGGACCAGGACGCCGGCGGGCGGTTCGCTTTTGGGCGGGATGCCTTCCGTGTGACTCCACCGTCTGTGAGGATCTCGTCGGAGCACCGCCGCGATCGGCAACCGGGTACACGTGGCAGGCGAACTGACCGCGGCTGGCGGCGGTGCCGCTGCCGCCCGCGTCTCCCGATCTCCACGTGCCTCGCGCTCGATCTCCGTGTACGCCGCCCGCTTCTGTTCCTCGCTTCGGCGGTGTGCTTAGATGCAACTCCATGGAACTCCCTCACGGGGTGGCATTGTCGGCGAAGCCGCTAGCGCGGCGATCGATTCTGGACGTCGTGATGGTGGCGCCGGTGATCGCCGCCGCGATCCTCTTCGTCGGGCTCGCCTTGCTCTCCCTTGGGTGGGGAATCGAGCATGACGTCCCCTACTTCTGCTATCTGGGCTTTCTCGTCGGGCACGAGCACCGCATGCCCTATCGAGACCTCTTCGAGGTCAATCTTCCGGGCACGTTCTTCATCTTCATGGTGCTCGACAAGTTGATTGGGCCCCATGATCTCGGCTTTCGCATCGCCGATGTGACGTTGCTCGGCCTGCTCAGCGGCCTCACTTGGAAGTTGCTTCGTCCCTTCGGATGGATGCCGGCCTTGATCGGTCCGACGCTGTTTGGGCTCTATTATCTGCACGACAGCCCCATGCTCAGCCTCCAGCGCGAGTTCCTGATCCTCCAATTCCTGGCACCCGCCATCCTGCTGGCGGCGGATTGGAAGCGTTCCGGCACTGGGTGGCGAGCCTTCTGGGTCGGCGCCAGCGTAGGCTTGGCTACACTGATCAAGCCACAAGCGATCCTGTTTCTTCCGGCCCTCATCGTGTTCCTGCCCGCTCCAGTATCCCGGGACGCTGAGCCAGCGCGCCCCGCGGAGACTCGTCGAGGCCACTGGCTCCGAATCCTCGCCCTTGGTGCTGTCGGCTCAGCGCTCCCGGTTCTGCTGGCGGCGACATGGCTCGCGGCAAACGGCGCACTCAAGGAGTACGCAGAGATAGCCCGGCGGTATTATCCCCTCTATTCGCATCTGTCCGGCATGCACCAGACGCTTAGGGAGAGCGAACGGCGCGGCTACCTCTTGAGAGAATGGTTCATTGCCGGAGGCATGCACTGGTGGATGATCACGGCAGGACTCGGGGTCGTGTTGGGCTTTCGAGGAGCCCCCGCTCCCCGCCGCCGACTCGTATGGCTGCTGGTCGCGTTGACGGCGATCAGTAGCATCCTCCCGCCAACCTCTGGGCAGTTCTATGACTACCATTGGATGCCGTTCTTCTACTTCTTGGCGATATTGTCGAGTCTCTCTCTCTCGAGGGCGACGCCGGAATCTCCACCGTTTCTTCGCGCCGTGGCCGCCGCGGTCTTGGTCCTGGTCGCAGTCCTTCACACACAGACCAGACTTCCCACGGCGGTCAAGGGACAACTCGCCGGGCTGCCCTATCAGCGCCAGCTCGCCGGGCGAGTGAGTGCCATCGACGACTATCTGCGCCTCCACTTGCAGCCCGGGGATACGGTTCAGCCGCTCGATTGGACGGGCGGCTCGGCGGATGCATTGTGGCGCGCACGAACTCCGCTGGCGACCCGCTTCATGAGTGACCTCTACTTCTATCACCATGTCTCGACGCCCTACATCCAGTCCCTGCGGAAGCGCTTCATCGACGAACTGGGCCGGGCGAGGCCGCGCGTGATCGTCGAGATTCAGACGGACAAGCCGTGGGCGGGTGGCCACGACACAACACGGGAGTTCCCGGCGCTCCAGCGCTACATCCGGGAGAATTACGTGCCGGATCTGATCGGTGATGGGTTCGTGATCCATCTCCGGCGCGAAGCGCCTCGGGATTCAACCGGGGGATGATCTCAGGCCTGGCAGAGGGTGCGGCACCCTCGGGGCTCAGCCACTGGTAGCGTATGTCGATGCTCTCGCGGCGAATCCGATAGCGGTTCGGGGCGTCATGGGCCCCATGTCTGCCCATTGTAGTAACCGTCAGCTCACGCCCGTGTTGACGGGCGGCGGTCAGGCGACGCCGAGGATCTGCTGCAGGACGGCGTGACGGCGCTCGGTGACCTCGACCTCGAAGTGCTGCTTCCAGCCGTGCGGCGTGAGCATCTTCGCGTCGGTGCAGGTGGACAGGCGCAGCAGGACGTCCTTGAAGTAGTCCCCGGGGTGGATCCCGGCGGCCTTCGCGGTCATCAGCAGGCTCATCAGGATTGCCGCCGTCTTGCCGCCGCCTTCACGCTGAAAGAAGAGCCAGTTCTTCCTCCCGTCCGCGAACGGCCGCAGCGCCCGCTCGGCGGCGTTGTTCGAGATCGACAGCCGGCCGTCATCGAGATAGCGCAGCAGCGCCGGCCACTGGTTACGCGCATAGGTGATCGCACGCCCCAGCGGTGACTTCGGCAGCGCCTGCGTCTCGGCCAGCGCCAGCCAGGCGTTGAACTCCTCCAGTAACGGGCGCGTTCTGATCCCGCAACTCCGCACGCGCGGCGTCGGAAAGGTCCTTCGCCGCCTCCTCGATCTGGAACAACGCCCGGATCCGATCGACGGCTTCCTTCGCCAGCACCGGATCGGTCGCCTCGGCGTCGACGAACTTCCGACGCACGTGCGCCATGCACGCCACCTCCGTCGCTCCGCCCAGGAAGAACAGCTGGTCGTAGCCGCCGTAGGCGTCCGCCTGCAGGTAGCCGGTAAAGTCCTTGAACACCCGCGCCGGTCCGTCGCGCTTGCGGCTGTCGGTGAACTCGTACCAGTGCCGCCCTTCGCGGTTCAGGTAGACCCACACGCGCGACTGCCGCGAGCCGCCCCCGCTCGACTGCGCCAGCGTCACCGGCGTGTCGTCCGTGTGGACCACGTCCGAGGCCAGCACCTCCTGGCGCAGTTCCTCGGCGATCGGCTCCAGCCCGCCATCGACTCGCACAGCACCGAGCGCGACAGGTCCAACCCTTCCGCGCGGTACTTGCCTTCCAGCCGGTAGTACGGCAGGTGGTGGCCGAACCGCTCGGTGATGACGTGGGCCAGGAACCCGGGCCCCAGCAGCCCCTTGTCGATCACCTTGCCCCGCCACGGCGCCGTCACCAGGCCCTCCTGGCAGCTCGCGCACGCGTACTTCTTGCGCGCGATCTCGTGAACCACCGTGGTCTCGACGCGCTCCAGCTCGCGCGAGGTCTCCTCGCCGAACGCCACGAGTTCGCCGCCGCAGGCGCAGCGTCGATCCTCATCCTTGAGCTCGCACACCGTGCGCACGACGGGCAGGTGGGCGGGGGACTCGCCCCGGCGCTTGCTGGTCTTCCGCGTGTGCGCCGGCACCTCGACCGTGGCCACCACCCGGTGCTGCTCGGCCGGACGCTCGGCCTCGGCGGCGATCTCGGCGAGGAACAGGTTCCCCTGCAGCGCGGGATCGACGGGCAGCTGCGCGCGCTTCTCGCTCGAGCGGCCGAACACCAGCTTGGCCAGCAGCCGGTTGTGCTGCTCGAGCTGGACGATGGTCTCGCGCTGCGACGCGATCGTCTGGCGATGCACGAGCACCAGCGCTTGCAGCGCATCCACATCATGTGGAAGTTCGAGGGCGCGTTCCATCGCGCTTCTGTATATCAACGGTACTCGTATAGCGCAAGGACTTTCGTGCACTCCGCCACTCGATGCCTTCCAATATCATCGCCAGTCGCGCCGCTCGATCTCGACCCGCGGACCCTCACCGCCCACGTCGAACGGAAACGTCCCCTGCTCGAGCCGCTTGTACAGGAGCCAGAACCCGTTCCGGTCCCACAGCAGCAGCTTGACCCGGTCCTTCGCCCCGTTGTGGAACACGAAGACATCGCCCGAGAACGGATCGTCGCCGAACCCGTCCCGCACCAGCGCGCACAGCCCGTCGTGCGCCCTGCGGAAGTCGACCGCGTGCCGGCACAGAAACACCCGGTGGTTCCCGCCCAGGCTCAGCACCTGCGCTCCAGGGCCTCAAGCACCCGGCGCAGATGTGCGGCCTCGAACTCACGAGGGACCTGCAGACGGTACCCCGACGGCGTCGTGACCTCGAGCGCCGCGCCACCGTCCGGCTTCGGTTCGGTCACCTCGACGCCGACGAAGGCCGGGCCTGACCGGCCCACGCCCCGGCGCGTTCGCTCAAAACGCTTCTGCCACCAGCGCAACTTCCACGTCGGGTGGCCGCAGCGCCGCGAGAGCTCCGCCAGGCTCCAGCCATCACGCTTGCCGCGTGACAGCCAGCGCGCCATCTGCTCCGGGTTCGCTCGTCTCATGCCGCGCATCTTCGGGCATGGCGCCCCCCCGCGGGAGAGTGGGCATCAGACGATGGTTATCTTCAACTCGGGCGGCATTGCTTTGCCAAACTACGACCGCCTCCAGCTTCTTCACATAATTGGCGAGTAGCGAACTACGTCAACAATACGAGTCTGCGTGAGGGCCAGTACGGCTACCCGCCTCAATTCGGGTTCTCGCCGGCTAAGATTCAATATGCGTGCCTGACTTTGACAATTGCGGGAAGGACGACATTCGTCGCACCAGCTCGCACGCGCTCGAGGCGGTCAAGATCCTCAAGAGCGCCCAGGCCGGCCGGCCGTTCGCGGGCACGGTCACGCTGGTGGTCGCCGCCGACCGGCTGCGCAGCAGCAGCCTCGGGGACGTCGAGGCCCACTTCGACGCCACGATCGTCATCGTCTTCCACGACGGGGCTCCGGCCGACATCTCGATCGACTCGAGCTACCACTACCTCTGGGATCTCCAGACCGGCGCCATCGCGCGCGCCTAGCGGCACGCTCGGTTCCATCACCGCCCGCCGGGCCAGGCCGCCGGCGGGCGGTTCGCTTTGGGCGGGATGCCTTCCGTGTGACCCCCGGGCACGAAGGCGCAGCGTGAGGTCCAGGCCCGG
>Ga0066709_100004522_pt1 | contig 11137 bp, 9 predicted proteins | sample GraSoiAngelo_158_FD_79665 | JGI IMG/M metagenome (GOLD analysis project Ga0066709, IMG submission 79665) | Grasslands soil microbial communities from the Angelo Coastal Reserve, California, USA - 14_1009_16_30cm | ecosystem: Environmental > Terrestrial > Soil > Grasslands | place: USA... | reverse complement strand
GGGGTGCCGTGGCAGAAGAGCGTTCGGCCGAGCCCGTCGACCTCGAGCGTGACCGTCGGAGGCCAGGCCTCGGCAAGCGCATGCTCCTTTTGCGTCAACTGCGCCATCAGCCACTCGTAGCGGGCACGCCACCGCTCCTCGTAGGGGCCGAGGTCGCGGTCGGCATTCCCTCTGATGAAGCTGACACGCGAACCAAGGTCCCCAAGTCGCGCGAGCGTCTCCGCCGGCATCGGCCCGGAGAACACATCGCCGCCGCTCACGATCACAGCGTCCTCGGGTACTTCGGCGAGCACCGCCTCCAAGGCCGGCAGGTTCCCGTGCACGTCATAGAGCGCCGCGACTTTCATTCGGCGTCGTCCTCGTCACTTTGAGCGCATGAGCCCAAGGGCCGGGTTTGGACGGCCGCGGCGGCAAAGCCGCCCCGGCCTCCAGGTCGGCATCGCAAGCGACGCCTCATCCAGCTGCTTCCGCGAGCACGAACCCGAAGAAGACGACGCTGATGATGCCGTTCATGGTGAAGAACGCAGCGTTCAACCGCCGAAGATCGCCTGGACGAACCAGCGCGTGCTCGTAGGCGAGCAGCACCGCGACCGCGGCAACGCCGAGCCAGTAGAGCGAGCCGAGATGGAGCCCGAAGCCAACCGCGGCGAGCAGGGCAACCGTGGCCGCGTGGGCAAGGCGCGCCCCCCAGAAGAGACGCCGCTCGCCGAATCGCGTCGCGAACGAGTGCAGCCCCTGCTCGCGATCGACCTCGAGATCGAACAGCGAGTAGAAGAGGTCGAAGCCCGCCACCCAGAGCGCGACTGCGCCACCGAGCGCCCACGCTGGCCACGGCAGCCGTCCGGTGATCGCGACCCAGGCGCCGATAGGCGCGAGGCCGTCGACGGCCCCGAGCCAGAGATGCGAGAGCCAGGTCCAGCGCTTCAGGTACGGGTAGATGACGAACGCAGCAACGGGAATCGGCCAGAGCCAGCGCACGATCGGATCGAGCTGGAAGACGGCGACGAGGAAGAGCGCCAGCGAGGCCAAGCAGAAGACGACGACCTGGGCGCGGCTCAGCAGCCCGCTCGGGAGCTCGCGCCCCACGGTGCGTGGATTGCGCGCGTCGATCGCGGCGTCGATCAACCGGTTCAGGCCCATCGCGAGCGAGCGCGCTCCGATCATCGCCAGTGTGATCCAGACGAGGTCGTGCGCCGACGGGATCCTGTTCACGCAGAGCAGCGCACCGACATAGGCGAACGGCAGCGCGAAGACGGTGTGCTCGATCTTCACCAGCGACGCGAACCGCCGTGGATACGAAACCGCCGCTGTGCTCATGTCTGCCGGTGCGCGGTCTGCTCGCCCGCGAGCAGCTCGAGCGCGTGCCCGAGCGCGGGTTGCAGCACGGCGAAGCCGTCGCGGCAGCCGCCCGGAGAGCCAGGCAGGTTGACCACAAGCGTGCGGTCGCGCACGCCGGCGACCCCGCGCGAGAGCAGGCCGTGCGGCGTCTTCGCGATCGAGTCGGCCCGAATCGCCTCTGCGATGCCCGGCGCCGGCCGGTCGATCACCTCGGCGCTCGCCTCGGGCGTCACGTCGCGAGGGCCGAGCCCCGTGCCGCCGGTCGTGAGCACCAGCGCCGCGTCCTCGGCGAGCTCGACGATCGCATCGGCGATCGCTTCACGGTCGTCGGCAACGACGCGCCGCTCGAGCTCATAGCCTTCGGCGGCGAGCAGCTCGGCGAGGAGATCGCCGCTCTCATCATCGCGCTCGCCAGCAGCGACGCCGTCGGAGACGGTCAGAACCGCGGCCTTCAAGCCGACGCCTTCGTCTTCTCGACGAGCCGCACGCCGGTGATCTCGAGCTGCTTGTCGACCGCCTTAGCCATGTCGTAGACGGTCAGCGCCGCGACGGACGCGGCCGTCAGCGCCTCCATCTCGACGCCGGTCTGGGCGGTGGTCTCGGCGCTCGCGAGGATTGAGACCTCACCCTCGCCCACCTCGAGCTCGACCGCGACGTGGGACAGCGGCAGCGGGTGGCAGAGCGGGATCAGCTCGGCCGTACGCTTGGCGGCCATGATCCCCGCCACCTGGGCCGTCGCCAGTGCGTCGCCCTTAGGGAGCTCGCGCAGGCGCCGCGCGGTCTCGGGCGCCATCCGCACCTCGGCGCGCGCGACCGCCCGCCGCCGCGACGGCTGCTTGCCGCCAACGTCGACCATCCGCACCGCCCCCGTCTCGTCGACGTGCGAGAGCTCGCTCATGCGGTGAACCGTACCGCTGGGAGAGTTAGGAAACCCGAGCCGACGCGCGGTCGAGCTCATCAAGCTGCGAGGCAAGCCAGCGTGCAAGGTCGTGCTCGCGCACGTGAGCCCGGATCGCCTCCAGCCGGGCGCGGCGCTCGTCTACCCGCATCTCCAGCGCCTCGTGAATCGCTTCCGCCTGCGCGGCGACATCAAAAGGATTGATCGTCAGAGTCCACGACCCGATCTCCTCGGAGACACCGGCGTTCTCTGATAAGACAACAGCCCCGTCCCGAGTGTTGACGAGCGGCGCCTCCTTCGCGACGAGGTTGAGGCCATCGAAGATCGCGTTCACGAACAGGACATCGAACTGCTTGTACGCGGCGACCGAGCGTGGAAAGTTGTCCTCGATCTGAAGGTCGATCGGCAGCCAGCTGTCGGACTGGAAGCGGTCGTTGACGCGGCGAGCCTCACGCTGGATGGCACCGAGATACTCCGCGTACTCGGGGATGTCCTGCCGCGAGGGATCGAGCAGCGCGAGCAGCGCCACCCGCCCATACATCTCCGGATGCGCCTCGAGGTAGAGCTCGAAGGCACGAAAGCCGCGGACGACGTTCTTGGACGGATCGGTTCGATCCACCCGCACGACGAGTCGCTCCGGCCGCCGCTCGACGATCTCGCGCTCGGCCTCCAGCACCGCCGGGCTCTCAGCCAGCTCGTCGAACTCCTCCGGATCGATCGAGATCGGCGAGGCGCCAACGCGCGTCCGGCGGCCTCGGTAATCGGCGGTCCAGTCGCTGAAGTTGCCCGCGGCGCCGGCGATGTCGACGGCGCAGCGCAGGAAGGCGAGCCGCCAGCGGTTCGAGTGGAAGCCGACGACGTCGTTCGCCAGCAACCCGTCGTGGACCGCGTGACGCATCTCCTCCGGCAGGATCCGCCAGTAGTCCGGCTGCGGCCAGGGGATGTGGACGAAGTGCGAGAGCGTCGCGTCGGGCGCCTCCTCGCGCACGAGCCGCGGCGCCAGGTAGAGGTGGTAGTCGTGGAAGAGGACCGCGGCGTCGGGCTCGGCCTCGAGCTCTTCGAGGACGGCGGCGGCAAACCCCTCGTTGACGCGGACGTACCCCTGCTCCCAGGCGTGGTGGAAGCCGTGGTCGACCGCGGGCGTGTAGGCGAGCTCCCAGAGGTAATGCTGAAGGAACCACAGCATCGGATTCGAGACCACGTTGTAGAACCAGTCGTAGGCTGCCTCTTCGTGGGCGACCAGCCGCAGCCGGAATGGCGAGCCGTCTCGCGCGGTCTCGTCGATCGTCTCGTCGGAGGCAACCCGGTCCTCGTCCGAGATCGCACTCGCGATCCAGGTGACGTCGTGGTACGAGACCAGCCCGCGCAAGGCTGTGACCAGCCCGCCGCCGCCGCGCTTCGCGACCCGCTCGCCGTTCTCCCGCGAGTAGGAGACCGGCCCGCGATTCGAGACAACGATCAACTTGCGCCGCTCCGCCATCAGGCGAAGGGTAACCCGCCGCTTCGTAGAGAAACCTAGGCCGAGCCGGCAACTGCAGGATTCGCAACCGAAGCGTCTTTTTGGCGGGTCTAGACGTCCGCGCCGGCGAAGCCGCCGCAGCCTCTAGCTCGGCGTCGCAAGCGAGCGCCTAAGCCGCGCCGACGTCCGCGAGCTCGGCGCCCGCGGTGTCGTTGCCAAGCAGCCGGTTGAAGAGCACGAGCCAGTCGCGGAGCAGCCGAGGCATCAGGAAGTTCCGCCGCACATACTCCTTGCCCTTCAGCGCCCGCAGGCGCGCTTCGGTCGGGTCCCGCAGGATCTCGATGCAGGCGTCCGCGCACTGGGCGGACGAGTCGACGAGCCAGCCTGTCTCTCCGTCCTGAATCTGGCGGACGATCCCGCCCACTCGTCCCGCCACGGTCGGCCGCGTCTTCCAGAGCCCCTCGGTAACGGTCAGCCCGAACCCTTCCTTGATCGACTTCTGGATCACCGCGTGCGAGTGCACCTGGAACGCGTTCACCTCGACACCGCCGATGTTGTTCAGGTTCGAGAGGATGTAGATGTCAGGATCGCCCTGGGCGTAGCCGACGGTCTGGTTGTAGTAGTCCCAGCCCTCGGGGTCGTCGTGCGCCATCGAGCCAACGAGCGCGAGCTGCACCTCAGGGAAGCGCTCCTTCACCTCACGGTAGGCGTCGATCACGCCCAGCGGGTCCTTCCAGGGATCGAAGCGCGAGACCTGCGTCAGCAGCGGCCGCTCGACGTCGATTCCGAACTGGTCGACGATGTAGGCCGCATCCTCGGGCGAAAGGGCCATGTTCTTCGGCGTCAGCGGATCGATCGCGGGCGGCCAGATGTACGACGGCGGCAGGCCCGGCGCCCCCGGGACGTACTCGTTCATGTGGAAGATCGCCGCGTCGTAGCGGCCGAGTGCCGGCAGCAGGAAGTCGAGCACACTCTGATTGGGTGTCGAGAGATCGATGTGGCAGCGCCAGATCCAGCGCGCCGTCGACGAGGGGAAGCGCTCGATCATGAAAGCCGGCTGCGGATCGTGGACGATCACGAAGTCGTACTCGTCCTCGAGCTCCTGCGCGTTCTCCTCGTTGTAGCGGCGGTAGACCTGCTCCTGGTCGGGCGTCAGCCCCTGTGGGGAGCCCTGGAGAGCGTTGTGGATCGTCTTCGTCGCCGCGAAGAACTCATCGGCGCCGCGGATGATCCGCCATTCGGCGTCGAGACCGGCGTCGCGCATCAAGGGCACCAGCGCGTAGAGGATCTCCGCGACTCCGCCGCCGAAGGCAGTCGCTGAGAGGTGCAGCACACGCTTCCCCTCGAGCTGGGCCGCGAGCCTCCGAATCTCCTCCATCAGGCCGCGGGAGGCGATCGTGCCGTAGTCGAGCAGCGACTTGTTTCCGACGTTGATGAGCTGGAGCATGTGAGGCCGGCGGTTTCTTCAGGTGGCGAGAGCGCGGAGAATAGTGGCTACTCGCCGAGGAACTTCACGAAGCGAAGCCGTGATCCTCCCGACTCGCGCTCGTCGATCTCGACTTCATCGGCGACCGCCCGGATGATTGCGATCCCAAGGCCCCCTTCGCTCAGGTCGCCGTTGCCGGCGCCCGAGAGGTCGGCGGGCTCGAATCCCTGACCGTCGTCGGCGACCTCGACGACCAGCCGGTCGGGCTCGATCTGGTAGATGATCTCGACCGTGCCCGCGCGCCCTTCCCGGTAGGCGTGACGCACGGAGTTGGTGCAAGCCTCGGTCAGTGCGAGCTTGAGGTCGCTGAGCGTCTCCTGGGAGAGAGGACGAACGCGGGCGATCGCCGTCAGGGCGAGTCGGCCAAGCGTGATGTATTCGGCCTTCGCCGGGATCGTCAATCGGACCATTCGGTCTTGACGGCCCATCGAGGCCCTCTTCCCTCTGCGCAAGCGGCCCTAACCTCTCGCACCCGTTTCAGCAAACGTCACCTGCATCGTCTGTCCACGCCGGATCAGCCGGGGTTCGCCGGCCGCTGCGCCAGCCTGACGGTGACCTGATGCCGCCGACCGGCGCGGAAGAACGTGACCGGGACGGACTGCCCCGGGGAGAGCTCCTCTGTGACAACTCGGACGACGTCCTCCGCGCTCCCGACCGGGTGGCCGCCGATCGAGACGATCACGTCGCCGCCGCTGACGAAAGGCGCGCCGAGCAGTCGCAGGCTGTCGGTGCCGGCCTGCAAGCCGGCCTCAGCGCCGGGTGTGTTCGAGTTCACCTTCGTGACGACGGCGCCATGCGAGACCGGGTAGTGGAGCCGCTTCGCGATCGTCGGGATCAGATCTTCCGTCTCGATCCCGACGTAGGCATAGGAAACGCGGCCGGCGGCGATCAGCTGGGTCATCGACCGCCGCGCGGAGTCGATCGGCACCGCGAAGCCGACGCCTTCGGCGTTGCCCGAGTCGCTGCGAATCTGGGCGTTGATTCCGATCACCCGGCCGCGGGCATCGAAGAGTGGCCCACCCGAGTTCCCGTGATTGATCGCGGCATCGGTCTGGATCGCGTCGACGAGGCTGTACTGCGAGGTCAGCGAGTCGATCGAGCGCTCGGTTGCGGACACCACTCCCACGCTCAGCGAGTTGACGTTCCCGAACGGGCTCCCGATCGCCGCAACCGGCTCGCCGACCCTGACCTGCGCGGAATCTCCGAGCGGCACGGAGTCGAGCTGGTGATCGGCGGGATTGACCTTGATCAGCCCAACGTCGTCGTAGATGTCCCACCCAACGACCTTCGCCGCGATCCGATCCCGGTCCTGGAACTCGACGAACAGCTTGTCGGCGGGCGAGACCTTGCCGCTACCTTCGCCCGCGTTCGTGATCACGTGCGAGTTCGTGAGGATGTAGCCCTTCGGCGAGACGACGAAGCCCGAGCCCTGTGCCTCCTGCGCGGACGCGCTCTCGCCGCCGTAGATGGCGTAGATGGTGACCACTCCCGGCGAGCGCGTGCTGTAGATCCGGCTCGGATTGAAGCTATTTCCCACAAGTGGCTTCGCATTCGACGAGACGGCGGCCTTGGGCGTGGCGACGGCCTGGGCAACCGCCGGCGTCTGGACGACGATCGTCTTCTTCGTCCCGTTCGAGAGCCAACCGGCGGCTTTCCCGACCACGAGGACAGAAATGCCGCCGATCACGGCGGCAACGATCGCGACGATCGCGATTGGAGCGGGACGCTCAGGCACGGATCGCACTGTAGCTGCGCGCGTTCTAGACCTCAGCGCGGAAAACTCTCTCGAGCTGTGCGCAACGCTCCTTGCTGAGCCACGGTCGCAGGAGGTCGGCGGCGCGCAACGCGTCCTCGCGCTCGGCCACCCACATCCAGACAAGTCTTCGAGCAGGTCCGTTTGTATACGGCCCGTAAACGGTTCCGCATCTCATCGCAGCTCCGAACCGACGAACGGTCTCCTCGTTCGTCATCCTCACTGACAGGCGCAGGCGGCCCGCGCATCTCGTCGCTGTTCCCCCCTCATACAACCCGGCTGCCCAAGCAATCACCCCTACAGAGTGCCCGAGCCGTCGGACGGAAAAGCCCTGCAGACATGCCCTTTTCGAGCATTTCACGGGGAAAGACATGTCCCGTTGGGGCTCGTCTACGCCTATGGGAAACCCTTATCACCACGCCAACGTTCCGTAGTTGCCACAAGCGCGTCACCCGCGCGTACCAGGTTCGGCGCTACGCTCGCCGTGGGGAGGAGGTTGGGGCGCCTTGGTTCACGCGTCAAACCAAGAACGCGCCGCGGCGCAGCGTCAAACCGTCACGAGCTCGGGCTCCGGCGCAAGCTCTTCCGCCGGCAGAACAAGCGAAAAGACTGTCCGGCCCGGCTTCGACTCGAGCTCGATCCTGCCGCCCATCAGCTCCGCGAGCTCTTTCCCAATCGCCAGGCCCAGCCCACTGCCAGAGGCCTTCGTGCTCTCGCCGCGGTAGAAGCGCTCGAACAGCTCCGCGCGATCGTCGGCGCTGATCCCGGGGCCCCAGTCCGTGACGGTGATTTCGGCCTGACCGTCGGCTCGGCGCACGGAAACTTCAACTCGAGTGCCCGGAGGGGTGTGCACAAGCGCGTTCTCGAGCAGGATCCGCACGATTTGGAGCACTCGCTGCGGATCGCCGCGCGCCGCCGGACCGCCGTTGCCCGCGTATTCGAGAGGGTGCTCCGAGGCCCGAGCGACACCCGCGAACTCGTCGACTGCCGCGCCAGCGAGGATCTCGAGATCGACCGGCTGCGTCTCCACATGCAATCGCCCGGCGTCGAGCTTCGACAGGTCGAGCAGGTCGTCGGCGAGCTTCGTCAGCCGGTGTACCTGGCCGGCCATGGTGTCGAGGAACTCGCGCCGCGTGGGCTCGTCGAGGTCCTCATCCTCCAGTAGCTCGAGGAAACCGCCGAGCGAGAAGAGCGGCGTCCGCAGCTCGTGCGAGGCGTTGGCGACGAATTCGCGTCGTGCGTGATCCAGACCCGCGAGGCGGGTGCGCATCCGGTCGAACGCCCGCGCCAGCTCCCCGAGCTCATCCGCGCTGCGATCGGCAACCTGCTCGTCGAAGCGGCCGCCCGCGATCCGATCCGCGGCCCGCTCGAGCCGGCGAATGCGCTGCGCGAACAGACGCGCGGCGCTGTAGCCGACCAGCAGCGCTACGAGGAGCGCCAGCCCACCGGCGAGGAGCATCCGCCTCCGGACGGCATCGACGTCTGCGATTGCATCATGGAGGGGGGCTGACAGCAGGAGGATGTTGCCGCTTCCGTCTTTGATCGGGGCTGAGACCTCGGCGAACTCGGCGCCGTCGCGCCTGACAGTCCCCTGCTGGATATGGGACGTCTCCGCGGTGCGGGTCGTAATCGGGTCGTTGGTGAAGTCCCCCAGCGCTTTTCCGGGCAGCGACGAGGGCCCACCTGGGGTCACGAGCGTCGGCGACTCGGACACGACGGACATCAAGACCACGCGAGCGTTCGTGCTCGCAGAGGCATTCGAAAAGAAGTCGGGGTCATTCGGGGTCTGCCTGTACTCGGCCGCAAGCGTCTTCGCCGCACGGTCAAGATCAGTCAGCCGAGCGTGGATCAGCCGGCTCTTCAGTGAGGGCACGACGATGAAGTAAACGAGCGCCAGGACGAGTGCTACGACAGCGAGCAGCGCCAGACTGAGGCGGGCGCCGACCGTCCTGAACGCGATCATCAGTCGCGAAAGCGGTAGCCGACGCCGCGGACCGTGAAGATGTACTCCGGCTCACGGGGGTCCCGCTCGAGCTTCTCGCGCAGGTGCCGGACGTGGACGTCGATCGTCCGCGGCTCCCGGTAGGCCGAGTCGCCCCAGAGGGCGCGGAGCAGCATTTCGCGGGTAAAGACTCGCGCCGGCTCGCCGGCAAGCGTCGTCAGGAGCTCGAATTCGACGTAGGTCAGCTGCACGGGCTCGCCGGCAAGCTCCACCGTCCGCCGAGCGGGGTCGATCCGCAGCTCGCCCGCCTCGAGCGTCTCGGCCTCGCGCGCGCGCTCGCGGGGCAGGCCGGCCCTGCGCAGCAGGGCCCGCACGCGGCTACGGAACTCGCGAATGGAGAACGGCTTCGTGATGTAGTCGTCCGCGCCGAGCTCGAGCCCCAGCACCTTGTCGAGCTCCTCGCCGCGAGCCGTCAGCATGATGATCGGGACGTTGCTGTCCGCTCGCAGACGCTTGCAGACCTCGAGCCCGTCGACCTTGGGCAGCATCAGGTCGAGGACGACGAGATCGATTCGCTCGTCCCCGAACAGCCTGAGCGCCTGCTCACCGTCTCGCGCCTGCACCACGCGAAAACCATCGCGTTCGAGCGGGTAGGTGAGGAGCTTCTGGACGGAATCCTCGTCGTCGACGAGCAGGATGGTCGAGGAATCAGGCATCGCCTAGCAGTCTGCCTGCCCGCGTCGACTTCTCGCCTACTTACTATAGCCACGGCATGGCGGCGAACCCGCCTCCCGCGCGCACGCGCGCACGCCCGGGCTCCCTCGAGCGACCGATCAACAGCCGCCTCTACCGCGGAACCTGGCTGCTCGTCGGGATTCCGCTGCTAATCGCCGCTTTCAGCGTCGGCAAGCCGCCGGCGCTGAGACCGGCCGTCCCCACTCTGCCGCCGGCGTTCGACAAGCTCCGCGCGGTCGCACTGGCCCGCGATCTGGCCCAGACGTTTCCCGACCGCTCGCCGGGATCACCCGGCGCGGACAGCGCGCGGCAGTGGTTTGCCGACCAGGTTGCGAACCTCGGACTCCATGTCCGCCGCGAGCCGTTCTCGGCCACGATCCCCGGACGCGGCCGCGTCCGGCTCGAGAACCTGATCGTCACGATCCCCGGCCGCTCGCCGCAGGCGCTCGCAGTCCTCGCGCACCTCGACAACGTCGGCACGGGGCCGGGCGCAAACGACAACGCCTCCGGGATCGCCGCGCTCGTCGAGCTCGCCCGTTCGTACGCGACTTCGGTCTCGGGAAACGTTCCCTCCGGAGCGAGCATCGTCAGCCCCGCGCACACGCTCTTCTTCGTGGCTACCGACGGCGGCGAGTTCGGCGGCCTGGGAGCGAACCGCTTTGCGACCGACTTCCATGATCGGATCGTGACCGCGATCGTGCTCGACTCGATCGCCGGGCAGGCCACGTCCCGCCTGGTAATCGCCGGAAACACGGCCCGCGAAGCATCGGCCGGGCTCGTCGAGACGGCGGCGGCGAGGATCCAAGAACAAGCCGGCGCCTTCCCGCGGCGCCCGAGCGGCTTCGCGCAGCTGCTGGATCTCGCGTTTCCGTTCACGCTCTACGAACAGGGCCCCCTCCTTGTGCACGGCGTCGGCGGACTGACCGTGACCACGGCGAGCGATCGGCGCCCGGCGACGTTCTCCGACACCCCTGGGCGCCTGAACGGCGGGCGCCTGGCGCAGATCGGCCGCAGTACCCAGGAGCTTCTGCGTGCTCTTGATCAGGGCGCGGAGCTCGTGCAGGGAACCTCGAGCTACGTCTACCTCGGCGCGCGGGTGATCCGAGGCTGGGCGATTCAGCTCGTCCTGATCGCGGCCCTGCTCCCGTTCGTGATCGCGACGATCGATCTCTTCGCACGGTGCCGCCGGCGCCGATTGCCGATTGCGCCTGCGCTACGCAGCTACCGAAGCAGGCTCGTGTTCTGGCTCTGGGTCGGAATCGTCTTCGAGCTTTTCGCCCTCGCCGGCGTTTGGCCCGGCGGAGCCGCACTTCCTCTCGCACCGCACAGCGCAGCCGCGCGCCACTGGCCGGCGCTCGGGTTGCTCGGACTCGCCGCGCTTGCGGCCGCCGGCTGGGCGATCGCGCGCACACGTCTCGCCCCGCGCCGTCCCGTCGGAATTGACGACGAGCTCGCGGGCCATACCGCGGCGCTGCTTGCACTCGGCGTCGTCGGGCTCATGGTCGTCGCCACCAACCCGTACGCGC
>Ga0066709_100004521_pt1 | contig 11137 bp, 8 predicted proteins | sample GraSoiAngelo_158_FD_79665 | JGI IMG/M metagenome (GOLD analysis project Ga0066709, IMG submission 79665) | Grasslands soil microbial communities from the Angelo Coastal Reserve, California, USA - 14_1009_16_30cm | ecosystem: Environmental > Terrestrial > Soil > Grasslands | place: USA... | reverse complement strand
TTCGATGAGATCGTGACGGGCTTCCGCCTGGCGCTGGGCGGCGCCCAGGAGCGGTTCGGGGTGGTGCCCGACCTCGCCTGCTTCGGCAAGGCGATGGCCAACGGGTTCCCGCTCGCGGCCGTGGTGGGCAGGCGCGAGATCATGGAAATCTTCGACGAGATCTTCTTCTCGGTCACGTTCGGCGGCGAGGCGCTCTCGCTCGCGGCGGCGCAGGCCACGATGGCGAAACTTCGTGAGAAGAACGTCATCGAGCACCTCTGGCGGCAGGGCGCCCGGTTGCGTGACGGCTATAACGCGCTGGCGCGCGAGGTCGGCCTCGCGTCGCTTACGCAGTGTCTCGGCTATCCGCCGCGCACCGTGCTGACGTTTACCGACGGAGCCGGTGCGCAGTCGCTGGCGATGAAGAGCCTCCTCCAGCAAGAGATGATCAAGCGCGGCATCCTGATCGCCGGGGGATTCAACCTGTGCTACGCGCACTCGGACGACGACATCCGCCGCACGCTTGAGGCGTGTCGCGACGCTCTCGCGATCCTGGCCCGGGCCTTTGCGGAGAGTCGGGTGGAGGCGAGCCTCGAGGGCCCGGTCATCCAGCCGGTGTTCCGGAGTGCGTAGCCGCCGCGACCTCGTCCGCCGATGGCGGCTCAAGCTCCTCGACCGACTTGGCGGGGACCGCAGCTGGCTGCGAACAGCATGATGCGCAGTCCTTCAAATGTCGTAGCTAACGCGGGCGCGCCTATGAGGGTCCTGATCACTGGCGGCGGCGGGTTCATCGGCTCACACGTCGCTGAAGACTACGCGCGGCAGGGCCATGACGTGATCGTACTGGATAATCTGTCACGGGCGCGCCTTCTCGGGCACGGAGAGCGGAACGCGTCCTACGCGTGGAACCAACTGGCGACGATCGCCAACGTCACCCTGGTCAAAGGCAGCGTGCTCGACCGCGCGCTCGTGCGCGAGATCGTCGGCACGGTCGACGCGATCGTGCACGCGGCGGCACAGACGGCTGTTACAAGCTCCGTTGTCGACCCCACCACCGACTTCGAGACAAACGTGATCGGTACATTCGAGATCCTTGAGGCTGCCCGCCTGACCGGACGCAAAATCCCCATGGTCTTCACGTCGACGAACAAGGTTTACGGCGACAATGTTAATCGCCTCCCGGTGGTCGAGCGTCCACGACGCTACGAGTTCGAGCGCGGATATGAGAGTGGCGTCCCGGAGACTCTGCAGGTCGATGGGTGCGAACATACGCCCTACGGGACATCAAAGCTCGCGGCGGATCTCTACGTACAAGAGTACGCTCGCTTGTATCGGCTGCCGACGGCCGTATTCAGGATGAGCTGCATATACGGGCCGCGGCAGTTCGGCGTCGAAGACCAGGGGTGGGTCGCGCACTTCGTCATCTCCGTGCTAACTGGCGCGGCCCTCACGATCTACGGCGACGGGCGACAGGTGCGCGATGTGCTCTTCGTCGAAGACCTCGTGAAGGCGATCCGGGGTTTCATAGCGAACGCGTTGTCCCTCCCGGAAGGCCTGGTGTGCAACGTCGGGGGCGGGTCGCGATTCACATTGTCGCTGTTAGAGTTGCTGGATATTCTTGAACGGGAAACTGGACGGCGCGCAGAGATCAGATTTGCTCCGTGGCGCCCCTCGGATCAGCGAGCGTACGTCTCCGACATCCGCCGGATCGGCTCGGTCTTAGGCTGGACGCCGGAGACGCCGCCGATCGAGGGTGTAAGGACCCTGATCCGGTGGATCTTCGAACACATCGAACTGTTCCCTAAGGAGGAGCCTCGCTGAGGCTCGGGATTCTGATTCCGTCGTTCAGCCCAGTGATCGGCGGAGCAGAAATTGGCGCCCTTGAGCTAGGGAAGCGACTGATTTCGCGAGGGCATCTCGTTTCTATTCTAACCCCGCGGCTCGATCCGTCGTGGAGGCTCGAGGAGACGATTGAAGCTCTCGATGTGTATCGATATGACATTCCCGACATTCGGGGACGCGACCGAACTGCGAGTGTAGTGGTTGGTTCATACTTGCGTTTGGGCACGATTCTGCGACGGCTCGCACCGGATGTGCTGAACATGCATTACCTACTGCCGACGGGCATCTCGGGACAATGGTGGGCGTCGCGTTTGGGTATTCCAACGGTTCTGACATTGATCGGGATGGACATCTACGATCCCCACTACCGGCCTTCTTGGGTCTTGCGCCATTTGATGCGGCGCGCAGCTCGAAGGACTGATGCTGTAACGTGCGTGTCGACGTTCGTCCAGCGCATCGTAGCGCGCGAGTACGCGCCAATGCTGCATGCTCCCTTCACTGTGATTCCGTACGGGGTCGACACCAAGCGCTTCTGCCCGGGACTGCTGAGCGGCCACGTGCGGGATCGGTACGGCGTCTGGCCGCACGAGAAGCTGGTGCTAACTGTCCAGAGGCTCTACAAACGTAAGGGAGTGCACGAGTTCATCGAGGCTGCCGCTCTCGTTGCGGGAGAGTGTCCCGCTACAAAGTTCCTGATCGTTGGAGAGGGTCCAGAACGCGCGAGCCTCGAACGACTTGTGCTCGCGCGTGGCCTTCAAGCAAAGGTAATGTTCGCAGGAGCAGTGGAGAATCAGATTCTTCCCCTTGTGTACGCTGCGTGCGATCTCTTTCTATTCCATACATTTCACGAGGGCTTTGGTATCGTCCTGCTGGAAGCGATGGCATCTGGTCTCCCGGTGATCACAACGGCAGCCGGCGGCACCGTGGACATAATTCGGAACGGCCAAAACGGGATCGTCGTTCGCACCGGCGATCATATAGCGCTCGCCCGTGCCGCAGTCGGGCTGTTGCGTGACGACGCTAAACGCGCGGCGATTGGTCGAAAGGGGCGAGACGCAGCGGCCCGAGAGTTCGATTGGGACATCGTTGCCGACAAATACCTCGACGTGTTCCTTCAGGTGCGGCGCTCTGAGTGTAGGGGCCCGAGAAGGACTTCCTGATCATGCGATCGCAGCGTCGGCGATGGCCGACTGTTCCGCTGGACGCGCATCTGGCGGTGCCGTGACGGTCTGCTTTGTCAACGAGTACTTCCCGCCCTTCGCGCCGGGCGGCACCGAATGGAGCCTTGAGGCGTTGACGCGTGCCGTCGCTGCCCGGGGGCACCGGGTCGTCGTCGTCACGCCGAACTACGGGGCACCGGCGGTGGAAGAGCGGGACGGGGTGCGGATCGTCCGCTTTCCGTTCCCGCTCTGGCTCTCGCCCGGGCGGGCGCCCGTATCGACCAAGTGGCTCGCGAACCCGATCTTCTATCTCTACGCCGCGATCGCCGTGGCGCGTGTGTCCCTGCGCGAGGGTGCCGAGGTGATCCACGCGCAGAACAAGCATTCGCTGATCCCAGCCATTCTGGCGGGCCGACTTCTTGGCATCCCCGTTTTCTTGACGATCCGCGACGGGAGCATCATCAACGCGGCGCCCCTCTGTCTGCACAGTCATGACGCGCGGCCGCCCGACTGCGGCGTGCGCAAGCTCTGGCGGGAGTGCTCCGAGGAGTACTTCGCCCTCTATGTCAAGGGCGAGCGGAGCCGACTGCGCGCGAAGTTGGCCTTCCTCTACTTCTGGCTCGACAGCTGCCTGAAGCAGCGCTTCCTCCGCCGGCTTGACGGCGTGATCGGCGTGAGTCAGGGCATCCTGGACATCTACCGGCGCTCTGGCCTCTTCGAGGGGGTCCGACGGATCTATGTTATCCCGAACTTCGCGCCCCTGGCACCGCCACCGCCGCCGTCCGAGACCGAGGCGTTGCGCGCGCGCCTTCGCCTCCGCGGACGCCGGGTCGTGCTCTACGTTGGCAAGTTCTCACCGGGGAAGGGAACGGCTGACCTCCTGACGGCCGCGCGGGACGTCGCGGACGCCGTCCCGAACGCGACCTTCGTGTTCGTCGGTAACGGGACGCTCGACACCGGAGCGCTGCACGCCCGATGCCTCGGGCCTCTGCCGAACCGTGAGGTCCTGGCACTATACCCGCTCGCCGATGTCGTCGTAGTCCCGTCGGTGATTCCCGACGCCCTCAGTCGAGTGATCCTCGAGGCGATGGCTGCGATGCGTCCGGTTGTGGCCACGCGCGTCGGTGGCACGCCGGAGCTGGTGATCCACGGCAGGACCGGGCTGTTGGTCGAGCGGAGCGCCCCGGCCGAGCTCGCGCGTGCAATTACGACTCTGCTCCGGGACGACGGGCTCCGCGGGACGCTCGGCGCGGGCGCCCGGCGGCACATCGTCGAGCGGTTCGGCCTCGAGGACAGCGTCGATAGACTCCTCGCGGTCTACGCGGAGCACCGACGCTGATGGTGCTGGGGCTCCTGCCTTCGATCCGTGGCGGGCTCGGGGAGCTTGCGAAGACCGGACAGCACTCGCGTCTGATCGAAGGCTATCTTCGCCCGTACGCCCGCGCCTTCGATGAGGTGCGCTACTTCAGCTACCTCCGCGAGGCGTTGCATCAGTACGTGACCGACACGGAGCTACTTGCGCGTGTGCGCCTTTTGCCAGGCGGCGCGTGGCATCCCTGGGTGTACGGTTTCCTGATGCCGATCCGTTATGCGGCCGCCTTCCGCGGCTGTGCCGTGCTCCGCGTCTTCCAGGTTCTCGGCACGCTTCCGGCCGTGCTCGCGAAGCGGCGCTTCGGCGTCCCGTACGTGACCACCTACGGGTTCTGGTACGGAAAGCTGGCTCGATCCCGCACGACGAGGCTCCTTCGCCGGATCGTCGAGAACGTCGGTCTTCGGTCGGCCCAGGCGGTGATCGTGACGACTCCGGAGATCGAGGCTTATATCTCGACGCGAATAGATGCGGCGAGGATCCATCTGATCCCCAACGGCGTCGATACGACGCGCTTCGTACCGGTATCTCGGCCCTGGCGCGCGAAGAAGCGGGTCCTTTACGTGGGTCGGCTCTCCGAGGAGAAGAACCTCGACACTCTCATCGAGGCAACGGCCAAGCTGCTCGGCCGATTCGACATCGGGCTGACCCTGGTCGGCGAGGGGCCATTACACGCCTCGCTGGACAGGAGCGCGCGTGAGCGCCGGGTCCCGGTCGAGTTCATACCGGTGGTCGAACACGGCGAACTCCCGCGTTACCTTCAGGACGCCGACGCCTTCGTCCTGCCGTCCCTGACCGAAGGGCACCCCAAGGTGCTGCTGGAGGCGATGAGCGCTGGCGTCCCCTGCGTGGCCTCCGACGTAGACGGTAGTCGAGCCGTCCTCACCGACGGCGAGACAGGCCTTTTGTTCGATCCGCTCGACTCCTGCGCCCTCGCGAGCCACCTCGAGCGGTTGCTCACCGACCTGGACTTGGCCCGCCGCATCGGGGCGCGCGCTCGCGCGGCCGTGCTTGAGCGGTACGACCTGTCGCGCCTGGTCGAGCGTGAGATCGCGCTGCTCATACGAGTCGCGACAGCCCACTGATGCGGCCCCTCGGTCAAAGTTGGCGGCGCGCGCTGCTCGACGGTGAGTTGGAGCGACTGGCGCCAGCGTTCGCGGGCGCTGTGGCCGACCTCGGGGGCCGGCGGCCCGCGCGCGGCCGCTTCGAGCCGCCGGTCGCCCAGTGCCGGCGGTGGGTGATCGTGAACGTCGACCTCCGCGAGGGTCCGGATCTCGTTGCCGATGTCGTGGCGCTGCCGTTCCGCAGCGCGTCGCTCGACTGGGTCCTCTGCCTCGAGACGCTCCAGTACGTGCCGTGCCCCGAGGCCGCTGTCGGCGAGATGGCGCGGATCCTCGTTCCCGGCGGCCGTGCCGTTGCCGCCGTGCCGTTTCTCCATCGCGCCGATACGGCGACTGACCGGCACCGCTTCACGGAGACGCGGCTTCGGGAGCTCTTCCAGGGGGCTGGCCTCGAGGTGAGGGAAATCGTGCGCCAGGGCTTGTTTTTCACCACGCTGGCCAATATGGTGCGGCAGGCGAGCGCGCGTATCCCGGCCGCACTGCTCCGCTACGCCGTGGCACTGCTCGTTCTGCCTCTCTCGGAGTTTCTGCACCACGTCGACCGTCTCACTGCTGTCCGACGCTCGCCGTTTCTGTCGAGCTTCACCACCGGATTCCTTCTGGTGGCGCACAAGCCATGAGCCGCGTCTATTCGCCAAGAGGTCGTGGAGCGAGGCGGGATCGATCCCTGGCAGCGCACCCTGGCGAGCTGCGGCGTGCTAGACTTCACCGGTGAATATTCTCGGGATTACCCTCGGTCACGATACCAGCTTCAGCCTCGTCAGCGATGGCAAGGTGCTCGGCGTGACGGAGGCCGAGCGCTGGTTTCGCCAGAAACGCTATAAGCTTCACGCCCTGAGCCTGCAGGCCGGCAGAAAGGCTAGTGGCTTCCAGTACGTGGACGTCGCCGAGCTCGAGTCATTCCTCGGTGTCGTGGCGAAGGCGTGGGGTACGCGCTACGATGCGCTCGCCGTCCAAAACCAAGGTCGGGGAGAGGAGTACCGGAACCTTCAGACGTTGCTCAAGCGGGCAGGGTTCACCTTTGATGCGGCCTACCAGATCAATCATCATCTGAGCCACGCCGCGCTCGCCTTTTATACGTCGCCTTTCGAGGAGGCCGTCGTGTTTAGCTACGACGGCGAGGGGAACGACGGCCAGACCATCGTGTTTCAGGCGGGCTCCGGCGGCCTCGAGTACGTCGAGCGAAGCCGGCTCAAGTTCGGTCAGAGCTACAGCAACGTCGGCCACATCGTGGGGATCAAGCCAGACATTACTGGGACCACATCAGGGAAGCTGATGGGCCTGGTGGCCTACGGCACGCTGCGTGAGGACTGGCTGCCATACGCGCGCAAGTACGTGCAGGAATACCAGAAGCTTGCCACCCGCATCGCAGACGGTCTCAACCAGTACGGCAAGGGCCACCGGATAAACTCGATTGGGCTCGAGGAGATTCCGGAGCTGAGGCCGTTCTTGGTGGACGGGTCGCCACTGGCCGGCTCTCCGCTAAAGAAGCTGGCTCGGATGATCACCGCGAGCGATCACGACCCGGGCGCCGAGATGCGCCTACCTGGCCCTGAGGATCGGTCCGCCCAGGATCTTGCTCACACCGTCCAGGTGGCATGGACCGAGGAGGTCTTGGCGCTGCTGAAGCCCCACTGCGGGCGGAGTGACAACCTCTGCGTCAGCGGGGGCTGCGCATTGAACGGAATCACCAACTACGAGATTCAGCGCCGCGAGCTCTTCCGCGAAACGCATTTCGTTCCTAACCCAACCGATTGTGGTCTCTCCGCAGGAGCAGCCCTGTGGGTCCACTATCAGTCCACGCGGCAGAAGTTTCGCGGTTACGGGAGTTATTTTTCCCCTTACCTCGGCCCAGAGGCCTTTGATCGCGCGGAGCTACCCACGTTCAAGCGGGCGTATCCGAACCGAGAGCTTCGTCCTGGGGAAGCGCCACGTATCCTCGCGCGCCTGCTCTGGGCCGGTCGGATCGTCGGCGTCATCCGTGGCGGCTACGAGGTGGGTCCCCGTGCGCTCGGCAACCGCTCGATCCTATGCAACCCGCTCAATCGAGAGATGCGGGAGGTCATCAACCGCAAGGTCAAGCATCGGGAGTGGTACCGACCATTCGCACCCGTGGTGACGGAGGAGGATGCGCCCCGCTATTTCACGAACGTGCACGAGATTCCCTACATGTCGGTCATCTGCTACACGCGCCCCGAATGGGCCGACCGCCTGCCCTCGGTCACCCACGTCGACGGCACAGCGCGAGTCCAGACTGTGCGTCGTGACCAGCACGCATTCCTCTACGAGACGCTTCGGGAGTTCGAGAAGCTGGCGGGAGTACCCGTGTTGCTGAACACGTCGTTCAACCCGCGCGGGGAACCGATCCTGAACTTCTGCGCGGTCGGCCTCTCGATGCTTGACACGACCGACCTGGACCTCGTCCTCATCGAGGATACCCTGTTCTCTAGGTCGGGGCGCGAACGCCTGCTCGATACCCTGTGACGGATGAAGCAGGAGCTGCTCGATTACCTCCGATGCCCCCGCTGCGCCGCCGACTCGGTTCCCCTGGGGGTGTCTGTTGTCGAGCGCCGTGACGGCGAGGTACTCGCTGGCCATCTCACCTGCCCAGCGGGGCACGCGTTCCCGATCGATCAGGGCGTCCCCGACTTTGTTGAGCCGGCGGGCGGCGCTGTCAGCGACGTTTATAACATCATGTGGGCCGCGCAAGCCCGCCAGGTCTACGTCGGCCGCGAAGACGAATTCCGGCACAAGTTCCAAGTCTTCGCACACCTGCCGGGGCCGCTGGAGATGTACTTCAGCGATAAAGTCGTGCTCGACGCCGGCTGCGGAGAAGGACGCTTTACATGGCTAGCCAGCCACCTCGGCGCGCGCCAGGTGGTCGCTGTCGACTACTCTCGCGAGGCCTTGGCACGAGCCAAGGCAGGCACGGGTAACCCTCCCAACTGCTCGTTCGTAAGGGCGGATATCATGCGGCTGCCCTTTAGGCGCGTCTTCGACTACGTCATAAGCCTTGGCGTCCTCCACCACACGCCGAGCACGGCCGCGGCGTACCGCTCGGTCGTTCGTCATCTCAAGCCTGCTGGATACGTAACGATCTTCGTATATGGTCGGTGGACCCTACCGTTGGTAATCTGGCCGCTGCGCTGTTTGACGCTCAAAATGGACTCGAGCCGCGTGTTGCGCTTTTGCGACGACTGGGGCTTCGGCTACGAATCCGCGCATCGGCGTCGACTCCCTCTCGGCAGGTTCTTGCGTACGCTCGGGCGACTGGACGTGCTCGGCATGGGACGCGTCACCTTCGAGGGGTTGACGACGCCCTATCTACGCGAACACTCAGTCGACGAGGTGCACCGGTGGTTCCGGGAGACTGGCGTGGAGTTGATCTCATGCACTCGCCTCGTGTCGGCGTCTGGACGGCGGTCTGGATGAGCCGTTCAGGGCTTCGTAAAGGTCTCGACGACAGCAAGGGGCGCACGACGTGAAAGTCCTTGTCACGGGCAGCAGTGGCCTGATCGGATCGGATACGGTCGAGCACTTCGACCGGCACGGCCACAACGTGTACGGGCTCGACAACAACATGCGGCGTGAGTTCTTCGGTCCAGCCGGCGACACGACTTGGAACCTCCGGCGACTCCGCGCGGTCACGCGCTCGTTCCACCACCTCGACGTGGACATCCGGGACCGGCAGCGCGTCATGGATATCTTCAAGACGCATCGCTTCGACCTCGTCGTCCACTGCGCCGCCCAGCCGTCCCACGACCGGGCCGCGACGATCCCGCTCGTCGACTTCGACGTCAATGCGGTCGGAACGGTGAACCTCCTCGAGGCAACGCGACTCCACTGCCCCGAAGCGGTGTTCATCCATATGAGCACCAACAAGGTGTACGGGGACGCGCCGAACGAGGTGCCGCTGGTGGAGCTCGAGCACCGCTACGACTACGCGCGGCCCGAAGAGTACCACGGCATCAGCGAGGGGTGCCGGCTCGACCGCTCGCTCCACTCGCTGTTCGGCGCGTCGAAGGCAGCGGCGGACCTGGTGGCACAAGAGTACGGGCGCTACTACGGGATGAAGGTCGGGATCTTCCGTGCGGGCTGCGTCACGGGCCCATCCCACTCGGGGGTGGAGCTCCACGGGTTCCTCTCCTATCTCGTGAAGGTCGCGGTGCGCGGCGAGCCCTACACGATCTACGGCTACAAGGGCAAGCAGGTGCGCGACCAGATCCACAGCGCGGACGTCGTCGGCGCCTTTGAGGCGTTCGTCCGCAACCCGCGGCTTGGGGAACCCTACAACCTCGGCGGTGGGCGGGAGAACAGCGCCTCGGTGCTCGAGTCGATCGCCGCGGTCGAAGCGGCCGCCGGGACTAAGATCCGATGGAGCTATGTTGAGGCGCCTCGGCGTGGGGACCACATCTGCTACATCTCCGACCTTCGGAAGCTGACCGCGCACTACAATGACTGGAAGATCACCCGCCGGCTCGACGCCATCATTAAGGAGATGGTCGAGGCCGAGCGGAGTCGGCTGTGAAGGGGTTCCGGTGAGCCGCGAGAGCACGCGAGAATACTTCGAGTGGATCGCGCCGGTCTGGGACTACTGGCACCGGAAGAACGGCTTTTACCACCGGAAGATGACGGACCTCATCCGGGGCATGGTGACTCCGGGCGCGAGCGTTCTTGAGCTCGGCTGCGGCACCGGCGACCTCCTCGCCGCGCTCCGGCCGGCGGCCGCGATCGGGCTCAACGTGGCCGAGGGGATGACTGCGCTCGCGCGAAAGAAGCACCCGGAGTTCCAGTTCGAAACCGTTGAGGTCGATCAGGCGAAGATCCCGAACGGCTTCACCCCGGACTACGTCGTCCTGAACAACATGCTCGACTACGTGTACGACGTCTGGGATCTGCTCGAGAGCCTGCGTCCTGCCGTGACCGACCAGACCCTCCTGGTCATGACGACCAACAATCCGCTCTGGGGTCCGGTGCTCCGAATCGCGAGCCGGATGGGGCAGCGCCTGCCGGACTCGCTGCGTAACTTCATCACGAACCGAGACATCCGGAGCGTCCTTGAGTTGCAGGGGTTCGATGTTGTCGAGGAAGGCCTGGCGTTGCCGATGCCGCGTCGGGTCCCGCTCCTCGCGCCGCTGATCAACGCGCTTCTGCCTGAGATCCCGGTGGCTCGCTACATCTCGTCGATCCAGTACATTGCCGCCCGCCTCCGCGTCCCGCGCCCGGCGCTGTCGTGCTCGGTGATCATTCCTTGTCACAACGAGGAAGACAACATCCTAGAGTGCGTGCGGCGGGTGCCCTCGCTCGGGAGCGCCACGGAGATCATCGTGATCGACGACGGCTCGACGGACGGCACGCGCCGGCGCGTCGAGGAGCTGATGCGGGCCGATCCGCGGGTCCGGCTGCTCGCCTACGACACGAACCACGGCAAGGCGAACGCGGTGCGGGCAGGGTTCGAAGCTGCGTGTGGCGACGTCCTGATGATCTTGGATGCCGACATGGCCGTCGCGCCCGAGGAGTTGCCGAAGTTCCTGAAGCCCCTCCAGAGCGGAACCGCGGACTTCGTGAACGGCACGCGGCTCGTGTACCCGATGCACGGGCGCGCCATGAAGTTCGCAAACTTCCTCGGCAACAAGGCCTTCTGTTTCCTCGTGAGCTGGATCGTA
>Ga0066709_100004520_pt1 | contig 11137 bp, 5 predicted proteins | sample GraSoiAngelo_158_FD_79665 | JGI IMG/M metagenome (GOLD analysis project Ga0066709, IMG submission 79665) | Grasslands soil microbial communities from the Angelo Coastal Reserve, California, USA - 14_1009_16_30cm | ecosystem: Environmental > Terrestrial > Soil > Grasslands | place: USA... | reverse complement strand
CTTGATCAGCCACAACGCCGAGCGGAACTTGTCTTTGACGTACGCCCGGGTCTCGTCGTTGTTGTCAGCGTTCTTGTCGAGGAGTCGCCGGTAGACCGGGCTGATGCGCATCTGGGGCAGGCCGTCTTCGTTGAGCACCGCGACGTACTGATCTTCGACCTTCACGATGTAGACGTCCGGGATGACGTATTGAGACTGCGTGGGGTTGTAGCGACTCCCAGGCTTCGGATCGAGATGGCGGATGATCTCGATGTGATCCTTGAGGTCGTCGATGGTCAGCCCGAGCTTCCGGGCGATCTCGGGGACCTGGTGATTCTGGAGCAGCCGGAGGTGTTCGGAGACGATCTTCACCGTCGGCGTCCCCTCCAACCCCAGGTGGCGGAGCTGCAGGAGCAGACACTCCTGAAGGTCTCGGGCCGCGACACCCGTCGGGTCGAAGCCCTGAACCAGCCGTAGCGCCCGTTCGACCTCAGCCACGGGCCAGGGGCCCATCGCGGCCAGCTCGTCGAAGGACGCCACCAGATATCCGTCATCGTCGAGGTTGCCGATAATGGCTGACCCGATTTCCCGCATGAGGGGATCGTCGGTCTGCATCGACAGCTGCCACATCAGGTGGTCGGCGAGCGAACTGGTTGTCGAGAGCGTGTTCTCGATCGGGGGGAGTTCCTTGATTTCCTGGGGTGCCCGGGGCCGATACCCGTCGTCGAGGTAATCCCCGAAGAAGTACTCGTAGTCCTGATCGTCCCACGTGTCGGTCTTCCCGGCAGTCGGCTCCGGTTCCTGCTTCTCCGGAGTCGCCGCCGGGTCGGCTGGCTGAAGTTCCTCAGTGGGAACCTCCTCCAGCATGGGGTTCTCGACCATCTCCTGGTTGAGAAGGTCCGACAGTTCGAGGGTGGACATCGGCAGCAGCTTGATGGCCTGCTGGAGCGATGGCGTCAGAATCAGCTTCTGAACGAGTTTGGTATGGAGTTTTTGCTGAATGCCCATGCAGTAACGCGGTCGATAAGTCTTCTAGAACAAGATACTTACGATCAAGTTTCCGCTTCAAGGTGACCGTGCGGTGCGGCACGAGTCCTGGCCTGATGCAATTCCCAGGCCTTATGTTAGTCCAATCGGAACTCACTCCCCAGATAAATCCTCCTGACCTCCTCATCGGCCGCCAAGAGGGTGGGAGTGCCGCTCCGGAAAATGACCCCGCCGTGCACAATGTAGGCGCGGTCGGTAATACGCAGCGTCTCCCGGACGTTATGGTCGGTAATGAGCACACCGATGCCGCGATCCCGTAAGTGAAAGATGATCTTCTGGATATCGGTCACGGCTATCGGATCGATGCCGGCGAAGGGCTCGTCGAGAAGAATGAACTTGGGCGACATGACCAGGGCGCGCGTGATCTCTGCCCGCCGCCGTTCCCCTCCAGAAAGGGTATAAGCGGGAGCCCGGGCGAGCGAGGTGAGGTTCAGCTCGGCCAGCAGTTCCCGGAGCCGTGTTCGGCGCGCCTGGCCGTCGAGTCCCGTGGTCTCGAGGATGGCCAGGATGTTCTGCTCAACGGTCAGCCCTCTGAAAATCGAGGCTTCCTGAGGCAGGTAGCCAATGCCTTTCCTGGCTCGCACGTACATCGGATCATCGGTCACATCGACGGCGTCGAGCTCGACCCGCCCGGAGTCGGGTGCGGTCAGGCCGACCGTCATGTAGAAGGTCGTGGTCTTGCCCGCGCCATTCGGCCCCAGCAGCCCGACGATTTCGCCAGAGGCGACCTCGAGGTTCACGCCGCGGACGACGGTACGCCCGCTGTACGACTTCGTCAGTTCGAAGGTCCGGAGGGTGGCCATCGGGCGCGTCAGGCTTAGGAGCCTGGACAGCTGGACTTACCCGTGGTCTCAGTGCGGACCTGCTCGTTGCCGTCCACGACCACCCGATCGGCGGCTTTGAAGAACGTAGCCGTCCGGCCCCGCGTCTTGCGACCGCACTCGTCGACGATAATCACCGGGATCCCGGTGACGAGGTAGCGCTCATCGACATCGAAGTAGGTCAGACGCTCGCCGGTCGTCGTCCGGTGCTCGGCCTTGAGCGTCACGCCCTCATAGCCTTCGGCTCTATCCAGCTCGTCGCCGGAGGGCTTCAAATACAGCTCGACCTTGGGGGCGGTCATGTCCCCTTGTGGACCGGTGAGATGGGCGTCTCCAGTATAGGTAGCGCGCCGAATCCCGTCCTCGTAATTGAACGCCTGCGAGGTGCCGATCGAGCGCACACGATCCTTCTTGCCACTCTTGTCGGTCTGCGACAGCATCGTGGTCGTTGCGACGGTCCCTGACGCGGCCAAATTGCCGGTCTTCCCGTCGATGGTGAGTGAGGCTGCCTTGATCGTTGTGTCGCCCTGCCAGAGCTGGGCCTTTCCCTTGTAATCTGCCAGGGAGGTGCCACCGTCGTAGTTCAGGTCCTCCGCGGTGACGTTGACCGGCTGGTCGGGCTTGAGCATCGACGGCATGTGCAGCTCCGACCGCCGAGATGTCTCGCCTGGGCCAGCGCGCTTCTGCACGAGCACGCTTTTGACGCCGCCTCCCGCCTTGACCATCGGGCCGCCCAGTGTCACGTCAATCCGCGGCGCATCAACGTCGATGCTCTCATTGACGACGTGCGGTCGGGGATTGGCGGCGTCGGAGCCACTGAGCGCCAGCGTGCCCGCGGCCAACACGTAACGGGCTGCAGCGGCCGTGGCGGTCATGGGACCATCAACAAACCGCACCGCCCGACCGAATTGGGCGACTTCTATCGATGTGAACCCGGGCGCGAGCGCTGCATCCAGCGTGGCGGACCGACCGGCCCGATCGACTCCCGGCCCGCGCTCGCCGAACTGGACGTTGCCCGTAAATCGCGCGCTTGTCAGGCCGTGGGCCGGGTCTCCCTGGCCGTCCAGCGCCTGCGCGGCAATCGTCCGACCCACACCTCCGGGATCGGCGGGAATCGTCAGCTTCACCCGCTCCCTGGCTGTCAGGGCCGTGGGCACGGCGCCCTCGCCGGCGAGCGTGACGTCGATCGCTTCGGCACTGATCTCTCGCGCTGGCTGTCCGACATCGCCAGCGACCTGGACCACGGCGGTGCCCTTCAGCACGGCTCGTTCGAGCGTCTGACCATCCGGGGCATATAGAAGGTCGAGATCCCGGCTGCTCAGTCCACGGAGGCCTCCGACCGTTTCGCCAGAGGCGGTCATTTGGGATCGTCCCCTGAGCTCCACTTTCTCGACGTGGTCCTCGTCCTGGGTCAGGTGGGCCACTCCGTTGTCGGATTCGATGGTCTGCTGTGGACGGACGACTTTCACGGTTCCGGCGAGCAGAATGATCTTGTCGTCGCGTCGGAACTCGAGCGCGCCGGCTTCGATATCCATGGCGGCGCCCCCGTCCGGATCCTCGTCAACGTGGACAGTCGCCCGCGACCCGATCGCCAGCACGTTCCGCACCTTGTCGAAGGCGGCGCCGATCCCGGCTCCCTTGATCCGACCGCGCGAGAACTCGAGCGCGCCGGGCACGCGCACCACGCTGTCTGCTTCGGCAAATGTCGCCTGGTCCGTCTTGATCACCATGCCGTCGGACGCGGTGATGACAACGCCGCCTGTGACCAGGATCGTCGAGTCCCGCTCGCCGACCTGCCCTTCTTGGCCGGAGATCGTGAACAACCGCCCTCCGGCGCGCTCGGTCGTCACCTTCACGCCGAGCATCTTTGTCGAGTTGTTCGCATAGGTCAGGAGCCGCTCGTATTCAATCCGAATCTCCTCGTGCTCGCGGTTGATCCTGAACGTTCGCCCGCCCGCGCCCTCGACCACGGCCGCCGGGTCGGTGCGCGCGACCGGCGCGTCGGCCCTCTGGGGGGTCCGTTGCCTGACGGTCAAGGCGACCGTGAGCACGACCGCCAGCGCGGCGATCGCGGTCAGGAGCCGCGCGGTCCTCTGCCACTTCGCCATAGGGTTTGATGGGCGCGAGTCAGCTGATCGGGCTGTCCGCCTTCTTCAGGTCCGCGAGGGTCAGCTCGATCTGTGTCTCACCCCTGTACTGATTCTGCTCCAGGGAGAACGCTACGTCGAGAGCCGCCCGATGCTCGTTCAGATAGTCGATCCGGTCAGCCGACCGCCAGGCAATCGCGCGAAAGATGCGGCCTTCCTGGCGAAGCGTCATTTTGAGGTGACGATCTTTGAGCGTCTGTGGACCGTTGATGACCTCCACGCCCCGAGCGGCAAACACCGGCTGTGGGTTGCCGGCGCCGAACGGCGCGAGCGACGCGACGCCGGCCGCGACGCTGGCGGTGATGCCGCGAAAGGTCAGATCGGCGTCGATCCGCAAGCGCGGCATCAGGTCTTCTGGTCCCAATGTTTCGTCGGCCACCTCGTTGATGGCGTGTCGAAGCTCTTTGATCCGGGCCCGATCCATCGTGAGCCCGGCGGCCTGCTTGTGGCCGCCAAAGCGCGCGAAGAGGTGGCCGCAGCGTTCGAGCGCACCGAGCAGGTCGAAGCGCGGGATGCTGCGTCCAGACCCGTGTGCCTCGTCGCCGTCGACCGAAAGCACGATCGCGGGTCTGTGGAACGCGTCCACGAGCTTCGACGCGACGATCCCGATGACACCCCGGTGCCATCCTTCGCCGGCGACCACCAGAACCGAACGAGCCCCGACATCCGGATCGGTCAGGACGATCTTCCTGGCGGCCGCGAGGATGTCCGACTCTTCGGCCTGCCGCCGGACGTTTTCCCCATCGAGCTGCAACGCCAGCGCCCTGGCCTCATCGTCCATTCCCTCGTCGTTGGCCAGGAGCAGGCGCGTCGCAAGATCGGGCGTGCTCATCCGGCCCGCGGCGTTCACCCGGGGGGCGAGCATGAAGGCCACATGGTAGCTGTCAATGATCTTGCCTGAGAGCCCCGCCACGTCGAGCAGCGCGCGGAGGCCCACGCGGTGCGGGCCGCGCGACAGGAGCTCGAGACCGATCTTGGCAATCACGCGGTTCTCGCCGACGAGCGGCACGACGTCGGCAAGCGTGCCGATCGCGGCGACCTTGATGAATCCAGGGAGCCAGCGCTCGCGGTGCAGCTGCCGGCAGAGCGCCTGCACAAGCTTGAGTGCGACGCCCACGCCGGCGAGCGACTTGTCGGGGTACCGGCAATCGATCCGCTTGGGATTGATCACCGCCAGGGCTGGAGGCAGCTCGGCATCCGGCTCGTGGTGATCGGTGATGATCAAATCGATCCCGAGATCTATCGCTTTGCGTGCCGCCTCCTTCCCCCGGATGCCGCAATCCACGGAAATGACCAGCGAGACGCCGCCCTCCTGGAGCCGCTCTATCGTGGAGGGCTGGAGACCATAGCCGTCCTTGAGCCGCTCGGGAATGAAATGGACAACGTCGGCGCCGAAGAGCTCGAGGGCGCGTCTCAGGATGACCGTGGAGGTGATCCCGTCCACATCGTAGTCGCCGTGGACGGCAATCCGTTCCTTCCGCGCAATCGCCGCAAGCACCCGGGGGACGGCAACCTCCATGTCGGTCAGCGCCATCGGGTCGTGAAGCTGATCGATCGACGGCTTCAGGAACCGGGCGGCCGACTCGGGGTCGTCCAATCCGCGCTGGCAAAGCAGACGGGCCACGAGGGGGGGCAGCGTCAACGCCGAGGCCAGGCGGTCGACGCTCTGCTCCTGGCACGACATGATCTCCCACCGCGTTGCAGCGTTCATCGCAGACGACTCCGCAGCGTCAGGGTCACGATGGCGACTCGACGAAATCGACGCCCAGTCGCCCCATATTCCTGAACTTTTCCTGCCGCCTGGCCAGCCGGACCTCCGGCACCAGGCAACCGACCTCCGAGAGGGCCAGATCGAGCGCCTGGCCGACAAGCTCGGTCGCGAGCGCCGGATCGGCATGGGCGCCACCGATCGGCTCGGGAACGATCCGGTCGATAATCCCCGCGTGAAGCAGGTCAGGCGCGGTCAGCTTGAGGGCCTGTGCGGCTTCGACTTTCCTGGCGGCGTCGCGCCATAGGATCGCCGCGCAACCTTCCGGCGGGATCACGCTGTAGATCGCAAACTCCTGCATCAGCACGCAGTCCCCGACTGCGATGCCGAGCGCGCCGCCGCTCCCGCCCTCGCCGGTCACGATGACGACGACCGCCGTCTCGAGCAGCATCAGGTCGCGCAGGTTGGTGGCGATGGCCTCGGCGACGCCGCGCTCCTCTGAGTCGATGCCGGGGAAGGCGGCGGGCGTGTCGACGAACGCAATCACGGGGCGGCCGAACTTCTCGGCCAGTCGCATCGCGCGGAGGGCTTTCCGATAGCCTTCGGGGCGCGCATAGCCGAAGTTCCGGAACACCTTGTCTTTGGTGTCGCTGCCCTTCACGTGCCCGACGATCAGAACCGGTCGGCCTCGGTACGCCGCAAACCCCGTCATGATCGCGTGGTCATCGGCAAATCGCCGGTCGCCGTGGATCTCGACGAAGCCGGTGAACAGCCGTTCGATGAAGTGCTCCAGGCGCGGCCGGCCCGGATGGCGGGCGACCTGCACCCGCTGCCAGGGCGTCAGCGAGGCGTAGAGCTCGGCGCGCATGGCCGACACGCGGCGGCCGAGCGCCTCGATTTCGCGCTGGCTGGCGTCGGTCTGCGGCAGGAGCCTCAGCGCATCGATCTGCTTCAGCAGCGCTGCGACCGGCTCTTCGAACTCGAGCGTCTCAAGCCGCATCGTTCACCGGAGCGACACCGCACCCGCTCCCACGACCTGCTCGACTTCGGCGACGAGCGAGGAGGATGGCTGCACGCGAATCGATGCCGAGAGATCCGCTCTCACCCGGAGGCGGCGGGCCTCGGACGGCAACTCGATCTCGAACGACACGCGGAGGTCGCCGCGGTGCCTGGCAAAAATCTGGCCGAGCGTCTCGAAGACGGTGCGGTCGGCGGTTTTCAGACGAATGGCCACTTCGCGCGTCAGCTGCTCGGCCGCGCGGTCGATGGGCAACACATCGGACGCCAGGATCCTGACCGCGTCGTCGTCGCGCTCGAGCTTGCCTCGAACGAGCACGAGCGTCCCGGGTTCGATCAGCGGACCGGCCTTCCGATAGGCCTCTGGAAACGCGATGATCTCGACGCTGCCCTCGGCATCCTCGAGGGTGAACACGGCCATGCGCTCGCCTTTGCGGGTCTTCAACTGCCGACAGACCGAGACGATGCCCCCGATCGACGTGTCCGGATCGATCGGCTTCGGTCCGCCCGGTGTCCACGCGTCGCGGCTCTTCCCCGGCTGCAGCTCGGACAGTTCGAGGGTGGACTGCGCCCCGAACGCTTTCAGGCCGGCGGCATACCGGTCGACGGGATGCCCGGTCCAGTAGAGGCCGAGGGTCTCTTTTTCAAAAGCCAGCTGCTCGGACTCCATCCAAGGGGCCGCCTCCGGCAAAGGTATGGGCGTCACCTGGTCCTCGCGCCGGCCGTCGTCGATCTCGGCGTCGCCGAACAGCTGCGCCTGGCCCTCCTCCCGGTCGCGCTGACAGCGTGCACCGTGTTCGAAGGCAACCTCGACTGCCGCCAGCAGACGCGGCCGCAGCGCGGCGGGCGGTGGCAAGTCCTTTCCCGGAACGCCGGGGACCAGTGAGTCAAAGGCGCCAGCCTTGACGAGGCTTTCGAACACGCGTTTGTTGGCCAGGCGCAGGTCGAGGTCCTCGCACAGTCGATGGAGCGACGCGATCCGCCCGCGCGAGTTGCGTACCTCGATCAGCGACGCGATGGCTCCCTCGCCGACATTCTTGACAGCCGCCAGGCCGAAGCGCACCCCTCTGTCCGGCTCCACCGTGAAACGCATCTGGCTTTCGTTGATGTCGGGCGGCAGGATCGGGATCCCGCGCTCCCGGCACTCACGCAGGTAGAGCGCGAGCTTGTCCGTATTGGCCGCCTCGATGGTCAGGAGCGCGGCGGCGAAGTGCCAGGGGTAGTTGGCTTTCAAGTAGGCCGTCTGGTACGCGAGCAGCGCATACGCCGTTGAGTGCGCTTTCGGGAAGCCATAGCCTGCGAAATGCTCCATGAGGTCGAAGATGGATCCCGCCTTGCGCTCGCTGATGCCACGCTTCTTCGCGCCCTCGAGGAACTTCGCCCGCTGGGCCTGCATCACGTCGGCCTTCTTCTTGCCCATCGCCTTGCGGAGGATGTCGGCCTCCCCCAACGTAAATCCCGCGAGCTCCCGTGCGATCCAGAGGACCTGTTCCTGGTAGGCGATGACGCCGTAGGTGTCGCGTAGAATCGCCTCGAGCTGCGGCAGCTCGTACTTGACCTCGGTTCTGCCCTGTTTCCGAGCGATGAAGTCATCCACCATGCCGCTGCGCAGCGGGCCCGGTCGATAGAGCGCGTTCAAGGCAATCAGGTCGTCGAGCCGCTGCGGCTTGGCCTTCCGCAGAATGTCCCGCATTCCACTGCTCTCGAACTGGAAGATGCCGTATGTCTGCCCCTCCTGAAACAGCTGATACGCCTTCACGTCGTCGAGTGGAATGGCGTCGATCTCAAGCCGGACGCCCGTGGTCCGCGCGATCTCCTCGATGGCGTCGAAGATGAGGGTGAGCGTGCTCAGGCCGAGGAAGTCCATCTTCAACAGGCCGATCCGCTCGATTTCCTTCATCGACCACTGCGTGGTGATTTCGTCGCGCGCGCCCTTGTAGAGCGGCGCAAACTCGGTAATCGCCTTCGGGGCGATCACGACACCGGCCGCGTGCACCGAGGCGTGACGGGTCATGCCTTCCAGGCGCCTGGCGACGCTCAGGAGCTCCTGCACCTTCGGGTCGTTCTGCTCGAGCTCCTTGAGAACCGGGTTCTCCTCGAGCGCCTTGTCGAGCGTCATGTCCAGCGTCGCGGGGATCAGCTTGGCGACCCTGTCCACATCGGCAAACGGCATCTCCAGGACGCGGCCAACGTCGCGCACCACCGCCTTCGCCTTCATGGTGCCGAACGTGATGATCTGCGCCACGTTCTCGCGGCCGTACTTACGGGTGACGTAGTCGATCACCTCGCCGCGCCGCCGCTCGCAGAAATCGATGTCGATGTCGGGCAGTGACACACGCTCGGGGTTCAGGAAGCGCTCGAAGATCAGGTCGAACTCGATCGGGTCGACGTCGGTGATGCGCAAGCAGTACGCGACGAGGCTGCCCGCCGAAGAGCCGCGGCCGGGGCCTACTGGAATTCCCTGTTCCCGCGCGAACCGGATGAAGTCCCAGACGATCAGGAAATAGCCCGGGTACTGCATCTTCTTGATCATGTCGATTTCGTACGACAGGCGACGCTCGTATTCATCGATCGTGTGACCCAGGGTGCCCATCGCCGCCAGCTGTTTGAGGCGAGGGAGCCGCCGTTCGAAGCCCTCGCGAACGACCTGCTCGAAGTACTGGTCGAGGGCCATCCCAGACGGCACCTCGAAATTGGGCAGGTAGCTGGTGCCTTCGGCGAGCTTCACGTTGCATCGTTCGGCGATTCGCAGCGTGTTCGCGAGCGCATCGGGGTACTCGCTGAACGCCGAAGCCATCTCGTCGGCGGTTTTCAGGAAGAACTGCGTCGCCTCGTACCGGAGGCGCTTGGGATCGCTCAGCGCCTTGGCTGTGCCGATGCACAGAAGAACGTCGTGCGCATGCGCGTCGCTCTCGCGGAGGTAGTGCACATCGTTGGTACAGACGAGGGGAAGACGCAAGTCGCGCGCCAGCACGGGCAGGCCGCGGTTCACCCGACGCTGCTCCTCGATGCCGTGCCACTGCATTTCGAGGAAGAAATTGCCCGGGCCGAGGATGTCGCGGTACGCAGCGGCCGCCTCGATCGCCTTGCGATCCTGGTCGTGCGCGAGGCTCTCGGCCACTTCACCCTTCAGACAGCTGCTGAGACCGATCAGACCGCCCGCATGTTGCGCCAACAGATCCTTGTCGATGCGCGGCTTGTAGTAGAAGCCCTCGGTGTAGCCCGCCGACACGAGCTTGATGAGATTGCGGTAGCCCTCGAGGTTCTCAGCGAGGAGCACGAGGTGGTTCTGCGTCTCACCGGGGTTGCCGCTCCGGCTGTGACGACTGCCCGGCGCCACGTACACCTCGCAACCCAGAATGGGGTTCACCCCCCGCGCGCGGGCATGGTCGTGGAAGATGACCGACGAAAAGAGGTTGCCGTGCTCGGTGACGGCCACGGCGGGCATGCCGAGCGTGACCGCCTGATCGAGGAGCTCGTCGACGCGGCAGGCCCCGTCGAGCAGCGAATACTCCGTGTGCAGGTGAAGATGGACGAATTCTCCCACGACTCACTCCCACTCAATGGTCGACGGAGGTTTCGAGCTGATGTCGTACACCACCCGGTTGACGCCCCGCACCTCGTTGACGATCCGCGACGAGATGCGCGCCAGCAGATCGTGGGGGAGGCGCGCCCAGTCGGCCGTCATCCCGTCGCGGCTCTCGACCGCACGGACGGCGATCGTGTGCTCGTAGGTTCGCTCGTCGCCCATGACGCCGACGCTCTGCACCGGCAGCAGAACGGCAAAACTCTGCCAGAGCCGGACGTACCATCCGTCACGCTTGACCTCTTCCGCCACAATGGCGTCCGCTCGACGTAGCAGATCGAGGCGCGGCGTGGTGACCGGGCCGAGGATTCGTACAGCCAGGCCAGGACCCGGAAACGGCTGCCGCACGATGAATTCCTCGTCCAGGCCAAGTTGCCGGCCCAACTGCCGAACTTCGTCCTTGAAGAGCTGTCGCAGCGGCTCGACCAGCTTCATGCGCATACGGTCAGGCAGCCCGCCAACATTGTGATGACTCTTGATCATCGCCGACTGACCGACGACTGACACCGACTCGATGACGTCCGGATACAGGGTCCCTTGCGCCAGAAAGTCCACCCCGCCCAGCCCTGCGGCCTCGGCCTCGAAGACCTCGATGAAGGTCGCGCCGATAATCTTCCGCTTCTGCTCGGGATCCACGATCCCGTCGAGACGGTCGAGGAAGAGCCGGGAAGCATCCACGAACCGTACCGGCAGCTGAAGCCGCTCAAAACGCTTGCGAATTTGGGCAGGCTCGTCCAGGCGAAGGACGCCGTTGTCCACAAAGATGCAAATGAGCCTGGCTCCGACCGCTCGGTGGACAAGCAGGGCCGCCACGGTGGAATCCACGCCGCCG
>Ga0066709_100004518_pt1 | contig 11138 bp, 8 predicted proteins | sample GraSoiAngelo_158_FD_79665 | JGI IMG/M metagenome (GOLD analysis project Ga0066709, IMG submission 79665) | Grasslands soil microbial communities from the Angelo Coastal Reserve, California, USA - 14_1009_16_30cm | ecosystem: Environmental > Terrestrial > Soil > Grasslands | place: USA... | reverse complement strand
TCAGGCGGAAGCATCGGCTCAGCGGTTTATGCCGGTCTGGTGAAGCGATGCACAAACAATCTCTCCAGCACGCAACTGCCGGGACCAGGACAATCAATCACGGTGACGCCGGGGCCACTGCAAGAAAGCGCGGACGCGGTCCTTGGTGACGATTACCTTTCACCTTTGCTCTCCGCTTTTCTGTATCCCGATCTGGTCCAGAGATTTCTGCCCTTCCCAATCGATCGATGGGATCGGGCACGCGCCCTCGAAGAGAGATTCGAAACTTCCTGGGCCAAACATGCCACCTGCGATGGCAGGAAGTTTCCCGGCACCAGCGAGTTTTCGCAGCCTTTTTATGAGTTCTTTGGAGACTTTCCCAATAACTCAATGCCGGCGCTGTTTTTCAACACTACCAACGTCGAAACCGGCGAGCGCATGTTTGTCACCAACCTGCGAACTCGATACGCGCGCTTTGATACGTTGCCTGCACTCTACGATGTTGATAAGTACCTCAATCTGCCCTTCAGCAGCGCGGCTTGTTTAAGCGGGCGATTCCCGGTCGTCACGCCGGCAGGATTCTTATATGACGACGACAATCGACTAAAGCTTCGGTATGTCGATGGCGGTTATTATGAGAATTCAGGCACCGCTACCGGCTACAATATTCTCATGTCGCTTAAGGTGGACGGCAAGAATCTTTACGACCAGTTGATGTCAAGGCGTATAGAAGGCCAGCCCGGCGTTCCGCCGATCGTTCCAATTATTGTTCGCATCGGCTTTCCCGTTCCGGCGCAGAGGAACGCGAAGGATGAACTCGTTCAGAAGGACCCACAGCAACGCGAAAAATATAAAGGCGCTGGACTCAATGAGATCATGTCGCCCGTCAAGACGTTCCTGAACACGCGCCATGCGCGCGGTAATGACGCGGTGCACCAAATGCAGGCTGCTATCCGCAATCTTCAGCCGCACCCGCCGACCGATCAGGACTTCTGTCCAAACGGCTCGCTGGGCTGCATGTACAACTTTGACCTCAATGGAAATAAAATCAAACTGCCGCTGGGCTGGCTACTCTCGAAGAAATCTCGTTGCGAAATTCAAAAGCTGGTTGGCTCCGTAAGTCCTTCCTGTGGATCGCAACCAATCGAGAGCGATTTCAACGAAACGAACTGGCACCAGCTGCAGTCGATCATCGCGCTGGTGACAAAAAGGAAATAGCGGCATCGATCTCAACTGGGATCGGCCATCACACTCTCGGTTGGAAGACTCCGCTGAGTTACGACAGCGACTTTGTGGATTTTGTTCTCTTACTGTTCAAGCTCGCGGTGATTGGGCCGGTGATCACTTGCTTTGCTTATTATTGGAAGAATTATGGGAGCGAGAGCCAGCCGGTCGTTGCGGCGGACGAAACTATTTCCACCCGTCCTGACGATCACTATCGTTCATCAATCGGCACATAGGGCACGTTGCGCGGCCCGACGTATTCGGCGCGCGGGCGAATGAGTTTGTTGTTGGCGTATTGTTCGAGGATATGCGCGGTCCAGCCACTGATGCGGCTAATCGCAAATATCGGCGTGTAGAGATCGAGCGGAATTCCCATCATGTAATAGGTCGAAGCTGAATAAGCGTCGACGTTGGGCAGCAGGCCCTTTTCGCGCTTCATTACTTCTTCCAGCCTCGCGGTCATCTCGTACCACTTCGTGTCGCCCTTACGCTCGCCCATCTCTTTCGAGAAGCGTCGCAGGTGCGTCGCGCGCGGATCTTCGGTGCGATAGACTGCATGGCCAAACCCCATGATCTTTTTCTTCTTCGCCAGGGCATCCTTAACGTAGCTCTCCACGTGGTCGATACTTCCGATCTCAAGCAGAATTTTCATGATCGCAGTATTCGCGCCGCCATGCAGCGGACCGGAAAGCGCGCCCAGCGCGGCCGTCACCGCGCTGTACATATCGGCGAGCGTTCCCGCCACGACCCGCGCCGTAAATGTCGAAGCATTCAATTCATGATCGGCTTGCAGAATCAACGCGACATCCAGCACGTGCGCGTCGAACTCATCAGGCATTTCGCCTTTGAGCATGTAGAGAAAGTTAGTGGCGATATTCAGATCGGGCCGCGGTTTGATTGGCTCTTTACCGTTTCGCGCGCGGTCGATTGCCGCCACGATTGTAGGAAACTGAGCGGTCAGCCGGGTCGCAACTCTAATGCTGGCTTCGCGCGAGAGGTCGCGAGCCTCTTTGTCGAAAAAAGACAAGGCGGATACCGCCGTACGTAGCGTATCCATTGGCTCGGCGTCTTTAGGGAAATATTCGATAGGGCCGCGAACCCATTGTGGGATTTCGTACGACGCGCCGATATTCGTTTTGAGTTCATCCAACTCCGCCTGCTTTGGCAATCTTCCATTCCAGAGCAGGAACACAACCTCTTCAAAAGTTGATTTGGTGGCGAGGTCGTGAATGTTAATGCCCTGATAGATCAGCTCGCCCTTTTCGCCGTCGACATCGCCAACGGAAGAGCTGGCAGCCACGACACCTCTGAGCCCCGTGGCAACCGCGCTGCCCGCCGCGCCATCCTTCGCTTTGTCCATTCGTTTTAGTCCTCGGAAGTTTTTAGTAAGTCGAAGATATCAGAGCGTTAAGCGAGTGACAAGCGAGCCTCTTGGGCATAATGCTGAGTTGATTAATGAGGTCAGTACCGAGAGCCGTAGCGACCGGGTTACTGTCAGTGCTGCAAGCGAGATGCACAATCATTACCGGACGCTACGGCTCTCGGTACTGACTTCATGATGTTAAGATTACTCTATCGCCTCGGTGAATGTTCAGCATAGTCGCGGCCGAAGAATTCTTCATCGCAATTTCGAGAAATCCCGCACTGCCAATAACACAGAACGGCTCAACATCCTTTCCGAAATCAGAAAAGAATTCGCGAAACGAACTTATTTCATGCGCGTCGACGATCAGTTTCGTGGGCGCTGTGGCAGCGAAATCTTCCCGCGTTAAGTTAGTGATGCAGTTGCCAAAGCGATCGATATGGATCACGCGTCCTTTGATCCGGCCATCGTCTTCCGTTTCCGGCTTCAGCGATTCAAGCCACACGATGTCACTCACCTGATCGCCAAATTCGTCGCTCGGAATTCCATTAGACAGCGCCGCCGCAACCGGTGCAAAAATGTCGCGGCCGTGAAATGTCTTGCTTACCGGATGCCGAAAGAACCTGTCTTTAGTTAGATGAAGCGCGCGCCAATTCCCTTCCCGCCCGCAAACCCAACTGAAGACTCCGTTGTCCGGCCCGATAAAAAATTGTCCGGCAACTTCAACCAGAAGCGGCCGCCGCTTCGAACCGACTCCGGGATCGATCACCGCAATATGAATCGTGCCGGCAGGAAAATCTCTGTAACAGGCGAGCAGATTGAAGGCCGCGGCGTGGATATCCTGTGGTGGAATTTTGTGGGTGAGGTCGACGATGCGCGCGTCGGGATTGAGGGAGAGAATCACGCCCTTCATCGCGCCGGCAAAATAATCCTGGTTACCGAAGTCGGTAAGGAGAGTAATAACCGGAAGTTTCAAGTTTCAAGTTTCAAGTTTCAAGTTGGCTTTCAAAACAAATTTCAGGTTGATCAGAAATCACGATCGAGGGGCAAACCTGAAACTTGAAACTTGAAACCTGAAACTTGAAACTCTGGTCTTATCGAATCTCAGCTTCGCCGGCGGTGCGAATGCGCAATTGCTGGCCCTGATAAAGATGTATATCTTTGCCACGTTCGGTCAGCACGCCCGCAGTGCCAACGCCAGCGCCGATGGTTGCGCCGATCGCGGCCCCGACTCCGCCACCGGCGATCGCGCCGATGACTGCGCCGATGCCGGTCGCGGCGCCGACTTTCTCGACATCCTTCTTGGTCGAATTCCGTCCTTGCACGCCGCCTTCAGTGTCGACTTTTCCGACCCCGTTGTTGTCGCCGTTGCGAACGACTTCGATCACCTGCGCACTCATCCTCGAAGAGCGGCCGTCCGGCATGCGAATCTCGTCAAAGGCAAGTTGTAGCTCGGCATTGCTCTTCACGCGACCCGGACGTTTGATGCGCGTGACGCGCCCATTGATCGTCGCACCCTGGTATTCGTTGGGTTCGATCACGCGCGCCTGAAATTGATCGCCGTGCTGCGATGCGTCGGTCGAGAGATTCGTCAGCAACTCAACCCGCATGATTGTGTCTGGCGAAATAATCAACGCGCCTCCCGTCGATACAGGCGGATTGCCAACCGGCTTATTGCCGGGATCAACTGGATAGCTGACCGTCGAATCTTCAGTGCGCCGCTTTAAGTCCGGCGGAATGCTGGAATCAAAAGGTCTGTGCCCGTAGCCCGCGTTGTAGCCCGCTTCAAATCCCTGTTGATACGCGTCGCGATAATCATCGAGCGAACCGTAAGTCGAATTGTAGGCGCGATCGGCGTGCTGGTATTCCGCCTTGTTGCGAAAATCCTGAGTCGCGCCGCTCCCCACATCGTTGACGCCGGCCTGAAAGCCGTCCGAATATCCAGTGCGATATCCGCGCATCAAGGCGCTCGACACGCTCTGGTTCTGGGGATCCTGCGCTTGCGCCGTGGCCGCTGACAAAGGCGCGGCGCCTAACCCTAAAACGAGGAAAAGAGTGAAAGCAAATTTGAGCTTATTCATTGGATTCTACCTTTCCACCGACCGTCCCTTTCTGCCTGTAACCCTGAGGTCGTCGGTACTCTTGAAAAGGGAGAGCTTCAGTCCGAACTCAACGGTCTGACTCCGTTCTGACCAATCAGATGCTAACATTGCCGGCAATCCGGAACAACCGCTTGACGCTCCTGTTTGCGCCACCTAGACTCGACATCAGATGCACCGAAAGCGCGGTCAGTTGTCACAACGGACGGTTTCCGAAACCCGAGACCATGCGTAAAGTATATCTTGATAACAGCGCCACCACGCCCGCCGATCCGCGAGTAGTGGACTCAATGATGCCTTTCCTGAAGGAAAAGTTTGGTAACGCTTCCAGCGTTCATCTCTTCGGACAGGAAGCGCGGGCCGGAGTCGATCGCGCGCGGAGACAGGTAGCGGCGCTGATTGGCGCACGCGCTAACGAGATCATTTTCACCTCCGGCGGAACCGAGGCCAACAGTCTGGCGATTCGTGGCGTATGCATGGCGGCCGAATCGCGCGGCCGGCACATCATCGCCTCCGCGATCGAACATCCCTCGGTTCGCGGCGCGATTGAATCACTGGAAAAAACGGGCTGGGAAGTTACCCGCTTGCCGGCTTATCAGAATGGCGTTGTTCGAGCGGAGGATGTTCGCGCCGCGCTGCGGTCTGAGACGGTCCTGATAAGCGTGATGATGGCCAACAACGAAATCGGAACCATTCAACCCATCGCTGAGATTGGCAGGCTGGTGCGCGAAGAGCGTGAACGCGGTCGACGTCTCTGGTTTCACACCGACGCAGTGCAAGCCGCCGGACGTCTTCCGATCGATGTCGAATCCCTCCGGTGCGATCTGCTCTCGCTGTCGGCGCACAAGTTCTATGCGCCAAAAGGCGCGGGCGCACTTTACCTTCGTCGAGGCACGCGTTTAGCGCCGCAGCAAGTTGGCGGACATCAGGAGCGAGAACGTCGTGCGGGCACCGAATCGGTGCCGAACATCGTTGCCTTCGGAGCGGCGGCTGAGTTGGCGCGAACGGAAATGGATGAACGCAACCAACACACGCAGTGTCTTCGCGACCGGTTTGAAGATAAGGTCACGGCGCTTGTTGACGACATCGTTTTCAACGGCGACCGCGAACGTCGCCTGCCGCATTTGTCGAACATCTCGTTTCGTTTCATTGAAGGCGAGGGTCTGTTGATTCATCTCGACTTGCAGGGCGTGGCAGTCTCGACCGGCTCTGCCTGTTCGTCGGGAACGCTCGAGCCTTCGCCGGTGATCCGAGCATTGGGCCGCGACGAAGAGCTGGCGCGCGGCGCAATCCGATTCAGTTTTGGTAAAGACAATACGAACGAAGAGATCGATTACGTTTTGGAAGTCTTGCCGCGCGCGGTCGAAAGCTTGCGTAAGATTTCACCGCTCGCTCAACCAATTGCAGTTGGCTAAGTAGTCAGTGCCATCGGCGTGAGCAGATGGATCATTACGGCCTTGCCTTATTCAGATCGCTTCAAAGATCATCTTGCGCATCCTCGCAACGCGGGTGAACTCGCCGACGCTGATGCTGTCGCTGAAGAAACCAATCCTGTCTGTGGCGATCGTCTCCGTCTGAGTTTGCAGGTTCGCAACGGACGAATCGAAGCCGCGAGGTTTCTGGCCTACGGCTGTCCCCCGACGCTCGCGTGCGGTTCAGTGTTGGCGGAAATGCTCGGAGGAATGACGATTGAAGAAGCGATGAAACTGACGAGAAAAGGGATTGCCGATGCTGTTGGCGGCCTCTCAACGCGAAAGCAACATGCCGCAGCATTAGCGATCGAAACGCTGCACGTAGCGATTGAACGTTCGTGGAAACCTAGGGATTAGAGATTCGCTGACGCGTGGCCGCGACTGGCGATGGTTGCGCCTTCTTATGATACTCAGGGCCGCAGTACTTCTTTGGCTCCTGGCCAATGAGAAAAGTCTTGGTGCGGATCACCGGACAGCTATCGACTGCAATCAATCCGGTCGTTGGATCGATGTCGAGCGTGATCGTTCCCTGCAACTTGCTTGATGAGTCGCCGTCGTAGAGATCGCGCGACTTTGTTTTGGCCTCGCTCCTGGGTGTCGGTTTTGGGCGCGGCTCGGGAGGCGGCTCGGCCATTCCGGCGGGTTCGGTCTCGCCATTATTATTGTTTTCCTGACCGTCGATCTGTGTGGGTGGTTCCTGCGCTGTATCGGTCGGCGTCTCGCCGCTATCCGAACCTGGCGACGTTCCGTTGATGAAAAGTTCCGCGCGCTTATTGGTAGTATCGGCTTTTGCCAGCTGGCCCGTGGCCAGATCGATATCGGCCTGCTGGATACCTTCGGGCTGCTGCCAATCGCCGGTCCACTCGGGATGATTAGTGAGCGCAGCGTTCATAAAGTCAGCCCAGATTGGCAGCGCCGAAGCTGCGCCGGTCAAGCCCAATTGCGATCCATCGTCGAATCCCACCCAGACTACGCACACCAGGTTTGGCGTATAGCCGGCGAACCAACCATCGCGCGACGTTCCTGTTTTTCCGGCGACATTGAATTTGAAACCACGGGCACGGATGGGCGCGCCGGTGCCACGGTTGACGACGTCTTTCATAAACGAAGTCATGACATAGGCAATTTCAGGCCGCAAGACTTCATTCTTCTGCGCAGTCGGTTGGGCCAGTGTCGTTCCATTGCCGGTGGTTACGCGATCGATCGCCACCGGTGTCGTTCGCATCCCATTTGCCGCAAACGCGGTATAGGCTGAAGCGATCTGCAAAGGCGTGGCTTCGGCAGTTCCCAAAGCCATCGCCGGATACGCGTGCGGCACCCGCGGCAATCCAGCTTTTGCCGCCAGGTTCATTACGCGCCCAACCGTAACTTCCATGGCTACCTCAACCGTAACCACGTTAAGACTGTGCACCATCGCATCGCGCAACGTCACCGGCTGCATCGAATACTTGTCGCCCATGTTGCCCGGCGAGTATTCCTGATTGTCGTAGGTGAAAGTCTTTGGCTCGTCCTTGAAAACGGTCGCGGGCGTAATCACGCGCGGCACTGGATCGTAGGCAGTGTTCAGTGCCGTCGCATAAACGAAAGGTTTAAAAGCTGAGCCGGGCTGGCGCAGGGCCTCGACGCGATTCAGCTGGCTCTTCGAATAATCGCGGCCTCCAACCATAGCGACAATTTCGCCGGTGTGCGGATTCATAGCGATCAACGACGCCTGCAGTGTGCCTTCAGGGACGCGTTTGGCTTCGATCTTGTCGAGCGCCGCGAGTTGCTTGGTCACGGCCGCATAGGCCGCGCGCTGAAGATCCATGTCGATCGACGTGTAGATACGCAAATGATCCGCGCCCTGTCCGGTAACCAAATCGCCCAGCTGGTTCTGCACGTAATCGGCAAAGTAAGGCGCATCAGAAATATCTATTCGCCCCTTTGCCGGAGCCAACTTTAATTGGTCAGCTTCGGCCTGTTTGGCCTGGTCTTCGGTAATCGTTCCTGTCTCAGCCATCGACTCAAGCACCTGATTGCGACGCGAACGCGCTGTTTCGAGATCATGGAACGGATTGTAGCGATTAGGACTGCGAATCAAACCCGCCAGGAACGCGGCATCCGGCAAGGTCAGATTCGTCACATCTTTGTTGAAGTAGGCGCTGGAAGCTTCGCCGAAACCGTTGATCGAGAAACCTGATTGTTGGCCTAAGTAAGCCTGATTGCAGTAGAGCGCAAAGATCTCCTGTTTCGACAGACGGGTTTCCAGGATTATCGACATGTAGGCTTCGGCGACTTTTCGTCTCAGCGTAGGTTCAGGCGACAGCAGTAGATTCTTGACGAGCTGTTGCGTGATGCTGGAACCGCCCTGATGCGCGAGCGGTGAATTTGGATCGGTATCATACCGCCGCAAAAAAGCGCGAATGATTCCCCGAATGTTGACGCCGTGATGTTCAAAGAACGAACGATCTTCGGTGACCGTAATCGCATTCACCAAATCCTTTGGCAGATCGTCATAGCCGATCACTCTGCGTTTCGCTCGCTCGCGGCCGGTGACTGAGCTGATCAACTCCGGCTCTAACTGTGCTTTATCCAAACGCGCGCCGTTATTCTTATCGGCAATCGACGCAATCGATTTTTCGCCGCGCGCGAATTGCACTCGCAGAGCTTCGAAGGGTTGTGCATTATCAACCACCGCGTCGGCGCTGGGGTCGATCTCGAGCGATGCGCCATTGGCCGTATAACGCCCGCGCGAATTCTCTGCCTGTTGTCCCCGCTCCACGTAACCCGAGCGCTTCAGATAGGCAATTAGCTCCTCCTCGGAAATTGCCTGGCCCGCGCGAATCTGCTTCGGCGCTGCATAAATACCGGCAGACCGTGTGAAGACTTCGCCTTTCAACAGGTTATCGATGCGCGCAGAGAAAATTAGCCAGTAATAGACCAGGACGCCGACGCAAAGCACCGTGAAGAAGAGCGCAGGAATGACGATATAGGGCGTAAGGAAAAACCGGAGCAGGCGCGCAAAGAACCCTCGCCGAGGCTCATCATATCTGACAACGCGAGGCGGCGGTATTCGTCCGCCTCGAATAATGCGGGGGATATAATCGTCTGGTGGACGCCGAATTGCCATGAAAACCGTAAAACTCTCGGCCTGGGGCAAGCCGTCATCTTTGATGCTAAACGCTTATCACCATACTGTCCACTATTCAATTGACAGGGGGCTGCGGTTTAGCTAATTTAGCGGCGACCTTCCCGACGAACTCTTCTGGCGCAGCCCGGAAGCCGGCTTTGAATCTATGCTTCTTATGAAAGGATTTCCCCCAAATGAGAGTCAGGTTAATTGGAATTATCGCCTGGTGCTGCGTAATCGTTCTGTTTTTCTCTTTCTCGGGTTTCGACCATAGCCAATCTCAAACAAAGAAGATTTCGTCGGGTGGCAAACTGTCTCAGCCTGAGCAGGACCTGCTGAACGAAATCAATCAGGCTCGAGCTCATCCTCAGGTCTACGCGTCCTATCTGGAAAAGTTGAAGCCGTTATTTAGCGGTAAAGAGTACAAACCCGCCGCCGGGGAAAACTTCACGACTCAGGAGGGCTGGAGCGCGGTCGACGAGGCTATTCAGTTTCTTCGCGGCGCGAAAGCGATCGGGCCGCTAGCCTCCTCGCCGGGTCTCTGTCTCGCGGCGTTGGCCCATGTGAAAGATCAAGGCACGACCGGGGCCACCGGTCACCAGAGTGCCGATAGTACTTTCATCGAGCAACGCGTCAAACTGTTCGGGACCTGGCAGGGAGTAATTGGCGAGAATCTTACCTATGGAGATGAATCCGCGAGAGAGCGACTGCTGACGTGGCTGATCGACGACGGATTCGCGAGTCGCGGGCATCGTAAGCGATTGATGAGCAGCGATTACAAGGTGGCCGGAGTTTCATGTGGGCCTCATCCACAATTCCGCTCGATGTGCGTAATTGAGCTGGCGGGTGGTTTCATCGATCTACAACCCGCGACCAGCTCAGGCAACAGCAATGCAATTCAAGAAAACAAACCAAAGCCAACCACCAGAAACAAAAAGTTGCGGGCGCATCTACCGTAGATCTTGCTGATGGGAATAGTTAAAAAAAGGCTTTCCGTCTTTCGCGGAAAGCCTTTTCAATTGGTCGGGACGACTGGATTCGAACCAGCGACCTCACGCACCCCAAGCGTGCGCGCTACCAGGCTGCGCCACGTCCCGTAAAATGCATTTTTAGTATGTACCGGAAAATCTTTTTCTCCTAATCCGGGAGAATTTATTTCTCTTTGGCTTTTGCGCGCGGTGAGCGGATCTGAGCATCGCCCTCATCTAACAAGTCGAGAATCTCCTGAAGTCCTCTGCCAAGTTCGCGCAAAACGCCGCGCTGCTCTTCGCTGATAACCGCGGCGACCGGTGTGTTCACCAGCGCCGGTATGCGCGCCGCCAAAGACGGCGGCGGTTGTAATCGTCTCGCCGGTGGCTTAGCTGGAGCAGGCGCCGCAGTCTCGCGGTTCGGTCCACGCGATTCGCTGGCCAACTTCTTTTTCGCTCCGGCGATCGTGTATTGCTCGTCGTAGAGCAGCTCCTTAATCCGCAGGGCCATTTCGACGTCGCGTCGCCGGTAGGTTCTCTGCCCGGCACGATTTTTTTGGGGCGCCAGCATCGGAAATTCGGTCTCCCAATAACGCAGCACGTGCGCTTGCACTCCGGCCAGCTCGCAGACCTCGCCGATCTTGAAAAACAGCTTCTCGGGAATAACCGTTTCGTTCATGGTCGTCTGGAACTGTCCGCTTGCAAGGTCACCGCCTCAGGAAATCCGTCGGGTCCGAAGGATAATGCCGCAGGCTTTCGCATGTTACCTGCGACGAGTTTTAAGTGTCAATACTTTAAGGCTATTTACCTGAGACAAGAGATTAAACGTAGCTTCTCAAGTGAAGAGCGCAAGCTCACCGATTAATGGATCAGTGGGAGACAGCTCATAGAGCGTAACCCACCGCTGCCATCGCCGATGGACGC
>Ga0066709_100004517_pt1 | contig 11138 bp, 8 predicted proteins | sample GraSoiAngelo_158_FD_79665 | JGI IMG/M metagenome (GOLD analysis project Ga0066709, IMG submission 79665) | Grasslands soil microbial communities from the Angelo Coastal Reserve, California, USA - 14_1009_16_30cm | ecosystem: Environmental > Terrestrial > Soil > Grasslands | place: USA... | reverse complement strand
GACCGCCGTCGAGACCCGATCGAGCGTGAACGTGATCGGCGAGACGGCGGGTGGCGACCCCAGCCACGTCGTCATGCTCGGCGGACATCTCGACTCGGTGGTCGACGGGCCGGGGATCAACGACGACGGCAGCGGCACCATGACCGTGCTCGAGATCGCCCGCGAGCTGGCTGCCCAGCTCCGAAAGGGAGGCAGCGGAGCGCCGGCGCCGGGCTGGAAGGTGCGCGTCGGCTTCTGGACCGGGGAGGAGATCGGGCTGCTGGGCTCGACCGCGTGGGTCGGCCGGTCGGGCGCGCCGCCCCTCACCTCGATCGCGGCCTACCTCAACCTCGACATGCTCGGCTCGCCGAACGGCGGGCGGTTCGTCTACGACGGCGCCACCACGACGCGCCCGGCCCCGTCCGGCATCGCCAGCCAGCTGTTCGTCCGCGCCCTCGAGGAGGAGGGCCTCGTCTGGCAGTCCGTGTCGGTCGGGTCGAGCGACAACGTCCCCTTCGACCAGTTCGGGGTGCCGACAAGCGGGCTGTTCTCCGGCGCCAACGAGATCAAATCGGGGACACAGGCCGAGCTCTTCGGGGGAACGGGCGACGCGCCTGCTGACGCCTGCTTCCACCTCGCCTGCGACACGACGGCGAACATCGATCGGCAGCTGCTGGGCGAGCTGGCGCGGACCGCGGGCTGGGTGGTCGGCGCGCTCGCATCAGGCGAGGTCGACCTGGGCTCGTCCTGACACGGCGGGAATTGGTCGGGGCGGCGGGATTTGAACCCACGACTTCATCGTCCCGAACGATGCGCGCTACCAGGCTGCGCTACGCCCCGACCGAGGGGCCCTCTGGCGGGCCCGCGGATGATAGCAGAGGGTCGCCGCGCTACTCGCCGAGGGCGTCGGCCGCCGGGTCGTGGCGCGGCGGGTCGTGGACCGGCCACATGGTCACGGCCGCGGCGAGGAACGAGGCCGCCATCAGCCCGAACACGATCGGCAGGCCCGCCGTCTCGCCGACCCGTTCGATGAGCGCGCCGTAGGCCGCGACCCACAGCGAGCCGACGCCGAAGGCGAGTGTGAAGTACAGGGCGAAGGCGACGTCACGCACGCCGGTCGGGACGACGTCAGCCAGGAGGGCCTGGAGCTGCGGGCTCTCGGCGAACGAGAAGAGGCCCATGATCGCGACGCCGACCCACAGCCCGAGGAGGCTGGAGCCGACGGCGATGAACACCAGGAAGCCGAGCGCCCCGCCAACGTAGGCGCCGACGATCGTCGGCCGCCGGCCGATGCGATCCGAGAGCCAGCCGGCAACGAGCGGCATCGGCACCGAGAGGACGATGAGCCCCGCGTACATGAGGTTCGTCGTCGACTCCGGCAGCCGGAGCACGTGGGTGAGGTACAGCAGGGCGAACAGGTTGGCCACGCCGAGGCCTCGCCCGCCGCCGCCGAAGACCGAGGCGAGGTAGGTCCGCTTGATCCTCGAATCCCGCCAGATCGTGCCGACCGCGGCGCGCACCGAGCCCTCCCGGATCGCGGCGAGCCGGTCGGCGCCCGTCTCGCGCACCCAGCGCAGCATCGCGAGGCCGACCAGCGCGGCCGGGATGCCGAAGACCACGGAGGCGCCCCGCCACCCGGCGACCGCGAGCAGGGGTGGCCCAGCGAGCGCGGCGATGACCGTGCCCACGTTGCCGCCGGAGATGTGGGCGCTGATCGCGAACCCGCGGCGCTCCGGCGGAAACTGCTCGGCGAGGAGGGCGTTGCCGACCGGGTGCTGCGGCGAGCCGCCGATGCGCGAGACGACGTTCGTGGCGGCGAACGTGATGAATGACGAGGCTGCCGCCTGCGCCGCAAAGCCGAGCCCGAACAGGACGCCGCCGGCGGCCATCAGCCAGCGCCGCTCGACGTATCGGGTGACGATGCCGTAGGTCGCCTGGACGAGGCCCGACGAGAACGCCCCCGCCGCGGCGACGAAGGTCACGGCCTGCACCCCGACCCCGAACTCATCGATGATCTTGAGGAAGATCAGGGGCAGGATGACCGCCTGCGCGTGGTTGACGGCATGGGCGATCGCGAGCAGCCACAGGGTCCGCTCCGGGCGGATCTCGGACGCCGATGGCGTGGACGGGCGGGGCCGGTCGGCAGCCACCCCGTCGATCTGTCGGGCGCCCGGCTCAGCCGGGCTCGGGCGTGGCGGCGCGCCGGCGCCACGTGCTCACGTAGCCATCGCCGAGGCGGATCGCCCGGAGGTCGTAGGACCCGCCGATCCAGCGGCCACCGGCCACCGTGTCGGCGACCATGGCGCCGTCCCTGGAGTAGGGCCGGCCGGTCTCGACGACATCACGCAGCGTGTCGAAGTAACCACTGGAGCGGAACTCGGGCAGCAGCTCGCCGGTGATGAGCCCGATCAGCGCCTCGCGCTCGATGCCGGCCCAGCTGGCCGCGGCGAGGTTCACGAACTCGAGCCGGAAGTCGAGGATTCGGCCGTCTCGGTCCCGGATGGCGGTGGCGACCGAGACCGGTTCTTCGATCGTGTCGAGGACGGCGAGCAGCCGCCGCTCGAGCTCTGGTCGGTTGGTCGTCACGTTCCGCGGAAGCATAGGGGAACGGCCGTTCGCGGAGACCGGCTGGTCGCGCTTCGGAGACATGGGGTAGTGGCGCTCCTGGAGTGGATGAGCCGTGCTCGCTGGGTTGCTCGTCGGGTGAGCGGCCGCGCCAGGGCGGACCCGGCGCGGCAAGGTGCTCGGCGCGAGGGGTTGCGCCACCCGGACTGTATCAGTTTCTATACATGGCGTCTAGTATTGATTTCCCAAGAGTGGATGCTATGGTGGGGCGATGGACGCGGACGCGCGATCGGCACGCCATCCGGGCCGGCCGCGCCGTGCCGCCACCGACGCCGCGATCGTTCGGGCAGCCGTCGAGCTCATGACCAAGGGAGGCGTCCAGGCGACCACCCTGACCGCGGTCGCGAAGCGGGCCGGCGTCGCCCGCGCGACGGTGTACCTGCGCTGGCCCACCCGCTCGGCGCTGATCGGCGCGGCCGCTCGGGCGGCCGTCGGGGGCCAGGTCCTGCCGCTCACGGGCAACGTCGAGCAGGACATCCGCGGCGGCGCGGGGTTCATCCAGCGTGTGTTCGAGCGTGCATCGACGCCGGCGATGCTCCCGGAGATCGTCCGCGGCGTGCTGGCCAACCCGCCCGAGATCAGCTTCGAGGCGGTGGCGCCGCGACGGCGCGAGTTCGCGCGCCTCTATCGGGCCGGCGCGGAGGCCGCCGGTCTCGACCCGACGGTCGACCCCCACCTTGCATTCGACATCCTCCTCGGGACCGCGATCGCCCATCTGCTCGCGAACGGTCGGCCGATGGCGGAGGCGGAGGCCGAAAAGCTCGCCGAGGTGATCATCGCCGGCCTGCGCGTCCCGAGGCCGGCCTAGCGTCCGAGACGAACCGAGCGGCCGGTTGGACCGGCCGCTCGGGCTGTGCTGCGGGCCGAGGAGGACCAGCCCGCGGGCTCTAGAACTGCTCGAGGTAGCGCTCGACCTCCCAATCGGAGACCTGCGTCCGGTACTCGTCCCACTCGGCGCGCTTCGCGTCGACGAAATGGCTGAACACGTGGTCGCCGAGCGCCTCGCGGATCACGGCATCCTTCTCGAGCTCGTCGAGGGCCTCGCCGAGCGTGCCCGGGAGCTCCTTGATCGATTTGGCCGCGATCTGCGCCGCGTCCATCTCGAAGAGCGACTCCTCCACCGGCTCGGCGAGCTCGAGACCCTTGTCCACGCCGTCGAGTCCGGCCGCGATCATCGCGGCGAAGGCGAGGTACGTGTTCGACGATGGGTCTGGGCAGCGCACCTCGACCCGGGTGCCCTCGATCGACTTGCCGGGCGAGACCATCGGCACCCGGATGAGCGCCGAACGATTGGTCCGGCCCCAGGTGAGGTACGTCGGGGCCTCGTAGCCGGGAACCAGCCGCTTGTAGCTGTTCACGAGCGGCGCGAGGACCGCGATCATGCCCCGCGCATGGCTCAGGATGCCGGCCATGTACGACTTGGCGAGCGGCGAGAGGCCGTACGACGACTCGGCGTCGGCGAACGCGTTCTGCGAGCGCTCGATCGAGTACAGGCTCTGGTGGGTGTGCATCCCCGAGCCGTTGATCCCGTGGATCGGCTTGGGCATGAATGTCGCGTACAGGCCGTGCTGCTGGGCAATCGCCTTCAGCGTGAACTTGAAGGTGATCGCGTTGTCGGCCGTCTGGAGCGCATCCGCATACTCGAAGTCGATCTCGTGCTGGCCGGCCGCGACCTCGTGGTGGGCGGCCTCGACGCGGATCCCGAACGCCTCGAGCGCGTCGACCATGTCGTGGCGGATCGCCCCGGCGAGGTCGGTGCTGAAGTCGAAGTAGCCGGCCTGGTCGTGGGGCAGCGGCTCGATCGTCCCGTCCTCGGCTCGGCGGAACAGGAAGAACTCGAGCTCGGGCCCCATGTTCACGATGTAGCCGAGCTTGCGAGCCCGATCCACCTGGCGCCGGAGCACGAAGCGCGGGTCACCGGCGAACGCCTCGCCGCGCGGCGTGTACACGTCGCAGATGACCCGGGCCGCCGTGCCGCTTGACCACGGGATCTCCGAGAACGTGCGCATGTCGGGCATGAGGTACTGGTCGCTCTCGGCGATCCGGGTGAAGCCCTCGATCGAGGAACCGTCGAACCAGGTGCCGTGGCGGACCGAGCCCTCGAGCTGATGGACCGGGATCGTCACCGCCTTGACCACGCCCATGATGTCGGTGAACTGGAGCTGGACGAAGCGGATGCCCTTGGCCTTCGCGGCTTCGATCTCGTCCATGCTCGACACTGCTTCGTAGGGAGCGACCACCGACGCTGCCTCCTGTCCTTCGCGGACCTGTCCCCACCACGCGCCTTGTGCAGCGCGCACGAGCAATCACGCGGCAGGCTCTCGGGCTCCGAGCGTAACACCCCGACCGGCCGCCCGAGGATGGGGACGGCGGGCCTGATCGAGACTAGACTTGTTCTTCTTGCACGAATTCGAGCGCGAGGGCCAGGGGCAGGCGGAGGTCGGGATCGGCGAGCTGCCAGCCCGTCGCGGCCTCGATGCGGCGGAGGCGGTAGGCGACCGTGTTGCGATGCACGCCGAGGGCCGCGGCCGCCTCGCCGACGCCGCCGTGGCCGAGGATCGCCCGGAGCGTCTCGATCCGCTCGCGACGGACATCCGGGCGGGCGTCGAGCAGCGGCTCGAGCACGGCCAGCGCGAGCTGCGGGCCGTCGGGCAGCTTGTGCATCGCGCCCAGCATCCGGTAGATCGCCAGGCGGTCGGCGCGGGCGAGCCGGGGTTGGCGGTCGAGGGCGACCGCTGCCTCGAGCGTCGCCCGCGCGTCGCCCTCCGCGGCCGGTCGTTCGGTGGGGGTCGAGAACGGGCGCGAGACGGCCACCGGCCGGGCGAGGAGGTCACCGGCTCGCTCGGCGAGCGCGAGCGCCTCCGCCAGATCACCGGCGACCACGGCCCGGATCTCGAGGCTGTCGGCGTCGCCGCGCAGGGTCATCCGCCGGGCCGGGGCGAGCAGGCGGATCGCCCGCCGTGCCGCCTCGCGGGCCTCCCGCCCGGCCGGCGTGTCCTCCTCGCCGCCGGCCTCACGCTGCCGGGCGAGAATGACGACCCACGGCGGGCCGGCGGCGGGCATGGGCTCCGCCCGGCGGGCGCGGTCCACCGCGCCCCGGATCGCCTCGTCGCGTGCGAGCTCGAGGGCGACGAGCGCGGCGACGCGCGGCAGCGTGACCCGGGCGAGCTCGCTCGCCGGCTCCGCGCCCAGCACGAGCAGGCTCCCGGCGGCGCCGGTCGCGGAGGGCAGGTCGACGCGGAGCGCCACCGGGGCCACGCGGCCTGTCGCGCCGGTTTCGTAGCGCGCCGCCTCGGCCGCGGCGCCGGGGGCCTCCGCCGGGGCGTGCACCACGATCGGCGCGCCGCGGCCGGCCTCGAGGGCGAGCGCGCGGCCGAGGAACGCCGACACGGTCGCGACGAGTCCTGCCACTCCCCCGCCCTCGAGCGCGCGGCGCCGCAGCTCCGCCTCGAGCAGCGAGGCCTGCCGCTCCAGCTCTGCGCCGCGGCCGACGATGAACCCGATGACGCTCCGCTCGAGGGCGGCTGCGTCGGTCCCACGGACGCGGACGGTCGGAATGCCCGCTTCGTCGAGCGCAGCGGCGGTCCGCTCGAACGCCGCGGCGTCGGCACCGGACGCGCCCTCTGCCAGGATCGCCCCGGAGACCGGCACGGCGGCGAGCGCGGCCACGAGGTCGGCGAGCTCGTTCGGTCCGGGCGCCACGACCCCGAGCGCCGAGGCGGGCACGATCGCCACGTCCCCCGCCTCGAGGGCGTCGAACGCCGGGACGCGGGCGCGCATGACGCGCACCCAGGCGATCTGCGGCGAGGCCGCACTACCACGGGCCATGGTGCGCGGTGTTCCCGGGAAGAGCTCGTCGGCGAGCGCCGCGAGGTCGGTCACGGCGCGGCGCCTGGATCGGGCCGCGGCGTCCCCCGAGCCACGACGAGCGCGTCGATCAGGCTCCCGAACTCCCGATCGAAGTCGACGTGCCGGTCGGAGCGGCCGACCAGGTCGAGCCGGCCGTCGCTCCGGAGCCTCGCCCAGACCCGGCGACGGGGCAGGTAGAACGTGATCGCCAGCCCGATGATGAGCGAGACGAACGCCGCCCAGACGATCGGCTGGCCGGGATCGCGCTTGGCGATCAGCAGGGTGTACTGGCTGAAGCCGCGCAGGGTCATCGTCATGTCGAGACCCGCCATGGTCACCGTCTGGCCCCGGACGGCGACGACCGGGAAGCCCATGACGACGTCGGGCGTGCCGTCGGGCAGGGTGCCCCGGACCGCGTAGGGCAGCGCGATCAGCGTCCCGACCCCCTGCTCGGTCCGATCGAGGAGCAGCTCGAGCCCGTACGGTCGGCCTGGGATCGGGATGGCGCCGAGCGGCCGACCCCCCGCGGCATCGGTCAGCGGCACCGGGCCCGACCACAGCACCGAGTCGTCGACCGTGGATCGGATCTCGAGGTCGGGCGCCGGCCCGAATCCGTTCTGGTGGAACGTGTAGCCGCCGACGGTCAACGGGTCGTTGACCCGGATCGTCTTGCGGGCCAGCTGCTCGCCGTCGCTGTACACCGCGAGGTCGGTCGTGAAGTCAGTCGGGCTGCCGGTGTCGAGGCCCGGCGCGTCGAAGCCGAGGTTCTGGACCAGCAGGAGGCCCGGCGTGCCGATGGGCTGGACCGTCAACGTGTCGCCCTCCGCCACCACCAGCCCCTGCTCGTCGCCGAAGCGGGCGGTGACCAGCCCGGCGACGAGAAACAGGATGAGCCCGAGGTGCGAGATCAGCGTCGCCAGCTTGGTCCACCGATTGCGGTCGCCGTACACGAACCTCGCCCCGGCCGGCCCGACGGCCTCACGGACCATGAACCGATGCCGCCGCAGCGCCTCCGCCACGACGCCCGGAGTCAGGCCGGGCCCGGCCGCGACGGAGACGCGATCGGGCAACCTCGGGTCGAAGTACGCATCCGGCTGGACGACCCTGATCGTCGCCGACTGCTGCCACAGCCGGGGCGTGCGATCCAGGGTGCAGATCAGGATCGAGATGACGAGGACGAGCAGGGCCACGCTGAACGGCGTCGAGGTGAAGACGTGGAACAGCTGGAGCCGCTCGAGCACGTCCACGCCGCCGACCCCCAGGACGGGCTCGTAGATCGAGCGCAGCTTGTTCATCTCGGTCGCGTAGTCCGCTGCCGAGCGGAAGGCGAAGCCCGGCAGCTGGCGGACTGTCATGCCGAAGACGGCGAGGATCGCCACCGCCACGATCTGGACCACGGCGAAGTTCACCGAGGTGAACAGGCGCCAGAGGCGCATGCCGGCCTGCGCGAGGAGGCTCGGCCCGGTGCGGCCCTCGGGCCGGCCGGCAGCCCGGCCGATCGTCAGGCTGGTCAAGGAGTCTGGGTCAGACCCCGGCCGGAACGGCCGCAGCCGCTCGCGCCGCGGCGAGCGCCTGCTCGAAGTCGGCGATCAGGTCGGGAACGTCCTCGAGCCCGACGCTCACCCGGAGGAGCCCGGGCGTGATGCCGCTCTCGATGAGCTCGGCCTCCGACAGCTGGCGCTGCGACGTCGAAGGCGGGTGGACGACCATCGTGTGCACGCTGCCGAGCGAGGCGGTGAGCTCGGTCAGTCGGAGGGCGTCGATGACGGCCCCGCCGGCGGCCCGCCCGCCGGCGAGCTCGAAGGAGAGCATCCCGCCGCCGTTGCCCGGCCGGAGCTGCCGCTCGGCGATGGCTCGCTGCGGGTGGCTGGGGAGACCCGGGTAGTAGACCCGCTGCACGCCGCCCTGACGCTCGAGCCAGGCGGCGAGTGCCAGCGCGTTCGCCGCGTGGCGGTCCATCCGTACGGCGAGCGTGAGCAGGCCGCGAAGGACCAGGAAGGCCTCGAACGGCCCGAGGGTCCCGCCCGTGTCGACCTGGGCGCGGGCGACCTTCGCGACGAGCCCGTGCGGGCCGGCGACGACGCCGGCCATCAGGTCGCTGTGTCCGCCGAGGTACTTCGTCGCGGACTCGAGCACGAGATCGGCGCCAAGCTCCAGCGGGCGGCAGACATACGTCGAGGCGAACGTGTTGTCGACGAGGTACGTGGCGCCATGCTCGTGGGCGAGCGCAGAGAGCGCCCGGTGGTCGGCCAGGAAGGTGGTCGGGTTGGCCGAGGTCTCGGCATACAGCACCCTGGTCGGCGCGGCGGCCAGCGCCCGGGCGACCGCCTCGTGGTCGGTGACATCGACCAGCTCGGTCGTGACCCCGAACCGGCCGAAGTAGCCGGTCAGCTGGGCGCGCGTCGAGCCGTACAGCGCCGCCGAGGCGACGACGCGTTCGCCATCGTGCAGGAGCGACGCCAGCGAAGCGTGGATCGCGGCCATGCCCGAGGCGAATGCGTACCCGGCTTCTCCGCCGGCCAGCTCGGCGTACGCGTTACCGAGGGCCTGCGTGGTCGGGTTCGAGAGGCGGCTGTACGAGTAGCCCGCCCATGGGTCGCCGACGACGTCGCCGAGCTGCTCGGCGTCTTCCGAGGCGAACGTCGCCGTCTGGTAGATCGGCACCGAGGTGGGCCGCTGGCGGACCGCCGGCGTCCGGGACGCCGCCCGGATGGCTCGTGTCGAGAAGCCCAGCGGGTCGTCGCTCATCGCGCCGCGATGCTACACCGGGTCGCGGTTCGGTCCGCCGGCGCGGCCGGCGCAGGCGCTAGCCGACGCGCTCGCTCTCGCGCGACGCCTTGCCTTCCGAGGCGGTCTTCGCTTCGAGGTGCGGCTCGATCGCCAGCATCATCGGCTCGGCCGTCGCCCGCGCGACGCGGTTCTTGCCGCCTCGCTTCGACGCGTACATCGCACGGTCGGCGCTGACCAGCAGGGCATCGGCCGAGCGGCCGTCCGCCGGGTACGAGACGACACCGACCGACACCGTCGGCCCCGGGTCGACGCCGGGCAGGCCCTGCTCGGCGACGGTCAGCCGGATCTTCTCGGCCAGCACCCAGCCACCGGTCGGGTCGGTCTCGGGCAGGAGCGCCACGAACTCGTCGCCGCCGTACCGCGCCGCGACGTCGATCTTGCGGACACCGCTGCGGACGATGTCGGACACGCCACGAAGCACCTGGTCGCCGGCGATGTGGCCGAAGCGGTCGTTGACCGCCTTCAGGTCGTCGAGGTCGAGCATCACGAGACAGAAGGCGCGGCCCGATCGATCGCCCCGAGCGATCTCGCGCTCGAGCGCGGTGAAGAAGAACGTCCGGTTGTACAGGCCGGTCAATGAGTCGATCGTCGACAGGCGGATGGCGGCATCGCGCGCCCGACGCTGCTCGCGCCCGACGGAGGCGCCGATGTAGGCCAGCAGATAGACGCCGGTCAGGTTCACGCCCATCTGGATGAGCGACTCCACCACGGGCGTCTGGTCCACCGCGAAGCCGGCGCCGATGTAGCCGGCGGTCGCGAGGAGCGCGAGCGCCAGCGCGATTCGCGGCGCGACCAGGAGCGCTCCCGCGCCGACGATCAGCGGGAAGGTGAACGTGAACGGGCTCTCGAAGCCGCCGGTCAGGATGACGAGACCGGTCGCGAAGGCGAGGGCGAGGATGCCCTGCAGCGGACCGCCGATCCGGCGGACCGCCGTCCGCGGCAGCACGTCCTGGAGGATGAGCATCAGCAGCCCGGTGACGGCGATGATGATCACGATCGTCGGCAGCGAGCTGGCCCAGATGCCGCTGCCCGCCGCGAACACGGCGACCGCCATCAGGAACGCCCAGCTGACGATCCGGATGACCCGGTTCTCGAGCGTCGGATCGCTCGCGGCCTGGGCCAGCGGCCCGGTCAGTGGCGGCTCGGGATGGTCGGCGATGGGCATGAGCGCCCGCGAGCCGTCTTTGTCCGCCACGTCCGCCACGCTGGCTTCTGGGTCGTTCATGCCCTCCGCCCCTGTGTCGCGCACCTGTGCGCCGTTCCCGAAGACCTGCCGGCGCGCCCAGGCGAACGCCGGGGCGAGCAGCAGTGCGACCGCGATGATGACGAGGATGCCGACAGTCGGGAGCACGAGCTCCGACGCCGGCATCAGCGCGTTCCGAACTGGTATGTCTGCTTGACGAGCCGCAGGTACGAGAACGTCTCGGTGTCGCGCACCCCGTCGATCCGCTGGAGGCGGTCGGCCAGGAAGTGCAGGAGCCCTTCGTTGTCCTCGGCGACGGTTTCGATGAGCACATCGAATCGACCCGCGGTCACCACGACGTAGTCAACCTCGGGCATGCCCGCAAGTGCCTCCGCCACCTCGAGCAACCGGCCCGGTTCGCAGCGAATGCCGATGAGCGCCTGCTGGAAACCGAGCTTGTCCGGGTCGGCCACGCCGACGATCTGCAGGATGCCACGCTCCACGAGCCGGTTGGTGCGGGCCCGCACCGCTGCTTCCGAGACGCCGAGCGCCGCGGCGATCTGGGTGAACGGCCGTCGGCCGTCCTCCTGCAGGTGCTCGATGATCCGCTTGTCGAGCGCCGACAGCTCGTCGGGCCGCCGCGTCCGACGACCGACGTCGTCCGGATTCGAATCTCGCAGCGGCAGGCCCATGGCGTTCGAATCTAGCACCG